>Ga0256406_1004372_pt1 | contig 16245 bp, 13 predicted proteins | sample RumenRJG_03DNA_FD_185986 | JGI IMG/M metagenome (GOLD analysis project Ga0256406, IMG submission 185986) | Bovine rumen microbial communities from Lethbridge, Alberta, Canada - RJG_03 | ecosystem: Host-associated > Mammals > Digestive system > Stomach > Rumen | place: Canada: Alberta | collected... | reverse complement strand
CCGCTGCCGTCGTCATTGGAAATGAAGCCGAAGCCCTTCTCATTGTTGAACCACTTTACAGTACCAGTACTCAAGGTCTTACTCCTAACAGTGTGAAACATACAGCACGGTCTCACGCCTGGCCGAAGGGACCTGACATAACGCCGAGCTTATAACAATTATAGCGTGAATTTATCACAGAGCCGATAATTTGCAACAGATATTTTTCTCGCCTTTTGTAAATTTTCCGGTAAGTATTTATGGTGCTGGCACGAATTTTATGACATGAACGATCCGCTGAGATCCGCCATTTGGCCTATGCCTCAGAAGGCTCATTGTTTTTTACCTGCGGCCGCATCTGCTAAAATCACCATCTGGTTCCGGAGGATTATCAGCATGAGAAAGCGTCATATTGTCCCGCTTGCGGTTATCGCACTGATGGCTGCGGCGAGCGTCTTTGCCGTTCTGCACTTCGATGAGCTGCAGGAGAGGATCTATGACGGCAGGAAGGCATCGGAGAGAAGCGCCCTTAAGGATCCGGTTTTCGCCGACGTCGAGACCGGCAACTTCTTTGCCTGCGGCCTTACCACCTCCGGCTACGTCTACTGCTGGGGCGACAACCATTACGGGCAGCTCGGGACAGGAAGCTACACGGAGCTGAGCGATCAGCCCAAGCTCGTTGTTGACGCCGGGGGCTTCGTCAACGGCCATGTAACGAGCATCACGACCGGGGATTTCCACACCTGCGCCGTCTCGGACGGCACCGCCTACTGCTGGGGCAACAACATGGTCGGTCAGCTCGGATCAGCATCGGCCGGGCAGACCAGCAACGTGCCGGTCCCCGTCGATCCGTCCGGCTCCTTCCTCAGCAAGGAGGTCTCCGAGATCCGGGCAGGCTACATGCACACCTGCGCGGTCGAGAAGTCCCAGGTGTTCTGCTGGGGAAACAACGGCTGGGGGCAGACCGGGCAGCCGGTCTCGAAGCAGGGGCCCTCTGCTTCCTCCTCGGTGCCGGCCCCTGTGCCGAATGTCCCGGGCGGCTTCGTGAACTCCGACATCTCGAAGGTCGCGGCTGCCGACAACTTCAGCTGCGCCGTATCGCTCGGCAAGCTCTACTGCTGGGGCAACAACCAGAGCGGGCAGCTCGGGAACGGCTCGTTCGAGATGAGCAGCCAGCCCTCGCTCGTTAAGAGCCTTTCTGGAACTGACGGCTCCTTCAAGAATGACGGGCACATCACTGACGTGGCGGCGGCCTCCGGCCATGTCTGCGCTGTCGAGGACGGGCAGGCCTGGTGCTGGGGCAACAACGATCAGGGGCAGCTCGGCACTGGCTCCCTGGTGAGCAGCATCGAGCCGGCGCTGGTCAAGGACAGCCTCAGCACCGAGGGCAGGGTGATGTTCGCCAACAAGGACATTGTCGGCATCTCCACCGGCATTCTCCACACCTGCCTCGTCAACTCGTCCGGGAAGAGCTTCTGCTGGGGCAACAACGTGCACGGCGAGCTCGGGCGCGGCACGGTTGACACCGAGTACCATCCGGTTCCCGCCAAGGTCGCGGAGGGCAGGCGCCAGCGCGGCATTGCCTTCACCAACAGCGGCGTAACGCGCGTGAGCGCCGGCATGGGCAGCACCTGCCTCGTCAGCGCCGGGAGGATTTTCTGCTTCGGCTACAACTCGAGGGGCCAGCTCGGCACCGGAGAGCACGGCCCCGGCACCGATGAGCACCTGCCCGCGGTAATCAAGATAAAGTAGCGCGCCTCCTTCGCTGATCCGCTCCGGATCCGCACTGAAAAGCGGAAATGAACAAAATTTGACAGTTAGGTTAAGTTTTCAGTGCGCTGTATTGTGGATAATCCCGCTCACTCAATATAATAGGCTGACGGGATGACTCATTACGGAGCGCAGCGATGATTAACAGGGAAGCAATACAGGACACCATGGCTTTGGTGCTCGCCGGAGGGCGCGGCAGCAGGCTCAAGGAGCTCACCCAGACCAGGGCGAAGCCCGCGGTCTATTTCGGCGGCAAGTTCCGCATCATCGACTTCGCGCTCTCGAACTGCGTCAACTCCGGCATCAGGCGCATCGGCGTCGTAACCCAGTACAAGTCCCACTCGCTCCTCAAGCACCTGCAGGCCGGCTGGTCGTTCATGAGGAACGAGATGAACGAGTTCATCGACATGATGCCCGCGCAGCAGCGCCTCGATGAGGTCCACTGGTACCGCGGCACCTCTGACGCGGTCTACCAGAACCTCGACATCATCAGGGAGTACCACCCGAAGTACATCCTCATCCTCTCCGGAGACCACATCTACCGCATGGACTACTCCGTGATGCTCGAGGAGCACCTCGCGGGCGACAGCCCGGTCACCATCGGCTGCGTCGAGGTTGACAGGGATGAGGCAACCAAGTTCGGCGTCATGCGCATTGACGAGACCGGGCTCATAAAGGATTTTGTCGAGAAGCCCAACAGTCCGGCCGAGATCCCGGGAAAGCCCGGCCGCTGCATGGCATCGATGGGCATCTACCTCTTCAACGCGGATTTCCTCTACCAGGTCCTGGAGGAGGATCAGAAGGACGCCTCGTCAAGCCGCGACTTCGGGCGCGACGTAATCCCTAAGATGGTGAAGCTCGGCCTCGCCCGCGCGCACTCCTTCGAGAAGTCCTGCGTAAGGAACGCCGCGAAGACCCAGAACTGCTACTGGCGCGATGTCGGGACCATCGACTCGTTCTGGGCGGCGAACCTGGACCTCGCCTCGGTCATGCCTGATCTCGACATCTACGACAGGCGCTGGCCCATCTGGACGAACCAGCTGCAGCTCCCTCCCGCGAAGTTTGTGCAGGACATCGACGGCAAGTACGGCGTCGTCAGGAACTCCATCATCTCGGGAGGATGCGTAATCTCGGGATCTGACGTCTACAACTCCGTCATCTTCCCGCAGGTCCGAATCCACTCCAAGTGCTCGCTTGAGGGCGTCGTCGCCTTCCCGCAGGCAGTCTTCCACCAGCGCTGCGAGGTGAGGAACGCCATTGTCGACAAGCACTGCGTGCTGCCGCCGGGGTTCAGGGTCGGCTTCGACAGCGAGTGGGACAAGGCGAACTTCCCCGTGAGCAAGGGCGGCATCGTCATCGTAACTAATGAGGCCATGAAGAGCCTCAAGGAAAGAAGGCCGGATCTCTTCGAGGCAATCCCTCTCAAGCAGAACCCGAACCGCCCGAAATAGCATCATGGCCTCCGCCTCAGAAAGCCGCTCTTCCCGCACCGGGGAGCGCGGCTTTCTCATTGCCGGACAGGCCCCGCCTCCTGCTTGCGCGCGCCCCGCGTCTCTTTACCTATTCACGGCGCTACGTGTTAAAATTGCACGGATATACTGCGTCCAATGAGAGCATGATTTAAAAGTTTAATCCCGGAGTGTTTATGCGAGTATTGAAGTTTGGCGGAACGTCGGTTGCCGATGCTGAACGGTTCATCACTGTTTCCGATATCGTTGCCGGCACACGAAGGCAGACTCCCGTCGCCCTGGTGCTTTCGGCTCCTGCCGGGATAACAAATTACCTTGTAAGCCTCGTCAGGAAGACTGTCGCCGGCGAGGACGCCTCTGACATCCTGCAGAAAATCAGAGGCGTATACGGCGAGATAGTCGCCGGGCTCAAGAAGGCGTTCCCGAACCTCGCTGACCAGGTCCTCGCTCAGCGCGAGAAGACCGAGTTTGACACCATCGAGCGCCTGATGAAGGGCATCACGCTCCTCAGGGAGTGCCCGGATGACGTCGAGGCTGTCATCCTGAGCCGCGGCGAGGCGCTCTCCATCGCCATCATGAACGAGCTCCTGAAGGCAAGGGGCATCGAGACCGAGATCATCGAGCCGTCAAAGTGCCTGCTCACTGAGGGCGGCATCCTTGAGTCTGAGGTCAACATCAGCGAGTCAAGGAAGCGCATCGAGGCGCTTCACCTCAGGTTCTCCGGGGTTGTTCTGATGGCCGGCTTCACCGGCTGCAGCAAAGACGGGCAGCTTGTCCTTCTCGGAAGGAACGGCTCCGACTACTCTGCGGCCTGCCTTGCCGCAATCCTGGGCGCCGAGCGCTGCGAGATCTGGACCGACGTGGACGGAGTGTACAGCTGCGATCCGAGGCTCGTGTCGGACGCCGAGCTCCTGCAGTCTATGTCCTACCGCGAGGCCATGGAGCTCAGCTACTTCGGCGCCAAGGTCCTCCATCCGCGCACCATCGCGCCTATCGCGAGGTACCACATTCCCTGCCTCATCAAGAACACCCTGAACCCGCACGGTGACGGCACGCTCATTACCGAGAAGGGATCTGACCGCTATCCGATAAAGGGCATCAGCGACCTCGACAAGATGAGCCTCATCAATGTCTCCGGCCCCGGCATGAAGGGCGTGGTCGGCATGGCCGGCCGAATCTTCAGCTGCATCTCAAGGGCCGGGATCTCGGTTGCGCTCATCACCCAGTCCTCCTCGGAGTACTCCATCTGCTTCTGCGTCCACACCGCTGAGCGCGACAGGGCAGTCGAGGCCCTCCATACCGAGTTCGTGCTTGAGTTCAGGGAGAAGATCCTCGATCCGCTCGACGTGCGCGACGGCATGGCCATCATCAGCGTCGTAGGCGACGGCATGCGCACGAGGCGCGGCGTCTCCGCGAAGTTCTTCAAGGCTCTCGCCCAGGCCAACATCAACGTTGCGGCTATTGCCCAGGGCTCAAGCGAGCGCTCCATCAGCGCTGTTGTCTCCTCTGACAAGGTGAAGAGCGCCATCCGCGCCTGCCACCTGAGCCTCTTCCGCACTAAGCAGTACATCGACCTCATCCTGGTCGGCATCGGCGGCGTAGGCGGCGCCCTCCTTGATCAGATCACGAGGCAGCAGAAGGTCCTCGCGACTCAGGGCATTGACCTCCGCATGGTCTGCCTCGCAACCGGCCACCATATGGTGATGGATCCTGACGGAATCGACCTCCACTCGAACTGGCGCGAAGGCTTCAACGCCTCCGAGGGCGGCTTCAATTACGACAAGGTGCTGAAGATGGTTACCGACAGCCATCTCATCAACCCGGTCATCATCGACTGCACCACCTCCCCGGAGATCGCGGGAAGCTACGAGAGGTACCTCCTTGACGGCTTCAATGTCGTAACGCCGAACAAGAAGGCCAATACCGGCACGATGGACTACTACCGCGCGCTCAGGAGGGCATCGCTCCTCACGAGGAGGAAGTTCCTCTACGAGACCAACGTCGGTGCAGGGCTTCCCGTAATCGAGAACCTGCAGAACCTCATCCGCGCCGGAGACCGGCTGCTCCACTTCGAGGGCATCCTCTCGGGATCGCTCTCCTACATCTTCGGCAAGCTCGACGAGGGCCTCTCGTTCTCCGAGGCGACAAAGACCGCGAAGGAGAAGGGCTTCACCGAGCCTGATCCGAGGGACGATCTCAACGGCATGGACGTCGCGAGGAAGCTCCTCATACTTGCCCGCGAGTCAGGATTCGTGCTCGATCTCGACGATGTCGACTGCCAGCCGGCGCTCCCTCCCGGGTTTGACGCCTCAGGCTCCGCCGAGGACTTCATGAAGAGGCTCCCCGAGGCTGACGCCTGGTTCCGCGAGCAGGCGGAGAAGGCAAAGGCCGAGGGCAAGGTCCTCCGCTATGTCGGCCAGATCGACGAGAACGGCCACTGCAGGGTCTCAATACTTCCGGTAGACGAGAAGAACGCTCTCTACCGCGTGAAGGACGGCGAGAACGCGCTTTCCTTCATCACCAACTACTATCAGCCGATCCCGCTCGTTCTGCGCGGCTACGGCGCAGGTACGCAGGTTACTGCCGCAGGTGTCTTCGCTGACGTTCTGCGTACCCTTAACTGGAAACAGGAGGTCTAATGGCAGTCAAGGCATACGCCCCGGCATCAATCGGCAATGTAAGCGTCGGATTCGACATACTGGGAGCGGCCCTCACGCCGGTCGACGGCACGCCGCTCGGCGACACCGTAACGATTGAGGACTCTGACACTGAGTTCTCGCTTGTCCAGACGGGAAGCTTTGTCTCGAAGCTCCCGAAGAACCCTGACGACAACATCGTGACCGACTGCTTCAGGGTCTACCGTGACGCGCTTGCCGCCAAGGGGCAGAAGACCAGGGGGCTCCGCATGACTCTCGAGAAGGATCTCCCGGTCGGATCAGGCCTTGGCTCGAGCGCCTGCAGCGTCGTCTCGGCGCTTGCCGCGCTCAACGCCTTCCATGACCACGCACTGAGCGAGGATGAGATCATCCGCCTCATGGGACAGGAGGAGGGCAAGATCTCCGGTTCCATCCACTATGACAATGTCGCTCCCTGCTATCTCGGCGGCATACAGCTGATGCTCGAGGACTGTGATGAGATTTCGGAGAGGATCCCGGATTTCTCGGAGTGGTACTGGGTCTCCTGCTACCCAGGCATCGTGGTGAGCACCGCTGCCGCGAGGAAGATCCTCCCTGTGGAGTATCCGCGCTCGACCGCCATCAGGTTCGCCTCGAACGTAGGCGCCTTCATCCATGCCTCCCACTCCGGGAACAGGAAGCTTGCCGCGAAGTGCCTTGTCGACGTCATCGCCGAGCCCTACAGGAAGAGCCTCATCCCGGGATTCGATGAGGCAAGGGCGTATGCCATGTCGAACGGAGGCCTCGCCTTCGGCATCTCCGGCTCCGGCCCCTCAATCTTCGCCGTAACCGAGAGCATGGACTCAGCGAAGAATATCGAGTCATGGCTCAAGTCAGAGTTCATACAGAACTCCGACGGCTTCTGCCACATCTGCAGGATTGACCGCAGGGGCACCGTCGTAACCGAATGCTAATGTAATGCCCGGGATCCGCCCCTGAGAGAGTCTCAGGGGCATTCCGGCTTTTGATTTTTCCGCCTGGACAGAGTCCAGGACAACTCTCAGGGAGTTTGCCAAGCATGCAGCTTTACAACATCAAGGATCATTCTGAAAAGGTTTCCTTTTCCCAGGCTGTCCGCCAGGGACTGGGCCGTCACCAGGGACTTTTCTTCCCCTCTGAAATCACTCCGATGGATGACATCGACGGCCTTCTCGACCTTCCGTTCGTGGAGAGATCCCAGAAGATCCTGCGCCACCTCATCGGCAGCGACGAGATGCCCGGCCTTGAGGAGGCGGTAGCATCCGCGTTCTCCTTCGGCGCTCCTCCAGTTGTAAGGATTTCGGACCAGGTCAGCTCCCTCGAGCTCTTCCACGGCCCTACGCTCGCGTTCAAGGACTTCGGCGCCCGCTTCATGGCAAGGTGCCTTGAGCAGATCGCCGGCGACAGGAAGATCACCATCCTGACCGCAACCTCAGGAGACACCGGCGCCGCTGTTGCCCATGCCTTCTTCGGCCTTAAGAACATCAACGTCTGCGTGCTCTATCCGAAGGGCAAGGTAAGCCCGCTGCAGGAGAAGCTGTTCTGCACTCTGGGCGGCAACATCAGGACTGTCGCCGTGCGCGGCACCTTCGATGACTGCCAGGCCCTTGTGAAGGAGGCGTTTGATGACGAGGAGGTCAGGACCGGAATCGGCCTCAACTCCGCAAACTCCATCAACATCAGCCGCCTGCTCGCCCAGGTCTGCTACTATTTTGAGGCAGTCGCGTCGCTCCCTGCCGAGCAGAGAAAGTCGGTTGTCTTCTCGGTCCCGAGCGGCAACTTCGGCGACGTTACCGCAGGCCTCATCGCAAAGGCCCTGGGCCTTCGCGTAAAGCGCTTCGTCATCTCCACCAACGTCAACGACACCGTTCCCCGCTACCTCAGAACCCGCGTCTGGGATCCGCATGAGACCGTTCCGACCCTCTCCAACGCCATGGACGTCAGCCGCCCGAACAACTGGCCGCGCGTTGAGGAGCTCTTCAAGGTAAAGGGATGGGATCTCGGAGACCTCGCAAGCGGCATGAGGACCGATGAGGAGACCAGGGCCGCCATGAGGAAGATCCTCGCTGACACGAAGTATGTAAGCGAGCCTCACGGCGCCATCGCCTGGAGCGTCCTGCAGGACTTCCTCGGGAAGGGCGATCAGGGAATTTTCCTCGAGACCGCAGCTCCCGCCAAGTTCAAGAGCGTTGTCGACGAGATCCTCGGAACCGACATTGAGCTTCCTGAGGCGCTTGCCTCAAGGGCCAATATGCCTGTTCTCTCTGACGAGATGGATCCTGACTGGAAGGAGCTCAGGGCCTACCTTCTCAGGAACGAGGCCTGAAAGGCTCCTGCATCCCGGAGGTGTGACTTATGATTCTCGACTTTTTCAGACGGCTCCACGGACTTGTCAGCGATGACGGCATCAGGGTCTACGCTCCTGTGTCAGGAAAAATCCTGCCGATTGAGGACGTGCCTGATGTGGTCTTCTCGGAGAGGATCGCAGGCGACGGCATCGCCATCAAGCCGGAGGGAGACAAGCTGGTAGCCCCCTTTGACGGGACAATCGTCCAGGTGTTCGAGACCAATCACGCCTTTGCCATCCGCTCGGAGAAAAACATCGAGGTGCTGGTGCATTTCGGCATCGACACGGTGGATCTGAGGGGAAAGGGATTCAAGAGGCTCGCGGAGAGCGGGCAGAAGGTCCACAAGGGAGATCCGATCATAGGATTCAACCTTAAGGAGCTGGAGTCCTCAGCCCATTCGACGGTAACCCCGGTTGTCATCTCCAACATTGGAGAGCTCGAGATCGACCGCCTGAACAAGGCGGACGGCGACGCTGTCGCAGGAGAGACTGCCGTGCTGACTCTCTTCCTGAAGGAGCAGAAGGAGGACGCATCAGCCAATGATGCGGCAGCTCCGGCTCCTGCTGAGGACGAAGAGGCCGGCAAATGAGGCTATTTCAGGCGGCGGCCGTTCTTCTGCTGCTCATCTCCTCTGCGGCCGGGGCTGCAGACAGCTACCAGGAGCGGAAGGCCCTCGATGAGAAGGAGGCCTCCCGCTGGACAATTGTCTCTGTCGAGCGCGACGGGGCAAAGTGCAGGGAGGGCGAGGCCTGCGAGCCAAAGTCCGAGAATGTCAGGGAAGAGCTCTTCACGCTGAGGAGAAGCGATGCTGAGGGCTTTGTGGGCCTCATGGTAACAGGCCTCGGGAGCGATGCCGTGAGGCAGCAGTTCCTCGCTGTTACAGGCGGCGAGTGCGTGTCAGGCACCCGCGGCATGAGCACTGCAGTCTACCTGGACTGCGTCCATGACGGGAAAAAGTACGTGCTCTCTGAGCGCCCGTACCGCTATCCCGGAGAGCAGAAGGATGTCGGGAGGATACTGACGCTGTTCCCTGAGGACGTTACAGACAGCGCTCTCTCGCTCATCATTGTGCAGACCGCGAAGTCCAGCATGATAAAGCCTGAGCCGCAGTACCTTCTGGTAGTGCTCTGCGCCGGGTTCCTCCTCGCATTCTTCATTGTCATGAAGCTCAGCATTAAGTCCCACTCCATGAGGCGTCCTTCAGGGAAAGAGGGCAGTGCGGCCTCTGAGGAAAAATCCCCGTCATAACGAAAGGGCATCAGCCATCATGTTTTCATGAGTCCTGATGCCCTTCTTCAAAATTGCCTGATCTCACAGGTGTCCGGTGCCGTCAGGCTCATCTCTCTGATGTCTGCTGCGCCACCCGTGCTTTCATCAACGGTGCATCTTCAGTTCTGAGTCAGCTCCCCTGCCATGGCTGTATAGGCCTCATAGTTTCTCTGCATTAGCTTTTCTGAAACGGCAATGAGCCCGCTGTCCGGTATATGTATCATTTGCCCGATGCCGTTTTCTTCACGGATCGCCGCATGCTCTTCCTGAATGGCTTCATGCCCGGCACGGATCCCGGAATTTTTCGGCTGTTCCTTCTGGAACTCATCAGAATCAGTGCTCATTGGCTTCCTTCCATGAACCTGCCTGAGCCCGTCCCGGGCACTGCTTTGCGTTATGGCAGTCTGCGGGAGAGAGCTCGCCCAGGAGGTATGTAACAGTGTCAGCGGGGTATCCGATTTCATCCCACACCTCGACCTCGCATGCCGGACCGCTGCGGTAAAGACTGACCACGACTCCTGTCGAGCCGGCGGGGAAGCCGTCTCTCATAACGAGGGTCCTGACTCTGCATTTTTCCCTGACAGTTTCCTGATCACTCATATCGAAAGGTTCTCCGGCTGCCGGCAGATTGCAGTCATGCTGCGAGGCGTATGGCGCAATATGCATTCTATCCTGTTTAGGAACATGGCACAGGATGATTTGGCAGGCTCTGGAGTGCTGCTTCTGTCAGTTGATGAGAAGGGGGGAGATTTTGCCGACGTGCCTGCAAAGTAAAGTGTGTGCTGTAGGGCAATTTTTGCGACAGTGTCGCAAAAATCCGGAAGGTGCTGAAAATGCCAGAGAAGTTTCTGATTTTTGCGGGCAGTGTCTGCAAAATCAGATGACAGGCAGGAGAGCGCCGCCTGACTGGCTCTCAGGGGCTCTCTCCTTTGGGGTTAGATGCTGTAGCTCCACTTGGTCTTCAGCTCATAGTCGCTGAACTTTTTCGTCTGTTCCGAGTAGAACTTGAAGTGCGCGAAGTTGAGGTAGACGGTGTCATTGACAGCGCCCGCCCTGAGCTGCAGCCAGACCGTACGGTCAAGGTCCGCGGTCACATAGCTGCTGCTCTCCTGGTTCTCGAGCTCAAGCGAGACAACCGTGTGGAACCCGAGGTTTCTGCTGCTCCTGATGAGGGCGGGGACGTCTCCCTGGTGGCGCCTGAGGCTCAGCCTGATCTCATGCGGCCTGATGAAGATCTGATCCGGGCTCTTCTCGTCCAGAACCGCGAAGCCGTCATCAACCCTTCCCCTGAAGATGTTGACATGCCCGAGGAAGCTGAAGACGAACGGATTCTCCGGCGTGTCGTAGACCTCGTCAGGCGATCCGGCCTGCTCTATCCTTCCGTGGTTCAGGATGATGATCCGGTCTGATATCTCAAGGGCCTCCTCCTGATCATGGGTGACCATGATGGTGGTGATGCCGAGCTTTCTCTGGAGGTGCAGCAGGTATGTCCTGAGCTCCTCCCTGACCTTCGCGTCGAGCGCGCCGAACGGCTCGTCGAGAAGCAGGATCCTGGGCTCCACCGCAAGCGCCCTCGCGAGCGCCACTCTCTGCTTCTGTCCGCCGGAGAGCTGGTCGACGCGCCTTCCGCCGAGGCTCTCGAGCTTAATCATGGCCAGGAGCTCCTTTACCTTTTTGCTGATCTGCTCCTTTGACGGGCGGTCGGCTCCCTTCTTCACGGTGAGCCCGAAGGCGATGTTCTCGCTTACGGTCATGTTCTGGAAGAGAGCGTAGTTCTGGAACATGAAGCCGATGCCTCTTTTCTGCACCGGGACTTTGGTCATGTCATTGCCGTCAAAGAGGATTTTCCCGCTGTCCGCCGTCTCCAGGCCCGCGATTACGCGGAGAAGCGTGGTCTTTCCGGATCCGGAGGGCCCCAGCAGCGTGGTGATTTTCCCTTCCTCTATCTCGGCGTTTATGCCGCCGAGAACGACGGTATTCCCGTAGCTTTTCCTGATGTCCTCAACTGCAATAGTCATTTAGCTCGCTCCTCTTGATTTCGGATGTTTCCTTTCCTTCAGCTCTATGTAGAACTTCAGCACCAGTGTTACCAGGGCAAGCAGCATGAGAACTGACGCTATGGTGAATGCCGCCACATACTCGTAGTTGCTGTACAGGAGCTCGATGTAGACGGGCAGCGTGGCGGTCTTCCCCAGCATCTTTCCGCTCACGATTGAGACGGCGCCGAACTCGCCGATGACTCTCGCGTTCGTCAGGATTATTCCGTAGAAGAGTCCCCACTTGATGTTCGGGAGCGTTACCGAGAAGAAGGTCCTGAAGAACCCGGCGCCCAGGGAGACCGCAGCCTCCTCCTCCGAGTTCCCGATCTCTGCCATCAGAGGAATCAGCTCCTTCGCGACGTAGGGAAAGGTAACGAACGCGCTCGCGAAGATTATTCCCGGGGCGGCAAAGAGCACCTTGAGCCCCAGGGCGTCAAGCAGCGGGCGGAGCAGCCCCGTGGAGCCGAACACCATCACGATCATGAGTCCGGCGACAACAGGCGAGACCGCGTAGGGGATCTCGATGGCCATCGACAGGAGCCTTCTCCCGCGGAAACGGTACTTCGCAATGGCCCAGGCGAGCATGATGCCGAATATGGTGTTTAAAGGAACTGCTATGACTGCGGTGATTACCGTGAGTATGAGCGCGCTCTTGGCGCCGGGCGCCTTAAGGTAGCTCAGGTAGTTCCCGAAGCCGTCTGCAAGGCTTTCCTTTACGACTGTCGCGACAGGAAGCAGGATGAACACCGCCACGAACAGGAACGCGAGGAGGATAAGCAGATATCCGACCGCGCTAGACCGTTTTTTCATTTCTGCTGCTCCATTTTCTGATAAGGCTGATTACGCCCAGGATGGCTGCCGAGATGGCGAGCATGATGAGCGCAGTAACGACTGCCGCGTCATAGTTGTGCGACTCGATCTTGCCGACAATGACGACAGGCAGGATCTGGCTCTTGAACGGCAGGTTGCTCGAGACGAAGATGACCGAGCCGTACTCGCCGACCGCGCGCGCGAACGCCAGCGAGAAGCCGGTGAGCGCAGGGGGAATGAGCGGCGGCAATGTCACGCGGAGAAAGGTCTGGAGGGGGGTCGCCCCGAGGATTTCCGCGGCCTCCTCTGTGCTGGCGTCAAGACGCTTGATGACAGGCTGCAGCGTCCTGACGACAAACGGAATGCCGACGAACACCAGGGCGAACGTGATCCCGGTGAAGTCGTTTCCGCTCAGGGAGAACCCGAACCGGTTCACAAGCTTCCCGATGTAGCCGTCGTCGCTCAGAAGGAAGGATATGGAGACGCCGGCGACGGCCGTCGGCAGGGCGAACGGTATGTCGACGAGCGAGTCCAGAAGGCTTCTTCCCGGGAAGCGGTACCTCTCGATGCTCCAGGCGAGGATAAAGCCGAACACGAGGTTTATGAGCCCCGCGACGAGCGCAGCCCGGAGCGAGAGCCCGAGCGCGCTCAGGATCTCGCCGTCCCCGAGGGCCTTCGCGAAGGCGCTGGGCCTTATCCCGCAGCCGTAGGCGATGAGCGCGGCGAACGGGAGGAGCACCAGCACCGAGAAGTATCCGGCCCCGAGGCCGAACGTCCAGCCGAAGCCCGGTATGACAGAAAAGCTTTTGAATTTCATTTCCGCGTCTCCCCGCGGCTAGAGGCCGGGGGTCTCCTTTCACTCACACAGGAAAAAGGCGCCGGAGCCTGGGGCCGCGGCGCCTCCCCGCACAGAGGGCTTAATGTCAGTTGTCCCTTGCGGAATTGATTTCCTTCAGGATCTTGTCGAACTCGCCGCCGTCGGCCCAGACCTCCTTCTGCAGCTTGTCGAAGCCGCCGAGGTCATTGATGTCAACGAGCTTGATATTGCCGAACTTCCCCTCGTACTCCTTCTTCACCGCGTCGCTCGTAGGGCGGTAGAAGTTCTCCGCGGCTATCTTCTGCGCGTCATCGGTGTAGAGCCAGTCTATGTAGTCATTGGCTACCTTCTCGGTGCCGTGCTCCTTTGCGTTCTTCTCGACAACCGCTACAGGGGGCTTCGCGAGGACGGAGACCGAGGGGGTTACTATCTCGAAGGTGTCAGCTCCGAAGCGTTTCACCGCGAGGTAGGCCTCGTTCTCCCAGGCGATGATAACGTCGCCGATGCGGCGCTTCACGAAGGTGTTGGTCGCGCCGCGGGCGCCGGTGTCAAGCACGGGCACATTGGCGTAGATGGCCTTCACGAAGTCGCGGGTCTTGGCCGCGTCGCCGCCGAACTTCTCCTTCGCGTAGGCAAGTATGCCGGCGTAGTTGTAGCGGGCGCCGCCTGAGGTCTTGGGGTTCGGGGTGATTACCTTGATGCCGGGCTTCGCGAGATCATCCCAGTCCTTTATGTTCTGGGGATTGCCTTTCCTCACGAGGAAGACGATGGTGGAGTTGAAGGGAGAGCTCTCGTTGGGCTTAAGGGTCTGCCAGTTCTCGGGAAGGAGCTTTGCCTGCTTCTGGATGTTCTCGATATCCCAGGGCAGGGCAAGAGTTACCACGTCAGCGGGAGATCCGTCGATGACTGAGCGGGCCTGGGCGCCGGAGCCGCCGTGCGACTGGCTGATGGTTACGACGTCGCCGGTCTTCTTTTCGTACCAGGCGGTGAAGGACTTGTTGAGATCCTGGTAAAGCTCCCTGGTGGGGTCGTAGGAGACATTGAGCAGCTCATACTCGGCTGCAGATGCGCCGAAGGCGAACACAAGCGGCAGGACGGCCGCAGCTATTGATGAAAATTTCTTCATGATAATTCCTCAGTTTGGCCGTATTCCGGAAACAGGCAGACTACGGGGGCGGCAGTACGCTCCATAAATTCATTAATCCGTGTTCGGATGACTGCCGCTGTGCTGTTCCGGAAGCTGAGGAATATTCAGGTTCTCTGCTTCCCGGCAGTCATCCGTGACATATCAGTTTTCATACGAAAACAAAGTGCAACGTGTACAGATAGACATAACCAACTCCTTAAATTCACATCGTCATAATTTTCTATGGCCTCGTTCTCAGGAAACGTTCTTGCGGGAATAATTTCAGAAATAAACGAAAAATGCAAGCACTTTTTTCAAAATTTTTTCGCGGCTGATCCGGGAGGCCGATCCGGAAGGCCCCGGACTGGTGGCTTCTGCCAGCTGCCGGCAGTCTGAAAAATTAATTATTTTTTACGGGTAAAATCCAATGAAATCAAGGCATTGCATTAATTCATACTAAATCAATCGAAATTATATAAAAAGTTCGGTTGAAACCTGAACCGCTTTGGAATATTATTCTACCAATCCGATATGAAAACGTCTTTTTGAATGTTCCGGGAGTTTTCCAGAAGGTTCGGAAATGAGTTTTCCGAAAGCCAGAACCGGGATTTTTCCTGAATCCCGGCCATGTCATATTTATGTGTTGATTTATGTATATCTGAATATCTAATTCAGGAGGAGAAGCCATGCCCGTTCTTCCGCTGCAGGACAGCCTGGCCGGTGACATTGAGTTCCTGACCGGCGTTACATCTGATTTCAAGGCCGGGAAAATTTCCCAGACCGAGTTCAAGGCCAGACGCGTCCCGATGGGTGTCTATGAGCAGAGAAAGGACGGCGTTTACATGGCACGCATCCGCACCACGGGCGGCGTTGTCTCGGCAGAGAGCTTCAGGAAGGTCCTGGAGCTCGCTGAGAAGCACGGCTCTAACATGGTGCACATCACAATCCGCCAGGAGATCCAGATCCACAACCTGAACGTTGACCAGTTCATCCCGCTCCTCGAGGATTTGAAGAGCGCCGGGCTCTCCACAAAGGGCGGCGGCGGAAACACCGTGAGGAACATCCTGGTGTCGGAGTTCTCCGGCATCGGCAGGGGCGAGGTGTTCGACGCCACGCCTGACGCGTTCGCCGCAGGCGCAGCGCTCATCAACGACCCCCGCTCCTACGAGATGCCGAGGAAGCTGAAGCTTGCCTTCTCCTCAGACGGGAAGACCGGCTTCGCGGGCATTGACGACCTGGGCTTCGTCGCCGAGATCAGGGACGGGAAGAAGGGCTTCAAGGTCTACGCGGGCGGCGGCATGGGCTCCAGATCCCGCGTCGCCTCGGTGCTTTACGATTTCGTGCCGGAGGAGCAGGTTCCCGCCATCGCCGTCGGCGTCAGGAACTTCTTCAATGACTACGGCAACCGCCGCAACAGGGGCGAGGCGCGCCTCCGCTACGTCTACTATAAGCTCGGGGAGGATGAGACTCAGCGCCTCATCAGGGAGTACGTAAGCCGCGAGCTTGGGAAGGACTTCCCGAAGGCGGAGAGCTTCATCGATCAGAACCTGAGGCCGGATCTTCCCTCATACGCCGGCATAGAGGTTCCCGCTGAGAAGGCAGAGGCTTTCTCGAAATGGCGCTCCCGCTATGTGCTCCCCCAGAAGCAGGACGGGTATTTCACCGTCTATGTGCCTGTGGAGCACGGCAACATCTTCCTGAAGGACACGGAGATCCTCCAGGGTTTCCGCTCGCTCATTGACTTCACCGAGAAGTTCGGCGCCGACACCCTGAGGTTCGCGCCTCAGGCAATAAGGCTCAGAAACCTTCCTGAGCGCGCTCTCCCGGAGCTCTACCTGCTCCTTGACTCCTTCCTTCCCGCGGTGAACGAGCCGGTGTTCATCACCTCAATCGCGTCCTGCACGGGCGCCGACACCTGCCGGCTGGGATTCTGCTTCTCGAAGGGGCTTGCTACAGCCATCAGG
>Ga0256406_1004371_pt1 | contig 16245 bp, 10 predicted proteins | sample RumenRJG_03DNA_FD_185986 | JGI IMG/M metagenome (GOLD analysis project Ga0256406, IMG submission 185986) | Bovine rumen microbial communities from Lethbridge, Alberta, Canada - RJG_03 | ecosystem: Host-associated > Mammals > Digestive system > Stomach > Rumen | place: Canada: Alberta | collected... | reverse complement strand
CTCCGAGAACGAGGCTGAGTTCAGCTCCGAGCATCAGGTTCCGCTGTCGCTCTCCTCTGACGCGGCAGCCTTCATCAGCGATCCTGAGGTTGACGAGAGCAGGCTCCGCCAGGCCCTTGAGGACCGCACCGGCTATCCTGTCCAGATCAACGGCTTCTCATTCTGAAATACGCGCCGCTCTGCCGGCGCCATTTCCCGGGGACTTCCCGGGATCCCCTCATGACGGAGGTAACAGTGACAATCAGGCTTCTGCCTCCGATCCTTGCCAATCAGATCGCGGCCGGCGAGGTCGTGGAGCGCCCGGCGTCAGTCGTGAAGGAGCTCGTGGAGAACTCGCTTGACGCGGGCGCCACGAAAATCGAGGTGGACATCGTCCAGGGCGGCGCCAAGCTCATCCGCGTCCGCGACAACGGCTCCGGCATCCCGCGTGAGGATCTGCCGCTCGCTCTCCGCCGCCACGCTACCTCCAAGATCAGCACGGCTGACGATCTCAGTGCCATAACAACCATGGGCTTCCGCGGCGAGGCGCTTGCCTCCGCGTCCGCCGTCTCGCGCCTTACGCTCACCTCAAGGACCGAGGGACAGAAGGAGGCCTGGCAGGTCTTTGCCGAGGGAAGCGAGCAGGAGGCTGTGATAAAGCCCGCCTCGCACCCCGTCGGGACGACGGTCGAGGTGAAGGATCTCTTCTTCAACGTGCCGGCAAGAAGGCGCTTCCTCAAGAGCGAGAAGACCGAGTTCTCCCGCATCCTGCAGACCGTCTCGCATCTCGCGCTCTCGAGGTTTGACTTCGAGATCACCTTAAGGCGCGACGGGAGGCTGGTGAAGACGGTGAAAGTCCCGGGATCCCCTGACGAGGACATCATCAGGGTCGGGGCGGTAGTCGGCGGGACCTTTGCCGAGGAGGCGCTCCGGGTCTCTCTGGAGAGCGGCGGAACGGAGCTCACCGGCTGGGTGATGATGCCGGAGCCCGGGAGCGGCTCCGTGCCTGACGAGTATTTTTTCGTGAACGGGAGGTCGGTCAGGGACCGGCTCCTCATGCATGCCGTCAGGCAGGCGGCGACCGAGATTACCGGCCGGAACGAGGTGCCGTCCTATGTGCTCTACCTCAGGATTGATCCGCACGACGTTGACGTCAATGTCCACCCCACAAAGCATGAGGTGAGGTTCGCCGAGGCGCGGGAGGTGCACGATCTCGTGGTTACTGGCGTGAGGAGCGCCCTTGCCGAGGTCTACGGGCAGGGCAGCGTCCTTCCGGAGGCCGATGAGGGCGGCTATGTTCCGCCGGAGATAAAGTTCCGGGAAAAGAGGGAGGAGCAGGATCTCTTCACTCAGGGCAGCGGCAGCGATTCTCCCGCTCCTGAGGCTCTGACTGCCGGCGAAGCTCCCGGCGGGGCTCCGGAGACGTCTCCTTCAGGAGATGCGCCGGCAAAGATGGATGAGAGCAGCTCCGGAGAAGATAATGAGCGCAGCTCCTTTCTCTCGCTCCGTGTGAGCGCAGGGGGCGCGGGGAGCGGCTCCGGATCAGGCGGAGGCACTTTTGGATCCGGAGGCGGCTCCCGTGCAGGCGTGAGGCAGTTCCAAAGCGGCGGCGGGCGGCAGCTTTCAAGAAGCGAGATGGAGCGCTACGCGAGGTCCTATGAGGAGCTTTACCGGGCAAGGCTCCCGGGCGAGGGCGATGAGGCGGCCGCTGGCTCTCAGGGCGAAGGCACATCCCCTGCTCCTGAGGCAGAGGGCGCCCAGACGGAATACCGCCTCATAAGGATAGTTGACGGGCATACCGGCGTCTTTGCCGGGAAGTCGGATCTCTATCTCCTTGATCTCCCCCATGCCTTCCGGAAAATGACGGAGAAGGGCATACTTGAGGGCTCTGAGCTCCGCGCGCTCTCGCCGGCGCCGCTCATCATGCCGGTGTCAGTGAAGACGACGGAGAAGAATGTCTCCTGGGCAGCGGGCCATGAGGAGTTCCTGAAGAGGCTCGGCTTTTCCCTCAGGGTAAGGGGGAGCTCCGTGCAGTTCAACGCGGTGCCCCTCACGCTCCGGACCACCGTTGTCGCCGACACCTGCCTGCGCCTCATCACTGACGCTGCGGAAAGGGGGCTTTCCGATGCCCCGGACGAGAAGTTCGCTGAGCTTTTTGCGGATATGGCGTCAGAGGGGAAGAGGTTCACGCCTCAGGAGGCGCTGAGGCTTTCTGAGCTCTGCCCGTACCTAATGGAGCGCCTCCCAGCGGATTTCCTTGACGAGGCGGTAAGAAAGCATACCGGAGAGAGCTCATGAAGCCCGTAATAGCTGTAATCGGACCGACGGCGGCCGGCAAGACCAGGATCGCCGTCGAGGTCGCGGAAAAGGTCGGAGGCGAGGTGATAAGCGTCGACTCCGCGCTTATCTACCGCGGCATGGACATCGGCACGGCAAAGCCAGATGATGAGGAGATGCGGGGCATACCCCACCACCTTATAGACATCAGGGATCCCTGGGAGACCTACTCGGCGGCGGAGTTCTTCCGCGACGCGGAGTCGGCGGCAGAGGGCATCATCTCGCGCGGGCATGTTCCCATACTCGCGGGAGGCACCATGATGTACATGCGCTCCCTTGCCGAGGGGCTCTCGCCGCTTCCCGAGTCAAACCCTGAGGTCAGGGCAGGGCTCACCTCGTTCATTGAGGAGCACGGCCTGAAGGCCCTTCACGACAAGCTTGCGGAGGTCGATCCCCAGTCCGCCGCCAGGATCAACGAGAATGATCCGCAGCGCACCATCCGGGCGCTCGAGATCTGGGAAATCAGCGGGAGGACCATGACCGAGCTCCTGAGAAAGCCCGGGCGGGCGTTCCGCTATCCGCTCCTCACCTTCATGACGCTCCCCGAGAGGTCGTATCTCCGCGAGAAGATCAGGCTCCGCTTTGTGGAGATGCTGAAAAACGGCTTCGAGGACGAGGTCAGGGGGCTCATGGCGACAGGAAAGCTCCGTCCCGAGATGCCCAGCATGCGCTCGGTCGGCTACCGGCAGATGTGGCAGTACCTCTCCGGGGAGCTCTCAAGGGAGGAGATGATCTTCCGGGCCGTTACGGCGACCTGCCAGCTCGCGAAGCACCAGACCACCTGGTGCAGGGGCTGGAAGAAGGAGAAGACCGAGATCGATCCGAGGAAGAGCGGAGTCGCGGACATGATAGCCTCAGCGTGGCGCGCCGCTCCGGAATAGGCGATAATCTGCGCTATACTCCTCTGCCGTCAGCCGCTGTCCAAAGCTCCATGGCCCGCAGGGACTGGAGAAAAATGCTTAGCCATGTCCGGCTATGTCATATCGGCAGGCAATAAAATTTGATTGATCCACAGGCGCCGGCTATTATTCAGGCACTGTCTGCCGCCGCATGCCGCGGTTTGCGTTGATTTAACCTTAACCAGGAAACTATATATGAAGATTCAGAGCAAAAGAGTTGTTTCCATTTCTTATGTGCTGAAGGATGACGCGGGGAATGTCCTCGACGAGTCAGCAGGAGAGGAGCTCGTCTACATGCACGGCACCGGCAGGCTCCTGGACAGCCTTGAGCAGAAGCTTGAGGGGCATGAGGCAGGCGAGAAGCTCAGCGTCAGGCTCACTCCTGAGGAGGCCTACGGCGTGAGGGACGCGGACAAGGTCCGTACCGTAAAGCGCGCGCTCTTCGAGGATCTTGAGCCCGAGGTCGGGGCAGCCTACAGCCTTGAGACCGATCAGGGCATGCAGACCGCAGTTGTCGTCAAGATCGAGGGAGATGACGTAACCATCGACATGAACCATCCGCTTGCCGGCATGAACCTCAATTTCGAGATTGCCATCGACGAGGTCCGTGAGCCGACCGCTGAGGAGCTCAAGCATGGCCACGCCCATCCGCACGGGCACTGCGAGGACGACGATGATGATGACGGGTGCTGCTGCCACCATCACCACGACGGCGACGATGATGACCATGACCACTGCTGCTGCGGGCACCATCACCACGACGGCGATGATGATGACCATGATCACTGCTGCCATCATCACCATCATGACGGTGAGTGATGCTTTGTCAGAAGTATAAGGATGGATAAAGACTATGGCTGAATCAAATGAGAAGAAGGACTGGATTGATAAACTCACGGATCGGATTGAAGAGTTAAGAGACAAACATCCACTGGTGCACTACCTTATTGGGCTGCCGATCCGCTTGCTGACCACCCTAATTCCTCTTGACAGGAAGAATTACTGGATACATCTGCTGATACTTACCGCTGTCGGTTATGGGTTGAAGTTATTCGTAGCTGGCAAGGATGGACGGGTTGATCCTGACCTGAATGGGGTGTTCATTGTCGGCTGGTTATTCATCTTATGGGTTTTAATGACTACTTTGGTAAACCGGCTTCATGATATTAACCATCGCGGCTTGTGGGCCCTGATCATTATCGTGCCAGTTGTGATTTTTCCACCAGCCATCGTCATCGCTCCTGTCTTCTGTGTGATACTTGGCTGCATTCCATCTTCAGCCACACCGTACACACCGCCTGAGCATAACAACAACTCAGGCTATTTCAGGTTCGGCGGCAACGATCCGCAGCCCGCTCAGAATGGCAGCGCTGAGAAAAAAGCCGGGAGCAAGCCGAGCACTGATGATGATGAATAAGGCGCTGTGAGTAAGGCTGGCTCTGTGAAAAGCAGGGAACCGCGCAGTGCCCTGAACGGCCGGGTGGAAATGACAGAACGCCACAATGCCCAGACAGCCAGAGCCTGAGCCAGCGCTGTTCACAGAAAATGACTCAGAATCAAAGAGCAGGAATTGTAATTCCTTCCGTTTCGGGCAATTCCTGCTCTGCTTTTTTACTGCCGCGTCTGACATCAGCATGCTGATGGGATGCTGAACGCCATGCAGCAGATGCGGCTTTCCTGTGCCTCATGGCTCCTTGAAATGCACTGAATGGGGCACAGCTCAGAACTCCATCTGCCTTTTGTGGAATTCCTGGAGGCAAAAACGTGAAAACGTTCAGTGTTCTTACTCTTCTCTATCCGTCCGGATGGCTGAGCTTCAGCGGAAACATGAAGCGAACAGAGTACTGGATCAGGATGCTGATGCTGTCTGCTGCCGGATGTGTGATTTTTCTGCTCATATCCGATGAAACGGGGCTTGTTGAGTCGGCATCGGACCGCGGGACAATATTTCTTTCCGGTTCCATAGCTGTGCTGTGGGTTCTATGGTCCATCCTGACAAGACGGCTTCATGATACGGGCAGGTCTGGCTGCCTTACTGTTCTGCTTCTGCTCCCGGTTCCGATGGCCTTCATAATGTTCAGGCAGCTCAGCTACATTCTGCCTGTCGCGCCTGCACTCTGCATGATACTTGGCTGCATTCCATCATCAGCCAGACCGTACGCGCCGGAAGGCTCTCATGCTGCGGAAAGTGATGACGGCTCTTCCGGGACAAAGTTCAGCTTCATCACGCTGCTCTCGCCTCCTGGCTGGCTGAGAGTCAACGAGAGAATCTCAAGAAAGGAGTACTGGTGCAGGCTGATACTGCTGCTGGCCTGCTTTATCGCATACCAGCTGCATTTCACCGAAAATGGACTTTTTAAGTATGCAGACGGCGCCGGGACATATGCCTTGGGCCTGATAGTCCAGTTCTGGGTCTTCTGCTCCATATGCGCAAGGCGGTTCCATGACATTCACTGCACGGGCTGGCTGGCACTTTTCTTTATTGCGCTGATTTATGCGCCATTTGCCTTGCTCACTGTCAGCATACTGCTTGGTCTCACTCCCTCATCACCTGAACCATACATACCATGGAAGCCGGAGCCTGCGCCCCGCTATTCTTACAGCTATAGTTTCGATTCTGAGAAATATGAGAGAGATCTGGAAGAATCCAGAAGATGGGCAGAAGAGGAGCAGCGCAGGCAGGAAGAAGAGTTCCGGCGTCAGCAGGAGTATAGGGCATTTGAGGAGCGGGTCAAGAATGGATCATGGTTCTGAGAATGAAATAAAGCCATTCTCCGCTGCCATGCGCTGAGCCATGGCATGGTCGGCAAATCACAGACTCTCACACCGGGCAGGAACAGACAGGTTCCCGCCCTTTGTTTTTAAGAGGCCGGCACTGTCTTCTGCGCCAAGGCAGGGCAATTTGTGATCATGTATTAATTCTGAGTGCTCCGTCAACAAGTTAAGCGGGTATTGCCGATACAATCACCTCTGTTTATCCCCTGCTGAAAAGGTGTCTTATGGCTGAAGAACAGGTCAGAGATACTGATATATTTGCTAATCTCAAAGAGGAGGACATCAACGCCAAGAAGGTGGCGAGGTTTACGCTTTTCGTATGCCTCATCGCCGCCGTCGCCGGATTGATGTTCGGATTTGATACCGGAGTCATCTCCGGGGCGCTTGCCTTCCTGCAGAAGGACTTTGCCGTCCCTGATGACTCCCTGACCCTGGGCTTTATCGTGGGCTCTACTCCGGCAGGCGCCTGCATCGGCGCGCTCTGCGGAGGCATGATCTCCTCGAGGCTCGGCAGAAGGCGCTCGCTTAAGGTCAGCGCACTGTTCTTCATTATAGGCGCTGCTGTCTGCACTCTGGCGCCGGCAGTTTCTGTAATAATCCTCGGCAAGCTGATCCTGGGGCTCGCCATCGGTATAGCGTCATTTGTAACTCCGCTCTACCTCTCTGAGGTTGCTCCGGAGAATATCCGCGGAAGCATGATCTCGCTCTATCAGCTGATGATCACCATCGGCATCGCGGTATCCTACGTCTCGGATCTCGGCTTTGCCCAGATTGAGTCCTGGAGAGGCATGTTCGGAGTTACGGTCGTTCCTGCGATTTTCCTCCTTATCGGCGTGCACTTCGTTCCTGGCTCACCCAAGTGGCTAATAGCGAAGGGCAAGGATCACGAGGCAATCGAGGTCCTGAAGAAGGTCAGGACCAGCGTTGACAAGATCAAGACCGAGGTCACGAACATCAAGGACACCCTGAAGGTAAAGCATGACGGCTTCAGCCTCTTCAAGGCAAACGCGAACTTCAGGAAGGTTGTGTTCCTCGGCATCGCTCTGCAGCTCGTGCAGCAGCTGACCGGCATCAACATCGTCATGTACTTCTGCCCGAAGATCATGGAGATGGCAGGGTTCGGCTCGCACAATGCGCAGATGTGGGCGACGATAGTCATCGGCATCACCAATGTGCTCTCGACCTTCATCGCCATAGCGCTTGTTGACAGGTGGGGCCGCCGCCCGATCCTGATCACAGGATTCATGATCATGGCCGCCTCAATGCTTACCATAGCCGCCTGCATCAGCATGCATACGGACGAGGGTGGCGCCCTTGCCTATATCACTGTCGGCGCGGTAATGGTCTTCATTGTCGGCTTTGCGGCATCCGCAGGCCCTCTCATCTGGGTGCTCTGCTCAGAGATTCAGCCGCTCAAGGGAAGGGATTTCGGCATCACCTGCTCCACCGCGTCAAACTGGATCTCGAACGCGATCATCACCACGGTGTTCCCGCTCGTCCTGGGCGCCATCGGCCATACCGCAACGTTCGTGCTGCTCGGAGCATTCAACTTCGCCTTCATCTTTTTCACCATGATGTACGTCCCTGAGACCAAGGGCATTTCCCTTGAGGGCATCGAGAAGAACCTCATGGCCGGAAAGAAGCTGAGGAATCTGGGCGACGCATCATAATCACTCTGTTTCCGGGAAGCGTCAGCTCCCGGAACAATGAGCCAACGGCGGCGGCCTCCGCAATGCGGGGACCGCCGCTTTCATTTCCGGGATTCCGGAGGCATGCCTGGCATCCTCTGCATATGGCTATGAGTCTCAGGGGAAAATTCACAGCTTGATTTTGCCCTGGAATGCAGCCATATTTACTGTGTACGGCGCGCCTAACTTTAAGACGCAGCATCTTTTCATTCAGGGAGAATTTCATGAAGGATTTCGAGAAGGAGTTACTGTTCACAGCCGATCTGTGCGATAGCTCTATTGTCACTGTTCGGTCATTTTAAGACGGCTCATATGCAAGTAAAAATTCATGACAATGACTTGTTATGACATATTTGCCGTCATTAAAATTTGATTGCATCATCTGATTAAGTTATCATGAGGGCATGGAATTGACGTTCTGCCCCTTCACCAGTGAAGAGAAGGATGTTTTTCCTGTCATAACAAGGTCGGTCAGGCAGAATTCGTGATTTAATCTCTGCGGATGTTCCGGCATTGTCTGACGCCGCTTCCCGAGAGGGGGCGTGAATTGAAACATGTTGAGCTTCCCGAGCCCGTCCGCGCTTTTCACGTCCCGGATGATGCTTGCCTTGCCTCCGAGGGTGAGCTCGGCGTTGCTGGTTATGGAGATAATGTTGTCTGCGGTGAGGTTGTCGATGCTGAGCTTCGTGCCGCTGTCAGCTTCAAGAAGGTCGGTGATCCTGACCGAGTCGTATCCCTCAATCGCATAGCTCCCGCCGTCATTGACGACGAGGCTCTTCCTCTCCGCGTTGAGCCTCGCGCCCTCTTCCATGCCGAAGAGCGTGCGGAGCTCCGAGGGCTTCTCCTTTAAGACGTCAAGCTCCCGAAGAGTGAGGTAGGATTTTCCGTCAATCCTGACCGCGCCCTGCTCTACGCCCCAGTCCAGCTTCTTCTTGCCGTCATCGCCTATAGAAAAATGAGGGAGCACGGCGCCGGCGTGGCCCTCAAGGCCGGCGCCGTTGGTAACGGTCCAGACCACCGCCTTCTCTTTTTCCCCAAGCCGCATAAATTTTACGTACGAATTCTCCTCAAAAACGCCCCTGGTGCCTTCTCCGTCAAAGGTCATGTTGCCATATACGTCGATCACCGAAGGAGCATCATCATCGCCTTTGAAAGTGATTACTCCGCCTCTGTCTGCCGCAACTGTTCCATTCAAACCCATTGAGCCCAGGCTTAGCGTGGCCTTGTTCGTGCCCCTCAGGACGCCGCTTGCGTTCAGGTAAAATGCGCCGATGTCAGTGCCGAACTCGGCGGCTGAGCCGTGGCCGTCAATGATCAGGCTCCCATTCAGCGGAAACGAGCTTGCCGCGCTGATATTCAGGCGGCTGCCGTCCTTCACGATGAGCGTTCCGCCTTCCTCAATCTGGCTGTTGGTCGCGTCAGGGTCATCGAGCGTCATCTGTCCTCTGACATTAAGTGTGCCGCCATTCTCAATTGTTACACTTGTCGGGTGAAAGTTCCCGAGGACTGTCGTATCACCACTGACTATCACGCTGCCGTTGCCGGTGATGTCCTGCAGGGTGCCGCTTCCCAGAATGAGCTTTGCCGGCTTGTAGATGTCCGATGAGAGATCTGCAGAGGCGGCAGAGCCGTCAGCTGTCGAGATGAAATTTCCGCCCGCGCTTCCAGGGTAGAGCCTGAGCTCCATGCCTCCGGTGCGGAGCACTGACTCTCCCTCGGCGAGCGTGATGCCGGCAAATTTGTGCTCATCACTGTCATTCCAGGAGTCCCCTGCCTGTTTGCTGAGGATTTCATAGAGCGTACTGCTGCTGGTGTCGATGCCTGTGAGCACTGTGAGCTCTTCCTGGGGATTCGCCGCTGCCGCAGTGCCTGAGAGCGTGAGGATCCCCATGGCGGCGAGCCTAATGTACCTGAGGAGCCTCTGGCACGCTGTCAGGCGGAATTCCTTCCTTTTCCCTTCATGTCTGTTTAGTCTGGAGTGTGTTCTGTAAAAATCAGGGATTGATGACATTTTTTTCTTGTACTGGGAACTGGCTGAAATTCAAGCAGGATTTTATTGGAGGCTGTGAATGAAACGTACTACAGCAAAGTGCAGGTATCGTTTTCAGGACCCCGGAGCCTGCCGTTCCTGCCGCGGGAGCGGGGTTCCTCCCTGATATAACCTAAACTCTGCTACTTTTATACTCGTCAAAAGCCAGCTCTGACAGGGCTACAGTTTTAGACACAGTTTTTTGACCATATCGGGAACTTCAGTATCCGGGTTCTGCAAACCAAGCAGCATGAAGATTTCCCTCATATTCTTCGTTATTGCGTAAACAGGGAACCAGCTCTGATCTTTCTGCTGCTGGATCTGGTACTTTTTCAGCTGCCCAAGGGTTGTTGCCATAGTCCGGCTGCTTACCGCCTTAATATATTTCCTGGTATACCAGCAGAATGCGGACGAGACGATGAGCGCAAGGTAGCAGGCGAACATCTTCCCCTGATAGGTCTCGCGGCTGTGAGTGCCGGTTTTGACAAAGTCAAAGTGAGACTTGGCACGTCTGAAAGTCTTCTCATCAACGTCTCTTTTACGGGACCTGACTATCATTTCCTCCGTTGTGCAGTCACAGTCAGACACCACCACGAAGAACCCTGCCTGGTCGAGTTCCTTTTGGATGCGCTCATTGTTCTCGGTGATCGTGAACTTCTTCCCTGTTTTCGGATCAGCCACATCGAGTTTCTCGATGATAAGCCATGGCGCAAAGGTCCTTCTCATTTTCGCCGTGTATTTCTTTCTTGCCTCCGCCTGATCCTTCAGCATGCCAAGCTTCATGTGAATGGTTTCCCGCTCTTCTTCTGCACGCTTGGAATCATAATAAAGGAAAGCCTTGTACGACTTGCCATAGACCTGAACATCGTCAATCTTTATGCCGTAGACTTTCTCAGAAGGAACAAAGTACTTATGCTGGTCTTTTATTTCTGCGTGATGTTTCGACCAGACATCATCAAACTCCGGCATGTTCTCCGGGCACATGCAGGCAAAGCTCATGTTCCCGAATGCCTCGAAGACCTCCTTGCGGTAATAGCCGCGGTCCATCACCAAGAAGAGCTTCTGGTAGCCGAGACGCTCTGCGTTCTCAATCGTAAAGGGAGTCTGCGACTTGTCGAGCAGTGAGCCCAGGAAGAGCTCGTAATAGACCGGGACCCCGGTCTTTTCATCAACAAACGCGGCAAAGTTGATATCAGGCAGGCTTTCCTTTTGCTTTGCCGCGCCGAACTCTGCCAGATCGTTGTTTCTGCAGCTGGTATTGTGGTTTGTTGAGTCAAGGGCATAGGCGGTAAGAGCGCGCTCCTGCCCGGATGATGCCGGTTCATCGCCGTAAACGCTCTTCTCATACTCCTTGTGGAAGAACTCCATGAAGCTGTCGATGCCGTTTTGGTCCACTCCGATATCACTGTACATGCGGCTGATCTCGTCATCGGTAAGTTTGTTTCCGAGTCCGCAGTAGTTGTCGAACTGCCAGAAAGGGAAAGCCTGCGCTGTCGAGCATTCATCGCAGATGAAATGGACCGTAAGGGCAAAGAGCTTTTCCCACTTGTCAGGGAACGTTTCCTTCAGTGTCTTAAGCAGGCCTATTTTCTCGGCGGCAAGCCGCAGCGCAAGATAGGCGCCGTAGTTGAGACGGCTGGAGAACTTGCCCGGCTGTTCAAGCGGAGCGGCCTTTTCCTGAATCCTTATGGCTCCGTCAGCGTTGTGTTTCCCGTCAGGAAAAAGCTTCCAGTATTTCTTATTCGGGTAGAAAAGGCTTTTCTCAGCATCGGCAATCTTACCGATTGACACCCTGCTGTCTCTCATACGCTTTGCTTCCTTGTCCCATTTTCCGTCATTTTCCCAGTACACATATCCGTTCTTCAGAATATGTAAATGACCTTTTTTAGGGAGTTCAATAGGTGTGTTCTTTCCAGCGTACATAGCTTTCTCGCAAGTGTAATTTCTTACAAAATTATACTTGTAGACTAGCCAAAAAGCAACCACTTTCTGATGTATTTCTTAAAAAAGATCAGTTGGTTATGTTGAAAATAGAATGGTCAGAAGACTGAGAAAAGTGTAGTATTAGCAGAGTTTAGGATATAATCCAAGGGTGACTCAGTGCCCTGACGGAGGATTTGGAGTGAGGAAGGCAGTTGTGCTCGGTGCCACGTCCGGCATCGGGCGGGCCATCGCTGAGATGCTGATCCGCGACGGCTGGACGGTAGGCATAGGCTCCCGCCGTACGGAGCTTCTTGAGGAGCTCAGGAAAACGGCCCCTGACCGTGTCTTCATGGAGACAGTCGATGTCCGGGAGAGCTCTGCGGAGGAGGCGCTCCTCCGCCTCATAGGAAAGCTCGGCGGCATGGATCTTTTCTTCTACGCGCCGGGGATTGGGCATCAGAACGCCGATCTCGATCCTGGGATTGAGCTCTCGACCGTTGAGACGAACGCTCTGGGCTTCACGAGGATGGTCGGGGCGGCGTACCGCTATATGGCAGAGCAAGGCAGCGGGCATATTGCCGTGGTGAGCAGCATCGCAGGCGTGAGGGGGCTCTCGCCAGCGCCAGCGTACTCCGCAACGAAGGCCCTGCAGCACAACTATATTGAGGCCCTTTCGCAGCTATCCCTGACGCGCGGCGCCAGAGTCACCTTCACTGAGATCAGACCGGGCTTCATCGACACTGATCTGATTGCGGGGAGCCATTACCCCATGACGATGGGCCTTCCCTATGCGGCAAAGCTCATTTACCGCGCGGTGATGAGGCGCCGCCCGGAGGCCATCATCGACTGGCGCTGGCATCTCGTCGTGTGGATCATGAAAATTGTGCCGGGCTTCATCTGGCGGAGAATGAACCTTCTTGGGAAGTAACTCAGTACTTCCTGGTATAGCGGTAGATGGCGTTCCGGAGCGAGGAGAGCCTTACGCTCAGCCCTGTCAGATCCGGAGGGGAGGGCCGCGGCCGCCATCGCGGTACGGAGCGCCCGTAGCAGATCCTCAGGATCCTCTTTGACCGGAGGAGCAGGATGCTGCTCACCGAGGAGCCGCTTCCCCGAATGTACTGAACCAAGGTTCTGGCTTCTGCTGCGGCATCTCATCCGGCCGCTCAGGAAGTATAATGGCCTGAGTCCTGATGCCGAAGCACTGCCGCCTGTGGGCGCATTCTGGTGACACGGGAACAGGACTCATCTGTGGCCGTGCAGCAGTTAACTTCTATGACTGTGGAAATATGACAAGGATCTGCTGCGTGCAGGATACATTTGCAAGGGCATTTCAATGAATCAAACTCTGAGAATCTGCGCGTATCTGCTGCCGCTCCTCGCCATCCTCTATGTCAGTGTGTACGGCGTGAATGTGCTTTACTGGGATGAATTCGAGTTCGTTGACATGATGGAAGGCCGGGGTGATTTTTGGAAATATGTCTTTGCGCCTCACAATGTGCATATCATGCCCGTCGGGAAGCTTGTGTACTATGCGATCGCCTGTCTTACCGGCATGAGCTCAAAGGCGATGATGTACCTGAATGTCATTATCCTCAGCATCCCGTACCTCTGCCTTGTCCGGAGAATCAGAACGGATAATGTGTGCCTTGCGGCGGCAGCGGCTGCAATATATTTCACTGCGTTCTTCTCGCCCAGAAGCTGCGTTAACCTTCTGTGGGGCTTCCAGCCGACCTATCTTGCGGCGTATTCCTTTTCCATACTCGCCATTCTCTCATGCAGCTCCTTTCTAAGCACCAGGAATGCGCGGCACCTGGCAGCTGCTTCCCTGTGCTGCAGCGTGGCCTCGCTCTGCTCTGCCCATGGGATCCTGAGCTGGTCTTCGGTGTTCCTTGTCATGCTTTACAGCAGGGAGTACAGGAAATGCCTCATTGCGCTACTTCCGGGGCTCCTCGCAGTGCTTTATTACGCTGCGGCACTGCCGCCGCATGTGTCAGGCGGCAGCGGCAGTGATTTCAGCATTATCCTGATAGTGAGGTACTTTCTGACCTTTCTCTCGGGACACCTTCTTTTCAATGCGCGGGCCGGCTGGGTGACCGGGTTCGCCGCGCTTGCCGCTACGGGCTTTCTGATCCTGAGGAAAAAAGCCGGAAGGGACTTCCTGTTCGTGGCGCTGGTCTCCTACGGGATCCTCGTGGCCGCATCGGTCACCTTCGGACGCTGGCCGTTCGGGCTCGAGGAGTCGCTCACCTCAAGGTATTTTCAGCTGCAGATGCCGCTTTATCTGGCCTTCGCTGAACTCATTTCCCTGGGCCGGAACCAGACAGAGGCGGCAGACGGAGACAGAGCTGCAGGCAGTTTCCGCTCAAAATCATGGCCTGTCCTCATCGTTGTGCTTGCTGTTGTCTCGTACAATTTCGCAAGGGGCATGCAGGCAACTGGGAAATTTCATGAGGAGCGCCAGCGCGCTGCATCGATTATGATGAACTTCGAATCACAGCCGAAGGTGGCCGTTGAGCATTTCCTTTATCCGGATTACTCCAGAGCCAGAGTAAGGCATGATTTCCTGAAAGCAAGGAGGCTCAATGTCTTCTCTTCCGGCGTTGCGTTGCCTGACGGGGAGACGGGATCCGGGGGCAGAGCAGGATCTCCCCGTGGAGGCGCAGGCAGATGAGAAAGGCAGTTGTGATGGGCGTCACGTCCGGCATCGGTCGGTCCATTGCTGAGATGCCGCTCCGCGGCGGCTGGAGCCTCTGCACCGCCTGTAGGCCATCATCGACTGGCGCTGGCACATCGTCGTATGGCTCATGAAAATTGTCCCGGGCTCAATATGGCGGAGGATCCGCCTCACCGGCAGGTGATCAGTACTTCCGGGTATAGCGGTATACCGCGTTCCTGAGCGAGGAGAGCTTCTTCCTGAACCTCCGCTCCGCCCTGTCAGATCCGGTGGGCAGGGCCGCCGCGGCCATCGCGGTCCGGAGCGCCCTCAGCAGGATCCGGAGGATCCTCCTCGCCCGGAGGAGAAGTATGCCGCTCACCGACGTGCCGCTTCCAAGGATGTCAGTGATGCTCGCTGTGCGGCAGGTGTTCATGCAGAGCCTTGTGATCCTTGACTCCCGGTACCATGCCGAGTTCATGACCGACTGCGCGGTCTCGGGCGGCATGACCCAGGCCGAGGTGAAGCCCGCGTCAGCGGCGAACTGCGGCCAGAGCCTCTCGATGGCGTGCAGTATGGTGCCGCCGCTTTTTGACGGCTCCGGCTCCTCCGGGAAGTCCTCAAAGGTCCAGTCCCTCAGGAAGAGCTTCCGGCAGGCTGATGTCCTCACCCAGAGCATGTCGCCGTAGGGCGCGTCCGGCGTGGTGTCGAGCACGGCGCTGAGCGAGAACTCCCTCATGAGCCTTTCCATCCACTCCCGGCAGCCGAGATCGAGATCGTACTCGGCCTTCCTTATTTTCCAGGAAGGAGGGCAGGGCGGCATCAGGATGCCGAGCTCCGGGTTATTGTCGAAGGCCTCCAGGATCCTCATCACATACGATTTGGACGCGAGGAGCGACCTCACGCAGTGGCTGAAGAAGGAGAAGCGCTCCGAGTCGGAGAGCGTCGCGGTCTTCTTGTCGTGTATGAGGCAGGCGTAGTCGTACCTCATGAACACCTGCCTCGTCACGATGAGATAGGAGGAGACGTCGCGCCCGCGGTTCTGCTCCTTTATGAGGTACTCGATCCTGTTGGGGAGCGGTGAGAGGCGCTTTCTCACCTTCGGCAGCACTGAAGCGCTCCCGCAGACTATATAGATGTCGCAGCACTCCGGCACGTTCGAGAGGATCCTCACCGTCTGATCGATGAGATCCGGATAGAAGACCGTGCAGATCACCGCGGCCCTGCTCCTCGCTCCCTGCGGGGCCGGTGCAGTTCCCTGCGTCTCGAGCACGAACTGCCAGCCGTAGAGCGTCCGGAGGTCGGAGAAGCGGAAGCTCTGGAGGATCCATTTCCGGATGCTCTCATTCTCCCGCAGCATGGAGAAGGCCTTCCTCGCGTCCTCGCCGTCAGTGAGGTAGAAGACCGCGTCGGAGGATGGCCTGATCCACTCAGGCGCGAGGAAGGGAGGCTCCTCCCTGAAGAGGAACGCCGACTGCATGACCATTTCGCCGTTTTTGTCGAGATAGGGCGCGATGCTCACGAGGCTGATGCACTTCCGGACGCCCTTCTTTGAGATCCGGCCATTCCTCAGGGCGAAAAAGCTCTCTCTTGCCCCCGGCGTGTCCTTTATGAGGGCGATCCTGGTGTCAGAGACGTGCCTGCCTGTGGACTTCTCCTTCCAGAGGGAAAGCACGGAGAGATCGGCCTTTGATTCCAGGAAATCACCAAGGATCTTTCTGAGATCCCCCTTATAGGGGAAGACCGAGATGTCCCAGTACATCATCATCCCGCCGGAGCTCACGAGATCTTCAATGCTCTCCTCCGCGATGCTGCAGGATTCGCCGAGGCCGTGCGTCTCCAGGTACTCAGCGCAGCCTTTCTCCGGAAGAATGAGCGTCCGGTCAAAAAGGCCCCCGGCATATTCAAGGATATCCTTAAGGGCATATTTCCGGAATGAGGGTGAGTCTCTGAGGAGGAGTG
>Ga0256406_1004370_pt1 | contig 16247 bp, 11 predicted proteins | sample RumenRJG_03DNA_FD_185986 | JGI IMG/M metagenome (GOLD analysis project Ga0256406, IMG submission 185986) | Bovine rumen microbial communities from Lethbridge, Alberta, Canada - RJG_03 | ecosystem: Host-associated > Mammals > Digestive system > Stomach > Rumen | place: Canada: Alberta | collected... | reverse complement strand
AAAAGGCTCAGGCATTCATCGAATTGGCAGTGAAAAAGCACACTAAATTGCGCTATCGTGACTGGAAAGATCCAGAAAACATCGATAAAGACTGACTCTTTTATCCCTCACGTGCACTATAGAGTTTAAAAAATATAACGTTGCCGAAGATTACCCTTTGCCCACGGCTCCGACCTTTCCGGTCCTACGGCATTCGGACACTCGTAAGTGGTTTGCAATTATCATGGATGTTTCGAGGGATAAGCTGGGACTGACCGGACAACAGAGGGTGGATGTTCTCAACGTAAAACTAAGTGATCCCCGGCTTGTGGATGCAGTGACGCGGCAGCCCGGATATTTCAAAGGATACCATCTTAACCGTGGAAATTGGATCTCCATCCTTCTTGATGGAACGGTTCCTTTCAAAGAGATCTGCCGATGGATTGATGAAAGCTTCTTCGTAACGGCTTCCGAACAGAGAAAGCGTGAGTATCGTCCGATAAAAGAATGGATTATTCCGGCGAATCCGGAGTATTACGATACAGAACATGCGTTTGATGAAAAAAGCGAAATCGACTGGAAGCAGGGGACAGGAATCAAAACGGGGGACATCGTGTTTATGTACGTAACCGCCCCGGTATCGGCAATTCTCTATAAATGTAGGGTTACGCGGACGAATATCCCTTACGACTATACGGACGATCATCTTACGATCCGATCCATCATGAAGATTGAACTTCTTGAGCGGTTTAAGCCGGACCGGTTCACCTTTCCTGTTTTGAAAAAGGAATATGGCATTTATGCGGTCCGAGGGCCGAGAGGTGTGCCGCATTCTTTAAGCTTGGCGCTGAAACGGGGAGGTGATCAAGAGTGACAAGATATGTCGCGTTTGACGTGGAAACACCAAACCGAAGGAACAACCGGATGAGCGCTATCGGAATTACGGTAATAGAAGACGGAAAAATCGCCGATGAATATTATCTCTGGTAAATCCGGAAAGCGAATTCGATTCTATTAATACGCGCCTGACCGGGATCAGCGGGGAAACGGTGCGGAATGCGCCTGCTTTTCCGGAAGTCTGGAAGCAGATCGAACCCATGATGTCGGACGGGCTGCTTGTGGCTCACAATGCGGTCTTTGACATGAGCGTACTTAAAAGGTGCCTTCAGGATTACAAGATAAGCTGGAAAGCCTATGTCCATTATGTCTGCACGTACAGATGGGCAGGCGGATTTTGCCGGGGATGAGCCATAAGCTGGATGTCCTTTGCCATTATTATGGAATTGATCTTGATCATCATCAGGCATCCAGTGACAGCCACGCCTGCGCTGAAATCCTGCTGCGATATATAGAAAACAAGGCAGATGTGAAGCAATTCATAAAAACATTTTTCTGAATGGATAAAGAAACGGAACGGATAGGACAGTTGCTTTCACGGTTACTGCCTTTTGCGTTATGCGGATTTAAAGGGAATCCGTGTTGCCGGTAGCGTTGTGGGAAACCCATAAAGGTATAAATACGATATTTACTGTGACATCGCTGCCTCTGAGTGCTCCGTCCGACGATTTCTTTCGTTGCTCGGCAAGCTTGATACGACCGTAGGATGAGGGGAAAGGAAGGAATGCACAGAACGGTCTGGATATCCTTAGGGAGAGGAAGGATGTTTTTTGCCACAGTGAATGACGAGGGAAAACCTAAGGTCCGGATCATCGACGTGAGGATAGTGGGGCAGGATAAGCGGTATTTCTGCACCGGTCCTGGAAAGGATTTTGATTCCGCTGCAGGAACTGAATTTGAAGAGGCTTGTGATGTCGCCACAATGATGGATGAACTTGTGTCCAGGCAGTAGATCTAGGAATCCTTCAATGTCAGGAATTCTGACACGAAAGTATTCGGTATTTCCCGTTCGGTCTCGTATAATCAGAAATGAAGGAAAGCAAGTCGTCGCAAGGCATAATACGGAATTGGAATGTGTGTTTGGCCAAACCCCACGCCGGAACGATTCCGCCAGGGGGGATTTGCCCGCAGACGCAGTGATTGATTCTGGCAGGAGGCAGGACGGGGAAGTACAGCACTCTGTAACAATGGATTCGATGTATAACAAATTGACAGCAGGCGCATGGCCGGAGAGAAACAATAAACCATGGTGACAGACAGGCGGTTTCAGGCAGTACCAACCGGGAGGAAAACTATGATAACAGGCGGGAACAGATCATCAGAACAATATCGGAAATGGATTCCCAACGCTGAAGCGGAACGGGACGGAAAAGAAATAGACGCATGAAGGAGATCCAGGGATCCGGGGCGTTCCTGAACCTGTTCGACTACCTTGAGAAATACAAGGACGTCCCTTTCTCCGAGAAACCGCTCGGAGAAGTCGACCTTGCCGTATTCGCAGCGTTTTCCTACGTCGTCTTTGAGACGGCCGTTCCGCTTCATCCCTACGTTCCGGACACCATGGCCGGATTCGCAATGGACTACCTCTCGACGAGGTCCTTCCGGGACGTCCCGCAGGGAGAGCTCCTCCTCCGCCAGGAGAGGGTTCCCCTCTGCTGTCGCCTGCTCCGGTCGAAGCGGTTCTCGCCGCTCCTGGTCTCGGCGTTCCGTCACGAGCTCTCGGAGTCCGACGAGACCCAGTTCGCGGCCTTTGAGTTCGAGCTTCCCGGCAACGTTTTTCTCGTCGAGTTCCGGGGCACGGACAACACCATGCTCGGCTGGAAGGAGAACTTCGACCTGGCCTGCGAACCGGAAGTCTACGGCGAGAAGCTGGCCTTAGCCTTCCTCAAGGACGCCATCCGGCGCCATCCGGGCTGGAAGGGCGTCGTCAGCGGTCACAGCAAGGGCGGACATCTTGCCGTCTTCGCGGCCTCGATGCTCGACCCGGAGGAAGTGAAGAGCATCGCCTCCATCGTGTCCCTGGACGGGAACGGCCAGGACCCGAGCGTCTTCCTCTCCGAAGGACACCAGCGGATCGTCAACCGGATCCAGTTCCTGGTCCCGGAGGACGACATCGTCGGCATCGTGATGGCCCACGAGAAGGAGACGAAGGTCCTGAAGACCTCGACGCCGGGCGACTTCATCAAGAGCCACTCCTACCTCAACTGGGCCGTCGAGGACGACCATTTCCTGACCGTGGAGTCCCGTTCCCCGCTTTCCTACTATCTGGAGGCTTCCTTGGAAGAGCTCCTCTACCACAAGCTAGCGAATCTCGACCAGAGGAAGCGGTTCTTTGAGGCGGCCTACCAGACGATGTTAGACACGGGCGTCATCGAGCCGACCGACATCTTCCTCCATAGCTCCGTCTTCCTCCGCCGGTTCATGACCCAGGTCATGACCGGGCCGAAGGAGAACCGGAAGATTCTTCTGGACTCTCTGCGCATGGCCTTGGACTGCTTCACGGCGAACCGGCCGCTGTATAACCGGAAGCTGAAAGAAGCGAAGATCCGGGAAGAGAAGAGAAAGAAGGAAGAAGCCCAGGTGAAGGCTCAGTCGAAGGCCGCCCTCGTCAAGAAGACCGCCTAGGAAGGAGAGAAAAAATGCTTCTGACGGAAGAAGAAGCGAAGACGATACTGAATGCCGGTCTTGCGACCGGCGCGGACTATGCCGAAATCTACTACCAGGACGCGCTGACCCGGTCCTACCGGAGACGCTACCAGAAGGTTCTCAGCGTTGCCTCGGGACGGACCTGCGGCATCGGCATCCGTCTATTGAAGGGGAACGAGACCGCTTATGGCTATACGTCGGACCTCTCCTTCTCCTCCTTGCTTTCCTTGGCGAAGGACCTCAGCGCCGGCTTCGAAGGGACGCCGGTAAGGAAGGTCACGTCGCTGACGAAGAAGAAGGGCCGGAACCGCAATCCGGTCCGCATCCCGCACTCGGCCCGCTCGACCGAGGAGAAGCTTTCCTACCTGGAGAAGGGAGAGAAGGCAGCTTTTGCCTATTCTCCCCTCGTCAAGGACGTCACGACATCCCTCTTTGAACAGGACGAACACGTCGAGGTCTACCAGTCCGAGGGAAGGGAAGTCGAGGACGACCGGGTGAGGACCCGTCTTGCCGTCCTCGTCGTCGCTTCCGATGGGGAGAAGTTCGAGAACGGCTACGAGGGCCCGGGGCTCAGTGAGGGCCTGGAGCTTCTTGAGGAGGTGGATTTCCCGGCGCTCTGCGTCGCGTCGGCGAAGGACGCCGTCGACCTTCTCTCGGCGCCCGAGGGCCCGAGCGGAGAAATGCCGGTGGTCTTAGGCAACGCCTTCGGCGGCGTCCTCTTCCACGAGGCCTGCGGCCACCCGCTGGAAGGCTCGGCCATCAGCCACGGGACTTCCCCCTTCACCGGGAAGCTCGGGAAGGTCATCGCCTCGCCCCTGGTCAACGCCTTCGACGACGGGACGATTGAGAACGGATGGGGAAGCGAGAACTTCGATGACGAGGGCGAGGAGCCGACCCGAAACCAGCTCATCAAGGACGGGGTCCTGGTCTCCTACATGCTGGACCGGTACACCGCCCGCCGGATCGACCCCTCCCTCTCCCCGACCGGGGCCTGCCGTCGGGAAAGCTACCGCTATCTTCCGACGACAAGGATGACCAACACCTATATCGCTAACGGGACCAGCGATCCGAAGGACATCATCGCTGCCGTCAAGAAAGGCATCTACTGCAAAGGATTCACGGGCGGGCAGGTCGACCCGTCGACGGACCAGTTCGTCTTCACCTCCGACCTCGCCTATACGATCGAGGACGGGAAGATCGGCCACCTGATCCAGCCGGTTTCCTTAATCGGTTACGGCTACGAGATCCTTCCGCGCATCACCATGGTCGGTAACGACGGCCAGCGCTCGGCCGGGGTCTGCGGCGCCGCGAGCGGCAGTTGCTACGTCGAGGTCGGAGAGCCGACGCTCCTCGTGTCGAAAATCCTCGTCGGCGGGAAAGGAAGTGAGCAATGATGGACGAGAAGCACCTGTTCGAACAGGCCCGAAAGGAGGGCATCGACCCGTTCGTCCTGAGTGACGGGCTCGACGAGGAGACCAGCGTCTCGACGTTCAACGGGACGGTGGAGAACCAGACGATCGGCAAGAGCCAGTCCGTCTGTGCCGTGGGGATCCGCGAGGGCCGGCATGGGGTATTCGAGACGGACGCCATCGACGAGAAGACGCCTCAGATTCTTCTTTCCGGTGTCAAGGAAAGCTCTCTCTTCGGACGGGAGGACGACCCGAGGAACTACTTCGACGGGAAGGCTTCCTACCGGGAACCTCAGACTTGGATGGACGACTTTCAGGAGGCGGGGCTGGAGGAGATCCGGAAGACCGCTCTCCTTCTAGAGGACGAGGCGAGAAGGAAGGACGGCCGGATCGAGAAGGTCTCGGTCTCGGTGTCGAAGATCGTCAGCCGTTCCGGCATGCGGAACAGCCTGGGGCTTAACGTCACTTCCGGAAGCCGGTTCTACGTGGGCTACGTCGATGTCGTGGCCAGGGACAAGGACGACGTCCGTAGCGGCGGGTGCAGCTTCACCTCCTTCCACAGCCTGGAAGACCTCGTTCATAACGCCCGCAAGGAGATTCCGAACGCCGTCGCCCAGGCCGTCGACTTCTTCCACTCCGGTCCGGTAGAGACCGGCGCCTATCCGGTGATCCTTTCTCCGGACGCCGTCGTTCCGCTTCTCTCCAACTACCTGGATACTTTGAACGCGAAACGGGTAGAGAAGCATCTTTCTCTTTTTGAAGGAAAAGTGGGAGAAAAGATTGCCTCGGGATGCTTTTCCTTACGGCATACTCCTTTTGCCTGCTCGACCTCGGCCATGAAATACGATAGCGAAGGGGTTCCCGCCCAGGAGTTCGACGTCATTAAGGACGGCCGGCTAGAAACCTACTTCTACGCCTTAGAGACGGCCCGGCATGCCGGGAAGAAGAGTAACGGCTGCGCCGCCGGAAACGGGAACGGCATGCCGGCCCACCTCGACGTCCTTCCGGGGAAGAAGACCGTCGAGGCGCTGAGGGAGGAAGTCCAGGACGGCTTAGAAATTATCGAGTTCCACGGGACCAACGCCGGGATCGACTCGACGACCCTCGACTTCCAGCTTCCCTGCTCCGGCTATCTCCTTCACGGTGGAAAGCGCGTCAAGGCCGTCAGCATGATCCTCGCTAGCGGGAACCTCCGGAAGGTCTTCGAGGACCTTTCCGAGGCCGGCACGGACCTTAAGGAGACGGGCGGCATCCTCACGCCCTCCCTCCTCGTCCCGCATGCGCTGTTCATCGCCGGGAAGTAGGCCTCTTCCTTCCGAACGGAAGAAAAGCCTTTTTCCGGCCGGTCCGAGTCTTGCTTCCCTAGGCCGTTTTCCTTATACTAGGAGCTTGTCATCGGTTGGACATATTTTGAGGTAGCAAATGAAATTAGTTCTCTTGGCGTCTTCGACGTCACCGGCGGTCATCGTCCTCCTCGTCATCTCCTTCCTTCTCATCGTCGTGACCCTGCTCCAGTCCGGAAAATCCGAAGGTGCCTCCGCGGCCGTCATGGGCGGCAACAAGATGAACATCTTCACCCGGACGAAGGAACGGGGGGCGGACCGGATCATGACGATCATCACCGCCGTCCTGGCTGTCGCCTTCTTCGTGACGGCCATTCTGGCGGACTATCTCTAGAGGCGTATCCGACCGGGGGCCTTTCGCCCCTTTTCTCTTATAAGGACATTCATAGGACAGAAACATGAACGAAAAACAGATTGTCGGCCTTTTCCACGGAAACGGCCTGGACCGGAAGAGCCTGGAAGCGAAGCTTGCCGTCGTGACCGCTCAGGAAGAGCAGGAGCTGACGGAGCTTTTGACCCATCTCACCGATAACGGCATCCTCGCCGAGTCCAACGGGACCTACTTCGTCCTCAGCGAGGCCGACGAGGTCCTCGGCCAGGTCACCCTGAAGAAGCGGAACTTCGTCATCGTGCGGCCGATTCCCTCCGGCGAGGAAATCCGTCTTTCCGGCGAGGAAGCCGACGGGCTCTTAGTCGGCGACCAGTTTTACCTGAAGCCCATCCGGGGCGTCTACCACGCCGTCGAGTACAAGAAGCCGGTCACGTCCTTCAAGGGACGCTACTCCGTTACCGAGAACGGGGCGAAGCAACTTCTCGTCGACTACCTGAACGAAGCCGGCAAGCGCATCCTCGTCGGTTCGGTCAAGGAAGGCCTGAATCCGAACCAGGGGGATCTGGTCCTCGCCGCCATCCAGAGCTACGACGGCAAGAGCTACACCGTCCGGGTGGAGGAGATCCTCGTCTCGGCCCAGGACGTCGGAAGCGACATCTCCATGATCCTTTCGGAGGCCGACGTTCCGATGGCCTTCCCTCAGGACGTCCTCGATGAAGTGAAGAGCATCCCGTCCGCCCTCTCGGAGGACGATATGAAGGACCGGGTCGACTACCGCAACGACGTCATCGTCACCATCGACGGCAAGGACAGCCACGACTTCGACGACGCGGTGACGGCCAAGCGCGACGGGACCGGATACGAGATTGGCGTCCATATTGCCGACGTCACCCACTACGTGAAGCCGAACCACCCGCTGGACCGGGAAGCCGAGAACCGGGGCACCTCCGTCTACGTCGCGGACCGCGTCGTCCCGATGCTGCCGGTCGAGCTTTCTAACGGCATCTGCTCGCTGAATCCGAACGAGGACCGTCTCGTCCTCTCCGTCATCCTTAATGTCGATCCCTCCGGCCGGGTCTTCCATCAGGAAATCCACCGGGGCGTTATGCGTTCCCACGCCCGTCTGACCTATGACGAGGTCAACGACTTCTTCGCCGGAAAGGAGACTTCGCTCTCCCCGGAGGTGAAGGACGTCCTGACCCTGCTTCACGAGGCCAGCCTTGCCGTCCGGAAGCGGCGGGACCGCCAGGGGGCGATGAAGCTCGACAGCACGGAGCTGAAGTTCACCCTCGACGAGAACGGCGAGCCGACGGACGTCCGCAAGGAAGAGAGCGGGCCGAGCGAGAAGATGATCGAGGACCTGATGATCCTCGCCAACGTCGCCGTCGCCCAGATGCTCAAGGAGAAGAACATCCCGGTCCTTTACCGAGTCCACGAATTCCCGCCGATGAAGAAGTACGTCGACTTCAAGGACTTCCTCCGTCATACTGAACCGAAGCTGCTCTCCTCCTTCCCGAAGCGGAACGACCTTTCCGGCGCCCGCCTGAACGACTTCCTCGCCTCGGTGGAGGATCCCTCCGTCCGTTCCGTCCTGTCCTACATGATGCTTCGGATGATGGCTAAGGCCCGCTACTCCCCGGAGGAGCTCGGGCATTTCGGCCTGGCGGAGCCTTATTACTGCCATTTCACGTCGCCGATCCGACGCTATCCGGATGACCTGATCCACCGCCTCGTCAAGGAGTACCTCCTCGACGGAAGGCGCTGCGACTATGACTCCGTCTATAACTACCTGCTTTCGGAAGGCGACAAGACCTCGGCCAGCGAGGTCCGCTCCGACCAGGTCGAGCGGTCGGTCGACGACCTGGAGAGCGCCAAGTACCTGCGGCACCACATCGGCGAAGTCTACCATGGCAGGGTCACCGGCCTCGTCGGCCGGGGCATGTTCGTCGAGACGAGCCTCGGAATCGAAGGGTTCTTACCTTATTCCTGCATGCACGGCGACTTCTTCGCCTACGACGAGAAGACCTACTCCGCCGTCGGCAAGTACCATCCGGAGTTCTCCTTCTCCATCGGCACGCCGGTCGACGTGGCCGTCCTTTCCAGCGACCCGGTCAGCCAGGAGATCGACTTCGCAACGCCGGAGTTCTATGACCGGTTTGCCAAGAACGCGACCGAGTCGGAACGGGAGAAGCTTGCCTCGGGCGCCCCTCGTGCTTCCCGTCCCCGTCCTTCCCGGGACTTCGAGATGAAGACCAAGGCCCATCCTTTCGCTGACAAGGGCCCGCTTGAGAAGACGGAAGAGAAGAAGGAAGAGACGGCGAAGAACATCGCCGTGGAAGAGAAGGTGGCCGAGACGATCGCCCCGGCGGTTATGACGGAAGAGAAGCCGTCCGTCCCGGAGGAAGCCGCGGCCGAGAAGGAAGTGGCACAACGGGAGGAAAATGCCGAGGCCAAGGCCCCGGCGGAAGAGAAGCCGCTGACGCATGTCTCCTACGGAAAGTCCGGCTACGGGGCCAAGCACCGCGCCCGTTCCACCTCCTCGGAAGACCGTCGTCCGGACGGAAAGCGCGGATTCTCCAAGCGTCCGATGCGTCCGGTCGACCCGCGCGGCTTTGACAGCCAGACGGCGCCGTTTGACGCCGGAAGGAAGGAAGAGCGGAGGAATCCGGAGCACAAGGGCTACAGCGGAAAGCCGAGCCGCCAGGGCTTCGGGCATTTCCACCATTCCGACACCAAGGGCTCCTATCCGCATAAGGACGGGACGTTCCGCTCCTCCTCGTACGGATCGAAGGGCTCCTACGGGTCGAGAGGTTCCTACGGGAGCAAGGGCTCCTACCGGTCGAAGGACTCGGACGGGTCGAAGCGTCCTTACGGGAAGGATTCCGAGCGTCGCTATTCCTCGCACGGTTCCTACGGGTCGAGGAAACCCTACGGCACGTCCGGCGGCCGCGGCTATGACCGTTCGAGCGGTTCTTCCCGTCCGGAAGGACATGGCTACCGCCGGAACGATTCCGACCGGTTCCACTCCGGCCGCCGTCCCTCCTCAGGATTCCGCAATGGTAACCGGGGGAAGGGCTACGGCAGGAACGGACGTGGCGGATTCCGGGGCACTGACCACGGGAACCATGGCTCTTCGGGCTCCGGTTCCGGGAAATAGGCGATGGCGAAGAGTACGAAGACGCCGTCCGACGAGAAGCTGATCGCCCAGAACAAGAAAGCCTTCTTCAACTACTTCCTCTCCGACTTCACGGAAGCCGGGATCGTCCTCGTCGGAAGCGAGATCAAGTCGCTCCGGCAGGGCCACTGCTCCATCTCGGACAGCTATGTCCTGATCCGGGGCGGGGAAGCCTACCTGCTCAACATGAACATCCCGGTCTACCAGGAGCACGGCCTGTTCAACGCCGAGCCGACGCGGACGAGGAAGCTTCTTCTCCACAAGGACCAGATCCGTCACTTCGAGAGCGCGGTCGAGAAGGAGGGCTATGCCCTGATTCCGACCCGGGTCTATCTCCGGAAGGGGAGGGCCAAGGTCCAGATCGCCCTCGGAAAGGGAAAGAAGACCTGGGACAAGCGGGAGACGATCCGGAAGCGGGAAGACGACAGGGCCTTGCAGAAGGCCGTCAAGGAGCGGTACTGAAACGAGGAGCGGCAGACTCTGCCGCTCCTCTTTCGTTTCCTTTTTGGCTTCCCGTGGCGGTTCGCGTCAAAAACCACTTTCCGGGACGTCACGAAGTAGTTTTCTTATGTTAGAATAACAGACGGGAAATCCCATAATGGAGGGTAACACATGGCAACCAAGAAGAAGGTTGTGAAGAAGGCGGCCAGCCGGAGCGCCGCTTCCCGCTCGACGTACAAAGCCGGTCAGTATGTCTATGCGTTCAAGGATGCCTTCGGCATCGCCAAGACGATTCCGGATCGGAAGGCCCTGTTAGGCGGAAAGGGCGCCGGTCTCGCCGAGATGGCGCACATCGGAATCACGATTCCGGATGGCTTCACCATCACGACCGAAGCGTGCACGCTTTATTACAATTCCGGCCGCAAGATTCCTGCGGATCTCGCCAAGCAGATCGAGGAAGGAGTCAAGGGCCTGGAGAAGCGCACGGGCAAGACCTTCGGAAAGGGCCCGAATCCGCTTCTCGTCTCCGTCCGTTCCGGTGCCCGTGTCTCCATGCCGGGCATGATGGACACCATTCTGAACCTCGGCCTCAATGACGAGACCGTCGAGGCCTTAGCCAAGAAGAGCGGCAAGCCTCGCTTTGCCTATGACTGCTACCGTCGTTTCATCCTCATGTTCACCAACATCGCCAAGGGCCTTCCTCGGACGGAGATGGACAAGATGCTCGACGACGTCAAGGTCCGTCTCGGTCTCAAGAACGACTACGAAGTTCCGGTCGAGGAGCTGAAGAACCTCATCGTCAAGTACAAGGCCTTCTACAAGGAAAAGATCGGCGAGGAGTTCCCGACCGATCCGCGTCAGCAGCTGATGACCGCCGTCAAGGCGATCTTCCACTCCTGGGACAACGACCGGGCGAACCTCTACCGGAAGATGAACGGCATCCCGTATGACTGGGGAACCGCCGTCAACGTCCAGATGATGGCGTTCGGCAACATGAACGAGAACTCCGGCACCGGTGTCGGCTTCACTCGTCATCCGACCGACGGCATCAACGAGATCTTCGCGGAATACCTCGTCGACGCACAGGGTGAGGACGTCGTCGCGGGCATCCGGACGCCGATGCACATCGACGAGCTCAAGAAGCGTCTTCCGAAGGTCTATGCCCAGCTCGTGGATTCGGCCCACAAGCTCGAGAAGCACTACAAGGATATGCAGGACTTCGAGTTCACCGTCGAGGACGGCAAGCTCTACTTCCTGCAGACCCGTAACGGCAAGAGAACCGGCCCGGCGGCCCTGAAGATCGCCACCGATCTCGTCAAGGAGAAGGTCATCAACGAGCAGGAGGCCCTCTTACGGGTCGATCCTCGTTCGCTGGATCAGCTCCTCCATCCGACGTTCGTCGAGGCGAGCGAGAAGAAGGCCAAGGTCATCGGCCACGGCAACCCGGCGGGTCCGGGTGCGGCGGTCGGCGGCATCGTCTTCTCTGCAGAAGAAGCTGCGGCGAAGCGGAAGGCCGACAAGAACGCCCATCTCATCCTCGTCCGTGCGGAGACCTCTCCGGAGGATCTCGGCGGCATGGTCGCGGCGGACGGCATCCTCACGATGCGTGGCGGCATGACCTCCCATGCGGCGGTCGTCGCCCGTCAGATCGGCAAGACCTGCATCACCGGCTGCGGCGAGGCGAAGGTCGACGAAGTCAACCAGACCCTCACGCTCGGCGGCAAGGTCTATCATGACGGCGACGTCATCTCCATCAACGGCTCCAACGGCAACATCTACGAAGGCGCCGTTGAGACGAAGGAAGGCGGCGACAACCCGAACTTCATCAAGGTCCTCAAGTGGGCGGACTCCGTCGCGTCGATCAAGGTCTTCGCGAATGCCGATACGCCGGAAGAGGCGCAGAACGCCATCCGCTTCGGCGCCCGCGGCATCGGACTCTGCCGGACGGAGCATATGTTCCGCGGCAAGGACCGGCTCATCATCATGCAGGAGATGATTCTCTCCAACACGACCGAGGAGCGGGTCAAGTACCTCAACCAGCTCGAGAAGTTCCAGGAAGAGGACTTCTACAACATGTATCTCGCCCTCAACGGCGTCAACATCAACGTCCGTCTTCTCGATCCGCCGCTTGACGAGTACCTGCCGAAGAAGGCCGAGGACATCGCGGACCTCGCCAAGAAGACCGGCAAGAGCATCGCGGACGTTCAGCGCCGGATTGACGAGCTCCATATGACGAACCCGATGATGGGTCTCCGTGGTTGCCGTCTCGACGTCGTCTATCCGGAGATCGGCCGGATGCAGGCGGAAGCCGTCATCAAGGCGGCGCTCCGTGCGGAGGAAACCCTCTCCAAGAAGTCGGGCAAGAAGGTCCACATCACGGCCAGCATCATGGTTCCGCAGGTCATCAGCGAGAAGGAGTTCCTCTTCGTCAAGAACATCGTCAGCGAAGTCGCGGACTCCATCATCAAGGCCAGCGCCTATGATTCGAAGATGAAGTACATCGTCGGCACCATGATTGAGACGCCTCGCGCGGCTCTCACGGGCGGCGAGATCGGCAAGGACGCCGCTTACTTCTCCTACGGCACCAACGACCTCACGCAGTTCACCTTCGGCTTCTCCCGGAACGACTACTCGACCTTCATCGAGCCCTACCTCAACAACCACCTGGTCGAGTTCGATCCTTTCAAGACCATCGATGCGGTCGCGGTCAAGCGGCTCATCAAGGTCTCGGTCGCGGAAGGCAAGGCGGCCAACCCGAAGCTCCACTGCGGCATCTGCGGCGAAGCCGGCGGCGATCCGGAGTCCATCGAAGTCTTCCAGGACTGCGGCATCGACTACGTCTCCTGCTCTCCGTTCCGTGTCCCGGGCGCCCGGCTTGCGGCGGCTCAGGCCAAGATTCATCAGGACGGCAAGTACAGCTACTAATCCGATTCGGAAGAAAGGGAATCCCCGGCTTCGGCCGGGGATTTCTTTCTCTCCCTGCCGGGAAGGCTTATGCTTATAGAAAAGGAGACGGAATCCATGGACATTTCAAGCGATACCTATGACTTCTACGCGCCGACGAGAATCTACTACCGGCCTAAGGGGTTGGAGGAGATCGGAAGGATCCTCAAGGACGACTACGGCTTCTCGAAGGTGGTCCTGCTCTACGGAGGAAACTCCCTCAAGAGGAGCGGCGCCTATGACCGGATTGTTTCCTCGCTGAAGGAGCATCAGATCGACTTCCTCGAGTTCGGCGGCGTGAAGGTGAATCCAGACGTCGAGAACGTGGTCGAGATCATCGCCAAGGCGAGGGAGTTCCATCCGGACCTCATCCTCGGCGCCGGCGGCGGAAGCGTCCTCGACACGGCGAAGTCGGTGGCCAACGGCTACTTCTATCTCGGTAACCCGCTAGACTTCAACCGGCACGTCGTCCAGCCGATCCATGCGCTCCCGGTCGGAACGATCCTGACCTTGGCCGCCTCGGGAAGCGAGATGAGCGACTCCTGCGTGATCTCGGACCGGAAGCACCATTTCAAGGGCGGGTTCAACAGCCCGACCAACCGGCCGCTCTTCTCCCTGCTCGACCCGACCCTGACCTATTCCGTCCCGCCGGTCGAGACCGCCTACGGTCTCGTCGACATGTTCTCCCACTCCTTCGAGCGTTTCTACTCGCCGAGCCATGACATCGAGCCGGCGGACGACCTGGCCCTGACGGTGATGAGGGACATCGTTCAGCTCTCCCCCGTCGTGATGAAGGACCCGGAGAGCTACGAGGCCCGCCGGGCGATGATGCTTCTCGGGACGCTGTCCCACAACGGCATCACCAGCTTCGGAAAGCCGTTCTTCTTCTTCAAGGTGCATGCCGCAGAGCACGTCCTCTCCGGCGCCGAACCGGCGCTTGCCCACGGCCAGGGAATCGCCCTCCTTCTTCCGCGTTACCTGGAGGTCAACCGGGACTTCCTGAAGACGAAAATCTTGAGGATGGGACGGGAAGTCTTCGGCACCGTAACGACAGAGGATCCTTCCGATTCCATCCTCGCCCTGAAAGGATGGCTTAAGACTTTCCCCATCGCCCATTCCTTCGACGAGCTTCGTCCTTCGATCGACCCGGCCGTCCTCCAGAAGAGCCTGAAGTACCTCGAATGGAAGAAGTAGGGCCGGTATGTTATAATTCTCCTGTTCTGTGTGCTTATCGAAAGGAGGTTTTTCGGCTATGGAAGAAAACACTCAAAAAAGCTCGAACCCGGAAGAGACGAAGCCTCTTGGCGACGACCATAAGGAGAACGCGAAAGGTGGATTCTGGGATTTCAACGCATCCTGGATCACGATGCTCCTCTACGTCGTCTACCTCGGCGCGCTGATTTTCCTCGCCCGAAGCTTCTATACGAAGAACAACGTCACCGGCGGCACCTACTATGGCTACCTGCTCGTCCCGTTCTTCGCCGGCCTAGTCACCTCGGCCCTTCTGTATAACCTCGGCAAGGTCCTCTTTGCCTCGCTCGCCGGTTACCGGGTCTCCTACTGGAAGATCCTTGGCGCCAAGTTCGACCATTCGACGAAGAAGAGGAAGGTGAGCTACCACATTGCGGACTTCGACGTCGTGGAGCTGAAGTTCGTCCCGAAGGGGGACGACCTTTCGAAGAATCCGACGCCGATCTTCCTCGGCGGCCTCGTCTTCGAGCTTCTCTTCGTCGCTGCCTGCCTCGTTCCCTTCTTCCTCCTCAAGGACTCGGAGGCAAGCCTTGCCTATTCCTTCCTCTATGCGATGGCCTACGGGCTCGTCCTCGTCCTCTATGAGTTCATGCCTTTCCGTCAGGACTCCCCGACCGATCTCTTCAATCTCCTAGAGACCCACGGAGAGGAGAACCGCCGGGCCTACAACCTCTTCTACGTCAACCGTCGCCGGGAGCTCTCCGGCGAGGACTTCCTCGTCGAGCGCTTCGGATCCTATGACGCCTACTACAAGATGCACGACCTCTACTTCGTCTACCTGGACGACCTCTATCAGGGATCCTTCGAGGCGGCCGTCAAGGAGCTGAAGGTCCTCCGCGACGGGCGGAAGAAGCTCGACGACAACGAGCGCTACCTTCCGAGCGCCGAGTCCATCTACATCCACTACCTCTTCGACGATCCGGAGGGAGCGGACAAGATCTACCTCCAGATGAAGGGGGACCGGAAGTCGGTGACCTCGCCGACGATCCTGAGCGATTACCGGACGGCCCTGTTGGTCCTGGGGTTCATCTCCAACGACAAGGTCGAGGTCGAGAAGGTGGTCCAGAACTTCCACCTTGCCCTCGCAGGCAAGGAAGACTCCGCCCGTGTAAGGAAGGAGAAGGAACTCTTCGGTGCCGTCTATCAAAAGCTGAGAGCCGCGAAGCCGGAACTCGAGCTTCCGGAGAATTGGTAGGCTTAAGCCGGGGGCGACCACGGCTTTTCCCTTGAAATTCCTCTCCGGTTTTCGTATCCTACCCACGTGGGGATGTTCCGGTTTCGACAGGCAGGGACGAGGTTTCGGCGCAGTGGGCTGGCCTCCTTATCGGCCGACACAAGACAAGTGCCAAGAAAAATGCCACTCTGCACATTCCGGCCACTCGTATGGCCGCTATGGCTGCCTAAGCTTCGGCTTAGCTTCTAGCCATACCCTGGGGAGCCAATAAACTCCCCCGTGCCGTCCAGGAACGACTCTCGGAATCCCGTTCCTGGACGTAGGAGATTCCGAATCCGCCAGAGCGGCTCATGCTCCCTGCTCTCGGATTAACATGGAGCGTTAGGAACCTAGGAAGGGGCGGACGCCGTCCTAGGGACCGAAAAACCAACGTCCGCTAAACTGTAGCACCGGTTCGGAATCCCTGTTTGGACACGGGTTCGACTCCCGCCATCTCCACCATCTCAGACCTTAGGACCCTCGAAAGAGGGTCTTTTTCTATACTTGGATCGGGACATTCCTATCTGGATTCATACCATGGGGAACACCCTAGGGTGTTCGCGACTGACATTCGCCTTAGAATAATGTCACTAGCATGGATGGAGACATATGGAGTCTC
>Ga0256406_1004369_pt1 | contig 16251 bp, 12 predicted proteins | sample RumenRJG_03DNA_FD_185986 | JGI IMG/M metagenome (GOLD analysis project Ga0256406, IMG submission 185986) | Bovine rumen microbial communities from Lethbridge, Alberta, Canada - RJG_03 | ecosystem: Host-associated > Mammals > Digestive system > Stomach > Rumen | place: Canada: Alberta | collected... | reverse complement strand
AACACCGCGGTGACTGCGGCGCTGATCATGTTCGTCGTGCCGCTGTACAACGTGATGGCGGTCATCATTCTCGAATATTTCCGCGGCGGAAAGGTGAGCCCGCTCAGTATGGTAAAAAAGATTTTCACCAATCCGATCATTCTCGGCGCGATTGCCGCGATTATTGCAATGGCGCTACACATCACGCTGCCGCATGCGGTGAACAGTGTGGTCAGCAGCATGTCGGACGCGACGACGCCGATCGCGATGATCCTGCTGGGCGCGTCATTCAATGTACAGAGCGTAAAGAGAGACAAACGGAATCTGACGATCGCTGTGGCCGGACGGCTGATCGTCGTTCCGGCAGTCGGACTCTCGATTGCCGCGGCTCTGGGTGTCCGGGGCGTGGAATTTGTGTCGCTGATCGCGATGATGGCGGCGCCGCCGGCAGTTTCGTCATTTACGATGGCGGAGGCCATGGACTCCAACGGCGAACTGGCCGGCAACGCGGTGATCTTCGGAACGCCGCTGTCTTGCATCACGCTGTTCCTGTGGCTGTTCCTGTTCAAGTCGCTGGGTATGTTTTAGGGTTCGGCCGCGGATGAGTGGGAGCGCAGATCAATAATCGCACCTGACTGCGGAGAATTGAATCCGGCGGATGGCCGGTCAGCCCGGAGGCCGGGACTTTTTTTGAAGTGAATACTGCTTGCGTGAAAGCCGCGCGGGGATATAATGATTATAAGCATATCGTGATGATCTGCCTGTTATTCAGTCTGTTTTTATGTGGAGGTGGAGATGGAACTGAAGATCAGAAAGGAACTGCTCGAAAATGACCTGATCAGCTATGCGTCGGATCACATCGAGCTGCCGAAGAACGGCATTGACTGCAACGAAGGCTGCAACCCTTACGGTTTCCCACCGGAACTGCTGGAGGCGGCGAAAAATTTTGACATGAACCGGCTTGGACCGTATCCGCACAGCACGGCGGTGTTTGACGGGCTTACCGAATACTGGAAGGGGCAGTTTTATCTGGAGCCGGAGAACCTTCTGCTGACGGACGGCAGCATCTCGGCGATCTATACGGTCACGAACATCTTCAACGTGAAGGGTGCCGTTGTGATCGGCGTATCGCCGCAGTTCACGGATTTTGCGGAGAACGTCAAGCTGTCTGGGATGGAGTACCGGCCGGTCCGGCTCCGCAGGGAGGACAACTACCGGATTAATCCGGAGGATATCATCGACGCGATTGATGATTCGGTAAGCCTCGTCTACATTGATAATCCGAACAATCCGACCGGCCAGACGGTGGACAGTTATGCAATCGAGAAGATTCTTCAAAAAGCAGCCTCGGCCGGCGCGGCGGTGGTCGTCGACGAGGCGTATGGTGATTTTATGCCGAATGAGAATTCTGCGGCGCGATATCTCGAGAAATACCCGAATATGATTATGATGCGGACGCTGTCCAAAGCGTTCGGCCTGGCCGGACTCAGAGTCGGCTACATTGTCGCGGCGAAGCCTGTCATTGCGGCAATGCGGAAGGTCGGCAATCCGTACCGGGTCGGCGAGTTCGCCAGAGAGATGGCCGGCGAGGCACTGCGGCATTCATACGGGATCTGGAACAATATTGTGGATTTCGCACGGCAGAAGCGCGAGATCCGCGCATCAATCGGAAATCACCTTCATATGGCGGCAACCTGCGATACGGTTTCGCTTTGCCTGCTCTACCACGATGACCCGGATGTGGATCTGAAGAAGGAATTCTTCGATCGCGGCGTGCTCTGCGTCTCGGGTGCGGATTTCGAGTCACTGGACAAGTCATTTGCGCGGATCCGGATGCCGAGAATTGACGAATTCAAGGTCCTGTTTGATGCGGTGAAGGACATCGATGCCGGCACCGATGAAGTGGTGAAGCGGCGGATCGCCGCGGGTGACAATCCGGCGGAATAACGGAAAGCCGGCCGGGCGGCAGTGTTTTTTTAATTAAATACGGATCGAATGCAGAGGCAGGAATTCGGAATGTTCCGGATTTCTGCTTTTTTCGTACCTTAAATTCGGAAAAGGCGCATATTGTGTAAATATATAAGGTAAGGGACTAAATTTGTTTGTAAAAACAAATATTATGAAAAGAAATTAGTTACATAAATAAAATTTGTTGATTAAGCTATTGACTGCGAAAAATTATTGTGATAGTATTCCGAATATACAAAGGTCAACCGATTTTTAATTCAGAGAAGATCCCGCCAGATCAGACGGCGTGCGATGCGAGAAGGTGAAAGGTATGATGAAAGACAGGATCGACACCAGGCGCCTCGAGCGATGGATCGATGATATCGATGCATTCAATCAGACGCCGGGAGAAGGAACGACAAGGCCGGTGTACTCGAAAGAGGACATGGCGGCCAGAGAATACGTCCGGCGCGAGATGGAGAAGATCGGGCTCGAAGTGTCTGAGGACTGTGCCGGCAACGTGTACGGCGTTCTGCCGGGAAGAGACCGGAGCCTCGCGCCGGTGTGGACCGGATCGCATATCGACACGGTGCCGAACGGCGGAAAATTCGACGGGCTCGCCGGTGTTTTTTCCGGAATGGAAGCGCTCCGGGTGATCCGTGAGAGCGGAGAGACGCCGCTAAGGGATCTCTCGGTCAATGTGTACTCCGGCGAGGAGATGAGCCGCTACGGAGTCTGCTGCATCGGCAGCCGCTCGATCGTCGGGCGTCTCCGTGAAGAGGATCTCCGGAGTCACGTCGGCCCGGACGGAACCAGTCTCCGCGAGGCGATGCAGGAAGCCGGACTCGCTGTGGAGCGGTTTGGCAGCGAATTTCCGAGGAAAGAACCGGTGTACGCCAGCCTGGAGCTGCATATCGAACAGAACGGCAGGCTGGAGAAGGCGGGCATTCCGGTCGGCATCGTAACCGGAATCTGCGCGCCGACGAATCTGACGTTCGAGGTCAGCGGGGTGCAGTCACATGCCGGCGGAACGAGCATGCAGGACCGGCGGGACGCATACATGGCGGCAGCGGAGATTTCACTGCTGGCGGAGCGGCTCGCGAGAGAGTCCGACAGCCCGTACATCACGGCGACCGTTGGTGATATGCGGATTGAACCGGGCGCGGCAAACGTGATTCCGGGGAGAGCTGTTTTTCCGCTCGATATCCGGTCGATCCGGATGGAGGATAAAGACGAACTGCTCGACCGGCTCCGCGCCGGGATTCAGAAGATCTCAGCGGAACGCGGCGTCACGGTTCGGGAGCAGATGATGAACCACGACCGGCCGGTGATGTGCGATCCGCATCTCCGGAAGGTTCTCCGGGAGGCGGCATACCGGCAGAATGTGCCGGTCATGGACATCGTCAGCGGGCCTTACCACGACAGCCTGATGCTCGGTGACATTACGCGTGTCGGAATGATTTTTGTCCCGAGCCGGGACGGGATCAGCCACAACCGGGCGGAATGGACGGATATCAGAGATATCGCGGCCGGCGCGGCGGTCCTTGCCGAGGCTCTCCGGACGCTGGGAAATGAACCGGGCGCGGAATAGAAACGCGAATCGAATATAGGGAATAAGACGATCCACACTACTGTAATTAAATGAAAGGAATGGAGAAATGGCTAAGAAAATCGGAATCATCGGCGGCGGGATCGCCGGAACTGCACTGGGTTACAACCTGAGCCTGTATGGGGACGAAGCGGAAATCCACATCTTCGAGAAAGGCCGGATCGGCTGCGGTACTACCGCAAAATCCGCCGGAACGGTCTGCCTTTTCGACGATTCGCTGAAAAACCGCTACTGGGATGTCCGCCTGTACGGCTTCGAGACTTACCGGAAGATGGAAGCGGAAAAACCGGGTTCGGCCGGTTTTGACCAGACCGGTACGCTGGTCTGCGCGACGAACAAGGAAGTCGAGCAGACGATCAAGGCCGGCATCGCGCTGGCAAAATCCGCCGGCTACACTGGAGAGTACATCACTGACAAAGACCGCATCCGGGAAATTCTCCCGCTGATCGACGCGGATTCCATCCTCGGCGCGGGCTACACAAAGGATGACGGATATTTCGACGGAACCATGATTTCCAATACTTTCGCAGAGAAGATGGAAGTGAACGGCGGAATCATCCACCGCGGAGAGGAAGTCACAAAGATCAATGTCGTAAATGGAAAAGCCACTTCGGTCGACACGAAGGACGGAAATCATTATGATTTCGATGTCATCGTCGACTGCACCGGGCCGTGGAGCCGCCACACCGGCAATCTGGCCGGCCTCGATGTCCCGATCTGGCATACAAAAGCAGAGGCGTTCTTCCTCGTGCCGCCGGGAAAGAAACTCGATTTCGTGTTCCCTGTCTTGAAATTCCCGGCATTCTATGCGCTTCGGGCCGGAAACAATGTGTTTATCTGCAAATCGCACCTGTCGATGGATCTCGACGATCCGATGCATGCAGGTCAGTGGGATCCGGACAAACTGCCGCAGACCGGCGGCACCGATGACTATTTTATCGACTTCCTTCTGGATCAGATGGAGGCGAACGTTCCGGGTCTCGCCGACAGCGGTCTCGCTTCGTCGTGGCTGTCCTACCGCGCAGAGCCGAGGGATTTCCTTCCGATTCTGGGCGACACGACCATCGGGAACTACATTCTGTGCACCGGATTCGGCGGAAACGGCGTGATCGAAGCGCCGGCGGCGACCCGCGACCTGGCGAAATACATTATGCGCGGCGAGAGCACGGCGCTCCTTGAGGAATGGGCTGCAATGCGGCTTCTGAAGTAGAAAGCAATCTGTATAAGATGAGAAACCGCCGGATCTTCCGGAACTTCCGATTCCGGCGGATGAGATGAGTACGAATACCTGGACTCGATGCAGTCCGCCAGTGAAAGGCAGTGGGGAACAAAATGAAAATAGCAGTATGTGTCAAACATGTGCCGATTTCGGAGAACGTAGAGGTGGACGAGAACAACCGCCTGATCCGGGACAATGCCGAGTCGGACACCAATCCGTGCGATCTGAACGCGATGGAGACCGCACTCCGTCTGAAACAGGAAGCGGGCGGCACCATCGACGTCTATTCGATGGGACCGGAGAACGCGATGGCTTCGCTAAAAAAATGCCTTGCGATGGGCGCGGATCAGGCGTATCTGATCAGCGGCAGGAAGTTCGCGGGCGGCGATACGCTCGGAACGGCCCGGGTGCTCGCAGAGGCTATCCGGAAGAACGGGGAATATGATGTGATTTTTACCGGCAGCGAATCTTCGGACGGCGGGACAGGCCAGGTCGGCCCGATGCTCGCGGAACTGCTTCAGATGCCGGATATCAGCGAGGCGGTCGAAGTGGATGAAGCAGACGCCGCGGGCGGCTCGCTGAATGTCAGAAAAAGAGTCGACGGCGGTAACCTGCTGCTCTCAGTCAGGATGCCGGTGCTCCTGACCGTCCCGTTCGGCTGCAATGAGCCGACGCTTCCGACGCTCCGGACGCAGCGGAAGGCGAACCGCGCGGAAATTCCGGTCGTCGGAGAGGACGAGCTCGACCTCGCGGCCGAGACCATCGGCGAACCGGGCGCGCTCTCAATCGTCACCGGCCTCGAAGCCGCTTCCGGCGGCGATACTGCGGAGAAAATCACCGGTACGGACGATGAGATTGCGGCGAAGCTGTACGAGCTTCTGGAAGAAGGGAGGAATCGGTAATGGCAGGCGTATGCGTATTTGCGGAAATTACGGATCAGGGCGTCAGTGAAACCTATCTGCCGCTTGTCGCTTTCGGAAAAAGCATCACAGATGTGTCCGGCGAGAGCCTGACGGCGCTCGCGGCCTGCGATGGCGCGGAAAAATACGGCGATGCGCTGCAGGCGGAGGGCGTGGATGAGATCATCCTCGCGGAGGTGCCGGGCGCTTCGCCGGTGCAGACCGATATTCTGGCGGAGGCGGTGGCTTCCGTGATCCGTGAGAAAGATTTCTCGACGATTCTGGTACCGGCGACGCACCTTTCGCGGTCGCTCTTCGCCCGTGTGGCAATGAAGGAAAACATCGGCATGACGGCGGACTGCACGTCGCTCCGCCCGGAAAAAACCAGTGACGGAGTCGTCGTGCACCAGATCAAGCCGTCGTTCGGCGCGCAGATTATGGTGCGCTGCGATGTGACCGGCGGCCGGGAGATCATCACGATGAAGACGGAGGACTGCGAGCCTGCGGCAGCTGGCGGCAGCGCACCGGTTACGGCTGCCGCGCCGAATGTCGGCGCCTCGGCAATCGAAGTGAAGGGTTTTGAGCCGGTCGATACTGCTGAGAGCATTCATGACGCAGAGGTCGTTGTCTGTGCCGGACGCGGCGCCATGGAGGACGACAATTTCGAGAAAATCAAGGCTTTTGCGGCGAAAATCGACGCATCGGTTGCAGGTTCCCGCCCGATGGCGGACAACGGATGGATTCCGTTTGAGAATCAGGTGGGCCAGTCGGGCACAGTGATCCGCCCGAAGGTGTGCTTTACGTTCGGCGTCTCCGGCGCGATCCAGTTCACGGAAGGCATCAAGGGCGACCCTATGGTGATCGCGGTGAACAAGGATCCGTACGCGGCGATTTTCGGTTTTGCCGATTATGCCGTGGTTTCGGACATGAGCGGCGTGCTGGACGCACTGCTGAAGTAGTATTTTATAAAAAAACAATATCGCGGGCTGCTCTGCGTTTCCGGGTCTGCCGGAGACGCGGGGCGGCCCGGTTTGTTTTTTGCAGAAATAACAGGTAAAGGGTAGATGTACAGGCGGCCGGTATGGCTGCTATTTTGATGTGCTTCGCGATTGCCGCGGAGGCTGCCGCGGTGATTGCGGAGCTAAATGTGTACTGAAGGGGAATTCCGGCTGTGACATAATATCTTCACAGCTGAACGGGGCAGCGGTTCCCCGCCTGGCCGAACGAACCGCGAAGTGAAGAAAGGATGGAAGGAAGACGGATGAAGTACAGGAAGAACCGAATTGAGAATTACAGGATGAAGGAACGGAAGCAGGTTACAGCGGAGGATCCCGGGAAGCGGCGGGCGATGACAGCTGCGCTGGCGGTCTGCCTTTCGGCAGGCATGATGGCGCCGGGGATGATCCTGCCGGTATCGGCGGCGACGCATGATGCGGTGGAGGATATGTCATCGGACACGGCCTCGATTGTGATGAGCAAGATCCTGACAGTGAATCAGAAGGGTCAGTTCCCGGGGCTTGCCGATGCGCACTATCAGCTGGAGGCAGTGAAAGCATTCGACAACGCGAACGAGGATGCCGGAGCGAGCGGGAAGACCATTCCGGCGGCTAATATGCCGATGCCGGCGGCGTCATCGGACGGTCACCATTCCGTGCGCGTCGACGGGACGAAGGCATCCGTGACGGTCGGCGATTTCCGGACGGATGAGAAGGACACTGACACGATCAAGAGCCGGGAGACGACGGCGAAGATTCAGTTCAGTCGGGCTGGCTACTATGTGTATAAGCTGACTGAGACCGGTTCGACGCCGGAGAAGGTGCCCGGCATGACATATGACGACCACAGCTATTTCGTTGTAGTCTATGTGACGAACAAGACAGACAAAGACGGGAATACGGTGGACGGGGTATACGTCCACAACATCACTTCTTACCGGAACGAGTCCGGAAGCGACCGCTATCAGCCGGATCTTTCGGATATCGCCGGTGTGACGGATAATGGCGGCAAGGCGGCTTCCGGCAATACGCGGGAACAGCTGGAGAAGGTCGGTTCGTCCGATTCTGAGCATCCGGACCGGCTCGATACTTATCGGTTCTGGAATGGCTGGAGCAGTCAGGATCTGGTGATCAGGAACAACGTCAGCGGCAATCTGGGCGACCGGGAGAAGAATTTCGAATTCACGGTTCACCTGACCGGACTTCAGCCGGGCGGTTCCTATTCGACCGAAGGCGAAGCGGACCAGACCGGAGATCGGACCAGTGAAGGGACCGATCTCATCCGTGCGGACAAAGGCCAGTTAGAAGGCAGATCCATCACGGCTGACGCGGATGGCAATGCAGATGTCGTCATCCGGATGAAGGACGATGAGCAGCTGGTGATCCGTTCTCTACCGGTATCGGCGAAGTATCAGGTTACCGAGGGCGCCAGCGATCATATTGCCGATGTTTCGCTGAAAGGATCGAATGAGAAGGCTGTAATCAAGATGGAATCGAAGGCGAATGATCAGCCGGATTCAGCTCTTTCCACTGCGGAAGAGACCGTGGATTCAGCAGACGGTACGGTGACGGTACGTTTCAATAACACCAGAACATTGACACCACTGACTGGTGTCGCCGGGGCCGCAGCGCCTGGCGCAATGCTCCTGATTGCGATCGCCGGTATTCTGACCGGCAGGCGGAGAGGGCGGAATGGCGCCCGGTAATGCAGGTGAACCGTTCCGTCTGCGGAAGCTGAAGCGGCGGATCCTGAGACTGGAACGGGCTGACCGTATCTTCAGCTTCATCGCCGGCTTTGTTACAGTGCTGACACTGATTCTGATCGGTGCGGCGTATTATGATATGTACCGGTTTACCCGGGAAGGTATTGACACGGTGGAATATCACGACTTCGGGGAGCTGATTGGAATTAATCCGGATACAGTTGCCTGGCTGACGATGGATGGAACGCATATCGATCATCCGGTCGTGCAGGGGAAGGATAATTTTGAGTATCTGGATAAGAATTTTTACGGCAGGGCCTACGCCGGCGGGACGCTGTTCCTGGCGGCGGACTGCCCGCCGGATTTTTTAAATCCGTACCAGATTATTCACGGACATCATATGGCGGGCGGCGCAATGTTCGGCGACCTTGGAAGGTACCGGAAGAAGGATTTTTTTAACAGGAATTCGACCGGGCAGCTGCTGACGAGGGAACAGAATTATGACCTTAAGGTTATCGGCACCGGCATGGCGGACGCGTATGATTCCGAAGTCTACAGCGCGCGCCGTAGCGGGAATCCTGCAGCGATCCGCGGGAAATGCAGCCGCTGGCGGAATGTGAAATGGAAGCCGGAGGACAAACTGCTCTGTCTCTCCACCTGTTCCGGGGAGATGGATGATACCCGGACGGTGGTGTTCTGCCGGATGCGGGCGAGGACGAGTGATGGAAAGGAGAATGTTTGAGAATGAAGGGCTCCACGAATAACGCGAATGTTTCGGCGAATAATGCGATGGATGCAATTGATGCGGCGGATGCGAACCGGCAAACAGCCGCGGATTCTGTTGCTGATCACGAATACCGGACATTGATTTCGGAGTACCGGATTCGCCGGACGAATCTGCTGATGCGGGCCGGGATCTTCATCGGTACGGTGCTGATCCTTTTTACAATGGTTTTCGGTATCGCAAAGGTGGACAGCAACGACATGTACCCGGCGATCCGGGAAGGCGACATCGTGTTGTTCTACCGGCACCCGGTGGTCCGCACGTCAGATGTCGTGCTTTATAAAGCTGGCGGATCGGGATACGCCGGGCGGATTGAAGGAGTCACCGGAGCAGAGATCGGAAGAACGGAAGATTACCGGGTCACGATAGACGGACGGTTTCAGCCGGTTCAGCCGGAGCGGGGAATTTATTCGGAGACGCGGATTTCGAGACGGGATGCAGCCGCATATCCGCTTCATCTGAAGGAAGGGGAATACTATATCCTCGCGGATCGCCGCGATGAGGCGGATGACAGCCGGACGCTGGGAATCGTCCGGAAGAATCAGATCAAAGGCAAGGTCGTCACCGTATGGCGGATGCGAGGCATTTAATAAAAAAGCAGACAGAAAGGAGGAAGGCATGAGAGCAATGCCGATGAAAGGAATGAACCGCTGGAAGCTGATCCTTCTCGGCGCGGCGATGGCAGCGGCCGTCGCCGCTTCCGGGATGACAGTTTCCGCAGACTCCGGAACTCCATCGGGCAAAGCGGCTGCAGCGGATTCGGAACCTGTTTCGGAATGGACCGCTCTGATCCCGGTCGCATATGATGCAGCAGGAGAGACAGAAGGCGAGAAGAGCATTTTTCAGCTGAAAAGCACAGACGCGGACACGCCGATGCCTGCGGACAGCAGCGGGAGAGTCGCCCGGATGGAACTCGGGCCAGGTGAGAAGAAAGACTTCGGCAGTATCACATACATGCGCCCTGGTGTCTACACTTACGAAGTGGACCGGCTCGGGAAGCCGGAGAACGCGGTTAAGGCAGATATGTCGGTATACCGGGTAAGAGTAGCCGCGCTTCGGGACGGCAGATTGGAGACGATTATCGATCGGGAGGGGGACAAAGTCGAAGAGATCCGCTACAACGACCGCTTTCCGAGCCCGGCCGGAAAGATCGTGAAGACCGGCGACCGGAATACGATGGCTGCATGGGCAGCGGCAGGAATTGCGGCAGCACTTCTTCTGATGTGGATCCGGCGGAGAGAACGGCGGTTTCACGGGAAGCATTTTGCTGTACTGCTGGCAGCGGCACTGGCATCCGGCATGGCGGTCTCGCCGGCCGATGCAGCAACAGGCGGTTTAACTGTCCTTTACGATGAATTCGGAAAGCTTCCGGAGAATTACGTCAGCATTACCGCGCTTCCGCTGCAAAGTGCGGAGTTCAGCACGGATAACAGCAAGATTCACAAATACAACGGTTATGTCGGGAACAATCAGGATGAGAAGCGTGATTTTATCGCCTATTACGGAACCGTTCATTTCGGTGACAGCAACCGGACCGAAGATAAGAACGCGTCCACAGAGGTGAATGAGATCGACGGGAGCATCGCCCTCAGGTGGAGCAATAAGGCGCTGCTGTCGGACAATACGCGGGCCGATGTGAAGATCACGGTCAGCAGCTGGTCTTTCCGACTCGGGAAGAATCTGAACAAGAAAATTGACAGTTCGACGAAGGTCTATGTGCCGATCCTTCAATCTTCCAAGCCGAACAGCAATGCTACCGAGCTCTGTACGGCTACGCCGCGGACGAAGTACTCGGTCAATGACGGTACAACGGACAATTCGATTTCCGGTGCCTGTATTCTGACGAAGTGCAAAGTGAAGCTGGAGATCCTGCAGCATGGGACAGATACGCCGATCGACACGGACAAATATCCGACTGCGCTATTCGGTTTCCGGGATCTGGATGTGCAGGACAGCAGCATTGCAGCGGGAAAGAGCGCCGAGGTCCGGTATGCGGGGCCATACTCCGAAGGCGTTGAGCTGCTGGGCGGCTTCAGGAGTCCGGTCGTGCTGGCGCCGAAGTCATCCGACAACCCGTCGATGGAAACTCTGGTTAAGACGGAATTATCCGGAGAGAATCTGCGGATCAGAGGAGACGGAAAGCGGATCGAAGAATACAACAAGGCAACAGGGATGGTTGGAGATACCGGTACGTATTATTCGGGATTTATCGCTCCTGTCACGCCGAAGGCCTGGTCATTCTGGTGGACCGGTTCAGTCAGCAGTTCCGGAAAGATGATGGGCACGCAGCTTGGGTCGCAGCCGACCGTAGCGGTAGAGGCGACGGCCGGAGAAGGCGGCAAGATCGAGAAGGAAGGACTGAAGACCTATGTGATTAACAGCGGCACGACTTACGACTACACGCCGTCAGACGGCTATACCGTGTCCGAATTGAAAGTGGATGGCAGGGACGTGGAGTTCGACCCGAAGGGAGGAACATATACCTTTGATAATCTGTACGCCAAACCGATTCTCTCGCGGAGCGCGAAGACCGGCGGCGAGACAGCAGAAGCGAAGATCTACCATATCCATGTGGAATTCGAACGACAGCCGGTGTTTGAAGTGAAGAAGACCGGCGATCGCGAGAAAGTGCATCTTGGCGACAAGATCCATTACACGGTCGTGGCGAAGCAGACAGCAGAGAACGCTTCTGAGGGGGATTTCGAGTTCAGCGATGATATGGCAGGCGGCATGCTCCGGATGGATCCGGATACATTGAAGACGGAAGGCAGTGCGTCTTCTGAAATTCTGGAGAAGAGCGAGAACGGATACCGGATCCGGATTCATTCGAAAGAAAAGGAGCAGAGCAGCCTGACCGTGACGTATGACGCGGCGGTCCGGGATGATAAATACACTCGGAGCGCGGTGACGAATACTGCCGGCGGGTCAACCTGGTCTGTGGATCCGGTCGGAGATCTGACAATCCGGAAGAAAGTAACCGGTTCCCTCGGCGATCTCAGTAAGCGCTTTGAGTTCACGCTACGGCTGGCAGGTCTGAATCCGGCGGAGACGTACGAAGCTTCCGGACTGAAGGCGGTGAATAAAGGAACCGCAGCGGACAGTGGATTCCGGCCGGACGACGACGGAGAGGCGGAGCTGCTTTTTACACTGAAAGGAGGAGACAAAATCAGCATTCCGGACCTGCCTGCCGGTGCCGGATATCAGATCTTCGAGGCGAAGTCAGATCATACGGCTTCCTATGTTCAGAAAGGATCCGGAGCGCAGGCGGAATTCGTCAGGGCAGCGGACCGGAACGAAAAGTCGGAGACTGTACTGTCCACAGAAAGGGAAAAGCTCGATTTCAAAGATGGCAATGTGGTGGTAACCTTCACAAATAATCGTGAAATTTCGCCGATTACCGGTGTCTCGGATGACCTCCGGCCGCTTGCCGTACTGACAGCGGTGATCGCGGTATTTGCGATATTCCGGATACTGAGCTATCGGAAGCACCGGCGCAGGGATACACGTTAATTCTTTTGCAGCAGAATGCGGGGCCGTGATATAATGGCGGAAGCGCTCCGGCCTCGCCTGAGGGGGTGAGAGATTCGGCAGAGGAACCTGCCGGACTGCGGATCAGAAAGCCTGATTCTGATATTCCTGCGGTGAGATGACGGGCCGGTCAGATTGCATTTAAAGGAACAATAGATGGAACAAAAGCAGTACGTATATATTCTCCGGTGCTCTGATGATTCTCTGTACACCGGGTGGACTACCAATCTTGAACAGCGCGTCCGGCGCCACAATGAGGGAAAAGGAGCCAAGTACACCCGGTCGCGGCGTCCTGTGCAGCTGGTCTATCACGAAGAATACGACGATAAGATCGAAGCGCAGCGGAGGGAACGTGAAATCAAGAAGCTGAACCGGAAAGATAAGCTTGAACTGATTGAAACAAGGAGGACAGATTGAATGTTCCTTTACAAGCCGCGGCATTGATGATAGTATGAAAGCGTTGAAATGAGTGCTTCTGAAGCGGAAGCGGGAGATTATAGCAGAAGGAAAGGGTAGGACTATATGCATAGAATGAATGCAGAGGAAATCATCCGTTTTATCGGAGAATCGAAGAAGACCACGCCGGTCCGGCTTTTTGTCAGGGAGAAGGAAGCCATTGACTACGGGAATGCGAAGGTCTTCGGCGCGGGAGACAAGATCGTCTTCGGTGACTGGAACGAACTGCAGGGGATTCTTGAGAAGAACCAGGATAAGATCGAGGATATCGTCATTGAGAACGATTCCCGCAATACAGCGGTACCGCTGCTGGACAAGAAGAATATCAATGCGCGGATCGAGCCGGGCGCGATTATTCGTGATCAGGTGGAGATCGGCGACAATGCGGTCATCATGATGGGCGCGATCATCAACATCGGAGCCGTCATCGGCGAGGGCACGATGATCGACATGGGCGCTGTACTGGGCGGTCGTGCAGAAGTCGGCAATCACTGCCATATCGGCGCCGGGACGGTGCTGGCAGGCGTTGTGGAGCCGGCGAGTGCGACGCCGGTCATAGTAGAGGATGATGTGCTGATCGGAGCAAATGCGGTTGTCATTGAAGGCGTTCACATCGGCAAAGGCGCAGTAGTTGCAGCCGGAGCGGTTGTCATCGAAGACGTGCCGGAGAATGCCGTTGTTGCGGGCTGCCCGGCCAGAGTCATCAAGCAGAAGGACGCGAAGACTTCAAGCAAGACCGGCCTCGAGGATATGCTCCGGAAGCTGTAGCCTGAATTTGCAGTTACAGGATGATCGGATAGAACGGCTGCGAGTTACGCAGTCAACGGAGAAAAATTATGAGTATGATAGATCGGCTGAACCGCGTCATGTATGGCGCGAACCACAGTGCGATCCGTGAATTTTCCAACCTGGCGTCGAAGACGCCGGGTTGTATTGCACTAACGCTCGGTGAGCCGGATGCGGACACAAATCCGGCGATCACTGCGGAAGTGGCGAAGGCTTTTGAAAATCACGAGACGCACTATATTATGAATAACGGGACGCCGGAGCTTCGGGCGAAGATCGCGGCATTTGAGAACAAGCGCAACGGACACCGCTTTACGGCGGACAATGTGATCGTGACGGATGGCGCGGAGGAGGCGCTTTTCGTCGCTCTGTTCGGAATTCTCGAACCGGGTGACGAGGTGATTATCCCGACGCCTGCGTTTGTCGTATATGAGGAAATTACGAAACTCTGCCGGTGCAGACCTGTACTGATGGATACGGCGGATGACGGATTCCAGATCCGGAAAGACCGGCTGGAATCGCTGGTCAACGAGCGCACGAAGGCAATCGTCCTGAATTCGCCGAACAACCCGACTGGAACCGTGCTGAACCGGGAGAGCCTTCAGGCGATTCACGACGTGATTCTGGGCAAGGACATTTTTGTTGTCGCAGACGATGTATACAACCGACTTGTCTATACGGAGGACTGTCACAGCATTATGGAATATGAAGATCTTAAGGATCAGCGGATTCTCGTGCAGTCTTTCTCGAAGCCGTATGCGATGACCGGATGGCGGATGGGATACCTCTGTGTCAGCGCGGAGCTTCGTGAACGGCTGGAGCTGCTGCATCAGTTCATCGTCACATCGACACCGGCACCGTTCCAGCGTGCGGCGGTCAAAGCGCTGGATACCGACATTACAGATTATCTGGCGAATTACCGGAGGAGAAGAGCCTATATGATCGGACGGCTGGACAAGATCGGGCTGGACTATCCGCGGCCGGACGGCGCATTTTATGTATTCCCGTCGATCGCGAAATTCGGCATGTCTTCAAGTGAATTCTGCACGCGCATGATCGAAGAGGCCGGCCTTGCGGCGACGCCGGGTTTTGCCTTCGGGAGAGATGATCATATCCGGCTGACCTATTGCTACAGCGACGAGGTGCTCAGAGAAGGGCTGGGCCGGCTGGAAAATTTTTTGCGGAAGCTGGAATCGGAGGGCCGGAATGATTGATTATATGGCGGAGGCAAAGCGGCTGGAGCCGCAACTGATCGATATCCGCCGGGATTTCCACCGGCACCCGGAACTGGGCCGGCGGGAATCCCGAACGGCGGCGCGGATTGAGGATATCCTGCGCGGCGCCGGCATCGAAACGCGGCGGGCGGCGGACACCGGTGTGATCGGCGTGCTGAAATGCGGGAAGCCGGGCCGCACGGCGGCGTTTCGGGCGGATATCGATGCGCTTCCGGTCACGGAAGCGACCGGGCTTTCTTATGCCTCGGAGACGGATGGACTGATGCACGCCTGCGGACATGACATTCATACCGCAGCGCTGCTCGGAGCAGCGCTGATTCTCGGCCGGAACCGGGAGCAGCTCCATGGAACGATGGCTTTTGTCTTTCAGCCGGACGAGGAAGGCGACGGAGGTGCAGAGCGCATACTGAAAAGCGGTGTCCTTCAGGAACTCGGGGTTGAGTCAATCTACGGGGCGCACACGGCGCCGGAACTGCCGGCAGGGACGATCGGCGTGAAGTACGGCCGGTTCTATGCGTCCGCGGGAAAGTTTGACGTGACGGTCTGTGGTCAGGGTACACACGGTGCGGAGCCGGAGAACGGAACGGACAGTCTGTACGCGGCGGCGCGGATGTGCACTGAGCTGAAGCAGCTGACGGGAGATCCGGCAGACGGTGATCACCGCGCGGTCTGCACGGTAGGAATGTTCCGGGCAGGCGAAGTCAGAAACATCATTTCGGATCAGGCGTATTTTGAAGGGATCCTGCGGACCGCGGGACCGGAACTCCGTGAGATCAAAAAAACCGCGATCCGGGAGATTGTCCGGCGGATCGCGGAAGAAGAGCGGGTCGAAGCAGACCTCAAGCTGGTGGACGGCTATGTCGGCGTCACAAATCATAACGCTGAGACCCGGCTGGTTCAGGACACGGCGGAATCGCTGCTTGGTCCGGCACATGTCACCGTCGAGGATCGGGTGCTGATGACGACAGAGGATTTTGGTTTTTACCTCGAGAAATATCCGGGCGCCTATTATCATATTGGCGTCGGAAGCCCGTATCCTCTGCACAGCCCGAAGTACTGTCCGGATGAATCCGGTATTGCGCCGGCAGCAGCCGTGCATGCAGCTGTGCTG
>Ga0256406_1004368_pt1 | contig 16253 bp, 14 predicted proteins | sample RumenRJG_03DNA_FD_185986 | JGI IMG/M metagenome (GOLD analysis project Ga0256406, IMG submission 185986) | Bovine rumen microbial communities from Lethbridge, Alberta, Canada - RJG_03 | ecosystem: Host-associated > Mammals > Digestive system > Stomach > Rumen | place: Canada: Alberta | collected... | reverse complement strand
GTCTGCATCGGGAAGGCCCCTTCTGCCCTGAGTTATCTGAACATGGAGAACATTATTGAAGCAGCCAGGGGAACCGGATGTGAGGCGATTCATCCGGGCTTCGGGTTTCTCTCGGAAAATCCTGAATTTGCAGCTTTGTGCAGGGAAAACGGACTGATCTTCGTCGGTCCTCCGGCGCAGGTGATTGATAAACTCGGGAACAAAGCTGAGGCCAGGAAGACCATGAAAGCGGCCGGAGTGCCGGTGGTGCCGGGGTCTGACGGACCCGTGGAGACCGTGGAGGATGCGGAAACAATTGCGGAACAGATTGGATATCCTGTGCTGATCAAGGCCTCTGCAGGCGGAGGAGGCCGAGGAATGCGCGTAGCGGAGAATTCTGGTGAAGTGCGACGGGCCTTTGAGGACGCACGGCTGGAGGCTGAGAAGTGTTTTGGAGACGGAACCGTCTACTTGGAAAAGTTGGTTCGAAATCCCCGGCACGTTGAATTTCAGATTCTCGCTGATCAGTATGGCAACGTGATTCATCTGGGCGAACGGAACTGCTCGATTCAACGCAGAAATCAGAAGATGATTGAAGAGGCTCCGGACTGGTGTCTGAGTGAGGAGCTTCGTGCGCGGATGGGAGCGGATGCGGTGAAGGCTGCTCGGGCCGCGGGGTACCGGAACGCAGGAACTGTGGAATTCATTGTGGACGGAGATCGTTACTACTTCATCGAGATGAACACGAGACTGCAGGTGGAGCATCCGATTACAGAGATGATCACAGGGGTCAATCTTGTCAGAGAGCAGCTGAGAATCGCGTCGGGACTTCCGCTGGAAATCAGTCAGCAGGACGTCCGAACCCGGGGGCATGCCATCGAGTGCAGAATCAATGCGGAGGATATTTTCCGGAACTTCGCTCCCAGTCCGGGACATGTGGGATTTCTGCACTTCCCTGCCGGCAATCATGTGCGCGTGGAAAGTGCTTTGTACAGCGGATGTGATATCAGCCCGTTTTATGATTCCATGGCGGCGAAGATCATAGTCTACGGTGACACCCGGCTGGAGGCTATCCGCAGAATGCGCCGTGCGCTGGGCGAAACAATCATCAAGGGCGTCAGAACGACGCTTCCGATCCAGCATTTGATCATGTATCATCAGGACTTTCTCCGGGGGCACTACAACACGGGGTTTATTGAGAACAATCTGGAGGAACTGATCAGTATCTATGAGGCAGCAGGAGGCCGAAATGAATCCATTCAGTGAACGGAAAGACATTCTGAACGCAATCAATCGGGTGATTCGTCCGGAGACAGGAAACGGCGAGCGAAGTGACGACGGGGAAGTTCTGGAATGCAGGGCCTGCGGAAGCCGCTCCACAAAGGGAGAGCTGCGCGAGAATTTGTATGTCTGTCCCCATTGTGGGTTTCACAGCAAGGTTTCTGCCCGGAGCAGGATACGCATGATAGCCGACAAGGGAAGCTTCCGAGAAATCTCCAGAACGCTGGAAGGCTCGGATCCGTTGGATTTTCCGGGATACCGCGAAAAGACAGCGCAGGCTCGTGAGACAACCGGGTTGCGGGAGGCCGTGATCACTGGTACCTGCCGTATCGACGGCTATAAGGTGGTTATTGCCGTGATGGACAGCCGGTTTCTGATGGCCAGTATGGGAATGGCGGTGGGAGAGAAAATTACCCGCGCCTGCGAGTACGCAGTCAAGAAGAAGCTTCCGCTGATAATCTTTTCCGCATCCGGAGGAGCTCGCATGCAAGAGGGGATTCTGTCTCTGATGCAGATGGCGAAGACCTCTGCGGCAATCGCAAGGCATGATGAGGCCGGTCTTTTGTATATCAGCGTCCTGACGAACCCGACGACCGGGGGCGTCACAGCGAGTTTTGCGAGCCTGGGGGACGTGATTCTGGCAGAGCCGGGAGCGCTCATCGGCTTCGCCGGTCCCAGAGTCATCGAGCAGACGATAGGAGAGAAGCTGCCTGAGGGATTTCAGCATGCGGAGTTTCAGCGGGAGCACGGATTCGTGGATGTGGTAGTTTCCCGGCCGGAAATGAGGGAAACGCTGGCGCGCCTTCTTCGACTGCATCAACAGTGAAAGCACAGATGCGCAGGAACTCCGCGACCGTATCAGAGGACAAAGCACGGGGATGCAGGGAATCCACTCCTGCACCAGAGGAGAAAAGTACAGATGGACAGAGAATTCACGGCTGCGGATCGGGTTCTGTCAGCCAGAGATCAGAAAAGACCGACGTGCAGGGAGTATATCGACCGTATCTTTCATGACTTCACGGAACTTGCGGGAGATCGGTTTTTCGGGGAGGATCCCGGCATTCTCGGCGGAATCGGAAACTTTCACGGGGTTCCGGTTACGGTGATTGGACAGCAGAAGGGAAGAAGCCTGGAAGAGAATCTGAAGTACCGTTTCGGGATGCCGAATCCGGAGGGTTATCGGAAAGCTGTACGGCTGATGAAGCAGGCAGAGAAATTCGGCCGCCCTCTGATAACCTTTGTTGACACCCCGGGAGCGTATCCGGGAAAGGAGGCAGAGGAAAGAGGTCAGGGAGAAGCCATCGCGCGGAGCATCGAGGTGATGAGCCGGCTTGAGGTTCCATGCATCGCCGTTTTCATCGGAGAAGGTGGAAGCGGCGGGGCGCTGGCACTGGCTGTGGCGGACCGGATCGTCATGCTGGAGAACAGCATCTTTTCAATTTTGTCGCCGGAAGGCTTCGCCAGTATTTTGTGGAAGGATGCCGGACTATGGAAAGAGGCGGCGGAGGCGATGAAACTGACAGCGGAGGATCTCAGCCGGCTCGGAATCTGTGATGTTATCGTGCAGGAGCGGGATATCGCGGAGGAAGCCGGGCGGGACCGACTCTTCGTGGATACGGATCGGGTGATCTGGGAGCAGCTTGAGCCGCTTCTGAAACTCAACGGCCGGGAACTTCGTCGGGGAAGATACAGAAAACTCAGGAACATAGGAAATTTCAATGGCAGGAATTAAGATAACCGGGTACGGCTGTGCCCACGGAGACAGAACTGTAACAAATGAAGAACTGGCGCGTGTTGTGGATAGCAGCGACGCGTGGATACGCAGCAGGACCGGGATTGAAAGCAGATATTTCGCGGATAACCGGTCGAATCTCGATATGGCCTGTGAAGCAGCAGGGATGGCGCTTCAGCGTTGGGGCGGAGATCGGGGAGCCGTGGATCTCCTGCTGGTATGCACATTTACGCCGGATCTGGCAACGCCTTCAGTGGCGTGCGGAGCGGCGGGGAGGTTGGGACTTTCACAGAAAGTTATGTGTCTGGATATCAACGGTGCCTGCTCGGGATTTGTGTACGGCTGCACTCTGGCACACGCCATGCTTACCGCCGGAGATGCGCGCTGTGCACTGGTCATCGGAAGTGAGAAGATCTCTCCGCTGATGGATCTGACGGAGCGGGGAAGCGCGATTCTTTTCGGGGACGGAGCGGGAGCCGTGGTGCTGGAGGCAGATGGAACAAAGGAATTCGCTTCGTATTCCGACTGTATCCCGGAGTCGGAGACACTCTTCTGCGAGCGATTCGATCCGGCGATCATGATGAAGGGACAGGAGGTCTATCGATTTGCTGTCAATGCGGTTCCGGAAAGCATTTACGGAGTTCTCCGCAGAGCCGGGAGAAGAGTGGAGGATGTGGACTGGTTTATCTGTCATCAGGCAAATCTCAGAATTCTGCGCAGCGTCGCGGGGAAACTGGATGTGGGAATGGAACACTTTTATGTGAATATCCAACGGTATGGGAACACATCGGCGGCCAGCGTCGCTATCTGTCTCAGCGAGATGCTGGAAAAAGGATTGCTGAAACCGGGACAGAGAGTCGTCATCACCGGCTTCGGAGCGGGGCTGACGTGCGGATCGATTCTGCTCACCGTATAGCGCCTGCGGCGAAACACAGAGTCCGCGACGCAGCAGGGAGTCCGAGGCGGAGCGCAGTACTTGCGATGCAGCACGGAGTCCGCGGCGGAGCACAAGGTGCGCGGCGGAGTATAGCGCCCGCGGTGGAATATAGAGGGCAAAGCAAAATAGGAGGAATATGAATATCAACAAAATGTTCGGGATAGAATTCCCGATTTTTCAGGGAGGCATGGCGAACATCGCGACCGGGGAATTCGCTGCGGCTGTTTCCAATGCCGGCGCCATGGGAATTATCGGAGCCGGAGGTATGGACAGTGCTGATTTACGGGAGAATATCCGGCGCTGTAAAGACAGAACGGCTCGCCCCTTCGGCGTCAATATCATGCTGATGAACCCCTGTGCGGACGAGATGGCGGAAATCGTCTGCCGGGAGGGGGTTTCCCTTGTGACTACCGGAGCGGGGAACCCTGGGAAATACGTAGAACGGTGGAAAAAAGCAGGGATACGGGTTTTTCCGGTGGTATCGTCTGTGGCGCTGGCAAGACGTCTCGCCGCTTCGGGTGTGGACGGACTGATTGCAGAGGGATGTGAAAGCGGCGGTCATATCGGAGAACTGACTACGATGACGCTGGTTCCGCAGGTCGCTGATGCGGTGGATCTTCCGGTAATTGCGGCCGGAGGCATCGCCGGAGGCCGTCAGATGGCGGCCGCTGAGATTCTGGGTGCCTCCGGCGTGCAGATCGGTACGATTCTGCTTGCCAGTGAGGAATGTCCGATTCATCAGAACTATAAAGACGCGCTGATCCGGGCGAAGGACAACGATACTGTAGTTACAGGAAGAACCGTAGGGGCGCCGGTGCGGATATTGAAAAATCCCATGGCCCGGGAATATCTGAGAAAAGAACGGGCAGGTGCGGAGAAAATGGAGCTGGAAGCCTTTACGCTGGGTTCGCTGCGCAAGGCGGTGATGGAGGGCGATGTCAGAAACGGTTCGCTTATGGCGGGACAGGTGGCGTCGCAGATCAAGGAGATCCGCCCGGTTCGGGAGATCCTGGAACAATTGGAGAAGGAATATGAAGAAATTGCTGGATAAGCTGTCAGTCCCTGTAATTCAGGGAGGCATGGGAATCGGGATCTCCATGGGAGGACTCGCCGGAGCTGTGGCTGCGGAGGGCGGAATGGGAGTCATCTCCACTGCGAATATCGGATTTCGTGAGCCTGATTTCCGGGAAAATCCTCTTGCTGCCAATATCCGGGCGCTGCGGCAGGAAATACGCAAGGCGCGGGAAATCGCAGGAGGACGCGGACTGATCGCGGTAAACGCCATGGTGGCAACAACGGAGTTCGCGGTCATGGTCCGGGAAGCGGTTCGCGCGGGAATCGATGCGGTGATCAGCGGCGCCGGATTGCCTCTGACCCTTCCGGAGGCTGCTGGAGAAGGGACTCTTCTCGCACCTGTCGTGTCGGGAGACAGGGCCGCAGCCCTTCTGTTGAAACACTGGGAACGCAAGTTCCAATGCCGACCGGATTTTGTTGTCGTAGAAGGCAGCAAAGCCGGAGGGCATCTCGGGTTCCGTAAGGAGGAACTGCTCGATGGCACAGCCAAAAGCCTGCGGGATACGGTGAAGGCGGTGAAACAGAAGGTGGGAGAGATACCAGTATTCGCGGCGGGAGGCGTTTTCAGCAGAGAGGACATCGATGAAATCCGTCAGGCCGGCGCGGCAGGAGCCCAGATCGCAACACGTTTCATCGCGACGGATGAGTGCGACGCCAGCCAGGGGTATAAGGATGTGATACTCGCGGCCGGCGAGGAGGATGCGGTGATTATCGACAGTCCGGTGGGGATGCCCGGGAGAGCACTGCGCACGCCTTTGATTGAAAGAATCCGGACACAGGGGCGCATCCCGCCCCGGAGCTGCATGAACTGCATCGTGACCTGTGATCCCGGAACTACAAAATACTGTATCAGCCGGGCGCTGATCGCGGCATATCACGGTGACCTGGAGAACGGACTGTTTTTTTGCGGGAGCAATGTGGGACGTGTGAACCGGCAGGTGACCGTACATGAACTGATAAAGGAGTTGACGAGATGAAAACTGCAATTTTGTTCGCCGGACAGGGCGCGCAGCATGTCGGCATGGGAAAAGATTTTTATGCTGAATACCTGAGGTTTCGTCAGGTGTTTGACCTGCTTCCGGAGGAGCAGCGGCGGATCGCCTTTGAGGGCCCGATGGAGGAATTGAAGAAGACAGAGAACACTCAGCCGATTATGCTGGCCTTCGCTCTCGGCGTGTACCGGGTGCTGCAGGAACATGGCTTTGTTCCCGACATGGCTGCAGGCCTCAGCCTCGGTGAATATTCCGCGCTCGCTGCTGCGGGAGTCTTCGACGACAAAACAGCGGTCGAACTTATTACGTTCCGCGGAAAGCAGATGGCGAAGGCTTCAGAGGGAACGGATACCGTGATGAGCGCGGTAATCGGGCTGGAACGGGAAGCGGCAGAGAACGCGTGCCGCGAAGCGCAGAGTGAGGGGGATGTTGAAATCGCCAATTATAACTGCCCCGGCCAGATCGTGGTGTCCGGAACGGAAGCGGGAGTCACCGCCTGTGAGAGGAATGCGAAGGAACTGGGAGCACGGCGGTGCATACGCCTCGAGGTCAGTGGACCATTCCATACATCGTATATGAAACCGGCGGGGAAAGCTCTTGCAGAATATTTCCGTGGCAGGACATTCGGGAGGATGGAGTTTCCGGTGGTATTCAATTGCCTGGGAAGAGAGAAAACCGGAGCAGAAACCGTCAGAGAACTGCTGGTCAGGCAGGTTTCCGGCAGTGTGTATTTTGAGGATACCATACGGTATATGGCGGAGCGCGGAGTGACCAGAACTCTGGAGATCGGACCGGGGAGAGCACTTTCCGGCTTTGTGCGCAAGACAGATAGGAACATCGAAACGATGAGTATTGAGACGACGGAGGATCTCGGGAAGGTGATAGCATGGACAGAGAAACAGCAGTAATTACCGGCGGAAGCCGGGGCATAGGCAGAGCCGTCGCACTGAAGCTGGCAGAGAGGGGCTGCGACACGGTGATAAATTACGCCGGGAACAAAGAAAAAGCGGAGGAGACCGCCGCTCTCTGCCGGGAGTACGGTGTGTCGGCTGTGACCGTGCAGGGAGATATCGCGCGGAAGGAGGACTGCGAGAGAATCCTTCAGGCCGCTCTTGAAAACTTCGACCACATTGACATTCTGGTCAATAATGCGGGGATCACGAGGGACAATATCATCATGCGGATGAGTGATGAGGAGTTCGATGCGGTCATCGACACAAATCTGCGGGGCACTTATCATATGATGAAGCTTGTCTCGCGGCCGATGATGAAGCAGCGCTACGGTCGAATCGTCAGCCTGGCGTCGGTGGTGGGCCTGATGGGAAACAGCGGACAGATCAATTATGCGGCCAGCAAAGCCGGTGTCATTGGGATGACAAAATCTCTTGCCCGGGAGCTTGCGTCACGGAATGTGACGGTAAATGCGGTGGCGCCGGGATTCATCGAGACTGATATGACGGCCGTGCTGACAGAGGCCGCGGCAGGGACCATGAGAGGAATGATTCCTCAGGGTCGTCCGGGAACTCCGGAGGAAGTGGCCGCGGCGGTGTGCTTCCTGGCCGGAAGAGAAGCCGGATACATCACAGGACAGGTGTTGTGTGTAGACGGCGGAATGCGTATGTAGGGGGAACAAAATGAAGAGAAGAGTAGTCATCACAGGTATGGGAGCGATCTCTCCCATCGGCAATTCGACTGAGGAACTGTGGAGAAGTGCGGAAGCCGGAGTCTGCGGAATCGGACCGGTTACGGAATACGACAGCACCGGAATGAAGGTGCAGGTCGCGGCGGAGGTGAAGGATTTCGACCCCACGCAGTATATGGATAAAATGGAGGCGCGGCGGACCGCGCGTTTTACGCAGCTCGCCATTGGGGCGGCGGACGAGGCCTTTCGGCAGAGCGGACTCGCACCGGACAGAGTGGAATCGTACCGCTGCGGGGTGAACATTTCCAGCGGCATCGGAGGGCTGGACGTCATTGAGAAGGAGCACCTGCGGGGTCTCAAACGCGGATTTGACCGTGTATCGCCACTCTTTGTCCCGTCAGCGATCTGCAATATGGCGGCGGGAGTCGTCGCTATACGCCTGGGTTTTCGAGGGGGCTGCACCTGTGTGCTTACGGCCTGTGCGTCTTCTGCGAATGCGATTGGGGAGGCGTTCCGCAGTATTCGTGACGGATATGCGGATGTGATGGCGGCCGGCGGCTCAGAGAGCTGCATTACCGATTTGGGCATGGGAGGATTCACGGCCATGAAGGCTTTGTCGGAGGAAACAGACCCTCAGCGTGCGTCCATCCCCTTCGACGCGGAGCGGGGAGGTTTTGTTATGGGAGAAGGCGCCGGAATCGTGATCCTGGAGGAACTTGAGCATGCAAGAGACAGAGGGGCATCAATTCTGGGGGAAATCGCCGGATACGGGGTCAGCTGTGACGCGCATCATATGACTGCGCCGCTGGAGGATGGAAGCGGTGCGGCCCGGAGCATAACGGAGGCGATCCGTGACGCCGGAATCCGGCCTGAAGAGGTGGGATACATCAATGCACACGGAACGGGAACTCCGATGAACGACCGATGCGAGACCGCGGCAGTGAAGCTTTCCTTCGGGGAACACGCCCGGAGACTGGCGATGTCTTCCACAAAGTCTATGACGGGGCATACGCTGGGCGCCTCCGGCGCGCTTGAGACAATTCTGACCGCAAAAACGCTGGCTTGCCAGATTGCTCCACCCACGATAAACTATCAGGTGGCGGATCCGGATTGTGATCTGGATATCGTTCCGAACAAAAGCAGGAAGATCGACACGGAGTATGCCATGACGAACTCCTTCGGGTTCGGCGGACATAACGCGTCGCTGATTTTAAGGAGGGTTTAATATGCAGCTGAATATCAGTCAGATCCAGAAGATTCTGCCTCACCGGTACCCGTTTCTGCTGATCGACAGGATAACGGATATGGAGGAGGGGAAGTGGGCCAGTGGGATCAAGTGTGTTTCTGCCGGGGAGATGCAGTTCCTGGGGCATTTTCCGGATTATCCGGTGATGCCGGGGGTGCTGATTATAGAGGCGCTGGCTCAGACAGGCGCAGTGGCGCTTCTCAGCGAGCCGGAAAACAGAGGCAAGCTGGCCATGTTCGGCGGCGTCCGCAATTGTCGTTTTAAGAGAGAGGTACTGCCGGGCGATGTGCTGGAGCTGTACTGTGAAATCGAGTCCCGGCGCGGGCCCATGGGTTTCGGAAAGGCCATTGCCAGCGTGGGGAGCGAGATCGTCGCCCAGGCCAGACTGTCCTTTGTCATCAAGGATTCAATTGAAAAATGATAAAGAGTTTGGTAAAATCGACACATAAGGAGAGTGCCGAGATGTTAGAGCAGAATTTTTCCCGTGTGTATAATAAATTCAAGCTTCTTTTGTACACCCGTGTGCTGAAGGACTTTAATGATAAAAAGGAAGAAGCGTTGTCCACTCTGGAGGTGATCTGCATGGAAATCATCGTGGCGCTGGGTGAACCGACGGTCAACGAGTTCGCCAGATTCGCCAGGATGTCGGCGCCCAACGCGGCGTACCGGGTCAGCAAACTGTGCAATAAGGGATATATTGAGAAAATCCAGAGCCAGGAGGATAAGCGGGAATATCACCTCCGCCCCACCGGAAAGTATCAGGAAAACTACGGAGACGCCTTTAACTATATTGACGTCGTTTCCGGACGGATAAAGAAGCGTTTCGATGCGGCAGACAGCGAGAAACTCGATCGTATGCTGGAGATCATTGCCGACGAGCTCATGCCTGAGGTGGATACCATCCGGAACTGCGAATAGCGGTTCGCTCTATGGAGGGAAACAGAAAGGGAAAAGAGAGTTTATGCCTGAATTCAGTGTCAGACGTCCGTACGTGGTTCTTGTGGCGGTGCTTGCGCTTTGTGTCCTCGGAATAACCGGGTTTACCCGTATGACGACGGATTTTCTTCCGGAGATGAACCTGCCTTACATGGTGATCGTTACCAGCGACCCAGGCGCGTCGCCCCAGAAGGTGGAGAGCGAAATCACCAATCCTGTGGAGGACGGAGTATCAACGCTTCCGGGAATCAAAAATGTCACCAGCACCTCGGCTGGCAACGTCAGTCAGGTTATGCTGGAGTTTGAGACGGGCACTAATATGGACAGTGCCATGGTCAAGGTGACGTCGGCAGTGAATCAGCTGGAACTTCCGGACGGAGCGGGAAAACCGTCTGTGATGGAGGTCTCCATGGACATGATGCCGGTTCTCTACGTCAGTGTTGACAAAGAAGGACTGGAGGGCGGCGAACTGTCCCGCTATATTGAGGATAATGTCGTGCCGGACATCAAACGTCAGGACGGCGTTGCCAGCGTTCAGACCGAGGGCATGGTTCAGGACTCTGTTCAGGTGAAGTTGAATCAGAAAAAAATTGATGCGGTCAATAAAAGGATCCGTGCCGCAGCGCTGTCGAAGCTGCAGGAAGCAAAAGAAAAGCTGGATCGTGGACAGGCGCAGCTGAATGAGGCGAAAACCACGCTGCAGAAGCAGAAGGACAGCCTGAGCCGACAGCAGAAGAAGTCGGCCGGTGAAATGGCAAAATTCACCCGGACGATGAACACCCTTCTGGCTGCGAAAGCAGCTCAGCAGTCACAGGTTACATCACTGTCCGCTTATACGGCGGCGCTGAACGCTGAAAAGGCGCTGTACACTCAGAACGATCCATCCAGTTCGAGAATAGGTGAGATTGAAACGGAGCTTCGGAATCTCAGGACGAAGTCGGCTGCGGCACAGGCGGCAGCCGATAAAAGCAATGAACAGATTGACAAGGCACTGAAAAACTATAATAAAGTGGAGGCCGGGAAGATTACCGCGGCTGCTGCCTTCGGCGGCGCCAGCGCACAGATCGCTATAGCGGAGGCCAGCCTGAACGACAGTCAGAAGGAAGTGGAGCAGGGATATGCGAACTACCGGAGCGGACGGAAGAAGGCTCTGGCGAACGCCAACGCGAATCAGCTTTTGTCTCTGGATACTCTTTCTAAATTAATCACGGCGGAGAATTTCTCCATGCCTGCCGGCTACGTCACCGGAGGGAATCGACAGTACCTGGTCCGCATCGATGAGGAAGCGAAGAGCGCCGGCGCTGTCGGAGACATGGTGCTGACCAGCATAGACGGAGTCGGTGACATCACGGTGGACAGTGTGGCCGATGTGAAGATTGAGGATAACGGCAGTGAGACCTACGCAAGAGTAAACGGAAGGGATGCTGCTGTTCTTGCGGTGTATAAAGCCAGTGCGGCCGGAACCTCAGCGGTATCGGATAATGTGAACGCCGCATTTGACCAGATGCAGAAGGAGCAGAAGGGGCTTGAGGTGACAACCCTGATGGATCAGGGTGAGTATATCAATGTCATTATCAGTTCGGTATTTTCTAATCTGATCTGGGGCGCGATTCTGGCATTTCTCGTGCTGTTGCTGTTTCTGAGGGATTTGCGGCCGACGCTCGTGGTGGCGGTATCTATTCCGCTGAGTGTGCTGTTCACGATTCTTCTGATGTATTTTTCGGATATTTCCATGAACATCATCTCCATGTCGGGGCTGGCGCTGGGTATCGGCATGCTGGTGGATAACTCTATTGTTGTGATGGAGAATATTTACCGGCTGCGCAATCAGGGAGTCAGTGCGGCTCAGGCGGCGGTTCAGGGAGCGGGGCAGGTCGCAGGAGCTATTGCCGCGTCTACATTGACGACCATCTGCGTATTCCTGCCGGTTCTGTTTACAAACGGACTGACAAGAGAACTTGTGCAGGATATGTGTCTGACCATCACGTTCAGTCTGCTGGCTTCTCTTGCCGTCGCTCTGACGGTTGTTCCGTCGGTTTCGGCGACGCTGATGCGGAATGTGAAGCCGAAGGAGCACCGGCTTCTGGAAAGGCTCATGGTACGCTATGAAAGGGCTCTGAGGTTCTGTCTCCGGAAGAAATGGATTCCGGTTCTGCTGGCGGTCGTGCTGCTTGGGGTCTGCGCCGCCAGAGTAGCGAGCACCGGCGTGGTGATAATTCCGGAAATGTCCGGAACACAGATCAGCGTTGCGGTGGAAGGGGACCCGGAGGATGACCTGGAGGATAATTTCAAAGTGATGGATCAGGCCTCCCGGCAGATACGGGAAATCGACGGGGTGAAGACCGTAGGCGCTATGCAGTCTGCGACACTGTCCATGGGAATGATGGACAGCAGTTCGAGAAATTTCACAACTCTGGTACTGCTGCGTGATGACGCCGCAGATCAGAACCGGAAAATCGGCAGGAGGATAGAGAATATTCTCGACGGTCTGAACGTGAAGAACTATACTGTCAGCACTGAGGCCATGAGCTCCTCCTCCCTGACGGGGAGCGGTCTGCAGGTGGACATTTACGGCGATGACAATGAAAAGATCCTGGACATCAGCGACGATATCATGAGCATCGTGAAGAAAGAGAAGGGGTTTGAAAACGTGGTTAACGGTCAGGAGGCCGCGGATCCGGAAATCGTTCTGAACATCGACAAAGCAAAGGCCATGCGGCGCGGGCTGACTGTCGCGCAGATAGGTCAGGCGCTGGCGGAGAAGCTGAAGGATTCCCAGACGGCCACGCAGATTCAGATAAACGGGGATCAGATCGATGTGAACCTGAAAGACAGCCGCCGTCAGCTCACAAAGAAAAATCTTCTCGACTTCAGAATTTCCGGCACCACCACCGGTGCGGACGGCACTCAGACTACGAAAAAATACAGGCTCGGCGACTTCGCCACCTTCAAGGTTCAGGACGGAATCGCATCCATCGGCCATGACAACGGTTCCAGAATGATTTCCGTCAAGGCTGACACGAAGGACGGCTACAACACGACGCTGCTGTCCCGGAAGCTGGAAAAGAAACTGAGTGCATATCATGCTCCCGCAGGGTACGAGGTTAAACTTGCCGGCGAAACAGAATCCGTCAACAAAATGCTTCGCGACATGGGACTGATGATGCTGGTGGCACTGATTCTGATTTATCTGATCATGGTGGCACAGTTCGCTAATTTCCTGTCGCCATTCATCGTCATGTTTACGATTCCTCTGGCATTTACAGGAGGATTTCTCGCACTGATGATCACGGGAGAAGAACTGTCCATGATTTCTCTGATGGGATTTCTGATTCTGTCCGGAGTTGTGGTGAATAACGGCATCGTGTTCATCGACTATGCGAATCAGATGCGGAAAGCGGGAATGGACCGGGTGGAGGCGCTGGTGAAGACCGGCAGGGATCGGATGAGGCCGATCATGATGACCGCGCTGACGACGATCCTCGCAATGTCAGTGATGGCGCTGAGTCACGATGAAGGAGCAGAGATGGGCCGGGGCATGGCGATCGTCACCATCGGCGGACTGCTGTACGCCACTCTGATGACACTGTTCATCGTGCCGGTCCTCTACGACGCCTTCTATCACAAAAGAAATCGCCGCCGCCCCGGAGCCCTCCGGAGGAAATTCTTCCGCCGGAAGACATCGCAGGCCTGAGACAGCGAAGGCGAAGGCGTCGAACGCACCCACGGCACCGACAGGCGCCGACGAAGACGTCGAACGCACCCGCGGCACCGGCAGGCGCCGGCGAAGCTCCGGACTCATAGCAGTCCGAGGGTTTTCAACACGAAAAGCCAGCCTGTCAGCGTGAACGCGGAGAAAAATGTTGTCAGCATCACTGTGCTGGAGGTCAGTGTACCCTCGTGCCCCATTTCGCGCGCCATGACGTAGCAGCTGACGGTGCTGCAGGAACAGCACATAATCAGAATTGCGACGAGCCTGTCCTGCCGAAATCCCAGTGTGACGGCGAGAGGAACAAAAATCAGTCCCAGTCCGATGAGCTTGATGAACGCACCGAGTCCGGCGGTTCGGATGCCGGAGAGCGCTTTCTTCAGATTAAAGGATGCGCCCATGGCCATGATGCCGAGAGGCGTAGCCAGCCGGGCCAGATTTTGTACGGTATGATCAAGGATGCTCCCCATGGGCAGGCGCAGCACGGACCACAAAAGACCGGCAAATATCCCGATCAGAATCGGATTGGTGATGATCCCGACCGCCGTTTTTCTCACCTGCGCCCGATTCATTCCAGTCCGTTTCATTTTGTTCCTCTCCGGCGTGAAAATCGTAAGAACGACTACAGCAGCCGCATTATACAGCGGAACCGCGCCCAGCATCATCAGCGGGGTCATGCCGGAGGTTCCGTAAAGGTTGGTGACCAGGGAAACCCCCAGGATGGCGGCGCTGCTGCGGTAGCTGACCTGAATGAATTCGCCCTGAACGCGCCGGTCCCTCAGCAGACAGGAGATGGCGACGCACAGCAGGATGGAGACCAGAGTCGCCAGAAAACAGAAAAGCACGAACCGCAGATCCCAGACGCGGCCGAAGTCTTCGCTGCACAGATCGTAGAACACCAGTGCCGGCAGAGCCACCCTGAATACAAAAGAATTCATTTTAGAAACAAAAGCATCATCAAATATTCCTATGCGCATAAAAAACATCCCCAGGAGCATGAGTAAAAATATGGGGACGACAGCGTTCAGACAGAAGATGAGGTTGTTCAGCATTTCATGCTCCTTTTTCTACAGATTAAACACGGTATTTTTCTTAGTCTATTATAGCGGCAAAGAGCATAATGTCAACGGATCTATATGGAATCGGAAACTGCGTGCCTTGGTCCCGTGTGATTCCATCATTTCAACAGTTGCCATCACGTCCTTACAGGAGTATAATATTGAATCTGAAAAGAAAAATCCGTTGATGAATCCATCAATAGAAAGGGGAGACTTATGAATATTGTTTGCTTGGATATGGAGGGAGTGCTGGTTCCGGAAATCTGGATCGCATTTGCAGAGGAGACCGGAATTCCGGAGCTGAAAAGAACCACGCGGGATGAACCGGACTATAATAAACTGATGCGTTATCGCCTGGACATCCTGAAGGAGCACGGCCTGGGTCTGAAAGAAATTCAGGAAACCATCGGGAAAATCGATCCGCTGCCCGGAGCACGGGAATTTCTGGATGAACTGCGCCAGACCACGCAGGTGATTATCCTCAGCGACACCTTCGAGCAGTTCGCCAAACCGCTGATGGAAAAACTGAACTGGCCCACCATTATGTGCAACACGCTGGAGGTCGCGCCGGACGGTGAAATTACAGATTTCCATATGAGGGTGGAAAACTCCAAACTCAGTACTGTGAAGGCGCTGCAGTCTATCGGATATGAAACCATCGCGAGTGGAGACAGTCATAACGACCTGGCGATGATTCAGGCGAGCAAAGCCGGATTCCTGTTCCGCAGCACAGACGCCATCAAAGCAGAGCATCCGGAACTCCCGGCATATGAAGAGTTCAATGATCTCCTGGCAGCCATCAAGGCGGCGCTTTAGTTTTTGCGGAGGCAGCAGATGATGCAGAAGTCGAAGTCCTCCCGAAATCCGCGGAAGGCAAAGAAGCCGAAAGGCTCACCGACACTGAAGGAGCCGCAAGGTTCACAGGTACCGAAGAAGTCGACAGCTCGTCAGGATTCACGAGATACGCGGACAGACAGGGTGGTCAGAAAGGTGACGATGAAGCCGGGAACCATGCTGAATCCGGTGCCGGTTGTGCTGGTTTCCTGTGCTGCCGACGGAAAACAGAATCTGATTACCATTGCCTGGACCGGCATCGTCAATTCCGAGCCGCCCATGACCTACATTTCGGTGCGGAAATCCCGTTATTCACATGAGTTAATCCGCCGAAGCGGCGAATTCGTTATTAATCTGGCGACGGAGTCGATTGCGGAAAAGGTGGATTTCTGCGGCGTACGCTCCGGAAGGGATGTGGATAAATTTGCGGAGTGCGGTTTCACGCCGGTTCCGTCGGATCAGGTTTCCGCGCCGCTTGTGGCGGAATCGCCGGTGAATCTGGAGTGCGTGGTGCGTGATGTGATTGAGTATCCCAGCCATGATATGTTCGTCGCAGAGATTGTCTGCGTTCACGGGAACAAAAACCTGTTCGGCGAGACCGGGCGGTTTTGTCTGGAAGAGGCCGGTCTCATTGCTTACAGCCACGGGGAATATTTCGGGCTGAAGCCTCGGCCGCTCGGAAGGTTCGGATATTCGGTAATGAAACCGAAAACCCGCCGCCGTATGAACTGCTACCCGTCAAGTAGACAGTCGAAATAAAAGAAATTTTTTCTCTCCAGTTCCAATTGGGACTGGAGTTTTTTATGCGGCAATCAGGTACTGAGCGTGTTTCT
>Ga0256406_1004366_pt1 | contig 16267 bp, 12 predicted proteins | sample RumenRJG_03DNA_FD_185986 | JGI IMG/M metagenome (GOLD analysis project Ga0256406, IMG submission 185986) | Bovine rumen microbial communities from Lethbridge, Alberta, Canada - RJG_03 | ecosystem: Host-associated > Mammals > Digestive system > Stomach > Rumen | place: Canada: Alberta | collected... | reverse complement strand
GGACTCCCCATGGACTGGGGCGACGGATATGAGAATGTCCACATCTGCTGCACCTGCGAAAACCAATATCAGACAGACCGGCGCCTTCCGGTCTTCCTGAATCTTCCGATCCGGCACAAGGAAATCATCCACGAACCGATGCTGCAGGAAATCCATATCGAAAAGTATCTGGAACAGTACCACGATCAGATCGAATGTGTCTCCTGCGGCGGAGAATCCGGGGAGGGAGCCAGACTCTGCGACTATGGCTGGATCATTATCACCAAGATGCAGTGCGTTGAATACGGCGTGCCGTTCCACTTTCATCAGACCGGCAGCCTCTTCAAGAAAGGAAGCCGAATCTATCATATTGACCGGAAAGATCAGGAAGAACAGGCTAGAAAATCCGGGATTGACACGCCACGCTCTCCGATTTGATAACTGGTCTCACTCTACTGGTCAGCTGTGCTCAGCTCCAACACTACAGCCCTTCCGGTTCTCCGGATGATCGTCGTAATTGTCGATGACAGAAGCGTGTCTGCACGATTCCGTTTAAAAGAACAGTGCGTCCCACTGCTCTATCTCATCAATCCACGCCAGTGGATCATAATATTTTTTCTTTTTCCCGTTTGAGCGGATCTCATACCGGAGCGTTCCGCCGCCCAGGAAAGCATCTACGCTGATCACACAGTCAAGATGTCCGTCATCGTACCGGGTCTTCTCAATGCTTACTCTGACATTGGAATACGGCTGCAGAAGAGTTTTGACCGCCGGGAGATCCTGCTCATTGACGTAATCTCGGTCAAAGAATGCGCTGTGAATATAAGAGGCAATTTTCCCATTTACTTCTCTGGTCGAAGCCTTCATTCAACCGCCTCCTTCATAACTTGACAATCACGCTAAGATCGGGATACCACATTTCCCTGAAGTGTTTTTTAGCATTCTCTGGTTAATAACACTTTCTCTATCTTCTTTCCAACTATGCAGGCGATGAGCCTTCTGCTGATATCTTCCCGTATTTTGTTATCATGTCGTATGCGATAGCCTTTATGGCATCTGGATTCCTAAGATATTCCTCTGTAACCTCTTTTTGAAGTTTCGTTCCCTGCATCCCATTATATGGTGTACCAGGATCTAAGCACTGTATCCTTCCTGATTGCATGGTTATTCCGCTTTCATCTCTAAAGGTTATGGAGATTTCCTTTCCCGTGAGTACGCGCTCTCTGTTTCTTAACACAGCACTTACTATTTTCCTGCTCTGCAAAATTTCATCTTTGGACATTCCCTTTGTTCTGAAATATTCGGCCACAAGCAGGCATACTTCTTCCCTTGTCCACACTCTTTGATCTATAGCACGGTCTCCGCTGTCCATAATCTTACCTCGATTATTATTGATTGTTCTTCTGAAGCCATTTAACCATCAAAACCGGATCGTTTAATACATCAGGAGCAATATCCTGTAATTCCGAATCATCTTCGGAAAATTCTTCACCTTCTTTGTCTTCCGCATCATCGGATTCTTTAAGCAGCATATCATCGTTTTGCTCATCAATGTTATCCATCTCCAGGAGCAGCATATCCAGTTCCTTTCCAACATCAGAAATCCCTATCTGGACATCATCTTGGTCTACGTAATCATCACCGTACTTATTGATATATTTATTCAGCTCGTTATATGCATACTGCTGTATTTCGTCTCTGTCAACGAAACTATTCCATTTCGCAGTGAAGAAATCAATCGGCAGTGACGTGTATATTATCATTTCGCGATGAACCGGATAGATGTAGTATTCCCTTGCAATGTTATATTCAAGATCTTCAATGTATAATCTGGCCGATTTAAGGCTAACGTTTGCTATATGCAGTTTTTCAACCAAACAGTCATAATCTTCCTCCACTTCATACCAATCAGACATTATGCATTCTGAGTTCTCGCATATGATCGAAAGCATTACATAATTTTCCCATTTAAATAGAATCACAGTCGCATATACATTAATTATTGGATGAAGCATCTCGTGAATTTCAAATGCAGACTGACTCCTTGATCCCTTAGAACAATTAAGTTCAATGGAATAAAAATTAACCTGCTGCCCACTTTTCTTTTCGAATACATCATCACCGAGTGCAAAGAGATATGAAATGTTTTGAAAAATCTTAAAAAGCGATAATTCGTTATCTGAAAGTGACTGATCTGACTTGTTATCGAAAAATACAAACTGTTCTGGCGTATGATTGTCAAAATCGGGAGATGTAGAGTCTGTGTGTCCAGATTCTACAAAGAGACTTAAAGCATACAGCCAGAATTCGTCATCTGCTCCATCTAATGAGCTGAACACGCAAACACCTCCCTCCCACGACAATTATCTAATACTTATTTCATCAGCTTCTTCAGCTCTTCTTCGTAAGAATATCCGTCAACTTCCTTTTTGAAATCCGACAGTACCTCATACGTTTTATCCAGGTAATCATCCCTAGTAGTGCATCCATCCGTATAGGTTTCATACATCTGTTCTATTCCCCCGCGGACATATGAATTGAAAAGTTCCATACATTTTGCAAACTCTTCTTTTTTGTCATCGAGAGTATCGTATTTGAATGCCCTATCAATACGTTCATCCTGAGAAAGGTCGGTAGTCTTGTCTAGGAGCATCACCAATCTGTATAGAAAGACGCAGTTATCGTGTTCATTTGAAAAAGCATCAGCATATATACGTGCTCTGTCGTTAGATGTATTATCACGCGGTGCAGTTCTCTGATACAAAAGGCCCCATATAGCAGCATTCATATAGACGTCAATATATCGTTCAAACAATCTAGCCCCGTTTGTGCCATCAGAGCCGTCGTCGTCCCTGGCATTTTTTACTGCTAAGAATTTAAGATATGTGGCATGCTTGCCATTGATCGTATAATCATTTTCGAACATTGCAGCCACCTCCTTACTTCAACTGTGTATAAGTTTCACTAATCTTGTTCAGATGATATTCTTTGCCCACCCGGCTCCGCATAACAGGTTCCGCGTAATTCCAGTCTTTTTGCATAACGAACATAATAACCTGATCAGCGATCTCCGGTAAAACCTTTGAAATATTTGCTGTGTGCGTTTCATCAGCATTAGAGAACGGAGCATCCATTACAAGCGGATATGGCTCAGAGCTTAGGTTGACTCCGTTTTCTGTGCCATCAGAGATAATCTTGTTCTTTGCAAGAGATACAAGTCCTGCAATAAAAGCAAAGTTTTTAACTCTGTTCAATCCTTCGGATTCACCGGTAGCAATATCCTTGTCAGCAACAGTAGTAAGAAGTGTAACCTGATATCTGGAATCGATTGAAACTCGTCTGTGTCCATGATACATTCTCTCGAAAATATCATTGACTTTTTTCTCAAGTTCCTCTCTGATTGTCTGTTCTTTTTCTTTATATGCAGTACTAAGCCATTCCTGAATGGCCTCTGCATACGCTATAAGTCTGAGCGACTGCTTGTTCTTTCCGGAAACTGCTGTTAAGCTGTCATAGAGCTTTTGATATTGGTCTATAGTATTTTTTTGTGCGCCATCATCACGGATCAGACGATCCCTTTTATCATTCAGGTCGCGCAGCCTCTTTTTTATGTCAGAAAGCTCGTACTCATATTTATCCATATTTTCTTTGCCTTTTATCTGATCGCTGATTTCCATCAGCTCATCGTCCCAATCCTGTATTCTTACTTTAGATCGATAAATATCCTGATATCTTTGTTCCAAACTTTCATAAGTGCTTTGTGCAGAGCGCGAAAAACTGTTCAGCTTATTCCTATATTGTCGCACCGTTGTACCTATGGACTCTGGAAGCGCATATCTCATTTCATCCATCAAATGGTTGTAGGCATCATTATTCTTAATAATTTCTGCACCGCAAAGGCACCGGCCACGTTTAATAAGTTCCAGTATCGTATTCCTGGTAAGGTCGGTAATTCCCTTATCATCAACATTTACTTCTTTAAGATAAGCGCTGGCAGTACCAAGAAGCGGCTGAGAGAAAAAAGCCAAAGAACCACGACTGAATTCCTTAAAATAAGCATTCATTGAGCTTTCGAGAGCTTTTCGCTCAACGCTTATCTGCTTCTCAAGTTTCTCTTTCTTTTTCTGTAGCGCAGTAGTTTCCTGATTATTCCTTAATATTGTATCCAGCTGATCTTTTCTATCGTTGTACTGTTTAATCTGAGATGTACATTCATCCAGCTGATCCGCAATCGATTTCCTCTTTGCCTCCGCAGTTTGAATCCGATTTAATGCTTCCTTTGCTTTAGCATCACCGTTTAAATCCATGCTGCCATAGATTTTCCCGATAACCGTTGACTTTTTACTTCTGTCACCCAGATGTTTAATCGCGTTATCCATTGTTGACAGACCAAGAAGCCCTTTTACTGCATCAGCAACATCTTTTCTAGTACTGATGCTGTTAACTCGCTCCGTATCGAAGAAGAAATATGTTGAAAGGTCTTCTGGCAGGATATTATTGATTACGTTTTTTATCTGGACTGCTTTGACGGACTCCATCTGGCCATCCTGCTGCTTATAAGAGACCTTTACAGTAGGTACGCTTTCTCCCCTTACTCTTGTCCCTGCGCATGTATAGCGCTGTGTTCTTGAAATAACGTATTCAACAGAGTCATACAGAAGGGTAATTTCTACTTCAACCTTCTGAATATCGCCATCCTGCATCTGTTCCGCTATTTCCATATTAAGCAGGAAATCAGGATTCTGATCAAACATGACCTTCCCGTAAAAGCACCAGTTAAAGGCTTGAAGAAGTGTGGTTTTTCCGAATGTATTATCTCCGAGGATTATTGTTACATTCTGATCTTTGTCACATGAGAAATCGACTTTCGTAGTACCTTTAAACTGACGGAAGTTCTCCATTCTTAAAGATTTGATTATCATATGCCTATCTCCTTAAAAATTCTTATCCACTCCGTCAGTAATGATCTTTCTTATTTCTTCCACCATCTGGTCTGTAGTTTTTTCTCTGGTTTTAAGATTCTTGTCTTCAGCCCTCAGAATCTTATACGTCATGTTCTGAATTCTCTTTTCATCCAGTTTTTGCTCATCAGACATAATCTTCCTCCGTTTCTCCTTCATGCGCTTCAGGATCTATATCATATTCACGCTGCATATCGGCAATCAAAAAATCAGAATCATAAGGATTCTCAGCTATTGCAGCAAAGTCTTTTATCCGGTCTATTTCCCGTTTTGCTAAGGAGCGTACGCTTTCTATCACATCCGGGTCATACTGAGATACATCATCCAAAGGAATAGGCAGCGTTACAAAGTCATATATCGTCGCATATTCTTTCCCTGGAAATTTTCTAAGCACACGTCCTCTTCTTTGAACATACTCCTTTGGGTTAGTACTGCTTGCTAAAATAAAAGCCGTTTTAATGCTTGGGATGTTTACGCCTTCATCGAGACATCGGATAGCAACTAAAGCCTGAAGCTGCGTCCCTGCGGCGAAATCGTCTTTTATCCTTTCTCTTTCTTCAGCGTCCTCCTCAGATGTAAATTTGGACACACGCATATGAAGATCGTTGCCTAACATATTTGCGACGATATCAATCTGACGGGCCTCATCAACCGGTGGCTTTCCTTCCTGATAATCCACATCATGCATCGTCGTTGCTCCGCAATATACGAGCATGTGGTTATCGTCTTTGTAATCCTCAATCTTCTCTTTTAATCTTGTTATTTTTTCTGCTGCTCCAGCTACTATTCTTGCCCGCTTAATAAGGAGCATCTTTACATACTCATTAAGGACAGGTTTGCCATTTTTATCCTTATGAATATTTTTTCTGATCCGATTCGTCAGCTCCAGATAGTCTGCAAGCTCATTTTCATTCAACGAGACGACAACCGGATGATAATAATACGGAGTAAGCATGTCGTGGTCGATGGCGTCCTTTAATGTGTACTCAATACACTTATCCCCAAAATAATCATACAGTTTTTGCGTTCCTTCCGGATCCCCATGCCTGTCAATAGTTGCGGACAAGGCAAGACGATACGGAATGTGCTCCTGCAACATTTTGCTTAGTTTCTCTGCTCCGAAGTTATGTGCCTCATCAACGACAAGAACTACATTTCCGTTTAGTTTATAAACAAGATCCTGAACGTAATCTGTTGAAAAAGTCGCGTTCGTTGAGACCATGCAGAAATGCTTCTGTACACCCAAGTAAAAACCTGTAACGGCATTCTTTAATCTCTTACGCCAATCTTTCTGAGAAGAAGCCGAATAACATATAATCGGTTTCATTCCGAAAGCCACTATATCGTCTTTCCATTGTTCAACGAGATGCTGATATGGGCAGATTATGATGACAGCCAAATTTTCATCCACATCTTTGTATAGTTCAGAGATGGCCGCCAGCGCCGTATACGTTTTTCCTGTTCCGGTAGCCATATCAAAAATGCCACGGTAATGATGCTCCTTCCATGCCGTAATCGCGTCAAGCTGATATTGTCTCATCCGCACATACGATGGGATTCTCGGACCAATCTTTTTTTCTTCTATTATGCTGTCGTCTCCTTCTGTATCTTCCTCATCATTATCCAGAGATGGCATATCATCTAGCGGAAGATCATCTAGAGTAGTATCGATAGTATCATTGATTTTATATTTTTTAATGATCGCGTCGCTTATATCCGGGAAATGCATGACTTTTAATCCCGGCTCATAATCATTCCACATCGCGTTAAATGCGGATTGCTTGATTAACACTCGATCTGCATCTTTAGTCCAGGAACCAAACACATCAAACTGTTCATAGTTCGTGACAAAGGCATTTTCAGATTCATTCATTGACCCGGAAAACGCAATAACATTATCCTCTGCATCGTGCATGAGTCCCAGCTTTTCATGAAACATTCCGATCGTATTATCTGTCTCCATAAAAGCGATGCGGATCTCAAGTTTTCCCGCGGCAATGAGGTTACTTAGCAGGTTTAATCTGGCTTCCTCATATGGTCCGATAGGGTCACGAAGTTCTCTTAAAAGCACTTCCTTTATTACATCGTCTCTTCTTTTCAGGCCATCATTTATCGCCTCAACATCCTCTTCTGTAAGTCTCGGCGAGGCAATTAGCTGCATTTTTCCATCGTTTTCGATTAAGCCGCAGATTCCCTCTGATATTGCAAGAAGCGAGGACGATGAAAAAAATCCCACCGCTCGCTGATACAGAACCGCTTCCTTCAGTACCGGAATATAGAAATCTTTAACAACATTACTCAGCTTTGATCGATATTCTGGCTTGAGCTCCAAGTCTTTAAAACTCAATGGTGCACCCCCTACATTTCATCAGCAATATCGTCAAGTGCTTCTTTAAGTTCCTGAAAATCCTGATCGCCTGTCATCGAGTTGACGCTGAATCTGATCGTGCCAGCAGGGTAAGTATTAAGGAACTTATGCGCTAACGGGGCGCATTGAAGCCCGGTTCTTACTGATATTCCTCTCTCGGAAAAAACCGGACCCGCGCTATCACTGCTGATGCTGTCCATCAGACATGAAACAATCCCAACATAATCTCTGCCAGGAACATTTCCGATAATTTTGATAAAGCTATATTGACTCAAAATATCTATCAGTCGTTTTCTCTGTATCACCTCGTCATTAAAGAGCTTTTCGACAGTCTGTTCATCAATCCAGCGCAGAGCAGCGTTTAATCCGCCCATGCCGTCAACATTTATAGTCCCCATCTCATATTTTTCTGGAAGGCTTTCCGGCATATCCTGATTCGCTGAATCATATCCTGTACCTCCAAAGATTACTGGATCTGGCTGCACCGATGGATTCATGACAAAACCAGAAATTCCTGTAGGACCCATTAATGTTTTATGCCCTGCAAAGACCGCAAAGTCGAAAGTTTCTAGTCCGACGTTTATATCGACAAGGCCTGCTGACTGTGACATATCAGCAAGCGTCACGGCTTTGTATTTTTTGGCCAGTGCAAATATCTCCTCGACCGGCGAAATCAGGCCTATGACATTGCTTACATGACTTATGATCACAAAGTCAGGTCTGAGCTGATCAAATTGATAGCGTATCCTATCGAAGTCATAGGAAAGCTCCTTAGTCACCGAAAGCTGCGATACTGTAATGCGTCCTTCTTCTTCAAAATGATGCAGCGTTCTTGTTACCGCATTATGTTCGAACGGACTTATGTAGATGTTCTTTAAGCCCTTACTTATCATCCCCTGAATGATGATATTGAGTGCTATCGTAGCTGTCGGCTCAAAGATCACCTGTTTTGCAGGACAGTGCAGAATTGTCTGTATCCGGCGCCTTGTGTCATCTATAAGAGCTTTGGCTGTCTGTGCCTTTTCGTATGTGCCACGTCCCGCGCTTCCTCCGCTTCTCCGGTAAAATTCATCCATGAAGGAATAAACTATCTCCGGCTTTGGATACGTTGTGGCTGCATTGTCAAAATAAGCCATGTCAGGCCTCCAATCAGCACATCTTCTTTAATACTTCCATCAAAATCTGCCGCTTCTCAGCGTCAGGTATTGAATGGCCCATCGCATCAAGAGATGCCGTTATCTGATTAAATAGTAGCTTGCCTCTTGAAGAAACTTCAGTCTTATCAAAACGCTTTGTGGTACTATTCCCGTTTTCATCAGAGAAAGTAATCTGATAAGCGTTCGTATCATTTATTGTCTCGGCGACAGCATTATTATGGAAATCTTCTGCTGTCTTTTTATACGTTTTTATGTTCTTTATGAAAATATTGCTTGTTTTATCATCCCAGTCTTCTATTCGAAGATCTGTAGCTAACTTGGCTGCCCTGGTTACAAAGGTCTCTTCATCGTTGGTAGCATCTTTGATCATGGTTAAGAACCGTTCTGTTCCATCCGTAAACAGCTGCTCAAAAACCGTTTTATCGAGTGAATCGCTCCATTCCTTCATCACGGATGTTAATGACATCTTTTTACATAAGTTCTCATTCGCATTAAGAGCGAAAATATCCTTCATTTCGCTTATTAGATGCTTCTTAAGCGCATCCAGCAGACCGTCATACGCGTTTTTAGCAAGTGCAATATCCTGCGCAAGATCTACAGAGAAACTATCATTATAGTCAAAGGCTTTCGGAAGCTTCTTAAAAAGAAGATCCGAACTGCTCATCGTAACTCTTAAAGCCTTTAACATCTCTTTCTGCCGGCCTGTGATAATCTGATTATCAAGAGGCTTTTTACATTCCTTGGCATATTTAGGCAAAGCCATATACCATCGATGCATTGCATTGGCAACATAGTCATATGAATTACCGGATTTTTCCGCCGGGACTATGTATTCTTCAAACGTATCCGTAAGCCGTTTTATATACTCTTCCTTTTCTGGATTCCAATCCAGATATTCAAGAGAATAGCTATGCGGATCGTTATTTATAAGCATCAGTGTATCTGCATTTATCGACATCTGGCTGATACTGTTTGACACGATTATTTGCTTTAAATACTGATGCATGACAGCCGCAAGGTATATCGGAATAAGCCCTTTTCTAAGTCCTATATGACCTTCCGGCGAAATCAATTCATGATACAGCAATCCGAAGCTTGACTTGCCGTTCTCACGCGCCCCGATAATGAACCGTTCTATTGTAGATAGCACATTCTCCATCCGCTCATCGCCCGGATGCATATTGATTATTGTAAAATTTTCATCGTCTTTTAATACACCAGTTCTGAGGAGCGTACTCCTCATAATGGAAACATCCTGGCCAGTACCTGTAAGGCCAAGGTTATGTTCCAGTTCTGCCCTAAGCAAGCCGCTTATTATTTTATTTCTGCTTGTAGAAGCAACTCCAGTTATCTCATTTCGATTAACAGATTCATTATTAATCACCGGTGTAAGATAGAAGACTTCGTCACAGATATCTGACATCAGTTTTGTAAATGACGCTTTTCTCCGGAAAGTCAGAACCTCCCCATTGTGTATGTAGATTGAGGCATATTCTTCCGGATGAGTATAGCTATTGATGAATGACATGATAATTTCATGCAGGTCCTCAAAAATCACTTCATATTCATCAAATAAAATCGGATCGTTCTCCGCCATGTCTCGAAGCGTCGTAACAGCTCTATATTCCTGAATAATTGGTGCTATGTCTTTGTAATGCTTTGGTATTACGAAGATGAATCTATTCTGGTCTATGCTGCTTGTTTTTATGTTCTTCTCGATATCCTTAATCTGTTCCTCGTTTGAAGGAATGATTCCATAAATTACGCCGTCTGCATCGATATCCTCACTCTTGATCTCCCAGTCAATATCAGGTGTTACCTCTTTTCCTTCGATGAACTCAAATGAAAAATAGCGGATCATCTCATGATCGTTGTTATAACGGTACGGATACATGTAGTTATCAAAATTGGATTTGTTAAGCGTATCCTTGATTGATGCTTTTCCTCTGTTAGACAGAACAAGATCGTTTATTTTCTGTTGTATATCTACTCCGGAAGATTGTTTAAGCCGCAGGTATCCGTTACTTCTTCTAATGTAGAGTACAAATTCTTTCTCTACTAAATCGTCAATGGCAGCTCTAATGTCATCAACTGAGTATGCGAAAGAATAGATTCCTACCAGCTCTTCCACTGTTGGCTTAAGTCTTTCAAACTGTCCTAAAATGTAAATAAGGGAGATAGTTTTTACAATTTTGCTCTGAAGCGAATCTTCGGGTATCTGGTCAAGAATCGTACTAGTCATGAAGTAATATTCATGAATATCTCCAGAATAAACTTCCTTCTTAAAGAGCGGTTCAAAATAATCATAGATCCGATCCGGAGTTACAAGCTGGAAGCTTGCCTCATCGTACCTTGCAAGGAAATCCGGGAGGGTTGACGTCCCTTCCGCAGAAAGAAAAGTGAACAGCGTTCTTTCATTCTGTGCAACCCGCTCTGACAGACGCGGCAAAATAAAGATTGATACCGGATGAAGCGGGTAGCAGCCTTTTATAGCAGTATCAAACTCATCGGATGCGTCCTGGAACATCGGATGGGACCGATATCTCTTATACAATTCATCAAAATCTCTGTCGTGATCTTTACAGAAAGACTTCCAAGTCCTCTCATCTTTCTGTATTACATTCGAGATGATCTCATATGTCTGAGTGAAATTGTTGTTGAGATGGATGTGTTTAAATCTGTCGGAAACGCCTCTCCAGCCATCAACCTTCTGCTGCGGAAGCTTATCGATATAGTTGGATATCTCTTTATGAGATATAAGCATTATGTGCATCTGCAAAGAGCCGCTTCTATTGCACTTCTCCGCAAAATCTTGAAGCATCTTGGTGTCACTTACAGATGCCTGCGTAATGTTCGCCTCCAGGTATTTGCTGAACTCGTCATATACAACATATATGCCCGAATAGCCACTGTCTTTGAGGCTTTTTGCAACGCTCTCGTATAGATCGACAACATCGAATCCGAGAAAAGGATTAAATACACTTCCGGAAGTCAGCGCAGGATATGCCTGTTCGAATATTCCGTATGCACTTGCGTCGAAATTTTCCAGGTTCTCGATAAACTTATCTGTCGGAACATCAATCATCTGCTGGAATTTTTTAAAGGTCTTCGGAAAGTCTTTTTCCCACCTTTGTATAGTTGTAACCGCAGCATGATAGTTCGTTTCCGGCATAGAATTTAGCAGATCATTATCCGAAAGCGTTCTCTCAAGTGCTAACAGAAATGACTGTGTTAAGCTTGAACTGTTCCCGGTAATTACAACCGGCAGAATTTTATTGTCGCTGTCATAATAATTTTCTATAAGCTGGTAAAGCTCTGGATTCTCCTTTACTTTCGGAAGCATCTTCTCAAATAAGGAAAGATCCTTCTTCATGAGTATGGAAAGAATCATAAGCATGATGTGAGACTTGCCTTTTCCGTATGCCCCTACAAGCACTCTTGCCCTATCTGTAGAAGTTGAACGGGTGCTTCGCAAAATATCATCAAGCAAATTCAATGATGATTTTGTCGGAATAAAATTTTTAAGTTTGTCCTCGCTGTTCAAGTCATATCCAATATTCACTGAATATTGAAATCCCGAAGCGACATTAATCATCTTACTCATCTGTCTTCTCCCCGTTACCGCTTATGGATGCATAATACTCATCTACACACTGATTAAATGTGAGGTCTTTTAGAATATTTATTACGTCCAGACCTGCGGTACGGTTTATCTTTATCAGGCCCATTTCCTCAATTCGGTAAAGAACATCGAGCATCACTACAGAATCAAGGTTAAACACTCTTCCAATATTACAAGGTGCCATTAACAGTTCGTTTAAAGGAATTTCTTTTCTATCTTCTGCGTTATCGGCAATTACAGCCATTGCAACCCAAGGGTCAATCGCCTTCGCAGCCGGACAGGATTTTTTATAAGTCTTTTTTTTCTTACTCAGGATATCAATCAGCCCAAGCTCACCGAGTGGACAGTCAATATTATTTTCCGGAAGAACCTTATCGGGGTTAGTCTTATACCGCGGAACATATGTGTTAACAATACATGTAAAATCGTCATTCAGCGATCTAAGAGCATACTCACCGCCATCGTCTGCCATTTTTATGTTATTTACCAAAGCATCTACAAAGTCCTCTTTTGAAAACTCGGACATAGAAAATTCATTAAAGAAAAAATACCAAGCGGTAGCAAGATCCCTGTTAGAAGCCAGTCTATATTGGAGCAATAATAGGGTTCCAAATTCTTCAATATAGAGATCTTTCTCGAACACTTTCTGGCCTAGTTCTGTAAATGTCTGCTCACGTCTCCCTGATGTTGGTTCTGTTGTTAACCCTACTGCCTGCAGCCAATAGCGCAGGGCTTTAACCATATTTGACCCTATCCCCAGAACGTCCATAGGATTCTCAGTACGGTCAATAAAAACATCTGGTTTATTCTTGACGCAGCGCATGCCCTTGCTCAACCATCCCTTTCTTATAAAAAAGGTCTCATGGGCACGAAATTTCATCGACATACTGTCATCCTCCAAGTTAACAATCTTTTGTCCGTAAATATTTGTCCATCATGCAGCCGCCGTCTAGGTATTTTGCGGTCATGCACATCTTGCAGTGAACGCATTTATCCGGGTCGATGTAATAGCTGTCCCCTACAATAGAGATTGCGCCGGATCTGCACAATGATTCGCACTTCAGGCATTTCCTGCATGCATTGTATTTTCTTATCTGATATCCAACCATTCTTTGCAGATCATCATGATCCGCAACATTCATGGTCCTAACCTTCACTGCATAATCATATCCATCCTGGTTGAACGGCTGAATTGACAGGATGGGTACGTTTGTTTTCGGATCAAGGATAATCGTTTCATGCAGGAGCTTCTTTCCAAGTTCCGGAGCGATAATTCCAAAAGGAACGAACATGCCTACGAGTTCATCACTAAATGGCCTTACAAGACGGTATATCTTCGCATGATCCTCCGATGTGCAGTTAGTAAACTTTATCTTTACATCACCTGCTGAAGGAAGGCCATTTCCTCCCTGGCGGGCCTTCCATTTCCCCGAATCGACATATACCTCAGGGTCTGGCTTTCCTATCTTTTTAGCAAACCGGATCAGAAAGTCTCTCCACTGCTTTGACTTTTCAGGCATGTAGATCCGTGAAAGGAACTGTGCCCGCTGGTTATTATTCGGGCAGCACCAACAGCCGACCCTGTCATAGCCTAATCGATATGCTGCATTGAAATCAATCTTTTCCGAAAGAATATAGAGCCAAATGTCTATGTCCTTCCAGAAGAAAATTGGTGAAGCAACAGTCTGCTGCTGAATCTTTACCGATTCGGCATCATCCTCGACACGGTTATACTTGCTCCTGCTTACAGACTCGGATTTGCGGATACCATAGAAAGTAAGTATCTGCTGATTTCTGTAAAGCCCGTTAATGACTCTTGTAATCGGTCCGGTCTTAAACATTGAGCAGCACCATCTCATCATCCGGGCAGGAGCACCAATATCTTCACAGACTGTCATAAAGTCCTGATCCGTATTCTGGGCGATCTGAAAAATAGCCATCGGATGAGATTGTCTGTATCGCTCTGCATATTCAACAGTTGATGGAAATTCAAGTGTTGTGTTTCCGAAGATATGAACAACGCTAGGATTGCTGAGTGCTTTTATCGTAAGGTCTGCAGTAACGGTTGAGTCTTTCCCGCCGGAAAAAGAAACGACTATATTTTCTTCTTTAAATTTAGCTGCCGTCCGATTAATGAAGGTAAAAGCTTCATCCTTTAGGTAATCAAGTCGGATTTTATTTACTTTTACAAAATTTCCAATATCCTTGTCAAAAGCCTCATAACTTATAATGTTCTTTTTCTTATCAAGCTCTTTTGCTATTGCGTCCGTATCTGCTGTCTGAAACAGCTTGCTCGGAAGTGCTATCGGCTTTCCATCAATATAATATCTACTGTTAGCTGCCCAGACTGACTGATGCATCATCTTTTCCGAATCTTTTTTAAGAAGAATCGATATCAGCAGTCTCTCTTCCGGGAACACTGGTCTAAGATCTGAAGACAGATATTTTGTATTCTTTTTACAGATTGGGCATATTCCCTTATCTGCCTGATTAGTTACCTGAATGATCGGTGTCCTGCATTCATCACACCAATAAATTTCTACCGGAAGGTCCTCAACCGTTTCACTACCGCATATGGGGCAATATTTTTCATTCGTTTCAATATTACAGTTCTTACACCACATCTGTTGAGCACCTCCTCCTTTCTAAGCTCAATATCATTATATCAATGCACCTGTACAAAAAATGGACTCAATCATTTCTGTGAAGTTCTGTCCGCATCATCAATTTCTACAATATCCTCGATATTGCAGTCCAATGCCTTGCAGATTTTACAAAGCACCTGTGTGGATACGTCTCCGCCCTTTCCCATTTTGGCAATAGCATTGGAAGAAAGACCCGCTTTCTCCTTCAAGTCTTTCTTCAGCATGTTTCTATCGATCAGCAATTTCCACAGTTTGTTGTAGTTCATAAGATACCTCGAACCTTATATTGAGCCCTTGCTAACATCCATAAAACATCTCTTTCAATCTATCACAGAATCTCCTAAACCTCAACTTTAACTTGCCATTCTCAATTTTTTGTGCGGCCTAAATACCATTTGCTGTTACTACTGGCAAGCAGTGTCCTTTTGTACAAAAAGGACTCCGCTTGTTGGTGGGCATCCCCCAATCCCCCGAGAACTGTCCTGCAGACAGGCTGCGCACCAGACAGGTCTGGCACTTTCTATTGCCGCCATTTTGCGGCAATAAAAAAGAGGGCAGACAGCAGCCTCATGACTGCCACCTGCCCGTTAATCATCGGTGTTTCCTTATCTTGTTTTCTCCTGCTGTCGTCCCTGCTCTTCATCAATCTTTAGAAAACGGTCGATATCCTGTTTTGCGATCTGGTAGTTCATCATCTCCTTCTTGACCGTGCGATACTCCTCATAAAGCTTTCGCTTTTCTGCAAGGATGCTGCCGTACTCGGAAGACAAATCCTTTACGCGCGGAAGTTTCTTAAGCCCCCGCTTGTCAAATGCTTTCTTCGCTGCTTGATGCAAAAGGATTTCATCCCGATGACTTTCCAGGAATCTCTTGCTGTATCCGCTCTTCCGGTATTCAGCATAGACATCTCTTGTCTTCGCATAGTTGATGATCTGCATTTTGAGTTCTGCGATATCGCGGAGCCTTGCTTCCTTCTCCTTTATGGCATCGGAAAGCGCGTGAAACTTCACTGCACTCGACTTCGCCTTTTTCTCCAAATCCTCGTAGTCGCGGATATCATGCTCCTGCAGATAGAGCAGTACCTTGGACATCTGTTTCACGTTGAAGATCTTCGCCCAGCGCTCGTATCCTCTGCCCTTTCCTTCCTGCATCTTCCGGTTGATATCGATCAGAAGGTCAAAGTCCTTCCCGTCCGCCCCATAAGGTCCATATCGCTCAGCACCATGACTTTTGTTTTCTCCGGCGGCATCTGCAGCTGCATCACCGATTCTGTCGGATGCGTCACCAGCGCGTTTCGCGAATAGATCTGCATCAGAATCCTTGCCACGTGATCTCCTGCTCTTTCGCCAGGCGCACCTCTCCTCTTCCGGATCAAATTCAAGTTCGCCGGTAATCCGTTTCCGGATATTCTCCTCCGTATAACCCCTGCCAAGGGAGCGAAACCGGATGAAGCGGTTCTGTCCATTTCCTCTGACCGCCAGATTCTTCCCGCTCTTGATTTCATAGCCCTTGTCTCTGAGTACTTCGAGAAATGT
>Ga0256406_1004365_pt1 | contig 16268 bp, 17 predicted proteins | sample RumenRJG_03DNA_FD_185986 | JGI IMG/M metagenome (GOLD analysis project Ga0256406, IMG submission 185986) | Bovine rumen microbial communities from Lethbridge, Alberta, Canada - RJG_03 | ecosystem: Host-associated > Mammals > Digestive system > Stomach > Rumen | place: Canada: Alberta | collected... | reverse complement strand
GCGAAAATCGATTTGAGGACATCTTGTATGTCCTGTGCGGTCTTGATGTCGTAGTTGGCGAGGATCTGCTGAGCAATCTGCTCACCTGGAGTAGCTGGGGTGTCTTTGCGTTTTGCCATTGTGTTACCGTCCTTGCTTTTGATAATTCCTTATTATGAGGCATGAAGTAGATGCGCGCAATGACTACTTACACAAACTATTTTACACTCCCTGTAGGCAGCTTAGAAATGCTAAATGAAGTTTTTGAGGACGCCCATTTCTGTTTCCTGCCGTGTAGGCAGCTTAGAAATGTATGCAGCGTGTGGCGGTCGGCTCTCACGGGTTTCCTGCCGTGTAGGCAGCTTAGAAATGCTTTTCTTTCGTCAAACAGCAAAAGGCTTCCAGATTTTTTCTGGGAGCCTTTTGGTTGATTTGTTCTGCGATTTCTGGTATAATGGACTCTGAAAAAGGAAGAGACATTGCCCAACCTAAAAAGCCCTGCGGGATGATAACCTGCGGGGCTTTCTTTTTGTCTATGCACTTGCGACGCTGGCTTTCAGGCGGTCTTTCTCGTGCTTGGCAAGGACATCGGCAAGCTCGTTCCATTCGGATCCATCAAAGCCGCCGTGGCTTCGGACGTGATGGAATGTGATGCTGTTTTCTTTCGAGCAAGCAAGGATGTGATGATAGAGCTTCTGCGGGCTTTCGCCTTCTGGCGGCGTGCCGCCGTATAAACTTTGGACGATTATCAGACAGTCGGTATAGACGTGCACCTGATGGCCGTTCCCTTCAATCGCTGCAAGGGCAGCGTCTACCGCTTTCCATTCCACTTCTATGTTCGAGGCGAAAAGGCCGCTTCCTGAGAGGGAGGCGAAGGGGCGTCCGGCTTCCAGAAAGACGGCTGCGTAGCCACCGAAGTTCTCGGAGAATGCGCCATCGGTATAGATGGTGATTTCTTTCGGCAGGTAGAGATGCAGGCGCGGGTTATCTCCGCTGCTGCCTGCCCTGCTCGGCGCGTCTTTCAGCGCGTCGGCGTTGGCTTCGGTAAACGCGGCATATTTCTCTATCAGTTCTCGTTCTTCGTCGGGGAAGAGGGGGAGCTGATGCGCCGTATGCATCCGTGCGTTGAGCTTTTCGCGGAGGACTGCTTCCTCGCTGCCGTCGGCAATTTTCATGATCTGACGGTAAGGAGACGGGAGATTTCTCCGCTCTTTGCTCTTTGCCTGGGCAAAAGAGATGTAGAATTGAAAATTGAACGGGCGTCTTTCAGTAAATACGAGGTACATCGGATTTCCTCCTTAAATATACTGCTGCATATGCTTTGCCGATTCTTCTTCCTTCTCGGCATTCGTCATGAGGATCCAGTTCTTCATGCTGTCATCGTCGTCCTTGCGGATCTGGATGTCGGCACGGACGGCTTCGACGCCTGCAACCGCATCCAGGATGCGGTCGGTCTTATGCGGATATGCAGCAGAAGGGGCAGCGGAGGGGGCAACACGGTAATGCATCCGATTCTTCCCGTCTTTTTTTACCGCCGCCTTCATCGCCGTCATCCGGGTTCCTGCCGCATCACGGCGGCTGCATACACTTTCGTATTTCGCCTGGAGGGCTTCGTAACGCTTCCGCTGCGGCTCGTTTTTCCGGAGCATCCCGAGCGCGATGGCATGGATGGAGGCATCGGCTTCCATCGTTCCGAGCGCGTCCTGGATTTCTCCATAGGTCTTATCGAGCGACTTGCGCTCGGCATCGAGTTCTTTTCCCTTCGCTTCGAGCTTCAGATAGTCCGCCATCAGCTCGTCATGCGCGGCATAATAAGCAGCCGAATCTCCTTCTTCCGGTTTCTCCTTGGCATCGAACGATGCCTTTTTTTCTTGGTATTTTTTGGCATCGTTCTCGAAGTAGGTCTTCTGCTTCTGCCATTTCCGCTCCCTTTCGTGGAGATTCTTGCTCGTTCCTTTGCCGAAAATCTTGTCGATGTAGCGCGCCTGCGCCATGTCGATGGCCCGCTCGACGGAGATGTATTTCTTCTTCGCTGCGAGCATCTGGCTTTTCAGCCGCTCGGATTCTTTCTTCAGGCCAAAGAAACGGCGGCGGGAGATGTCGTAGAGCTCCTTTGTCGTGAAACTTTCCTGTGCTTCTTCGCGGGCTTCTTCGTCGAAAAGTGCCTGGTCGAAACTTGCCATCGCGTTATCGAGAGCCTGGCTTGCCTTGAGGTATCCGATGTATTCGTGCCGGTTCTCTTGCAGGATCCGGTGCGCGAGGAGCTGGAATTTCTCTTTCTTCTCCGGCATATCGAGCTTTGCGCGGATGGCAAGGGTCTTCTTTTCGTAGCCTTTCCGCTTCTCTTCCAGCTCGGCCTGCTTCTTCTGGATGGCCGGGAGGAGTTCCTGCCACGCCTCGAATGCCTCCGTATCCTGCGGATTGGGGGCGTGATGATCTTTCAGGAAGAGGTTCCAATGGTCGATTTCGGCCTTGGTTTCTTTCTCATACGCCCAGTTTTCCTTCTCTTCTTCGGTCATGAATTCGAGCATGGCCTGCTCTTCCGCTTCCTTCGGGAAAATGATTTTCTGTTTGGCTTTCTCGTAATCATCAAGCGCATCGAGGAATTCTTTCCGCAAGGAGCCGATCAGGGTAGCGGTATCGTTGTCGGCATCGACGAATTTCTGCGATTCGATGATGCCCTGCGCTTCCTTTTCCATCGACCGGTTCTCGGTTTCTATTTCCGCATCGCGCTTCTTCTGCGTGAGCATCTCGGACTCATAGAGGAGGTTCTGGTACTTCCGTTTGAGGCCACGGTATTTCTTTATCCGCTCGACCTGCGGATTCTTTTCTTCGAGGAAGGAGGTCGGGCTGATGTGTTCTTCCGGAATCCGGTCCAGCAAAGCGGCTAAGAAGGTGTCCCCGTTGGCTAATGCTTCCTGCCGCTGCGCTTTCAGGCTGCGGTGGTCTACCCGCGCCTGGAAGCCGTATTTCTTCAGGATATCGTTCGTTATCTCCGCGAAGGACGCGCGGACCTGCGGAAAAAAAGAACGCTTCGACCACTTCCGGTCAATCGGCGCGCCATTTGCTCTCCGGTTTTCTTCCGACTGGTCTTTCGCGTCTTTCCGCAGCTTCTCGGAGAAGAAAGCGGAACGGTTCCGTTCTTTCTTCTTTTCCACATCGTCGATGATGCGGGGGGAGAACATCAGGTGTACGTGCGTGTTGTGCGTGCCGTCCGTCATAGCCCCGATCTTGTCATGGATGGCATAGGTATAGTAGTTGTCCGGCAGGTTCTTCTTGATGAAGGCCTGAATCAGTTCGATATCCTGCTCCAGCGTGAGCTCGTTCGGCAGCGCAAATTCGATTTCTTTGTACCGCCTGATGTCTTTCGGCGTGTAACGGTCGGCCGCCTTGAAAAAGGTGATGGGGGAATCTTCGGCCCAGGAGGGGAGGCGGTGCGCCTGATAGACGCAGCCGCCGCGCTTCGTGAATGCCTTTTCGCGGTTGATGTATTCGACATGGGATGCGGCATAGATGTTGTCCATCTCCATCTCGACGTTCTTCAGGATTCGCTTTGCGATTCGTTCTGCTCCTTTTCTTCTTCCGCGAGATAGGGACCATCGCAGATTAGGATAGTGTTCCCGTCCCCCGTCTGCCAGCTCATGTGATGCGTCAACGTGCAGTAGCTCCCGAGCGTCATCGGGTCGAGCACCATCCATACTGCGTTCGGACAGGCTTGGCACATCGGTCCACCCTCGTCCGGCGGCAAGAGTGCGGAGCCTTTTTCCGCAAGTTTCGTGAGGGTAGGGCTGGAATAGATGCGCGGCGGCTTTATATCGGCCGCCGTTTTTTTCGTATTCTCTTCGCTCATGATGGATCTTTTCCTCCGTTTCTTCCTTCATCCGCTGGAGCTTCCGGCTCTTGAAGCGGACATCCAGTCCCGCCTGCGCGGCAATCACGGCGCAGCGTTCCTGAAATTTCTTTGACCCGCTGACGATCAGTTCGTCGCCCATCGCTTCTTTCGCCATCGTCATCGCGAGGAGGATGGTGTCCTCGGTCGGTTTCTTCTCAACAGCCAGCCCGTCCGGCGTGCTCGTGATTGTCCCGTAAGGTCCCCGGTATAGGGTCGCTGTCTCCCCGTTCAGAAGGTCTTTCCGCTCGGCTGTCAAGATGCGGTTGACCTGCTTCAGGTCTTCTTCTGCGTATTTCCCTTCCCGCAGGATGTAATCAACGTGGTCGATGGGGGAGATTTTTTTCCCCGTGCTCGGCTTCTTGTCGTTCTTTATCGTGAAATGATAGATGGCCATTGGAGATCACATCCTCTTTTCCTCCAATCCGTAGTACGTATATTTCTCGGGATGCGCGAAGAGATCCTGATTCAATGCGCACCGCCAGGCGGCATATTCTTTGTCGAGAACATACGCCAGATTCTCGGCGGTTCCTTCGTCAAGGTCGTAATAGACGGATTCGAGCGGCGTTTTCCCGATTGGTTCTACGATACCTGGGAGGGATTTTCCCCACCGGTTCTTGACGAAAAGCTGCCTGCCTTCAAAGATTTCTATCTTCAAGAGGATGCGGCCTTTGTCTGCTGTCATCGTGAAGCTGCGGGAGAGCACGTCCGCACCGTACCGCCGTTTTCGGTCTTCCCCGCCTTTCCGGAATTCCCAGATTTCCTTTCCTTCGGTTTCTAGTGTGATTTCCTCTATGCATTCCTGGAGCTTCCGCATGAACGTAAGCATCTCGTCAACGCCGAAATTCATCCACGCATAGCGGTTCTTTCCGTCTATCCGGTCACTCGGCGGGTTCGTAATCGTGAGGATAATCCTCGGTTTCCGGAGCGAGAAGAGGTCATTCCGGATGTTCAGGCCAAAGATTGCGCCGTCTTTCGTGCGGCGGATGGTGTTATAGGTTTCAATTTCTGCCATGTTTTTTCTGTCTCCTTATGCGTAGGTATTTTCGTAAAGTTTTTCTTTGAGTCCCTGCTGCTCGGCAATCTTTCGGACGGTTAGGCTGCTGAGGTTCATCTGCTTCTGGATTTCTGGGGAGGAATAGCCGCTCAAGATGAGGCAGCGGAGGGCAAGAAGGGGATTCCATTCCTGCTCCTCGGGGGCTTTTTTCGGGATTCGTTTCGTCATAAAGCGTTCAACCTTCTTCCTTTTTCGGGGCATCCATCAAGTAATCGCCGATGTGGTGCTGGGAACGTTTAGCCATCTTATCGAGGACGTTGAGTACGTCAACGATTGGCCTTTTTATTGAAAAACCGACGAGGAAGGATTTTTTCTCGCCGTCTTTTTCCTCGTTTCGGGTCCAGAGGATGCCGGATGTCGAACCATTTTTGTCCTGCTTGTCGAGGATTTCGTAATCCTTTGCACCGTCAAGTAATCCGATGCAGATTGCTTTTCCGATTTGATCCTGCCACGTTAGGGCTTCGAATGCGTCATCGTTCAGGAAGTGAACGGCGCGGTTTTCGTTTGGTTCCATCGTTAGATTTCCTTTCTTTTTTCGGCCAACCGCTAGGTTCAAGGAGCGAAGGCGACTGGCAAAGCAGATTTGTCGGGTGTTTCTCCGACAAATTCAAACGTCGCGGAAAGCGGCGTCCTGACTGGGGTTGAGGCGTTATCTCGTAGAGATAATGCGTAAGTGAGCTTCCCGAAAATATCCCTACGGATATTTTAGCATGGTTCGTGTTTTCCATGTGGGAAACAAGTGGGAAACTTGTGGGAAATTGACGGGAAATATGATTCCCACTCGAAGAGAGAGCTGCCCGTTTATGCTATACTTTTGGGTAGGGAGGTGACGGTATGGCTCGCGAATCTTATGACGGTATCGAGCAGGAATTGGCTCAAACAAAACGCTTGATGGATTCGCTATCCGCTTGCATGGATAAAACCGCGAAGTCATTTTATTACCGGAAGCTCGTTGAAGCGGGAAGAATCATTGATGATGTCGGGCTGCTCGATTCGTATGACTCGGCGAGATTGTATCTCGTCCTTGAGGAAAACAAACCGTTCATCGAATCGAAAAGCGCAAAATACTATCACCTGAAAGAGAGGAATGAAGAAGATGCCGAAGCAGAAAAAGTCGGAATACGAAAAGCAAAGAGACAAGCTCATTAGGGAAATCTCGTCCCTCCAGAGAGCTATCAAGAACTTTGTCGCGCTGAAAGGTTCCCTGCTCCGCGAGAAAAAGGAAGCGCTGCGAAAATTGAACCTTGAGCATAACGCGGTGGCTATCCGTTCGATGTCGCAGATGATGCTTGATGCATCGGATGCGGTTGACCTTGAATCGCTGCTCAAGCAGAAAGGTTTCCGTTCCGCTTTCGAGGCGTTCCTGCGTCGGGAAGCGGAAGGAAAGGACGCTTCGGGAGAGGTTCCGGTCAAGAACCCTGCCGCGTCCGCCGCCGAAACCTCTCCGGTTTCGGCGGAAGATGGTCCGAAAAAGGGGCAGGATGCGGCGGAAAAAGTTCCGGAAAAGGAAAATGCGCCGGAGGATTCCGGCAAGAATGAGTCGGATAAACCTTCCGGTACGGAAGAAAAGCCGGACGAAAAAACGGCGGCGGCTTCGGAGGCAACTTCTAAAAAGGAACCGGAAAAACCGGCTGCCTCGGGAACTTCGGAACCGAAAGCAGACGAAAAAAAGACCGAGGCGGTGTTCACACCGTCCGAATCTGCCGGAAATCCTGCTCCAGAACATGACGATGCTTCGGACGATGCGGGAGAAGATAGCTCCGAAAAGCCGGATGAGGAACCGGTGGCTTACCATTGGGATACACCGAAAGTCTGGGATGGTAAATGATTACGCTCGATGTAGAGTACAGCGTCACGCTGAACCGGCGCGTCGAACTGCAAGTTCCGGGCAGTTCGTTTGACGATGACTATGACAAAGATTTGCTGATGGAGGCACTTCGGGAGAAAGATAAGGCCGAGGAATTCGATTCCTTGGACGAGATTTCTTACCATATCCTCCATGTTGAACCGGAAACGGATGACTGGGAAACGAAAAATTCCAGCGATTATGAGGAGGAATATTCGATGATGACGAACGAAGATTTGTATCAGATACTCGCCTGCGGCGGGGAAAACGCGGCGGAATTTGTTCCGCTGCCGCCAGAAGAATAATCGGAATGCGGGGTGGCTTGTTTGGAAACCGGAAAATTCGAGGTGGAGGATCGCCTGAAAGCAATCCTTACCGCATCGGTTCCTGATGACTTTGACGTGCCTGAACGGTCGTCGGATTTGGTCGCGGATTTAGCAGACGCTCCAACAAAAGAGGAATTTGCCTTGTGCTTTTCCCTCGATTACCCGGAAACGTACTTCTCTTATCTGCGGAAAGGTTTCGAACGTATCGGCACGGATATGACTTCCTTGCCGGATGTTTTGGAGCATTATAAGGAAGCGGAACGCTTCCTTCCCGAGATGATGCTTCGGGATAATATGGATTATTCCGACATGATCCGGACAATGGCCTGCTCCATCTTCTACTATGAAATGGAGAATCCGACGCGGGAAGAGGTCTGGTTCGGTGCTGCGCTTTCCGTTTCCTCGCAGGTCAATCCGCTTCTATCGAGGCCGGAACTGCGGTTCGCGGAGGATATTCATCAGCAGGCGCGCCGAAGCCTGCGGGAAGATAATCCGCAGAAACTTTATTTTTCGTGCTTGAAAGCTGTCCTTCTGCGCGACCCTCGGCTCCCTTTGAAGGAAGCCGATGTGCAGGTCGGGGCGCTGATTGCAAAGAATTTCGGTCGGAATACGGCCTTCGCGTGCCTGCAATTTTCTCCGGAATTTGCCTTATCGCATACGGAACGGGAATCGGATTCCCTCGATGAGCTGATGGAGATCAATGAGGATTTCGTCGAGCAGCGGAAAAAAATCAACGCGTGCCTCGACACCGAAGCCGATTTCCATCGCAAAGAAAATCTCAAGGAACGCCTCGGTCCGGATTTCGAGGTCTATCAGACGATGCGGAAGGACATCCAGAACATCACGGATTCCGACCGCGTGCAGAATATCGTGAGCCTTTATCGGAATACGATTGCGACCATCAATGCCGCACTTTATCAGATCCGCGGGATGGAAACGAACCTGATGCTTATCCGCGATTGGGGAAATGTCATCCAGAAAGCGAGCAAAGAGCTTTCCATCGAACCGCCGAAGGAACTCGGAAAGATTCTGGAGCATACCGATAAAATCATGCAGCGGTGCGACGATGAGCAGAAAAGCTGGATCTTCATCTACGATGCCATCCCGAAAATCGACGACTTCTCGAAGACGACGCTCTCGGAAATCGTCGAACAGCTCCGGCGGAATCCTATCCTTTCGATTCCGGAAGTGCAGCGCGCCGGAAAATTTTCCGACGTGATGGCGTCGGATTGGCATCCTCCCGAGGATATTTATTTTGCCGCTCTGCGGGAAAATGTACTCCAGCATCCCGGCATCCAGCAGCAGGATGCCGATAAGAAAGTCATTGATACGCTTCATGCTGCATCGTTTTCGGACTATCAGATTGCCACTTGCCTTGCCTGCTCTCCGCAATTCTCGCGTATACCGAAGGGGCAGAGAATCCCAGAAGCCGAACATTTTTCTTCTATATATAAGGAAGAAAAGACACAACATCATCAACGCTAGGCGTTGATGCTCCCTTTTTGGTATACTAAGAAGGAGGGTTTTCTCTTGATTCAAGAAAAATATCATCCGTCGCGGGAAGAAGTCTATGACATCCTTGCCGCACATAAGGAATGGTTGGACTCGAAAGGGAAGGAGGGACAGCAGGCCGATTTCACGAACATGGATCTGCATGGCCTTGATTTGCGGAGCTTCAAGCGCGAGCATGATCTTTCCATCTCGCGTGTCATCTTCCGGAATGCTTCGCTTTCTGGAAGCCAGATGGAGAATTGCAATTTCAATCTGTGTGATTTCGAGGGAGCGACGTTCGATCATTCCCAACTCTTTATGCAGTATTTCAAAGACTGCATCTTCGAACGTTGCTCTTTCGAGCAAGTCGAGATCAATCATGGGTCGTTCCTTGATTGCGATATGAAGGACGTGCGGTTCCGCCAGATTCGCTTGAATGATGTTTCGTTCGAACATAATCTTATGGAGAACGCGAGCTTATCGAATCTGGTCTGCAATCAGAACGTGAGCTTTTTCCGCAACGATCTTTCGGACAGCGTGGCGGTCGGTGCGGATTTATCCGGTGCTGAATTTCGGCAGAATGATTTCCGTGGCGCAAAGTTCATGCAATGCGCGTTCGATTCTTCGAACTTCGTGTATAATCAGTATGACAACCAAAGCGATATTTTTTCCTGCAATTTAGAGAACTGCCGGATACAGGAGCAGGGATTCCCAGTTCCTGTATGCCAGTTCTGCCTGCCGACGCAGGACGGCAATACCATTGCGTTCACGGTTAACAAAGATGATGGCCGCGTGATGAGCCGTGGACTTTTAGGGCTTGGAAAGGATTTGACGATGGAGCAGTTCCAAGATCGTCTCGTCCAGAATCAGCTCGTGCATCCGCTTTCGGATGATGATCGGACAACCATCTATACGATGACGAAGGGCATTGAGAAAACGCTCAAGGATTGGCGGAACAAAAAATATCAGCTTTAATTAAGTCAATAACCCGCGCCTAAAGGCGCAGGCTTGAAAGAGTCTTGATTGACTAGCCTAAGTCTTAACTGACTACGTTGTTTTTGTTATCACACCTCGGAGTGTATATCCTAGCTCCCTGCTCTGTGTAGGCTCTGTAAAAGTTCTGAGAGGTAGGAACGGTCAACCTAAGGACGGCCCGCCATTACGGGCAAGCGATTACAACATTGGCTAAGGGTAGAATAACTCTAATTTGAGGCTTCGGCTTCGGAAAGGAGGTAGGCTTTTTGTTAGTCTACATCATTAACAAGGAAGGACAGCCGTTAATGCCTTGCAAGCCTCAGAAGGCTAGAAAACTTCTGAGAAAAGGCAATGCTAAGGTTGTAAAACATGAACCATTTACGCTTCAGCTGAAATATGGCTCTGCTGGCTACAAACAACCAATAACTCTTGGCATAGATGCCGGTTCCGTACATATTGGAGCATCGGCATCTACTAAAAAACAAGAATTGTATGCATCAGAAACAGTCATGCGTTCTGGTGATGGCAAGACTTCCATCGTAAGGCTTCTTGCTAAACGGTCGGAGTTACGTCGTGGCCGTAGGAATCGCAAGACTCGTTATCGCAAAGCAAGATTCTTAAATCGTGTTCATCGTAAACATAAAAGATGGCTTGCTCCAAGTATAGAGAACAAAATCAATGTTCATCTCAAACTTGTAGCTGACATTCACAAGATTTTGCCAGTAACAAAAGTGGTAGCAGAAGTTGCCCAGTTTGATATTCAAAAGATAAAGAACCCTGATATATCAGGCATTGAGTATCAGCATGGTGAACAGCTTGGCTGGGCTAATGTTAGGGAATATGTATTATTCCGTGACAATCATCAGTGTCAATGCTGCCATGGGAAATCCGGCGATCCAGTTCTTGAAGTACATCATATCGAGAGTAGGATGACTGGTGGAAATGCACCAAATAATCTTGTGACGCTATGTTCTTATTGCCATCACGAATATCATGCGGGCCATATCAAGCTGCCGAAGTCAATACACCGTGGCATGAGTTTTCGTGACGCTGCCTTTATGGGTATTATGCGTTGGGCCTTCTATAATAGGCTTAAAGAGCAATATCCCGATGTGCATTTAACCTATGGTTATATCACGAAGAATACTCGTATCAAAAACAATATTGCCAAGACGCATACCGCAGATGCTTATTGTATTGCCGGAAATGTCAAAGCAGAACGTCTTGAATATGAGTATCTTCGTAAGCAAGTACGTAGGCACAATCGTAAGTTGCACAGGGAAGTTTATGTTAAAGGAAACATTCGCAGAAGAGCACAAGCCGGGCATACTGTTCGAGGCTTTTGCTTAAACGACACGGTATTATATCAAAAACAACGCTGGTTTATAAGAGGTATGAGAACCAAAGGGGCTTTCATCCTAAAACACTTAGATGGGACTAAAGTCGATGTAACGCCATCGAAAATAACATTTTTGTGGCATAACAATTCATATTTAATTGAAAGGAGAGGCGTGGCTCCTCTCACGACTAAAGTAGTGAGTACCCGCCACGCAAATTTGTAAATGGAAAGGTTGGACTTGCTATGCAGTTCTATATTGAAAAAGATCGCCTCGACCAATGCATGCAGGATGCAGGCTTGGACATGGAGGGATTAAAACTTCTCTGTTCGGAAACATTCCGGCAGCCGGATCTCCTCGATGAGGGAGGGCCTACGCGGAACCACTTCCTCATCGGTCAGCTGACGCGCGCGCTGCGCGTATCATCCCGCGCGTTCGCGCTAGAGAAGGATGAGCCGGAGCTTGACCATGCGGACGATGTACCGAGGGATAGGGATTATCTTGAGAATCTATTCAACCTGCCGCTCGATTATGATCGTTCGCATTTCAAGCAGTACTGAAGATTTTGTCGAGAGCCTGCCTTTGGACAGGCTCTTTTTTCGTGCCGAAAAAGCGAAAAAGACGCGACGTTTCGATGCGGAAATGCCCGTACACTAAAAGTGTTCCATTCCAAAGAAAGCATTTTTTTTGTGCTAGGAGGTTTTGCTATGCGTCTATTCATTGCGGAGAAGCCGTCGCTTGCCCGTGCGATTGCCGAGAATCTGGGCAAGGGCAAGAAGGGGAACGGCTGCATCACGCTCAACGGCGGCGAGGATGTCGTGACCTGGTGCTTCGGTCATATCCTCGAACAATGCGATCCGTCGGCTTACGATGAGAAGTATAAGAAGTGGAATCTTGACGATCTCCCTATCATTCCGAAGACCTGGAAACTTTCGGTCAAGAAGGACGCGAAGGATCAGTTCAAGGTCATCAAAGACCTCATCGGCAAGGCGGATTATATCGTCAACGCGGGGGATCCTGACCGCGAGGGGCAGCTCCTCGTCGATGAAGTCCTCGAATACTGCCATAACTCGAAGCCGGTCAAGCGTATCCTCCTGAACGCGCTCGACAGCAAGAGCGTCAAGCAGGCTCTCCATGACCTGCGCGACAATGCCGATTTCGTCGGCCTCAAGAACAGCGCACGGGCGCGGAGTGAGGCGGATTGGCTGGTCGGCATGAACCTCACGCGGGCGTTCACGATCAAGGCACGCGAGGCGGGCTATGATTCGGTTGTGAGCGTCGGGCGCGTCCAGACGCCGACGATGGCTCTGGTCGTCCGCCGCGAGAAGCAGATAAAGTCTTTCCATTCGGTCACGCATTACCTGACGGAAGTGCTCTGGAAGCACGAGAACGGCACGGTCGCGACGAAGTGGGCGATGCGGAAAGATATGGACGGCCTCGATGCCGAAGGGCATCTCCTTTCGAAGACGATTGCCGAGGGGATGCTCCAGAAGCTCCGCGCGGTTGCGGGGAGCGGCACGGGCGCACAGATCCAGAAGGTCGAGAAGAAGAACCAGCAGGACGGCCAGCGGCTGCCGTATTCGCTTTCGACGCTCCAGGTCGAGGCCGGACGCAAGTACGGCTATTCGCCGCAGCAGGTGCTCGATACGATGCAGGAGCTTTACGAGAAGACGTATACGACGTATCCGCGCTCGGACTGCGAATACCTTCCGACGAATCAGCTTGCCGATGCGCCGGAAGTGCTCGGGATGCTCAAGACGAACGTCCCTGCGCTTGCGGAATTCATTCCGCAGGCGGATCCGAAAATCGTGAGCCGCGCGTGGAACGACAAGAAGATCAGCGCGCATCACGCCATCGTGCCGACCTCGGTACCGGTATCGTTCGCGGCTCTTACGGAAATCCAGCAGCGGCTCTACTTAATGGTCGCGCGCGCGTATCTCGCACAGTTCTTCCCCATCCATACGTATCTTGCAACGAAGATTGCGGTTTCGTGCGCGGATGAGCTGTTCGTCGGGACGGGCAAGACCATCCTTGAGAACGGCTGGCGCGCGCTTTATCAGAAGGAGAAGAACGATTCGGATGAAGAGTCTGCCGTGCTGCCGGAGGTTTCCGAGGGAGACAGCGTAGCCTTCCAAGATGCGAAGATCAAGGAGGCGCAGACGAAGCCGCCGAAACGCTTCACCGAAGCGACGCTCCTTCAGGCGATGAAGGAAATCCATAAGTACGTCAAGGAAAAGGATCTCTCGACAGAACTCAAGGAGTGCAAGGGCATCGGCACGGAGGCGACGCGCGCGGGCATCATCGAACGCCTGAAATCGGCGGGGTTCGTTTCCGTCTCAAAGAAGGAACTGCTGCCGACCGAGAAGGCCGAAATGGCCGTCTCTATCCTGCCCGAGAGCTTGACGTATCCTGATACGACGGCGGTCTGGGAGAAAGAACTCGATGAAATCGTCAACCAGACAACGGATCTTCCGGCATTCCTTGAGAAGCAGGAAGGGAAAATCCGTTCCATCCTTGAGATGGCGAAGAAAGCGGCCATCCCTTCGCCGAAGAACGCTGCCCTCTGCCCGAACTGCGGCAAGCCGCTCCGCCGCCGCAAGGGCAAGAACGGCTATTTCTGGGGATGCAGCGGGTATCCTGACTGCAAGACGACGTTTCCTGATGCGAAGGGCAAGCCAGATTTCAAAGCGAAAAAGAAATCTTCTGCCGCAACGGGAAAGACGGCGACCTGCCCAACCTGCGGGAAACAGCTCCGCCAGATCAAAGGAAGCTACGGCGTGTTCTGGGGCTGCGAGGATCGGAACTGCAAGACGACGTTCAATGATCATAACGACAAGCCGGTCATCGTGAAATGCCCGTCCTGCGGGAAGGGGTATCTCCACCGCTACGAGAGCAAGAAAAAGAAGGGAAGCTATTACTGGTCGTGCTCGGCCCATTGCAAGACGTTCCTTAACGACAAGGACGGCCTGCCGGACGTGGACGGCTGGAAAGCGAAGCAGAAGGGGTGATTTACTATGAATGAGCAGGAACTCAAGCAGGACTATGAGCTGCTCGGGCTGACGCTCTGCCAGAATCTGCGGGAGCATGGCGACCTCACGCCGCCAAACGTCTCAATGGAAGCATTGAATGAGCCATTCGTTTTCTTTGCCGAAAAGGATGGTTTCCGCGTCCTGACGAATGATAAGAATATGCTGCGCGCCTGCGCGTATCTCAAGGAGAACGACACGTTCCAGCCCTGCTTCCTCAATCCAACCGATTTCACGCCTCGCCTCAAGCTGAAAGAAGATGCGCGTCCGCTTTTTCTCCAGCAGGAAGCGGAGGATGGAAGCTACGACCTCGTTCCGTATTATCCGGTTGCGGCTTTTGAAGCCATCCCGGATTCCGTTTACGAGAAGATGCCGAGACTTTATCAGCAGGCTGCCAAAGATTTCTGGGAGAACCGGATTGCAGAGAAGGGGGCAGATGCCGCTTTCCGCGAATGCTTCAATCCGGATGATTCCGTCAAACTGACTTTGCCTTCCGATATTGCGGTAAATTTTGCTATCCAGCAACGCTGCCATCCGCAGGATGCCAAACTTTTTGTGGCTTTTGCTCTGAAGCAGTTTCATTTCCCGCCGCCTTCCCGCGAATATCCTTTATTCTCCGATTCAGCGGTCAAGGCGTTTGAAGCAAAACCAGCGAAGATGGTGGAAGAGCTTCATCCGCTCCAGATGATGCACTTAGCATCCAATCAGATGATTATCCGTTATGCGGAGCTTCAGAAGGAGCAGGAGGCCGCAAAGGAAGCGGCAGAAGAGGCTGCGCCTCCGGCGCGGCTCGTCATCCACGATTATCTCTGCAAGAAGTCGGATTTGCCGCATTTCCGCGAGCTGCTCGAAAGCGATTCGTTCGTGGATCTCACGGCCACGCCGCCTCTTGATACGTATGCGGTCTATCCGCCGGTCTTCGAGGGGAAGTTCCAAGATACGATTGCCAGCACGGTAGGCGATTGGGATGCGGTTGACCTGCCGAAGGCATCGACGACTATACGGTCTCGATGGCCTGGTTCTCGTCTACCCGTCCGCCGGAGCAGATGACAGCGGAGCCGGTGCTCTGCGCGATGCCGGGCTATGAACTGGATACTCTCAAGTTCATCGGCAATCATTCGTATGATTCGTTTGCCGATTTGGATAAGCCGGATTACTATGCGGCTGCCGGTGCGTATTATGTCGCTTATGCGAATCTCCTCGCGCCAGATGACCCGCAGGATACCGACCGGACTTTCGTTGCCTGCGCTGTCTCGAAGATGAAGAAGGACGGCATCGGAAAGGACGATATGGCCTATATCCTGAAGGCATCGCCGAAACCGGAGCTTGCCGAAACGCTCCCTACTGTGCTGAATGCAGGAAAAGATGCTCCTGCGCGTTAAGAATCAAGAAAGAGGGTATTTTTATGAATTCTGCAAATTTTGTTGGCCGTCTGGTGCGCGACCCGATGTTCCATCAGACTGCTTCCAGCCTTGCACTCGTGCGCTTCACGGTGGCCGTCAACCGCACGTACCGCAGGAAGCAGGAGAATACAGCCAAACCGAATGCCGATTTCATCCCGTGCGTCGCGTGGCGGGGCAGGGCTGAGATAATCAAGAAGTATTGCCACAAAGGCTCTCAGGTGTCCGTATCCGGCAGGATGCAGAGCCACTCGTATACCGACAAGCAGGGCGTCAAGCGGTTCGTCGTCGAGCTGGTCGTGAATACCATCGACTTCCTTGGCTCGCCGCGTCCTGCCGCGCGTTCTGCTGCCGACTCGTCGCCTTATATCGAGCCGGAAGACAGCTATGTCGATGACGAAGATATCCCAATCTGATGCTTGTCCCTTGTCCTTTTGCCGCTGTACGCATCTCCCACGCGTGCAGCGGTTTTTCTGTCTAGAGATAATGATATTGTATTATTGGATTGATAATTAATAGGTTATTACTTACTGATATAATACTTTATTTATTATGTAGTTAATTATTCTTTTTATTTGTAATTATGCAAGATATAAATAATTATTTGGTAAAATGCTTCTTTCCTTCCTTATAATCATCATTATTCATTTCTATCATGCGGTATTTTATTGTAAAAGCAATAAATAATTGTTGATATAATTATCTATATGTGCTATTATATACATAGTTAATAAATAATCATTTACATAATTCCTTTTGGAAAGAAAGGGGTCTTTCCTATGAAGTGGAAGAAGAACGGCATCGTTTCCCGTCGCGGGAATTTCCGGCCGATCCTTGCCAGATTCGTTGACACTCCCCACGGCTAAAGTCGGGGGATTCTTGGTTCAACAACCACCGCGCCGCCTCCGAAGAATTGGCGTCTTACACGATTTCCCCAAGCGT
>Ga0256406_1004360_pt1 | contig 16279 bp, 14 predicted proteins | sample RumenRJG_03DNA_FD_185986 | JGI IMG/M metagenome (GOLD analysis project Ga0256406, IMG submission 185986) | Bovine rumen microbial communities from Lethbridge, Alberta, Canada - RJG_03 | ecosystem: Host-associated > Mammals > Digestive system > Stomach > Rumen | place: Canada: Alberta | collected... | reverse complement strand
CTCCTTCTTTACTTGAATGCAGCTGACAGACCGCATTCAAAGTGTAGCAGGAGGATTTTTTCTGTTCAAATGTAAAACATATCCGGAACCACTCGCCTAGCGAGTGGTTTTACCTAAATACAAAAAACCGGGTACCGCAACAGGCACCCGGTTCATATTTTTTTGGCGATTTACTTGCCGAGACTTTCCACAATACGCTTCGTGTCTCTCGCAATCATGAGCTCTTCATTGGTGGGGATGAGCCAGATATCCGCCTTGGAGTCCGGCGTGTTGAGCTGGGTCTCTTTGCCGCGGAGGCCGTCGTTCTTCTCCCGGTCGATCTTGATGCCCATGAACTCCAGCTGGTCGCAGATGCCCTGGCGGACATTGGCACCGTTCTCACTGATACCTGCCGTGAAGACGAGGGCGTCGAGACCCTGAAGGGCCACAATGTAGCCGGCGATGATCTTCGGAACCTGATAGTAGAAGATGTCGAGGGCGAGCTGAGCGCGCTCATTGCCATCGGCAGCGGCAATTTCGACGTCACGCATGTCGGAGGACACGCCGGAGACGCCGAGGAAGCCGGACTTCTTGTTCATCATGGTGCTGCACTCCGCAGGAGTCATATTCTCCTTTTCCATGATATAGGTGACAGCAGAGGGGTCTACTGCGCCGCAGCGGGAACCCATAATGAAACCGTCCAGCGGGGTGAGACCCATGGAGGTGTCAATGACCTTGCCGTCCTTGATGGCGGTAATGGAGGAACCGTTGCCGAGATGGCAGACGATGACCTTCTTGTAGTCCGGATTGATTTCATTCAGGCGGGTGCTGACATAACGGTGAGAGGTGCCGTGTGCGCCATATTTCCGAACCTGATACTTCTCATAATACTCATACGGGAACGGATAAATGTAGGCCTTCGGCGGCATAGTGCTGTGGAAAGCATTGTCGAAGACCGCGACCTCCGGCTTATCTTTGCCGAAGACCTCCTGGGCAGCATTGATGCCCTGAATGTGTGCCGGGTTATGGAGTGGAGCCAGGTCATTCAAGCTGGCAATGCCCTCCTTGACCTTCTCGTCCACAAGGACGGACTCCTTGAACAGGGCGCCTCCCTGTACGACACGGTGGCCGATGGCTGCAATTTCGTCCAGAGAGTCAATGACCTTCAGGTCTCCCTCGGTGATGAGCTTTTTGACCTCATAGAATGCCGCAGTGTGGTCCGGCATGTCAACGTCAAATTTGACCTTTCTGCCATCTGCCGTGCTGGCCTTGATTTTTCCGTCGATTCCGACGCGGTCACAGAGTCCCTTGGCGAGCTCTTTCTCCCCGTCCATATCAATGAGCTGATATTTGAGGGAAGAGGAACCGCAGTTGATTACAAGAATTTTCATGCTGTCCGTCCTTCCAAAAAATGTTTGTATGTATTATACCATATAAGACAAGAGTCGGGATATCCCGCTGTGCCATAATGTAATTTACATTTGTCAGGACTTTGTTAACGCTATTTTTGTATATTTTTAACCATCTTTTTTCTTTCGTTCGTCAATCTCGAGACATTTTTCCAATGCCGTCTAATTATTAATCATCTTAGTTTATTTGATAATTTTTATAAAACACAGCGATTGATAATCTCAGTATTGAGATACCTTTTATCCGGTATCCCAAATATTAAGGAAAAGGAGATAGAAGAAGAAAGATGAAAAAGCCACTTTCGAAGATTCTGGCTGTCATCATGAGTCTGGCAATGTTTGCTAGCTGCTTTGCAGTTTCCGCATTCGCATCCAGCGCCTCCGACCTCATCGACCTTCTGACCAACCCGGTCAGCTTTGTCGTGAAGACGGGCGTCAACACGCTTACGGACGCAAACAAGATCGGTTCCAACGTCCTCACCATTGTGGACAAGACCGCCACCACGGCTCTGGACACCACATCGACGAACCTGAATTTCGGCACAGCCGTCAAGAAGAACATAGCTGCCACTCTTGATGGAATCACCTCTGCCGAAAAAGGGATCAACAATGGCTTGGACCTCGCCACCCAGTCTGTCAAGCTCGGTACTACGATCAATACCGGCAACCTTGACACTGCGACTGCCGCCCTCAAGGCCGGCACGAACACGGCTAATGCGGCAAAAGACGCTCTCGACCTCGGCACCAGCGCTGTCAAGCTCGGTTCCACGGCAAACAGCGGTCTGAAGAACGGCATTGCTGATGTGCTCAAGACTGCAGACTACGGTGTGAAGATTGCTGATAACGTCAACAGCATCGTTGACCCCGTCGGCAGAATCAATACAGGTCTCAGCCTCTTCAACGACAGCTACCAGCTCTACAAGAATGTAGAGGAAATCAAAGCCAACAAAGACAGCGAAAATGCTCCTGCTGAAACTCCGACTGAGCAGACCGCACAGGAAGTTCCTGTCAACGAAGATGTTGCTGCATAAAGGAGGAAACAGGATATGAAAAAGACACTTAACAAAGTGCTCGCTGTTCTTCTCAGTGCAGTACTCTTCATGAGCTGTGCAGGCGCTGCCTCTGCCGCATCCATCTCTGACCTTCTCATGGTCATTAAGCTCGGCAAGAGCCAGACTGACCTCGTCAAGAATGTCGTCAAGACTCCGGTGGACATCGGCATCAGCGGTCTCAAGACCCTGAAGGCCATTGTCGACTACAAGAAGGCTGACGGCGACATCGTCAAATCCGGCGTCAAGACCGCCTACAACGGATCCAAGATTCCGTTCTCGGCCTTTAATCTTGGCAAAGAGGTCACCAAGGACGTTCCGTCCAACGCCTCCAGCTCTGTCAAATTCGTAATTGCTGCTGCTCAGTTCCCGCCGGCACTTCTCAAGGATGTCCCGAGTGCTCTCAAATTCGGCTCCGCCCTTGCCAAGGGAACCTTTGACAATGTCAAGGCAGACATCAGCATTGCCAAGAATGGCACCGACCTCTTTAAGGACACCACCAGTGCCCTTGCCCCTGGTCTCGGTGACATTATTGGCGGCATCAAACTCGTCAAGAACGTCTCTGACGCCTCTGCTAACATCAAGGAGATCAAGGCCTCCAAGGATGCAGAGGAAGAAGAGCAGGACACTCCCCTTGTGCTCCAGGAAATCCCTGTTGCCTCGGAGGAGGAGAATGCAGATGACGAAAACAGTGAAGACTCTTCTGCTCTTGCAGCAGTCGAGAATGCTGCCACCCAGTCTGCTGTAGCCAATACCGACGGAATCGACTAAGACTATTTCAAATTGTTTAACGCCTAAGCCCACAAGGGCTCGCGTATTCTCAAGGGAGAAACAATAATTATGAAAAAAATCGTAACTAAGATTCTTGCAGTATTCCTCAGCGCTCTGATGATGGCCGGATGCTTTGCCGCATCCGTCTCGGCTTTTTCCCTGCTCTCGACTCCGGCTACTATTACCGGAATCCTGGCTACGGGTGCTAAGGTCGGAAGTGCTGCAACAAAAGTTGCAACCCTTCCTGTCAAGGGCGCTACTGCTGCAATCAAAGTAGACACCGCCGTTAAGAAGGGTGTCTCGACTCTGAACGACATCGCTCAGATCCCTGTTAAGCTCACCACCACCGGCATGAAGATTGCCAACCCCATCGCCAAGATTGGCTACACGGTTGTTAAGGCTCCGCTCGACATTGCCAACAATGTCTACAGCATTGCCAAGCTTCCGGTCAAATATGGCATCGTGAAACCCGCAACCACCGCAATGGATGCCACTCAGAAAGTTCTGAGTCTCGGCAACACCGTCGGCGGCCTCGGCGCAGATGCCCTCAACAACGGCCTCAAGCTCACCAACACCGGTCTCACCATCGGCAAGACCGCTGGCAAACTCATTCCGGATCCGCTCAGCTCTGCAGACACCGCAATCGGTCTCTTCAACACCGGTTACAAAGTCTACAAGTTCGCTGACGGCCTCGTCAACAAGGATGAGGACACTGACGAGACAGAAGCAGCCGACACTGAGACAGCTGATGCAGAGGCTCCGGCCACTGAGGATGCTGCCGAAACCACAGAAGCTCCGGCTTCCGGCTTCACCATCCCGTCTCTGTTCTAAGAATAGCTTGCAGAACACAAAAATCGGCCGGTCCAATAGGGCCGGCCGTATTTTTTGCGCAAATACCCAATAGACACAGCGACAGGCCCCCGGAAGGGAATCCGGGGACCTGTCTTCTATCTGTTTAGGAAAGTAAGAAATCCTAGAAGCTATCAGACGCTGGTGTTCTGGAACGGGTTGTTGCCCTCTCCATTTTGCAGAAACATGAATTTGGGCTCCGGCAATTTGATGCCGATGGTCTCACGGAGCACATCCTCGACAGTCTCCATGGGACGGATGTCGAGACGGCTGCGCACCTCTTCCGGAACGTCCTTCAGGTCCTCCACATTGTCCTTGGGAATGAGGACCTTTGTGATTCCCGCCCGGTCAGCGGCAATGAGTTTTTCTTTAAGTCCGCCGATGGGAAGGACACGGCCGCTAAGGCTGATTTCACCGGTCATGGCAAGGTGGGAGTCCACCTTGATTCCAGTGAACAGCGAAGCGAGTGCGGTAAACAGTGTGACACCGGCAGAGGGGCCGTCTTTCGGGGTAGAACCAGCCGGCACATGGATATGGATGTCCCGCTCCTTCAGATTCTTGGTATTCATGGGAAGACGGGATTCCAGAAGACTGAGTGCAATTCGCGCAGACTCCTTCATGACGTCGCCGAGCTGTCCTGTCAGGATCATCTGACCAGAACCGGGCATATCAGTGGTCTCAATAAACAGGATTTCTCCGCCCACCTGCGTCCAGGCAAGCCCGGTCACCACACCGACTGGATTCTCTGCCTGTGCCTTCTCGTGGAACGAGATTTTTCGACCGAGCATGTCTTCCAGATCATCCGGGTTCACAACAATGGGAAGCTCTGCCTTTCCAGAGACGATTTTCTGAGTTGCGACACGGGCAATGGTGCTGAGCTGTTTTTTCAGGCCGCGCACGCCGCCCTCCATGGTGTATTCCCGGATAACCTTTCGGAGCGTGTCATCCTCAAACTGGAGCTGGTCTGTGGTGAGGCCGGTGTCGTCGAGAACTTCGGCTACAAGATGCTCCTTGGCAATGTGGAACTTCTCCTGGTCGGTGTAGCTGGAGATTTGGATGATTTCCATGCGGTCCAGAAGAGGAGCCGGAATGGTGTCAAGAGAGTTGGCCGTGGCAATAAAGAAGACGTCTGAGAGGTCATAGGGCAAATCCAGATAATGGTCGGTAAACGTGCTGTTCTGCTCCGGGTCCAGGACCTCAAGAAGAGCCGAAGATGGGTCGCCAGCGAAGCCGCCCTCCTGAAGTTTGTCCACCTCGTCCAAAACCATGACAGGGTTGGTGGTTCCAGCCTGTTTGATGCTCTGGAGGATGCGTCCAGGCATGGCACCGACATAGGTGCGGCGATGACCGCGGATTTCCGACTCGTCACGGACGCCGCCGAGACTGATTCGGACATATTCTCTGTCCAGAGCCTTTGCTATGCTCCGGCCGAGACTAGTCTTGCCAGTTCCGGGAGGTCCGACAAGCAGCAGGATGGAACCCTTGTTGTTTTTCTTCAGCTGCATAACGGCAAGGTGCTGCAGGATACGTTCCTTGACTTTATCCAGTCCGTAGTGGTCGGCATTCAGGATTTCCTCGGCCCGATTCAGGTCGACATCCTTTGCCACTTCCTTCTTCCACGGAAGCTTCAGCATGAAGTCCAAGTAGTTGCGGATGACGCTCTCCTCGGCGCTGCCGGGGCCCTGCATTTTCAGCTTCTCAACCTCTTCCAGAGCGGCTTTTTCGATTTCCTCCGGCATGCCGGCTGCTTTGATACGCTCCTCATAGTTATCCGATTTTCCACCGGTGCCGGAGCCGAGGGAGGCACCGTCATATCCGCCGCTCTCTCCGAGCTCCTCCTGGATGGCCTTCAGCTGCTCACGGAGCACCTGTTCGCGGTAATACTGGTTGGATTTCTCCGAAATTCGCTCATTGAGCTCCATGTTGAGTTCAATGTGCTCCTTCTGCTTCATCATAAGGTCAATAAAGTGAAGGCTGCATTCGCGGAGGGAGTCGGTCTTTAAGAGTTCAAACTTCTCCTCCGGTGTGATCTCGGAATAATTTCCGAGATAGGTCATAAGGGAGTTGAGAGTGGTGATATTGTCCAGCATGGAGAGGTAGCGCTCCACACCGTTGAACTTTTTGGCGAATTCCCGGATTTGGTCCTTCATATACTCGAGCATTTGCTTCTGCTCCGCCTCAGTGATGTCCGGCGCAGTGGGGTGGTCTGCATATTCCACATAGACCATGTCATTCTGGAAACTAAAGGATTTGATGTCCACCTTCTCCAGAAGACGGGCCTTCAGGAACGTGCCCTTGTCATTTTTCTCGACACCATCCGAGGTGATGGCAATGCCCACTGGATAGAACTCCGAAGCGTCTGCATTGTTTTGGGCAACATTATGTTTCAGCGGCACGACCACAGCAGCCCGGTTTCCAAGGGCAAAATAGGTGGCCAGTTCCTTGGCCGGTTCCTGGAGACGGAGGATTTGGTCCACTCCGGGGAGCAGCACATAGTCATAGACCGGTACGGCGACCGCGTTTTTTGTGATATTCATATTATCCATTTTGTCGACCTCCCGACGTATAAATGAATGTTCATTTAATTATTTGATATTTTTTTGCGGGCTACCCCGTCATTGGAAATTCGAGAGTACCCGCTGAATCATTTAGTTGGTGTTCTACAGGAGAATAGCGTTCTGGATGATCTCAATGAACTCATTGAGCTCCTCCTCTTTGGCCTCCTCGCTGCGGGTCCGGTTCTCCGCAATGGACTGGACCGGATAAAAGATAACGGCCTCCAGTGTCTCATTACTGTAGTTACGGATGACCTTGTCCCGCTTGAGATCGTCGATGATTTCCCGGATGTAACACGAGCCCTTTGCCCCACCGCAGGCCTCGGCCGCCGAGGAAATCATGGAGTACTGCTTGACGTAGCTGAAGACGTCCCGGTACTCGACTAAATAGTTATAATAACTTCGGATAAGGGATGAAATGATTTGTTCGCCGGTCATGCCCCGGTTCACGTGGCCCAAAAGATAGTCATAGACGTCTTCAGAGTACTCCACATAGATTTCCTGGAGCATACTGTCTTTGCTGTCAAAGTAGGTGTAGACCGTGGCAGGACAAACCCCCGCCTCTTTGGCGATTTTCGACATGGAAAGACCGTTGAAGCCCTTATCCAGGATAAGTTCTATGACAGCGCTCTCGATGCGCTGTTTTTTTTCGTCGTCTTTCTGTCGCATCTCTTTCACCTCATGGCTTAATATTAAACGAACATTCATTTATAGTCAAGGCCATATTCCAAATTTTCCAAAAAACAAGGCGGGGCGGTCTCCCTGCGGAGACCGCCTCACCCTGCGAAAATGTTTTATGGATACTTAGTCGAGACTCTTGATATAGTTGTACATTTGTGCATAAGCGTCAACAATGTCGACGGTTTCATTGATCATGGGGAAGTAGAAGCCGACGGCTGCTGCATGCTCGCAGTGCCAAACCGGCAGGTTGACCCACGCGCCGCGGGTCGGGGTCTCCACGACCTTGGAAGTGGCATTGTTGAACGGAGCCTTGGTGAGCTCAGTGTTGACCATGCCGTCATTCTTGTAGTAGCTGTCCTTCCAGCCGCCGCCGGTACGGTCGCATTTGACGGTGCCGAGGATGTCGGAGAGCGGTCCAAGAAGGAGAGCGGTCTTATCCTGTACCTGCTTCGGTCCGCCGTTCAGGTCATGGGTGCATTGGGTCGGACGGGCAAAGTAGTAGACGTTCGGGTTGTCCTTGAACGTGGCGTTGAGTTTTGCGCAGTTCTCCGATGTCATGTCGAAGAAGGCATTGTCCTTGGTCTGGAAAGACTTGTTGCTCTCCATGCGCTTTCTGGCCTGGGCAACGGACTCGCCGGGAACCGGGGTGTAACCCCACTCCTCCAGCTCCGGATCCCACAGCTTCGTGAGATCAATGGCCTGGGCCTGGGTCTGCGTCATGTAGAAACCAAACTTCATGAAGATCTCAGAGAAGAGCTGGTCAGCCTTCTCGTTGCCAAGGGGCTTGGCGAGAAGATCATAGCCGATATCGGCAAGAGAGGTACCGTTGTTGACGCCGGATACGGTCTGAAGGGCATTGACGCCGGTCTTATAGGCGCCCTTGAAGAGCGGAGAGCAGTCATTCGGTGCGGCAGCCTGCTCAGCGGAGTCGCCCCAGTAGAGAAGGGAGACCATGAGACGGGCGGTGGGAGCACCGAGGGAGTGGCCCCAGATGTTGACCGGATGGTCATTGTCCCACTCGGGATAGATGCCCGGATAGGTGCGGCCAAATCTTGCATGGCCGTATTTTGCGGAATGGGCAGCGCCGTAGTCGACACGGCCGCCCTTTATGCAGGCGTAGAGCTCGCAGGCGCGGTCCCAGTTGGAAGCCAGCGGGCTGATGTTTGCCTCATAGACGCGGCAATTCTTGTTGCGAAGGGTGGCAGCGAGGTTCCCAGCTGCGAAGCCGCCCCAATAGTTACCAATAAGTTTGCCTGCCTTTGCATCCGGTCCATAGCCGTTAAATCCATGGACAAGGATGGTGGGGGTCTCTTCCTTTACCTGGGTGGCCGCACTGGCGGCGACGCCGACACATGTCACGCTGAACAGCATGGCAAGGGCAAGGATGAGCGCAAGGACTTTTCTCCCTTTGTTCATCTTCATCATTCTCCTTTGTAAAATTCTCGAAAAATATCCACACACAGATATTTGTCACAACATCTGTGTGCTAAGTATAACATTTGTTGTGCTTTTTCTCAATACATTATTATGAAAATGCACAATAATAAAGAAAAAGTTCAGACAAGTTGTACACTTCTCTGAACTTTGTAATATTATTTTTCACAAGGGAACGGGCTGTACCAGAGGTCAATCGCGGAAGTCAAAATCCTCCGCATGCTCTTTCTTGAAGATGCCGTAGAGCTTTTTCATAAGCTTTTTGTCGCCGATGACATCAAACTTCTGATCCCCGCTGGCCTCCTCTTCCACGCGCATGATCAGGACTTCACTGCCGGCGGCCTCGCCCTCCAAGGGCAGCAGGGCAACATACTTCTGCCCTTCGTATTCCATATAGTCGAGGAACTCAAAGCGTACGCCGTTGCCGTCCTCGTCATAGAGTATCATGGTGTCATCCTTCATGTTTTCCTCTCCTTTGTGCCAGGATATTTCAGATGTATTCTACCGTATTTCCCCCGGAATGACAATTCATGGGCGATTTATGTTATCGTAGTACCCGGAAGGTGATTCTATGCAATACAAAATCAACGGCTACCAGCCGGAAAAACTGTTCCACTTCTTTGAAGATATCAGCGCCATCCCCCGCGGTTCGGGAAACGAGAAGGCCGTCAGCGACTATATTGTCAAGTTCGCCGCCGACCGCGGTCTCCGCGCCGTGCAGGATGAAGCTTATAATGTAATTGTTTATAAAGACGGAAGCAAGGGTGCTGAGGACAAGCCGCCCGTCATCCTTCAGGGCCATATCGACATGGTGGATGAGAAGGTGGCCGGCTCCGACCACGACTTTGAGAAGGACGGAATCGACATCCAGGTAAAGGATGGTTGGGCCACGGCTAATGGCACAACGCTCGGCGCCGACGACGGTTCCGGCGCGGCACTCATTCTCTATCTGCTTGACGACGATACCCAGGCCCATCCCCCTATTGAGGCCGTCTTCACAACCGGTGAGGAGATTGGCTTTGTCGGCGCATCTCAACTGGACTTTTCACTGCTTAAGGCCAGACGGATGATCAATATCGACTCCGAGGACGAGGGAATTGCCACTGTCAGCTGTGCCGGCGGCATGGAGTTCCATTTCACCAGAAAGTTTGAGCGCATTACCCGCAGCGGGTACGGCGTCAGCGTACGAATCTCCGGTCTTTCCGGCGGACATTCCGGCACAGATATTGACCTGGGACGCACCAATGCCATCAAACTTGCCGGCCGAGCCATGAACAGTCTGCCTGACGGCGGACTTGTTGCGGATTTCAACGGAGGTACCAAGGACAATGCCATCCCGAGAGAGGCATCGTTTACGGTTCTCTATCCCACCGAGGAAGAGGCGGAAAAGGCTTCCGCGGTCCTTCAGGAGCAGTCGACAGTCTATGATGCTGAGATTCTCCCCATTGAGCCCGGATTTTTGTTCCAGACGTCCATCGCCAAAATGGAGGAGGCGGAGGTTCTCCCGGAAAATGTGGGTCGGGATCTGCTCTATGCCGTTCGGCTCTCCCCCAACGGCGTGCAGCACCGCGACCCGGAAATGGACAATGCCATTGACACATCCCTGAACCTTGGCGTAGTTCGGGTCGGGGAGGATTCTATCCGGTTCACCTTTGCACCGCGGAGCTCCGTGGACTCTCTGCAGGAAGACACCGTGTCGCGCCTGCAGCTGTGCGCAGAGGCATTCCACTTTAATTGGGACATTTCGGGGCGTTATCCCGGTTGGGAGAAAAAAGAGGATTCCGTTCTCCGGGAGACCTTCGAAGAGAGCTACAATGACCTCTTCCAGGAGGAGCTGCAGATAGAGGGCATTCATGCCGGTCTGGAATGCGGTCTGTTTGCCCAGAATCTCGAGGGACTCGACGCCATCTCCGTCGGACCAACGCTGCGGGGAGTCCATACACCAGATGAGGCCTTTGATCTTGTGAGCTGCGAAAAGGTCTGCCGGCTTATCTCCGAGGTGTTGGCGCGGCTTTCCAATGAGCAAAATTAAATTTTGCACAATTTATTTTTCCAAAAGTATTGACTTCTCGATTTTCGCTCCTATAATAAGAACCACAGGGGCAATGTTAGCCTCCGCTAATTGTAGTTGCTGCTGTGCAAGCCTTTATTATTTTAGCTTTTGAGAAAGGAGCTTCCCTATGGCAGTTCTTGACATTAATACCGAAAACTATCAGTCCGCCATAGTCGACAATGACCAGCCGGCCATCATCGACTTCTGGGCAACCTGGTGCCCCCATTGCAAACGCATTGCGCCGGTCTATGAAAAACTGGCCGGAGAGTATGAGGGCAGCCTCACATTTGGACGCGTCGACGCCGACGAGGTCCCGGCTCTGACGGAGCAGTTTGGAGTCGAGTATCTCCCGACTTTCGTTGTCCTCGACAAGGACGGAAAAGCACTGGACAGTGTCATTGCCCCAGCGGGCAAAGCGGCTCTCCAGGAATTCATCAATAAGAATCTGGGTATCTGAGATGGAAGATAAAATTTTTGATACCGTCGTCATCGGCGGCGGCCCTGCCGGCTACTCGGCAGCCCTCTACTGCGCACGGGCCGGCATGAAAACGGCAGTTCTGGAAATGCTCTCCGCCGGCGGCCAGATGACGCTTACCGAGACCATTGAAAACTATCCCGGCTTCAACGAGGGCGTTGACGGCTTCACACTGGGCGACCAAATGCAGCAGCAGGCGGAAAAGTTCGGTGCGGAGACGTTTCTCACCGAGGTCACGGGAATGGATCTGGACGGCTTTGACAAGACAGTCCACACCGCAGATGAGGGTGACTTCCATACCCACGCAGTCATTATTGCAACCGGTGCCAATGCCCGGCAAATCCAGTTCCCGGAAAGCGAGAAATATCAGGATCGCGGCATTCACTACTGCGCAGCCTGTGATGGCATGCGGTTCCGCGGCAAAACAGTCGCCCTGAACGGCGGCGGCAACACCGCACTGGAGGATGCGCTCTATCTGTCCCGAATCTGTGAAAAAGTTTACCTGATCCATCGTCGTCAACAGTACCGGGCAGAACAGTTCTATGTTGACGGTGTCTCCAAAACAGAAAACATTGAACCGGTTCTGGACAGTGTTGTAGACGGTGCCCTTCTGGAAAACGGAAAATGGGCCGGTGTCCGGGTCAAGAATGTCAAGACCGGTGAGACGAGAGACCTCCCCTCCGAGGCTCTGTTCGTGAGCATAGGTCGCGTACCCAACACCAAGATGGTACCGGAGTCCGTGGAACGGGATAAAGGTGGCTACCTCATTGCGGACGAGACAACTTGTACAAATGTACCGGGCGTCTTTGCAGTGGGTGACGTCAGAACAAAACCGCTCCGCCAGGTTATAACTGCTGCTGCAGATGGAGCGGTAGCGAGCGTTTTTGCTCTGAAATATATTGAATCGCAAAAATAAAATAATGAACAATGGATATTCGGTCAGTTCGATAAAATCGGACTGGCCGATTTTTCCGTGCAAAAAACAAAATTTGGAGCTAAATTTTGTCGAAATTAACAATTGTTTCATATTTTTTCAGTCACTATAATGAAAGTTGTTCAATATCGACGGAGAGTCCGTTAAGTTTTGAACATGAGACTATTCTCAAGGAGTATGATGCAAATGAAAAAGAACATGAGGCGAATTCTGGCACTTATCCTCGCCCTCGCCATGACGGCGTCCGTGTGCTGTGTCTCCGTATTCGCGGCGGCAAAGGATCACACCAAAGAGCCTATGATCCTGGTCGGAGGACTTTCCAACTATTCCCCGGACAGTAAGCTCGGCAACATTGTCGGACATTACATGGGCGGTTTTGCAGCTGGGGACTATGCTGCAAAAATGAGAGGCCGCGGCCTTGTCGCCTATGAGTCCACTCAGAGCCCGTTCGCATCCATCTGGGACCGCGCCTGTGAACTCTACGCCAACATCAAGGGCGGCCGTGTTGACTACGGCGCAGCTCATTCCGCAAAATACGGCCACGAGCGTTATGGCCGCGTTATGCCGGGCCTCTATCCCGAGTGGGACAACGACCATCCGGTAGACCTCTTCGGCTACTCCATGGGCGCTCCGACGACCCGCATCCTCGCCTCCCTTCTCTACTATGGGGACAAGGACGAGCAGGCCGCAGCACCGAATGACTGCTCTGACCTCTTCAAGGGCGGCCACGGCACCATGGTAAATAGTGTTTCCACTATTTCTGGTACCAACAACGGCACCACTTTTGCAGACATGGTCTTCAATCTCATCGATAAGATGACCAAAGATCGTGCTACTACAGATGAAATCATCTGCAAGCTGACCGCAATCATCGGTATTGCCACTCAGGGCACCGACATCTCCGAGCTCATCGACCCCATGTTTGATCAGTGGGGCTTCCAACCGAGAGCCGGTGAGACCAACTATGAGTACATCAAACGCTGCCTGGACAGCAACATCACCTCTCAGCCGAGAGACATCTGCTGGTATGACATGACGACTTGGGGCTCCAAGGACATCATGGAAGCACATCCGGACAACCCTGACGCCTACTACTTCGCCTATGCCTGCAAGGCCTCCAAGCCGGACGGCAACGGACCGAAACAGGTCCAGGGCGACAACCTCTTCATCCTTGGTCCGCTGATCTACATCCTCGGCCATTACAAAGAGGACAACTCCGCTTGGGGTGAGTGGCAGGACAAATGGTATGAGAACGACGGTATGGTAAATACCGCATTTGCCAAAGCTCCGTTCGAGTCCAAGTCCGTTGAGTACTATGACGGAATCGTTCCAGAGAGAGGAACTTGGGTCAACATGCCTGAGCTCATCAACGTGGAGCACAACGGCGTAGTCGGCTTCTATCTGACCATCAACAAGAAAGTCGACATGCTGGACTTCTTCACCCTGCAGACCCGTTATGTACAAGCATTAAAATAATCTGAGCAAAGATGCCCCGGAAGCAACCGCTTCCGGGGTTTTTTTCGTATAATCTGTGAATTGACGTCTTTCGGAAACTTAACTAAAATAAGGTATTAATTACTGACTACAATGCACAAAAGGGAATGATCATTTTTCATGGAAGCATTTAACAACGCCGTCGCCCTCGTCGACAAGTATGTCTGGGGCGTCCCGCTGATCCTCCTCATCCTTCTCGGGGGCATCTATCTCACCATCCGGCTCCGCGGACTGCAGATCCGGCATCTCCCCCTCGCCCTCAAATGGATGGTCCACAATGAGGAGGAGGGCACCGGTGAGGTCTCCAGCTTTGCTGCGCTCTGCACCTCACTCGCCGCCACCATTGGAACCGGTAATATCGTCGGCGTTGCCACCGCCATCAAGCAGGGCGGGCCCGGCGCGCTTTTCTGGATGATCATTGCCGCCCTTTTCGGAATGGCAACAAAGTATACTGAGGGCTTCCTCTCCATCAAGTACCGGACCGTTGACGAAAATGACCATGTCCTCGGCGGCCCCTTCTACTACATTGAAAAGGGAATGGGAAAGAAATGGAAATGGCTCGGCATGCTGTTTGCCATCTTTGGCGCCTGCGCCGGACTGTTCGGAATTGGAACCATCACACAGATAAATGGTATTTCCAAGGCCACCCAGGCCTTCTTTGACCCCAATCAGGCCCACACCGTGGTTATTCCGGGCATTGGAACTTATACTTGGGCTGTCATTATTACAGCTGCCGTAGTGACGCTCCTCGCCGGGCTTGTTCTTATCGGCGGTCTGAAGCGAATTTCCAGCGTCAGTCAGGTCATCGTCCCCTTTATGGGTGCTGCCTATGTCATCTTTATCCTGGTGCTCATTTTCGCCAACATCCGCAGCTTCCCGCACGCCATTGCTGTTATCTGTGAAGAGGCGTTCCATCCGGCGGCCATTAAGGGAGGGGCTTTCGCCACCCTGTTTATTGCCATGCAGGCCGGCGTTGCCCGCGGCATCTTCTCGAATGAGGCCGGTCTTGGTTCTGCGCCAATTGCTGCTGCAGCGGCAACCACTAAATCGCCCGTCCGGCAGGGTCTTGTCAGTATGACTGGTACTTTCGTCGACACCATTGTCATCTGCAATATGACCGGACTTGCCATCGTTATCACTGGAGCATATAAAATTCCGAACGTTGAGGGCGCTGAAATGACCATTGCTGCATTCCAGCGCGGGCTTCCATTCCCACCACAGGTCTCTAGCTTCCTGGTCATGGCCTCTCTCGCCTTCTTTGCTTTCACCTCTATACTGGGCTGGAACTACTACGGTGAGCGCTGCCTGGAATATCTCTCCAACCGGAATAAGACACTGGTTATGGTTTACCGCTGGCTTTACATCATCATGGTCTTCATTGGGCCGTTCCTCACTGTCAGCGCCGTCTGGAACATTGCCGACATCTTCAACGGCCTCATGGCCATTCCGAATATGATCGCCCTGTTCGCCCTGAGCAACGTGGTCGCCCGGGAGACGAGGGACTTCTTCAAAAAGAAGGATTACCTGAAGCAGAATGAGGAAGATCATCAGGAGCTGGAAGAGCTCAGGACTGCGAGCCACGGGAAATGATCACCGAGAGCCCGGACTACTATTCCGAATTTGAGTGTCTCGCCGGTGACTGCCCCGACACCTGCTGTGCCGGCTGGGAAATAGAGGTCGACGAGGAGAGCTACTACCGCTATCAAGTCGTTAAGAACCCAATTGGAGACCAGCTGCGCCGGGGGCTCGAGGAGCAGGAGGACGGTAAATTCTTCCGCCTGACCCCGGAAAAACGGTGCCCGTTTCTGAACAGGGAAAATCTGTGCAAGCTCTATATTGCCCTGGGACCGGAGTATTTGTGTGAGACCTGCCGGGAACATCCCCGTTTTTTCACCGAAGTGGGTCCCTATGAGCAGGTGGACGTCAGCCTATCCTGTCCGGAGACCGTACAGCTTTTCTTTCAGGATCCGGGACATTGGGAAACCTTTAAACGCGAAGATGAACGGCCATATGACGAGCTAGAAGAGTCCGACGAACAGCGGCTTTGGACTGTTCTGCAGGAGAGGGACAATCTTATTGCGCGCGGTGACTGGGGAAAACCCTCCTCCGGCTGGCTGTCTCCTTTCCGGGAAATGGAACCGCTTGACCACCGCTGGCATGACCTTATGGGGCGTCTCTCGGAAGACATGTATCCCGAAGTGGAAAATGTCTCTGTTGATTCCCGCTGGTTTGCTAAGCTCTATTCCTATTTCATGTTCCGCTACGGGCTGGATGCTTGGTTTGACGGCAGCATGGAGCCCGAAATCCGCATGGCAGAACGAAGTCTCTGGTTCCTGCAAATCCTTGCTGTGGACTGTCAGAGGCAACTTGGCGGGGCTTTCCAAATGGAAGATTTCAAAGAGGCGGTCTCATTTTACTGCCGCCAGGTGGAATTTTCCGAGTACAATACAAATCTGTTAAAGGAAATATAAAAGGGGCTGTATCAAAATGGCTGAATAAGCCATTTTCGGTACAGTCCTTCTTCTTGTTCTCAAATCCTGTGGATTGGTTCCACATTCCGAGAAAAGGAGAGAGTACCAGAAAAAGGGGAAGCACA
>Ga0256406_1004359_pt1 | contig 16283 bp, 19 predicted proteins | sample RumenRJG_03DNA_FD_185986 | JGI IMG/M metagenome (GOLD analysis project Ga0256406, IMG submission 185986) | Bovine rumen microbial communities from Lethbridge, Alberta, Canada - RJG_03 | ecosystem: Host-associated > Mammals > Digestive system > Stomach > Rumen | place: Canada: Alberta | collected... | reverse complement strand
TTTCCCTATAAATCCTACCTGTTGTATATGAATTAGACTCTACATATGATATTATTACGTCATGGAATTGACTGCATTCATGCAAAAGGGAGATACATCTGGCAATGACAGAAGAACTGAAGACGAAATATGAGAACCTGAAGAGTTACCTCTTCCTGCTGCGGTCTGTCGCCGTTGCCTATTCCGGCGGCGTGGATTCAACTCTGCTCCTCAAAGTGGCGCACGACGTACTCGGAGACGCTGCCGTCGCCATGGTCGGGCATTCCGAATTCTATCCGAAACGGGAAGGAAACGAAGCGGCCGATTTCTGCAGAAAGGAAGGGATCCGGCAGATTGATGTCCTGATCGATGTCCTGAAGATCGACGGCGTCAGTCATAATCCGAAGGATCGCTGCTATATCTGCAAGCACGCTCTTTTCAGCCGCCTTCTCGAATTGGCAGCTGAAAATGACATTGCCTATGTTGCAGAGGGGTCCAATCTCGATGATGAAGGCGATTACCGTCCCGGCTTGAAGGCCATCGCCGAACTGAAAATCCTAAGTCCCCTCCGTGCTGCAGGCTTTACAAAGGCAGATGTCCGCGCATTGTCAAAAGAGCTGGGGCTTCCGACATGGAGCAAGCCGAGCTACGCCTGCCTCGCGTCGCGTTTTGTCTATGGTGAAACGCTGAATGACGAGAAACTCCACATGGTCGATGCCGCCGAGCAGCAGCTCATCGACCTCGGGATTGTCGAAGAGCGTGTGCGCATCCACGGAGACGGGAATTACATCGCCCGCATCGAGGTACTTCCGGAGGACTTCGAAAATGTAATCAAAAACCGGGAGATCATTGTCTCCCGGCTTAAGGAACTCGGCTTCCGCTACGTCACGCTTGATCTCAAAGGCTACCGGACCGGTGCCATGAACGAGGTGCTGAGCGCAGACGAGCTTTCCAAAGGAAAAAGTTCTATTTTAGATTAGTCGCACTCAAGGATCCTGCGCAGGCTTCACACCTGCCCTCACAGCACCTTCTGGCCGTTCGCTTTCAGCTTGAATGTCACGCCGAGCACCTCCGCAGCGCGGCGGCACATGACCATTCGTCCGAGGAAAATCTCGAAGTAGTCATACATCGTGCAGATGTGTTCATCGATCTGGAGATTCAATGTGATGGATTTACGGTCAACGTCGCACTGCAGATTCTGCCCGACAACGGCATAGTTGACCCGGTCATGAATGTCGAACTGGACCGGGTCCTTCGTGCGGACCCGGTTTCTGCGGACATCCGTTTTGTCTGCGATGATGAGTGCCGCAGAAACCGGATCAAATGCCGTTCCGGTGGATTCATCGTGATTTGCGATGCAGGAGACGACCTCGACACGGTCTGCAAGCGGAAGATCAGTCTCCTTGAGAATTTCATTTGCGAGCAGTGCGCCATACTCAGCGTGATGACTGCGGTTGATGGCATTGCCAATATCATGAAGATATCCGGCAATTTTGACGAGTTCGATCTCATGGTCGGAATAGCCGAACTGATCGAGTATATTTGCTGCCTGTCTTGCAACAATCTCGGCGTGGCCAACAGAATGATCCGTATAGCCGAGCTTGCCCAGGATTCCATTGCCTTTCTTGTAATATTCCTGCACTTCTGCGTTGTTCTTTAAATCTCGAAGCTTCATTTTTTAAATCCTTGCCGCGCCGCGCTTATTGCGGCACATGAGCCGGAACTGACCCGGATAGTTTTGGGGCGTCTCATTTGACAGATGTTCTCTTCCAGATCTGCTTACAGATACTTTCCGATTGCGTCCAACGCATAAACCGGCAACTTTGAAACGTACATGGGCCCACTGAAAGCACTGCCCGCAGAATTGCAGGCAAAAAACACCGCGTCAGATCAATTTCTTTTTCATTATAAGAATAAGTGCAGCCGGAGTAAATTGCTCTCCAACTACACTTCTATGATGCTAAAAACAGCCTGGTCCTTCTATCTTTCCTTTTCCCAGGGGTTTTCAATCTTTCAAGTGCCGTGCGGGGAGGAATACGGAAATAAAGGTTGCATGAGGAAAAGGAAAATAAAAGTATGAGACTGTAGTTAAAGAGTAACTGAAATTCTCTTCCTGCCGCCACCAGTATGCTGTAAAGGATACGTAAAAATCACGTAATTCAAGATGGGATTATTAGTTTACAACATACAGGCGGGGACTCTCCGCAAACGATTATCTTCGTCCACTGATCTAGCTTAAATCCACCCCGCCCGCATGAGCGGGGACACAATCGGGATTTTGAATCCGAATTCCTTTATTGCTTAAATCCACCCCGCCCGCATGGGCGGGGACCCAGTCCAGGAAAGCGACATAAATATTCTGTCCGGAGCTTAAATCCACCCCGCCCGCATGGGCGGGGACTCTGCCTGCGGCATCCGTTGCGGTGCATCCGGAGCTTAAATCCACCCCCGCCCGCATGGGCGGGGACTCTCGACGGGCAAAAACCGATACGACAAGCACTGGCTTAAATCCACCCCGCCCGCATGGGCGGGGACTTCTCTGAGTACCTGCACATTGATTTCCTCGTTGCTTAAATCCACCCCGCCCGCATGGGCGGGGACCGCCCAGGGATGCGACCCCATAGGCGGCGGAAAGGCTTAAATCCACCCCGCCCGCATGGGCGGGGACTTTTTCGCCGACACCGATGACAGTCGGGGAGGAGCTTAAATCCACCCCGCCCGCATGGGCGGGGACGAAGCCGGGAATACAAAGCAGGCGACATCGGCAGCTTAAATCCACCCCGCCCGCATGGGCGGGGACTGGTTTCCGCGGATGTGTGAATACGGATTTTCAGCTTAAATCCACCCCGCCCGCATGGGCGGGGACCGCCTCGTTCTGGAGCTCCTGGAGCCTTGAGACAAGCTTAAATCCACCCCGCCCGCATGGGCGGGGACAGAGATCAAAACCGAGGACGACATCAAGGACTGGCTTAAATCCACCCCGCCCGCATGGGCGGGGACTAAAGCTCCAGCGCTCGGGCAAGGGCGTTGTCGAGCTTAAATCCACCCCGCCCGCATGGGCGGGGACCGTGTAAGACGTCCCGAGATCATACTCATAAATGCTTAAATCCACCCCGCCCGCATGGGCGGGGACAGATTCAAGGCCGCGAAAAAGCTCGGGCTTAAAGCTTAAATCCACCCCGCCCGCATGGGCGGGGACCTCGTTCTGGAGCTCCTGGAGCCTTGAGACAAGCTTAAATCCACCCCGCCCGCATGGGCGGGGACGATCGGCGGCAACACAATCGAGGTCATCGACCTGCTTAAATCCACCCCGCCCGCATGGGCGGGGACGATGACCGACTTGTCAACCCAAGCCCATCTCAAGGCTTAAATCCACCCCGCCCGCATGGGCGGGGACTTTCGGAGCCGGGAGCATCCGAGCCCTCGAGGGAGCTTAAATCCACCCCGCCCGCATGGGCGGGGACCTTTTCGTCGATGTGGCTGATTCCCTGGTCGGAGCTTAAATCCACCCCGCCCGCATGGGCGGGGACCTCTCCGCGGGAACTGAAGATTATCGAAACGTTAGCTTAAATCCACCCCGCCCGCATGGGCGGGGACGCCTCGGCATCTATAACACCCTCAAGGATCGCGAGCTTAAATCCACCCCGCCCGCATGGGCGGGGACAGGCCCTCGTCGATCATGTCCTCTATTGTTTCGAGCTTAAATCCACCCCGCCCGCATGGGCGGGGACGGGGGACCGTTGGCCGCTCGTACTCTGCCTGGCGCTTAAATCCACCCCGCCCGCATGGGCGGGGACCTCCAAAGAGGAGGTCGACGACGAGGCGAACTGGGCTTAAATCCACCCCGCCCGCATGGGCGGGGACAACCGACGCCGATCGGATCATCGAAGCGGCAAAGCTTAAATCCACCCCGCCCGCATGGGCGGGGACGAGCTTTAAGGCTGACGATAAGGTTTACACCCGAGCTTAAATCCACCCCGCCCGCATGGGCGGGGACGATGACCGACTTGTCAACCCAAGCCCATCTCAAGGCTTAAATCCACCCCGCCCGCATGGGCGGGGACTGTTCCACGGTTTCATGTAGGGGCGGATCTCCTCGCTTAAATCCACCCCGCCCGCATGGGCGGGGACGATGTGCCACTCCGGATGTCCTCCGCTGCATCTTTGCTTAAATCCACCCCGCCCGCATGGGCGGGGACATCGGCTTCTTGTTTACTTTCCTGTTCTCGATGCTTAAATCCACCCCGCCCGCATGGGCGGGGACGGTACCAGCTGTCCCACTGGGCTATCTTTGCGTAGCTTAAATCCACCCCGCCCGCATGGGCGGGGACCGAAGACAGCAGCGCAGAGAGACAGGAGGACAGGCTTAAATCCACCCCGCCCGCATGGGCGGGGACCTCCAGGGTCACGGAGTGCGTCTTCCTCTTCGAGCTTAAATCCACCCCGCCCGCATGGGCGGGGACGATCCTGACACCAAGACCACGCTCTTCTCCGAGAGCTTAAATCCACCCCGCCCGCATGGGCGGGGACGGCTTCGGCCAGCTGGCCGGACAGGTAACGGACATGCTTAAATCCACCCCGCCCGCATGGGCGGGGACTAGGTTCCGCAGTTTCCGGTATCTTTGACTTTGTAGCTTAAATCCACCCCGCCCGCATGGGCGGGGACTTCGTGCCATATGCAATTTGTGATGAGTCAACGGCTTAAATCCACCCCGCCCGCATGGGCGGGGACTCCCGGCCGCAAATGCTGAGTGTGTGTAAATAGGCTTAAATCCACCCCGCCCGCATGGGCGGGGACCGATGGTGACCGTGTGGAAAATATCATGCAGGAGCTTAAATCCACCCCGCCCGCATGGGCGGGGACAGCGATTCCCCGAGTTTTCCATATATCACCTATGCTTAAATCCACCCCGCCCGCATGGGCGGGGACTCGGTGAAGCTATCCTGACTGTTGGCGGCACGGCGCTTAAATCCACCCCGCCCGCATGGGCGGGGACATCAGCACCGTTCTTCCGTTCCACGTCGCAAGGGCTTAAATCCACCCCGCCCGCATGGGCGGGGACTTGACATCTATGATATCTCCCGCCCAATCAGCGGCTTAAATCCACCCCGCCCGCATGGGCGGGGACCAAGTAGCGCACCATTGCTATGCTCCCAGTCGTTGCTTAAATCCACCCCGCCCGCATGGGCGGGGACATAACCTCATACTGCGGAGTGTAGACCGGCACGATGCTTAAATCCACCCCGCCCGCATGGGCGGGGACGCACCCGGTTCCCGCTGGATTGCTCCCTCTGCGAGCTTAAATCCACCCCGCCCGCATGGGCGGGGACCGATTGAGCAGTTACCGTACGCACAGCCAGAGCAGCTTAAATCCACCCCGCCCGCATGGGCGGGGACTTCGCAGGATAGTGCTCTGAACACGACTATCATGCTTAAATCCACCCCGCCCGCATGGGCGGGGACCTTCTCGCACTCCTCCAGCTTGTCATTTGCAAGCTGCTTAAATCCACCCCGCCCGCATGGGCGGGGACAGTCTGGAGCAGGAGAAGAAGGCACGCTCAGAGAAAAGCTTAAATCCACCCCGCCCGCATGGGCGGGGACCGGGCGTCAGCATATCGGTCGCCTGCTTTGCGGAGCTTAAATCCACCCCGCCCGCATGGGCGGGGACGGAGTAAGAAATCATGACTATTGAGGAAATCAAGCTTAAATCCACCCCGCCCGCATGGGCGGGGACGCGTTCCGCTTTGCATACCACGCGGACAGCTTGTGCTTAAATCCACCCCGCCCGCATGGGCGGGGACGACCCTCCATCTCGCGGAGAACCGGCGTCAGGTTGCTTAAATCCACCCCGCCCGCATGGGCGGGGACGGGCCTGTGGGATCAGATGGGGGCATCCGCGAAGCTTAAATCCACCCCGCCCGCATGGGCGGGGACCAAGCAGAGCTTTACCTCCCGATATAACTTTCTGCTTAAATCCACCCCGCCCGCATGGGCGGGGACGGTAAAGCACTCCGAGATGGACCAGAGCGAGAAGCTTAAATCCACCCCGCCCGCATGGGCGGGGACGCGAGAGTTTGCTGTCTTGGACAGGTCTGCCTCGCTTAAATCCACCCCGCCCGCATGGGCGGGGACTTAAGGCCCGGCATATTTCTTACAGACTCTCCAGCTTAAATCCACCCCGCCCGCATGGGCGGGGACCGGAGGTCTCGTCCGGATTCTTGGAGTATGTCGGCTTAAATCCACCCCGCCCGCATGGGCGGGGACAGTACCAGGTTTTCCTCCAGCCCTACGGAGACGGGCTTAAATCCACCCCGCCCGCATGGGCGGGGACCGAGCCTTTTTAAGGGTATGTCTATAACCTCGGTGCTTAAATCCACCCCGCCCGCATGGGCGGGGACATCGTCGGGGAAATGGTAGGTGTATACCACAAGATGCTTAAATCCACCCCGCCCGCATGGGCGGGGACCTATGTGCTGGATCTCACCAACACGGCGGTTGAGCTTAAATCCACCCCGCCCGCATGGGCGGGGACTGCCGTAGATCACTCGACCATAACAGGACAGTAGCTTAAATCCACCCCGCCCGCATGGGCGGGGACGCCTCCAGCTTAGAGGTATCCGCCCCGATCTCAATGCTTAAATCCACCCCGCCCGCATGGGCGGGGACTATTTCTCGCAATCCATTTGTACCCATTTTTCAGCTTAAATCCACCCCGCCCGCATGGGCGGGGACCCGCAGCCTCCGGATGAACTTCTGCACTTCCTTCTGCTTAAATCCACCCCGCCCGCATGGGCGGGGACAGAACAGATGCCTGCGCTTCTTTGCGTCGCCCTTGCTTAAATCCACCCCGCCCGCATGGGCGGGGACCAATCACTTACTCTGAGATCGATGAAACCACGGGCTTAAATCCACCCCGCCCGCATGGGCGGGGACGGGATTCCAAGGTCACAATCTGGATGAGCTTCAACAGCTTAAATCCACCCCGCCCGCATGGGCGGGGACAATCGCAATGTAACACTCCCGCCGGTGCGCTATGCTTAAATCCACCCCGCCCGCATGGGCGGGGACAGTCATGAGCAACGAACAGGAAAACGCAACGATTGCTTAAATCCACCCCGCCCGCATGGGCGGGGACGTAGTGATACCCGCAGCCGAGCGCCTCAGCGATGGCTTAAATCCACCCCGCCCGCATGGGCGGGGACTGCATCCGCAGTCCCCGGGACAGTCCCGCGGCGCTTAAATCCACCCCGCCCGCATGGGCGGGGACTGATCAGGTTCGCCCGGATCGTACCAGTGTTGATGCTTAAATCCACCCCGCCCGCATGGGCGGGGACAATACGGACACTCACATCGACGTACTCGGATATCGCTTAAATCCACCCCGCCCGCATGGGCGGGGACAGCAAAAATTCACAAAAATTGGCAGTGCAATCCTTCTGCCATTAGAAGAAATGATTAAAGATATCTGACATCTCGGTTCCTGGGCCGATCCATCAAATCATAAGATACGAATTTCAGGATGCGAAACCCCCGGCATTTTATGAGTGATCACATCCCGCACCACTGTTATCTAAAAAATAAGACTCCCCTCCTGGTCCGGCGTTACTTTGATTCCATAATGTTCGACCTTTTTCTTATAGTCGTTTCCGAGATTATATATCCGTACACTGTCCTTTGTTTCATCAATCACATCTAATATTTCTGCTCTGAAAGTCACTAGCTGTGAAGCATCAAGACTGCATTCAAATACCGAGTTCTGAACCCGGATCCCATAATTCAGACATATTTTAGCGACCTTTCGAAGTCTTTTCTTCCCGCTTACAGTCTCCGTATTTACATCATACGTCAATAAGATCATCATACCGCATCGCCTGCTTTCTGCCATTTCATTATGCGCGTATCAAAGGCCCTGCTGCAGTAATATACCTTCATTTCCACATGAATGGCGGATACTCTTCAAGATCACCACGAATAGTCCTTGACAGAAGCAGTGCCTGAATATATGGCACAAGACCCCACTTGACCTTCTCCTCCAGGTAGGGATGCATGATCTCTTCCTGCTTTCTTTCCTGCCACTTCGTCAGAAAAGTCTTTCTCGCATCATCTGTCATTAGAACGGCGCCATCACTGGTCACAGAAAAGTCCTTCTTCGTCAGCATCTTTTTGTTGATCATCGTCAAAACAAAACGGTCAGCCATGGGTGCTCTCAATTCTTCTTCCAAATCCAAAGCCAGCGATGCACGTCCCGGCTTATCGGTGTGCATGAATCCGGCATACGAATCAAGGCCTACCGATTCCAGTGCATTCATACAATCATTTGCCAGCAATGTGTAGGCAAACGATAACATAGCATTCACTTTATCAAGCGGAGGCCTCCGGTTTCTTCCTTCAAAACGAAAGTCCTCCTTCTGGTTCAGAATCAGGTCATTAAAAACCCCGAAATAGTCAACTGCGCTGTCGCCTTCAACACCTCGAAGGTTTGACACGGAGTCCGACTTACGGATTTTATCAATCTGCTTTTTAAGCTTTTCAATACTCTCCCTGATCCTGTCGCCGTTCACTCTCATTGGATAATCCCGAAGTGTGCGGTCTACCGTCCAGCGTTCGTTGAATACCTTCCCCAGAATCATGTTCCTTGCATATGGCAGCGATCGGTTTTCATCATCACTGATCCGGTACTGTTCTTTTCTGAGAAGAATATTTCCCCGACTTCTGCCCTCAACACGGCACAGAAATTTACCGTATGGGGTAAGCATGGCAAGCCCGATTCCGTTTGCCGCACACGCACCCATCAGTGCCGGAGAAGCTCCTGAATTACTGAAGGAAATTATCCCTTCCAGAATATGCAGCGGAAACTGTCCTATTTTCTCCTTTCCTTCAGTAATAACAACCGATTCACCTTCAAGGCTCAGATAATAATCATCTGTCAGAATAAAGAGCGTATTCAGCAGTTTTTTCAATGGTCTTCTACTCTTTCCGAGATATAAGTTTTGACGGAACGAATTTTCGTCATTTCCGGCAGGCAGAGATCTCTCAGAGAACATCGCGCACAGCCTTTCCGGGGCTTGCATTTTGGCGTATGCCCTCTGTTGAAGTACTCATGCATCTCTTGAAATGAATCCGTCACTTTCTTCCTGAGGTTTTCGTCAAAATCAACCCGTTTCCGTCTGTGTGTTTCTCCCCAGAAAAGCTCGCCGGCATCGATCTCACAACAAAGCATTTCTTCAAGGCACATTGCTTCCGCGCAAAGTTGGGCGGCATCCGCTTCGTCAAAATCATATTTTCCGCTTTTGTATTCGATTGGCAGAACGCTCCATCTGCCTTCCAGTCCATTCACCGAAATTCCATCTGCCGCCCGGTGAAACTCGACAACATCGCAGTTTCCACTGATCCCCATACTGGCTGAATGTATTCTGAGCCCCCGGACAATAACTGTATCGCCCCGCTTCTCTATTCCCGTCGGGTCGTGCGCCTTCTTATGAAACAGTTCACCGGAAGATGTAAGTCCATTTTCTTTCCACTGCTGTTCCACATGAATTAGTGCCCATTGCCTTCTGCAGAAAAGAAAATGCTGGATCCCTGAGAGCATCAGATATTCATCTTCAGAATATGTCATGCACGATCGGCGCCTCCATCTCAGGAAGCTTATCAATGGTAACCTCGTAATCTGAATACGATTCAGGCAGTTCAACGCCCTCCTTGTGTCTGATCTGAACTGTATTGAAAATTTTGGAGGCCGGATAGATAACGTCTCCGCCTTCCCACCAGATTGTCTTCACAACATCGACGCTCCCTGCCGGTCTGGCTGCAGATTCATCATTGAGAAACAAGGTGTCCAGAGCCTCCTGAATATCTTTCTTATCCTGTTCCGTGAATCCATTCTTATCTGCAAACAGCGGATTAATAGACCCTTTGATCACGTACAGCCCGAACCGGACACCGTGCTTTAACCCCATAGTATCGGATCCGCGCTTGTCTCCGGTCTCACTATTCGTGCTCTTAGTGATCTGTGTGCTCACTATATCAACCGGATCTACGCTCTCCGCCTCCTGAATGGTCACAGCAGCTCGAATACCAATAGAGACTCCATTCCCGTTCTGCTGTTCATCCGAGTCTTCTTTGTTTCCTTTTTTCAAGGCAATCGTTGCACCAAATGCCCGAACATCTTCATAATTCTCGCAAACAAGGCTTGTCATTTTATCGTTGTCTTTTGCTTTCTCTGCCTCAGCAAAGTCCTTATTTCCGTCAAGTCTGTCATGAATGCTTTTGAATCCATCAGTAATTCTGTCATCGGAGACAATCAGGATGTTCCGGCCCATATCCTGCATTCTGTTTCTCATTTTTCTCTTAATACATACGTCTGTGATATAGCCTTTTCCATCCGCATGCTGCCTCGGCCGGTTTCCATTCAGAGGATCCCCGTTGGGATTTGCATCGGATACCGCTACCAGTGCCATAAAATAACTTCTACCTACTGCCATAGAAATACTCCTTTCCCCGTCCGGTTTAATAAACCGGGTTGTCAATCCAATCTATTAACTCGAGTTGTTGAAAAATAATTACCCGAAATCGACTTGTTATTTCTTCGACGCTAATTTTCTTTCGTAATGTTTACGATTCTGTCGTCGAATTGAAACCTATCCTTCATCCAAATCCGTTTCTTTGCTTAATGGACCGATCCGCTCAGCTCTTCACGGCTGCTCCTGTCCCCTGTTCTGATCCGGCTGTTTTGTCTGTCTCCTCATTTTCAGTTCTCTTCTTTGAAGATAAAATCCGAGAAGATACTGTGGGTCCAGCGCCCGATTGGATCTTGTAAGACTGCTCATGTCCGCATCCTCGAATCTCGATACGATTTCTTCCAGTGTCTTCTGGTAGAACACTCGGGATCCTGCAGGGAGCTGTGCCTCATACGGCAGAAGCAGATTCTTCAGTTCCTGCCACGTAGTCATGGGATGATTCACATATGCACTCCACAGCCTTCTGGCATTTGTTTCTCTGTCACTGTCAGATCCATTTCTCTTCCGATCCAGTACATTCTGTTCGATCGCATCTTCTACTGCCAGAATTCTCCCGAACAGATAACTCCGGTCCGTTGATTCCCTGTTCAATTCCATTTTTGCCTCTCCTTCTTGTCTGCGGACTAACAACCTTTGTCTGACTGCCGCACAGGCTGTCCGCAGAATGGGTTCATGGTATGCATCAAATTTCATCGGCTCCGACGCCTGCGTCACAAGTGCCCGGACAATATGTTCGGGGAGCGCCTGGCCATTTAGTATATGTACGGCAATATCCTGAACCGTTTCTTTAAACAGCTTTCCGTCAATATCAAGATAACTTTGTCTGTTTTTTCCCCTTTCTGTTCCAAATGCGCATCTTGCCAGCATAAAAACCGATGGCGATGATACGGCACAATCCTGCCTGTTTTCAAAATACCAAGCACATTTTTCATACCAGTCATCAAGTCGTTCGAAGAATTCCCGGGCCAGCATTTTCTGGTAAAACACCATGGTGAACCGACCGGATGTTGCTGCATCAAATGCTGCTACCGTAAGTCCTGTTTCCATCTGTGATGACTTTGCCCCACAGTAGATTGCCTTCTTGAGATGCTCTCTGCCGCTTACAAATTCATTGTCAAACCGGCTTCCGGCAAATAGCTCTTTCCCGACATCATAAATTTCCGATGCCTTGAATGAAGAATCCCAGCAGATCATGTACCGGGTACAATCCTCCTTGCCTCCATTGGAAGAAGGATCACCAGCGGAAATTTTGATCGACTGCGTGTTGATGAGCCATCGGAGTGTATTATGAACCTTCTGAGATGTATCATACCCGACCTGAAGCCGCTGAGATTCGCCTGTAAATCGCTCGCCGGTAAAATTCATCAATGCATTTTCTGAGGTCGAAACCGAAATAAGTTTTGCATTTGCTGCCCTTGGAAGCACTTTCTTGGGATGAAAAGTCGGAACATCTTCTACCCTGCCGGTTACGCCATCCAAATCCTTGTGCCCATTCCTGTCTCTGAGATTTGTATAATATGCAGTCCAGGAATCAATCAGCGTCACATCTTCCCATGTGTTGCGGCTGCTCCCATCTTTTGACAGAACACAGAAGCGGACCGGTATGGCCATGCTGGTCTTCTGATATTTTCTATCCTTGTCGATGTTTCCGGTTCCGCCCAGCATACCATTCTTGTCTGCCTCCAGGACGCCTGCGCTGATCAGATCCTCAATTACATCATTTTCCTTAATATATTTCAGAATAGCCTTTGCCTTAGGATGCGAATATTCCGATTTGCACCAGTCTTCCAACTGCTTTTTATACGCCATATAGGAGACATTCTCACCGCTCTTATCCACGAATGAATCACAATGTTTCGCCACATCCCTGGCAATAAATATCAGCTTGTCATTGACAGCCTGCGGTCTTGTTTTGGCAGCTCCGCTTGTCCTGGACTGTGACTCCTCCGTAATCGCAAGCAGTGTTTTCCCGTTATCTTTGGCAACTGCTGCAGCACCGCTGAACTCGCCTTCCGACGTGATTGTTATCTGAATTCCGGCTTTGCCGTACTCGTGAGCAACCGGAACTATTTTTTCGTTGAAAGCATCGCTGTCTTTTTCTTCTTCATATGTTCTCAGGAGATCATTAAAGAGAGGCATTCGCATCCTCCTTTACGTTCTGAAAATTCTTCACCGTTCCTTTGCGAATACGTTTATGAAGGCATTCCTCCGGGCGTTTGAAAGTGATCATCCCATTATCCATTGTCACATCGCTGACATCGAGAAGCAGATAGGTTCTTGATTCCTCGGAATAGCCTTCATCCGGATAGCTGATCCCATGATACATATAGCCGTATCCGATCGTTCCCGTCCCATCAAAGGCACCTTTTCCTTCCCCAAACCTGCAGGGCTTCACATCAGCAATACACTCGTGCTTGCCAAGGAAGACATCTCTTCGTCCGCCTCGCAACAAAGATTTTGCAAAGATTCCATAATGTTTTTCGCGATTTCTGTCCATCTCGAACTCAGATCGGTTCATATTCCATTCGAAATGCGCAGTCACCTGATATCGGACATCCATAAGATAGGTGTAGTATGCAAGATCATTTTTGCCGGTCAGTTTTGGCAGTTTCACGCCTCTTGTCTCCATTTTGATCGGATTCATCACTCTTACCTTATCGACGATCCATTCAAATGTTGGCTTCCAGTAAATACTTTTCAACACGCCTTTGATTGCCTCATAGGTCGGGATTTCATAGGTTGATTTTTCACCTCCTGCAGAGACAATCGGGTCTGCAAACAGAGCCATCCGGGCAGAAACCTCAAATTCCACGCTGTTTTTCTCAGCATATTGTTTCCCGAGTTGTATTTCTTCTGCCTTTATTCCCATCCTTGCTCACCTTCTTTCATTACAGCATCATGTCTTCTGTTTTATACTCCGCTTCTACATCAAGTCCGAAAAGATCGCTGTACGCCACCTTTCCGACAGCCAGCACATGGTCATCCATCAGTTGTTCTATCAGCCCTTTCTCCTCCAGTTTTTTCTTCTGCCACTCATAAATTTTGACGGAATATTCCGAAGCTTCCCTGATCGAATTATTTATTTTCTCGTATTCATACGGCTTGCAGGTGCGAAGAAAAGAAATGATATCTTCTCCCTTGCCGTACGGAACCAGCACGTCCTCGGTATCATCTTCAAAAACCCGGAATTCCTGCCCCATTGTTCCAAACGGCTGCCGCAGTATGTATTGTTTCGATTTCGGGCTGATATAGATTGGATTTAGATCCCCTGCCAGCAGTCTCGCATAGGTGTGAAGATTTCCTGCAAGCGGATATTCTGTAGTACGGCTGCTGCGGGAGGCTGCATACAGATTCAGGTAAAAATCCCTTACAAATTTCGGAGAATCAACTGCCATATCCGAATCGAGGTACAGCGTTTCTGCCATCGCATCCTGAGCACTCTGAATATCCGGCAGTCCTTCAAGCTTCTCACCCTGCAGCCTCACGATGAAGAAATCTCCACCTCCATATTCGTTGCTTCGATTGCATCTTCCTGCCGATTGAACGATGTTGTCATCCCCGGCCAGCACACGCAGCACGGTGTGAAAGGAAAAATCCACGCCGGCCTCAACAAGTTGTGTGGAAATCAGGATCAGACTTCTGCCATCCCTGCCTGCTCCATTGCCGCTGAATCCCCTCTGTATATCCTTCAGTCGGCTGAATACCGCCTCGAGCACCTCTTTCCGGTGGGCCTTGCACATGGATGCAGAAAGATGAACAACATCCGTTTCGTTTCCGGCGTCTTCGCTGATCTTTTCATAAAGCTTTCTTGCCTCCCGTCTGGTATTGCAAATGACCAGAACGGACTGGTCCTGCGATGCCCGACTCAGGCAGAACCCGGCAATATCTTCGATCGTCGACCCATATTTCGAAATTTTATTTTCAATTCTGCACCGTCTGAAAACAGCCAGTTCGGCCTCTGTCAGCCGGACCATATCATCGCTGTCTGCATCGATCGGAAAGTCCAGTCCTTCCAATGCCGGCTGTGTTGCGGACGAAAGGATGATCGTTGCGCCGCAGAAGCCGGCGAGAAAGTTCATCGCAACATCGAAAATCTGAAGGGTCTTGCGCGGCAGAGACTGTACTTCATCGAACACAATGACCGAGTCACAAAGCGCCCTCATTCTTGCGACGGACTGCGTTTTGTCGGAAAAAAGGATCTCAAGGAGCTGGACCATCGTTGTGATAATGACAGGAGCTGACCAGCGGTTCCTCATCACATCATACAAATCCGCTTCATCGCGGGACTTTCCCTCCATCACTACATCCGAATGATGTTCAAGAATGGTTTCCTGCATCGGAAGATAATCCCGGATCACCTTCGCATTCTGATCGATGATTGTGAGAAGAGGCACCACAAAAACGATCCTCTTTTTATGATATTGCAAGGCATGTGCCACGGCATACCGGAGGACCGCAAGCGTCTTACCGCCGCCGGTCGGGACATTCAGCCTGTAGATCCCCGGCTTCTTTTCTGCGAATGCCCTGCATTGATCCGAAATAAGTTCCCGTACACGATTGATCGGCGATTCATGATTAAAACCTGCGATCTTATCTTCCAGGAACCGGAGATCTTCCTCCCACAAACCTGCGATATCTCCATATGTATTCCCAGTTGTAAATTCCGCAGTATCCCTTCGGTCCCCATACATGATTGCGGAAGTCACCATGCGTACGAGTACTGCCGTCACTGCCATCGGATAACCTTTCTCCTGAAGATTGTTCCGGGCACGGGTGTCAGTGGATGTAGTTTTTTCGGTTAAATCTTTCACATGCCGCTGAAGCTTTCCAAAATACGTGTCAAATTCGTCAACGGCACTGCAGAATAAAGAATCTATTTCCTCTGGATCAGAAATTTCGTGTTCAAACGAATATTCTGCCTGCGCATATTCGATCTGATCACGGTCCGCCTCCAGTCTGTGAAGAAACCCGTTCTTTCCGTCAAAACTCACGCAGTCAAAAAGTCCATGGTGTGCCCCGACCGCATAAGCGATGATTTCGGCCGTAAGTTTCGATTCCGCCTTCTTCCGCCCCTCGAATGTTACTCGTGTAGGTGCAGTCCTCTCTGAACCGATGCGCTGACTTGCTTTATTAGAAGCGTTCCCACTTTCCGGCATCACACCGCCATGAAATCTTTCCAGAATGTATATGCAGCCCGCGAATGTATGATTTACGCCTCCCCTTTGAACCTTTTTCCCTTCCGCTGCATTCCGGAGATAATTCTGAAATCTCTGTGTTCCCTTTCCGTCATGAAGAATGCCCGCCAGCATTCCCAGCGACGAAAAGCCAACACTCTTCAAGGCCCCGGATGCATACTCTCCTACTTTTCTATTATGGTCACGCAGGCTCTGCCCGCGTTCCTCATGTGTCTCATCATTGATACACAGATGGGCCAGATTCACTTTCATATCAATCCTCTTCCCTCCGGCAGACATTCCGACAGGGGTTCCGCTACAATAAACACATGTGCGGCTATCAATCCTATATTACTTTATCTGAATATTTATTGACTCATAAAAAATTATGCAGAATTTTGTCAGAAATTTACTCTTGATTAAATACTTTTTCTCTATTTCAATCCACCACAGCAGCTTGCGCCAGCAGGCAAAACGCCGCAGGCGTTCCCTTTGTGGAATGACCTGCGGCGTTCTTTCTCTATTCTGTATTTCGTATTTCTGCTTCTGACAGCTGATCTCTACAGACCCGCCATCCTTCGTATGTACTGCCGCTGTGTTCTACAGCACAGC
>Ga0256406_1004358_pt1 | contig 16291 bp, 15 predicted proteins | sample RumenRJG_03DNA_FD_185986 | JGI IMG/M metagenome (GOLD analysis project Ga0256406, IMG submission 185986) | Bovine rumen microbial communities from Lethbridge, Alberta, Canada - RJG_03 | ecosystem: Host-associated > Mammals > Digestive system > Stomach > Rumen | place: Canada: Alberta | collected... | reverse complement strand
TGACCTGTGCCCGTTGACCCCAGCAAATGCGACTGTAGATACTACCGGTTGTCCGTTGGATTTCGATAGGGACAGTGTTCCGGATTACTTGGACAAGTGCCCCAATTCGGTGCGCGGCGTTAAGGTAAACAAGGACGGTTGCCCCGTAAACAAGAAACAGGACCTGGATAAGCTTAAAACGGGAATCAATTTCAAGAATGGTTCCACGATTCTGACCAAGCCCAGTTACAAGACCTTAGACGATATCGTATATTTGATGGAAAGCTTTGACGATGTGAACCTTGAAATTCAAGGCCACACCGACAATGTGGGCGATGTGGAATACAACGAGAACTTGTCGCAGGGTCGTGCCCAGGCCGTAGTGGACTACCTGATTCGAAAGAACATCAAGGTGGATCGAGTCCGCGCCGTGGGGTATGGGCCGCACAAGCCCATTGCCGACAACAGTACCAAGAAAGGTCGTGCCAAGAACCGCCGTGTAGAACTGGTCCCGTTCTACAAAGATGAATAAAAAGAACGATTGAAAGATGGGGTAAACAATGCGATTCGAGAAAAAAGTCTGGCTTTCGAGCCCCACAATGCACGGTGACGAAATCAAGTTCGTGACCGAGGCTTACGAGACGAATTGGATGAGCACGGTGGGTGCAAACATCAATGAACTCGAAAGCCTTGTTGCTGCTAAAGTGGGTTGCAAGTATGCGGTGGCCCTTTCGGCTGGAACGGCTGCACTCCACCTTTGTACAAAGCTTGCCGGCGAAGCCCTGTATGGCATGCCCAAGGTGGGCGAGGGGGCCTTGCGTGGCCACAAGGTGTTCTGCAGCGACATGACCTTTGACGCAACTGTGAACCCCGTTGCCTATGAAAATGGCGAGGCCGTGTTTATCGATACCGAGTACGATACCTGGAACATGGATCCGGTTGCACTCGAAAAGGCTTTCGAAATTTACCCCGATGTAAGGCTGGTGGTGTTGGTCCATTTGTATGGAACCCCTGCCAAGGTAGACGAGATTCGTGCCATTTGCAAAAAACACAATGCCCTGATAATCGAAGATGCTGCCGAGAGTTTTGGCGCAAGCTACAAGGGCAAGCAGACTGGTGACCTGGGCGACTTTAATGCCATTAGTTTTAACGGCAACAAGATTATTACCGGTTCTAGCGGTGGCATGTTCCTCACCGACAGCAAAGAAGATGCCGAAAAGGTGCGCAAGTGGAGTACCCAGAGTCGCGAAGCTGCCGCCTGGTACCAGCACGAAGAAATTGGCTACAATTACCGCATGAGCAACGTGATTGCGGGCGTGGTCCGCGGTCAGATGCCGTACCTGGAAGAACACATTGCCCAGAAGAAGGCGATTTATATGCGCTATAAGGAAGGCCTGAAGGGACTGCCGGTGGCCATGAACCCTTACGATGCGCAGAACAGCGAGCCGAATTTTTGGCTGAGTTGCTTGATTATAGACAAAGAGGCTATGTGCAAGCAGGTCCGCGGCGAGACCGATTCCCTTTATGTGCATGAAAAGGGCAAAAGTTGCCCCATGGAAATTTTGGACAAGCTATTCGCCATGAATGCCGAAGGTCGCCCTGTGTGGAAACCCATGCACATGCAGCCCATTTACCGTAACCATGGCTTTATTACGGCCCAGGGGAACGGTCGTGCTCGTACGAACGCCTATATTGCAGGCGAATCTGTAGATGTGGGTGCCGATATTTTTGCCCGCGGCCTTTGCCTGCCCAGCGACAACAAGATGACCCCCGACCAGCAGGATGCCATCATCGCGGCTATTCGTGATTGCTTTACATGATTTATCAAGCTCAAAATACGTCATTGCGAGCGTAGCGAAGCAATCTATTTACATAATTAAGTTATACTTTTCGTATGTACTCGCGTCTGTTCAAACGTCCTATTGATTTTTGCTGTGCCCTGGCGGCCATTTGCTGCCTGAGTCCTTTGCTCGTTTTTTTGACGGTGGTGGGGGCCTACAAAATGAAGGGCAATCCGTTCTTTACGCAGCCGCGCCCCGGTAAAGATGAAAAAATCTTCAAGCTCATCAAGTTCCGCACCATGACCAACGAGCGTGACGCGCAGGGGAACCTGCTCCCCGACGACGTGCGACTGAACGCCTACGGCAAGTTCCTCCGCTCCACCAGCCTCGACGAGTTGCCCGAACTGTTCAACATCCTCAAGGGCGACATGGCGGTAATCGGGCCCAGGCCCCTGTTGGTGGAATATCTGCCGCGATACAATTCCGAACAGAAACACCGCCACGATGTGCGCCCCGGGCTCAGTGGTCTTGCGCAGGTGAATGGCCGCAACGCCATCACCTGGGAACAGAAATTCAAGTACGACGTGGAATACGTTAACAATGTGACCTTCCTCGGTGATGTAAAGATTATCCTCACCACGCTCAAGAAGGCTGTAAAGCGCGAAGGAATCAGTGGGGCTGGTGCAGCGACCATGACCGCGTTCATGGGAACCCCGGAACCGGAACAGAAAGGTGAAAATGGCTGAACTTAAGGAAATAGCGATATATGGCGCAGGCGGCTTCGGTCGCGAGGTGGCGTGTACTATCAACAAAATAAACGAGATTGAACCTACGTGGAATCTAATCGGTTTTTTTGATGATGGCGTAGAAAAGGGCAAGATGGTATCGCATTTCGGTCCCGTTCTTGGTGGCATGCAAGAATTGAATGCTTGGCAGTCCAAAATCAATGTAGTCGTAGCCATCGGGAACCCCAATACGGTCAAGAAAGTCGTAGAAAAGATTGACAACGCGAATGTCGAATTCCCGAATTTGATTCACCCGGATGTTGCTTGCTCGGACAAGGAAACATTTTCGATAGGCAAGGGAAACATTGTTCAGACTTGTTGTAGGTTCTCTTGCGATGTAAAAGTTGGGAGTTTCAATGTTTTGAATAGTTCTGTGGTCTTGGGGCACGATGTTTCTATCGGGGATTTCAATTCAATGATGCCCGGCGTCCGTATTTCGGGCGAGGTGACCATGGGTGACTGCAATTTTTTTGGGGTAAATTCCGCCGTTTTGCAGCAAATCAAGATCAAGAACAATGTTAGGCTTGCTGCTGGTAGCGTTTTGATGACAAAACCCAAAGAAAACAGTCTTTATCTTGGCGTGCCTGCCAAATTGGTTAAAGTTTAATATAGGAGTAGAAATGGAAATCGCTGAATTCATCACGAAATTTGCCGAAGAACTCGAAATCGAGAATGTTGACGCCTTGACTCCCGAAACGGCATTCCGCGATCTTGACGAATGGTCTTCGCTTTCTGTAATGGTTTTTATCGCCTTTGCCGATGAAAACTTCGACAAGCAGGTCGGAGACAAGCAGATTGCCGAATGTAACACCATTCAGGACTTGTATAACCTTGTTTCCGCATAAATATGTCGATTCTAAAATTCAATGGAATAGGTATTACGGCAATGGCGGGCGCTGTCCCGAGCCATGTCATCGAAAATTTGAAGTACACCGAGTTTTTCCCGCCCGAGATGGTCAAGGAAGTGGTGGAAAAGGTCGGCATATACGAGCGCCGTTTTGCCGACGAGAAAACCTGTTCTAGTGACTTGTGCTTTGCTGCCGCCCAGAAACTTATTCTTGACAATAACATTGACCGCGATGAAATCGATTTGCTCGTTTTCGTTTCGCAGACGCCCGATTACAGGATGCCGGCGACATCTATCACGTTGCAGCATCGTTTGGGTCTGAAAAACACCTGTATTGCATTTGATGTCAACTTGGGCTGTTCAGCCTTCCTTTATGGGATGTCTGTCGTTTACAGTATGGTGCAAAGCGGTGCAATCCGCAAGGCCCTTATTCTGGATGGTGAGACGCGTAGCAAGGTTTACGGACCGCGCGACCGCCGTTCCGCATTCATTTTTGGCGATGCGGGTATTGCCGCCCTTGTCGAAAAGAACGAGAAGTTTGGCGATGCTTATATCTCGATGAATTCCGACGGTTCCCGTGCCGATCTCATCATGATTAAGGCGGGCGGTTATCGCCACATGTCAACCCCTGAAACCCTGAAAGAGCGCGTAATTGACGAATATGGCAACATGCGTAGCGATGAGCAGGGCTATATGAAGGGCGGAGATGTGTTCAACTTCGTGATTCGCGAAATACCGAGGGATATCAAGAATACGCTTGCTGCAGCCAACGCTTCGGCTGACCAGCTGGACTACATTGTGTTCCACCAGGCGAACAACTTTATAAATTCGTACATTGCGAAGAAGATGAAGTTGGATACCACCAAGATTCCCCATACCATCGAAAAGTTTGGGAATACTTCGAGTGTGAGCGTGCCCATTACCATCGTGAGCGAACTGAAGGGTAAACTGGAAGGTAACAAGACATTGTTGATGAGCGCTTTCGGTGTTGGCATGACCTGGGCCTCTGCCGTTGTGCCGTTTGTCGATACGAAGATTAGTGACATCGTAGAAGTCGAAAACGGCCTGCCTTGCGATGAGGCTCTCCGCCGTGACTACACGCCTGTAGAAAGTGGTTCGGAAGAATCTTCTACAAAGCCCAACAAGGAAGCGTAAGGAGTAGCCGATGTTCAATCCCTTTACCTTAGAGAACAAGACAATCCTTGTGACAGGAGCTTCTAGCGGAATTGGCCGCCAGTGTGCCATAGACTGCTCCAAGATGGGCGCGAAGATTGTTCTTGTAGCCCGCAACCAGGAACGGCTTGACGAGACTCGTTCTTTGATGGAAGGGGATGGACACTTAGTCGTGTGCCTGGACCTGACCAACTTTGATGCGATACCCGACATGGTGAAAAGTGTCGTCGAGAAGGTAGGACCGCTAGATGGTGCGCTGCATTGTGCTGGAATCAGTAACACGGAACCTCTGAAGTTGTACGGCGTGGAACGCCTTGAAGAATTCTTTAGGGCGAATGTTTTTGGCGCGGTAATGCTTACTAAGGAGATTTGCAAACTGAAAAACTACAATAAAGAGGGCGCAAGTATTGTCTTCTTCGCCTCTGTAGCGGCTGTTGTTGGCGAAAGTTGCAAGTCGGCCTATTCTATGACAAAGGGCGCGCTTATCAGTACGACTCGTGCTTTGGCAGTGGAATACTCCAAAAAGAGAATTCGAGTAAACAGCGTGTCTCCTGGCGTGATTGAAACTCCGATTAACGCAAACCAAAACTACATGAAGGACCCTGTTTTGCGGGCGCAGTTCGAGGCCAAACATTTGCTCGGGCTCGGACACTGCACGGACATCAGCAATGCGTGTATTTATTTGCTCTCAGATGCGAGCCGTTGGGTGACGGGGCAGAACCTTGTTGTCGATGGTGGCTATACGGTAAGGTAAATTCAGTAGATGAAAGTTCTTTTGTTGGCAAATAACTCTGGCGGTCTTTTTAAATTTCGTCGAGAACTTTTCGAAGCGTTGATTGCGAAAGGACATGAAGTTTTTTTATCTGTCCCCAACGGCGATTTTATCGATGAAATGCAACAGATGGGTTGCCATTTCATAGAAACGGAAATCTCTCGCCATGGCACGAACCCGCTCACGGACCTTGCCTTAACCAAGAAATATTGCTCAATCATCAAGTTTGTAAAGCCCGATATCGTATTCACATATACCATCAAGCCCAATGTCTATGGGGGTATCGCCTGCCAGTTGTGCAAGGTCCCGTATGTCGCCAATGTGACCGGCCTCGGAACCGCTGTTGAGAACGGTGGCATCCTCCAGAAAATTACCTTGGCGCTCTATAGAACCGGTTTGAGAAAGGCGAAACGGGTGTTTTTCCAGAACCAGGCGAACCTGGATTTTATGCTCAGGCATAAAGTCGTGAGGGGGGCGTATTCCTTGCTCCCCGGCAGCGGCGTGAACCTTGAACGCTTCGCCCCGCTCCCGTATCCCGATGAAACCGACGGAATCCATTTCGTGTTCATCAGCCGCATTATGCGTGAAAAAGGCATTGAACAGTATTTGGAAACTGCAAAACACTTCAAGGTCGCTGAGCCTGCCGAAGCGCCTGACTCACGTCATTCTGACCCTCGTAGGGGGGAAGAATCCAGTGCTGTTCCTAAAATAACATTCCACATCTGCGGTTTCTGCGAACCCGAATACAAGGGCAAACTGGATGAATACGTCAAAAAAGGCTTTGTAATCTATCACGGCATGGTCCGTGATGTCCGCGAAATCCATAAGATTTCGCATTGCACCATCCACCCGAGTTTTTACCCGGAAGGCCTGAGTAATGTTCTTTTGGAAAGTTGCGCAAGTGCACGCCCCATCATCACTACGGATCGCAGCGGTTGTCGCGAAGTCGTTGATGATGGCGTAAACGGCTATGTCGTTAAACAGTGCGATAGCGAAGACCTTATCCAGAAAATCGAGAAGTTCCTTACGTTAACGCACGAACAGAAAATGCGGATGGGACTTGCTGGTAGGGCTAAGGTTGAACGTGAATTTGACCGTAAGATTGTGGTAGAGGCGTATTTGAAAGAGACGGAGAAAGTAAAATGATGAATACTTTATATATCGATTATACGCATTCCGTTCCCCGTCGGCTGGCAAAAGTTCATGGTGGAGGCAACTACGCAAGAACTCTTTTAGTCAGCATTTTGCGACATCTAGAAGATTCGGAGTCTGCTTGTAAAGTTGTTGTCTTATGGCCTAAAGATTACTTGCCCATTTCAGATGTCGAGAAAAGAATTTATGATAGCAAATGGGTTGAAATCATAAGTGTCGACAAATCTATTGACAAAATCGATTATGAGCTTGGCGCCACGTTATTTGTTCCTCTGCTGGGTGTAAAAGAATTTCCTCTTTTAAAAACGTTAAAAAAGAAAAAAATAAATGTCGTATTAACCATTCATGGTTTAAGGTTGTTGGATTATAAAATAGACCTGTACAACACTGATTACGCAACAGGTTTATTGGGCAAAACGAAAGCCCTAATCCAGGAATTAACCCTCCCTGTCAGGCAGGCTATATATAAGTATTCTATAAAAAAATACACGAAATATGTTGATACGATAATAACCGTCTCGAATTACACGTTAGCAAGAATGGCAAAATATTGTCATATAAATAAAGTTCTTCTTCAATTCCAGGGAACTTACCTTGAAGCTAACGATTCTCATAATGATGGCTTTGATAAATCAGAAGAGTATATTCTTTTTGTGAGTGGAAACCGAAGTGAAAAAAATTTGGCCAGGACGATTGACGCATATAAGCAGTATTTAAAATGTTGCGACAAGAAAATGCCCTTGTATGTGGCTGGGACAAGTGCCCAAACTCGGAAAGCGCTAATTCGGTCTCTGAAATTAGATTCTTTGGTTGATGAGCATAGAATTGTCTTTTTTGATTATCTTGATGACGAAGAACTTGTTTCTCTTTATAGACATGCTTCGTTCTTGCTGTACACTTCAAAAAGCGAAGGCTTTGGACTTCCTGCTTTAGAGGCTGCAAAATTCGGATGCCCTGTTGTTGCCGCATACGGAACATCCATTCCTGAAGTTCTTGGCACAAATTGTATTTATGTTGACCCGTATTCAATAGATTCTATAAAGAATGGGATCATGGAAATGTCGAAAGAAGAAAAAAGAGCTTATTACAAGGCTAACGTAGAAAAAGTATTTCAAGATTCAATTCCCCGAATACAAGATAGCACTAGTACTATAATAAATGAATTGTTGAATGGATGAGCAACATGTCAAAAAAAATGCTTTTGTGTCAAGTAAATTCGAACTTACGATGGGCGTTTCAGGAATATGAACGTAATGGTGCTTGTGCGTTTGAATTGTTTAAAAAAGCTAATAAATTGCTTCGTGTAATTCGTTATTTTTGGATACGTCTCAATTTGCCTTTTGTTTCAATTTGGTTTTCAAAGGATTGGGTGAAAAATATAAAAGATGCTGAAATAATAATTATCCAAATGTCCTATTTGACATTGAATCTGCCTGCTTTTATTAATAAGCGAAATCCTAATGTGAAGGTGATTGCTTGGTATTGGGATATTGTTAGGGCCAATACTCAGCCAAAAGACATTAAAGGAAATTGTGAGCTTTGGTCATTTGACCCTGCTGATTGTAAGAAATATGGTATGCGTTTTAACCATCAATATCATTTTAAATCAATGATGAAGAAGACGGAACATTGCAAATGGGATGTGTTTTTTTGTGGATCAGATTGTGGCCGTGGAAAAATGCTGACGGATTTGTATAAGAAAATGTTAGAATTGAATTTAAAAGTGAATTTTAAAATTGTTTACCCTCAAGACAAAAATATTCCGGTAGAAACTGTTTCTAAATTACTTAATTATAATGAAATAAGGGAGTGCAATTTAAATTCAAAAGCTATCCTAGAAATTCCTAGACCAGGTCAATCGGGAGCGACCCTTCGCTTAATGGAAGCTCTTTTTTTAAATAAAAAGGTGATAACAAACAATCCTCACGTAAAGGATGAACCCTTCTATAATGAGGTTAATGTTTTTGTTCTTGGAGAACGCCCGATAGAAAGTTTGAAAGAATTTATAGATTCTGACTATGACCATTCGTCTGATGAATATATTGATAAATATGATTTCAATAGTTGGTTAAGGAATTTTGACAGCTGATGCTCTTAATTTGTATTGTCGGCATTGTTTTTTTGTTGTTATGCGAGTTCCTTGTTTATAGGAATTTAAAAACGCCCGTTTTTGTATATGGGCTTGTTTGGTTACTTGTGTATTTTTCACTCTTTTTACAGCAAGATGAATTGATTTTCAGCAATTCTAGACTTCCTTCTTTTTTCTTGGCGACACTGCTCTTTATTATAGGTTTTAGATTGGTTAATTTTTTTTGCGAGGAATCGTTCTGTCGTGAAAAGTATGAAGTTGCTTGGAATCCTATGCTTGAAAAAATAATCTTTTCTGGGGTCTATTTTTTTTCATTGATTGCGTTTGTTAAATGTTATAGTGTAATATCAATAAGTGAGTTTTCTGCTTGGCAGGCAGTTCGACAAGGCATGTCTGAAGATGAACTTTTTCCTCCATGGATTGGAATCGTTTTCAATTTTGTTCGAATGGTCTTTTTTATTTCTTTTGCTATTTATATGTGCTCGCCAACAAAGAAAAATAAAATTGAATGCTTGTTGGCGTTACCTCCTGTTATATTGACGTGCCTTTTTTCTGCACGTGGTGATTGGTTTATGATAATACTTACACTTATATATTTGGCTTTTTTTATAAGAGATATTTCAAATAAAAAAGTCGTTATAATCGGGATCATTTCGTTCTTGGCCTTTGTTGGAATATTTATATATTCGTCACTTGATAAGTTTAAATATGCATATACAGACATGACTGAATTAGAAAAAATGGAAATGTTGTTCAACTCGTATTTTTTACATCCTGTATTGAACTTTTTCTATTGGTTTGATGAAAATCCTGAATTGGCTGATGGAAAGTATACTTTCCGTTTCTTGATCGCGGTTAAGTCGGCTTTATTTGGTGGAGGTGAGGTTGTTCCTACTGTACTTCCGTTTAGAACAATCAATGGCGTCCAATCTAATGTTTATACTTCACTTAATTGGTGTGCTCGAGATTTTGGGCTTTGGTGGGCGTTGCTGGTACAGTTCTTTTTAGGGGTGTTTTATGGGGGGCTGTACAAACGATTTATGAAGAATGACACATTTCATTTAGCAACGATAATTATTCTTTGCTTGTTGATTGATCCTATCGTAAATCAGTTTTTTGATGATAAATTTTTCTCGCTTGTATCCCATTGGTTGCAAAGAATTATTTTTGTATTTGTTGTTGTTAAGCTTGGTGTTATTATAAAAAGTAAAGAAATGAAAGATGCACCCAATCTTTAAAAATATCTCATTTACGTTTCTCTCGAACATTGTTTGTACGGTTGTATCTGTACTAGTTGTTTTTTTTGTGCCCAAAAGTGTTGGTGTAGAAAGCTACGGTTATTTTCAATTGTATTTATTCTATATAAATTATACGGGTTTTTTGCATTTTGGTTGGGCAGATGGTGTGTATTTGCGGTATGGGGGTGCCTATTATAAAGATTTAGAAAAACCTATGTTTGCAACTCAATTTAGGCTGTTTGTTACAATGGAATTGCTTTTTGGCTTTATATTGTGCTGCTGGGCATATTTCTTTGTTGATTCAACTGAAAAACAAATTGTATACTCTTTAATTGGTGTTTCGATGTGTTTTGCATTGCCCAAGACGTTTTTACAATATGTATTGCAAGGGACTAATCGAATTAAGGAATATGCAACACTTATAATGATTGAGCGGGTGGTTTATGGCTCTTTAGCTCTGTTAATTGTTTTTGCTCAGAAGGATAGTTTTTCGTTGATAATCGGAACGGATCTGGTTGGTAAATTTGTCGCATTACTTTATGCCTTTTACCATTGTCGCGATATTGTATTTGGTAGCTTTGGCTCTCTAAAAGATGCTTTTACAGATATTGTGGCGAATGTAAGGGTTGGCGTAAAATTAATGTTAGCCAATGTAGCTAGTTTGCTGATTCTTGGTGTAGTTCGTTGGTCTATAGAACATGAATGGGATGTGAGTGTGTTTGGCAAGATTTCTCTTACATTGTCCATTTCGAATTTAATGATGCTCTTTATAAGATCTGTTTCGATGGTTCTTTTGCCGACATTACGAAGAACAGACTCGTCTAAATATGCGTCAATCTACTCTAACTTGAAAATTGGATTTTTGGTGGCTATGTTTGGGGGGCTATTTTTGTATTATCCATTGAATTCATTCTTGCTGTATTGGTTGCCAGCCTATGCTGATAGTCTTAAATATATGGCAATTCTTTTCCCTTTATGTATTTATGAGGGGAAATTGAGCTTGCTTGTTGAAACGTACTTAAAAACTATGCGGATGGAAAAAATTTTACTACTGTCAAATATAGTGACTTTAGTATTTAGTTGCCTTTTGACAGTTCTTTTTGTTTTTGTGTTGGAAAACTTGACATGGACTGTTTTGGCAATTCTTTTGATTTTTGCATTTAGAACTTTTTTGGGTGAATTTTTACTTTCTCGAAAAATGCCCATGAGTTTTTTTAGGGACGGTATCTTGGAATGTGTCCTTACGGTTTCTTTTGTGTTGGTTGCATGGTTTTTAAACAATTTTGTTGGAATGTTTGCTTATGGAGCTGTTTATTTGATGTATGTTCTTTTTTATCGAAAAAAACTACTCGCTCTTATGGCGATGATTAAATCGAATATGAAAAAGAGCCTTTAAAAAATGTATATATTTTATGTAAAGGTTTATTATGGCTATAGAAAAAGATTCCAAGTATAATTCTGTTGGCATTTCCCATGTTTCGGGACCTTCAATCACGATGATTGAATTTTTGTCGCTCCTTTGGCAAAAGAAGTCGACAATTTTATTCTTTATGTTTGTCGCTATAATATTGGGTGCTAGCTACGCGATGTGGGTAAGACCCGCGTTTACAAGTGATGTCCTTTTACAGGTTAACACAAAAGGTGCCAGTAGCAAATCGACCAAGGCTTTTGGTGAAATGGGGGCTGTTCTTGATTTGGCCAGTCCTGCCGATGCTGAAATTGAGCTCATTAAGAGTCGAATGGTCTTGAATTATGTCACTGCGGTGGAGCATTTGCATTTAAAAGCGATTCCAATTGGTTTTGGGGACCGCATTACTCATAGAGAAGGTCGTTTAGATTTGGATTCTTTGTCTATTCCCGAAGAATTTCGTAAAGAAAAATGGGTTGCTGTTGCCAAAAGTGATAATGAATATACCGTAATTTCTCCTGATGGTAAAACTGTTCTTGCTTGCATTGTTGGCGAAATTTGCACGGCGGGCTATGCTGGAGATACTTTGGTCATTCGTGTGAAATTTATGGATGCGAAAAAAGGCCAACGGTTTAGAATTGTTCAAGGTTCTCTTTTGAAGGCAGAACAGGTTTTGATGCGCTCGTTGGGCGTCTCGGAAAAGGGAAAGCAGACGGGGATTATATCAGTACGCTATAGTCATCGTTATCCTGATCGTGCCGCATCTATCTTGAATACCATTGCCAAGACCTATTTGCGCCAGAATGTAGAAATGCGCAGCGCAGAAGCCGAAAAGACCTTGGAGTTCCTTGAAGGTCAGTTGCCTGCGGTTAAAGCGAAACTTGATAGTGCAGAAAAAATTTTGGCAGACTATCGTTATAGTATCGGTTCGGTAGATATTGGGGGTGAAACCAAAGCTCATTTGGATAAAGAGGGCCAACTCCAACGCCAGATTATGCAACTGGAACAGGAACGTCAGTCGACCCTTCGTTTATTTAAAGAAGAACACCCAAATGTACAGACAATTGTAAAACAGCAAAATAAGTTGCGTGCCGAGTTGGCCCAACTAAAAAAGAATGCCGAAAAGATGCCGCTGACTCAGCAAGAAGTGAACCGCTTGCAAGAAGAAGTTGCGGTGAACAATGAAGTTTATACCAACATGCTGAATAATATTCAGCAGTTGCGGGTAGTGCGTGCCGGTGAAGTGGGTAACGTGCGTATTGTGGATTTTGCACAAGTTGAACAGAATCAAAGTAAGCCGAATAAGTCTCGTATATTGATGGTTTCTGCAGCTGCAGGATTTATGTTTGGTGTTGTTTTAGTACTTCTTATATATTTATTCAAAAATGGAGTGCGTAGTGCCTCAGAAATTGAACGCGAAACGGGGCTGAGTGTATTTGCGAAGATTCCTCAGTCTTCCAATAAAATATTGCGTGGACATCGGCATCTGCACCATGGGCGCCCCTTTGTATTGCAAGAATGTGATGATGCTGTTTGCGAGGCTTTCCGTGCTTTACAGACTGCCTTGGCTTTCTTGATGCCTAATCCTGAACATTCGGTGATTCTTGTCATGGGCCTTATTCCGGGTGCGGGCAAGAGCTTTGTTTCTTTGAACTTGGCGGCGACTATTGCTGCTAGTGGCAAAAAGGTTCTGCTTATAGATGCCGACATGCGTCGTGGCGTTATTCATAGTGGGTGTAAGTTCGGCTTGGCCGATGTGTTGCTTGGCTTGGCGACATTGGATACTGCCGCCGTTTCTAAATATGAAGATAATTTGTTTGTGATGAACGCGGGCAAGACAAAGCTTGCCGCCTGCGAATTGTTGCGTGGCGATGCCATGGATAAATTGCTGAAAGAAGCCCGCCAGAAGTATGACTTGGTGATTGTCGATACTCCGCCGCTGAACTTGGTGACCGATACGGAACTGATTTGCCCTCTGGTGGATTACTCCTTGTATGTGCTACATTATGGTCGCCACAGTATGGAAGAAATCAAGGAAACCATCGAACGTGTGAAGCGTTATTCCGATAAGCCGGGTGCAATCGTAATGAACCATTGCGAGCGCGAACCGGGCCGTTATGGCTACGGGGATTATGGCAAGGGGCGCTACGGAAAGTAAAATTTTTTGTGGAATATTCCGCTTTGGATTAAAAAATAGGCGTAAAAGCCTGTTTTTGTGAGCGTCCGCACTTTACGAGGAGTGCGGAAAAATATATATTTGTAAAAAAAAATTAGGTTGGTTGAATATATGAGTATTTTCACGAAACTTGCTGTTTTGGGTCTGGTCGCTGGGTTGACCTGCGCTTTTGCTGCTGAAGAGGGCGAGGTTCTTGGCAAATACGGTGCCGTGACCATCAAATACTTGAATGGTAAAAGGACTGCCATTTTCGATGCCGATTCTAAAGAAACTGTCGAAATCACCGAAGATGTGGTGGTGGATTCTTTTTACTATAGCCGTAAATTTTCTGGGAAATGGGATATGCCGGCAACAATCATGTTCCCGTTTGTTATCCAAAATGGTTGCATGAGTCAGTGGGCTGGTATTTTTAAGATTGATAAGATTGTAAATGCTCAAACATGGGCCATTTATACAAGCCCCGTTCAAGATACCGAAGCGAATGTGCCTTACTTTTTGCGCGTAAGTCAAGATCATGTTTCTTTGGCAAATGATCACTGTTACCCAATTACTTTGAATACCACAACAGGTGGAAGTAGGGTTCAGAGCTTTGAACAATGGGATTTTACGGGAACTTATTCCTATAAAGTGTGGGAAGAAGGCGATTCTGAATTGGGCTATGTTTATGGCTTTGCCGCTAAAGAAAAAGAAGTCGATGGTAAGCAAATCCAGCAGGGCCAGTTTGTCAAAGGTAAAGCAGGGGCAAATGTCCGTCCGCTGCGAGCTTATATGATTTACAATCCCAAGAAAAAGGCTCTTTCTAAAGATGCTGACGATGGCTCGGTGGCGGCTTTGACGCCTGATCAATTGCCTAAGGCAATAGATGTGATTTTCAGTGATGAAGAAGGCCATACTACGGCAATTTATTCCTTGAATACCCATACGGGTGAATTCTCGAATAGCACCACCGGTTGGTACGATATGAAGGGCCGCAAGCTCAGTAAGAAGCCGACCATAAAGGGCAATTACTTCTATAATGGAAAGAAGGTAACCATCAAGTAGGGGTAGGCGATGAAGGTTGTTTTTTGGAAAAAAGAGTATGTTGCGCCCAAGATGACTATCTTGGATATGCGCGGCGAAATGAGCCTGCTTGCAGGTTCTGGTCCTTTTGATGATGGTTCCGATGCCGACGAGTACGATGACGAATTCGGCTTTAACCTTAATAAAGGGATGGACCGCCACGCGTAGTAGCGCTGTACGCGATAACCGATTGTCCGCAGTATTTTTTGACCTGTTGCGGGCGGCCTTAGGCGATACGCCGGGTGAGTTGGTCGAATTGAATGCCGAAGAGTGGTACGGGCTGTATAAGCAGGTTGCCCGTCAGTCGCTCCTCGGCATTGCTTTTTATGGGCTGCAGCGTGCGTACCCCGATATAGAAGGCCAGGTGCCCAAGGACCTGTACCTTAAGTGGCTTTACCAGGCCGAGGCCATTCGCGGGCTGAACCAGACCCATTACGAACAGTCGAAAAAGTTGACGGAGCTTTTTGCCGAACGGGGTGCAAAGTCCGTTATTCTTAAGGGGCAGGCCAATTCGCGGATTTACCCTGACAAGTTTGTACGTCAGACGGGTGATATCGATATTTGGGTGGCGGGTGGCCGCGACAAGGTTGTTTCGCTGCTTTCTCAGATGGGTTTGCTGGAGAAGGGTAAGTTTTCTGCACACGAGGTGACTCTCCCCAGGGATGTTTTCGGGATCGATGTGGAGGTGCATTTCAACTACATCTACGATTGCCGGAACCCCTTTGCGAACAAACGCTTAAAGCAGATTCTTTCGTACGAAATCGAGAATCCGGTGGTGGTGGGCGAGGGTTTCAACGTGGCTTCGAACAAGTTCTCGATGCTGATGCAGCTTTCGCATATCCGCAAGCATTTGCTGGGGCATGGAATCGGTTTCCGCCAGATTATGGATTATGCGGTGCTGCTGCGTTCTTCGCTGGAATCGGAGCGAGCCGAAGTCAGCCGGGCGCTTGCGGCGACGGGGCTAAAGCCCATGGCGGGGGCGCTCATGTGGGTGCTTTCGGAATGCCTCGGGTTAAAAGACGAATATTTGCTTTGCGCTCCGGATTCTTCACGTGGTCGGGTTCTGTTGGCTGAAATGTCCGATGATGGAAACTTCGGCAAGAATGCCAAGCGCAAGCGCGGCGGAGTTTTCAAGTGGTGGGTGAGGAACAGGCTGCATTTGTTGCGGATGCTTCCTTTTGATTTTCCGGAGGTTTCCTGGTTCTTGTTGCGCTATTGGGGCGCGTTCCTGTACTATATACCCAGGCGAATTTACCTTTTATATAAATACAAGAAATAAAAAAATCCCCGCCTGCGCGGGGATGACACTTAAGGTTTAGATCCTTCGACAAGCTCAGGATGACATTTATTACTTAAACTGAGCGGTGATGCTTATGTTGCCCGAGATGTCGACAAGGTGCGGGTTTTCGGTAGAACCATCCGACCATCCAGAGAAGACTCTTCCGGCGGCAGGGACAGCCTGCAGTTGCATCTGTGTTCCGGTGAAGAACTTGCCCTGGTAGCTGGTGCTCGGGAGCTTCATTCCGTCGACCAAGACGGTGCCGCCGTTTGCAGAAATGCTTACGGTTGCTTCGCCCTGGAGTCCGAAATAGGTGGCCAGTTCCTGCCTGAAGGTTTCGGTACGGCTCTGGGCGAATCTCAGGATGTCGGCTCCTTCGGGAGACCAGTTGTATTTTGCCTGGTTGCGGGGCCAGCGCTGTTCGTCACGGGAACGTTCGGAACTGGGGAGCATATCCATCTGTTTCTTGATGGCCTGCTGAACCTTTTCGTAGGTCAGGTAGTCGTTCAAAAGGATACAAGCCTGGTTGATAAACAGTCGCTTGAATTCGGGG
>Ga0256406_1004357_pt1 | contig 16295 bp, 11 predicted proteins | sample RumenRJG_03DNA_FD_185986 | JGI IMG/M metagenome (GOLD analysis project Ga0256406, IMG submission 185986) | Bovine rumen microbial communities from Lethbridge, Alberta, Canada - RJG_03 | ecosystem: Host-associated > Mammals > Digestive system > Stomach > Rumen | place: Canada: Alberta | collected... | reverse complement strand
CAGCGTCGACGCCGCGCGCGAGAAGGGGCCTGAGCAGCTGCGCAGCACGCTCTCCGAGGTGCTGCCTCACGCCGTCTACGACAAGACCCTGGGCTCTGCGAGCCTCTCGACCGTCACCGACGTGCTCACCCAGGTCCTGGATCTCGATCAGGCCACCAAGGTGCTGATGCTCACCTCGACCGATCCGGTCGAGCGCGCGCAGACCATCATCACGCTGCTCAACGGCTACAACTACCGCGCCGAGCTGCAGCAGAAGATCTTCGCGCAGGCCAAGGCCGCCATCGAGCGCAACCAGAAGGAGTACTACTTAAACGAGCAGCTGCGCGCCATCAAGAAGGAGCTAGGCCAGGACGATGTCTCCGACGACGAGATAGCCGAGTACCGCCGCCGCGCCGCCGCGCTCAAGGCCCCGGAGTACGTGCACAAGCGCCTGGACCGCGAGATCAAGAAGCTCGCAGCGATGTCAGGCTCCAACTCCGAGAGCACGATGGAGCGCAACTACATCGACACGCTGCTCTCCATCCCCTGGGAGGAGCGCACCGAGGTCAGCCATGATCTCGTCCGCGCCAAGAAGTGCCTCGACGAGGATCACTACGGCCTCGACAAGGTCAAGGACCGCATCCTCGAGTACCTCGCCGTGCAGGCCAAGTCCGACCGCATCCACGGCCCGATCATCTGCCTGATGGGCCCGCCGGGCATCGGCAAGACCTCGCTCGGCCAGTCCATCGCCAAGGCCACCGGGCGCAAGTTCGTACGCATGTCGCTGGGCGGCGTGTACGACGAGGCGGAGATCCGCGGCCACAGGCGCACCTACATCGGCGCGCTGCCCGGGCGCATCATCTCGAACATCATCAAGGCCGGCGTCAACAACCCGCTCTTCCTCCTAGACGAGATTGACAAGGTGGGACAGGACAACGTTCACGGCGATCCGGCCTCGGCGCTGTTGGAGGTGCTCGATCCAGAACAGAACAAGTCCTTCCAGGACAACTACCTCGAGCTCGACTACGATCTGTCCAACGTGATGTTCGTGACCACGGCCAACTCCTACTCGATCCCCGAGCCGCTGCTGGACCGCATGGAGATCATCGACCTCTCCTCCTACACCGAGGACGAGAAGTTCCGCATCGCCAAGGATCACCTCATCGGCAAGGAGATGAGGCTTGCCAGCCTCACGCCTGCCGAGTTCTCGATCTCCGACGACGCGCTCACCGAGCTCATCCGCTACTACACGCACGAGGCCGGCGTGCGCGGGCTTGAGCGCCTCATCAACGGCCTGTGCCGCAAGTCCATCAAGGAGGACCTGCTCTCGCGCCGCAAGGGCTCCCGCGCCCGCCGCATCAAGATGCGCACCATCGGCGTCGCCGACATCCAGAAGATGTTCGGGCCGCGCCGCTACGACTTCACCTCGCGCCTCAAGGAGAACAAGGTGGGGCTCGTGAACGGGCTTGCCTGGACCTCGCTGGGCGGCGACATCCTCCAGCTTGAGGTCGCGGCCAACCCCGGCAAGGGCAAGCACATCCTCACGGGCAAGCTGGGCGATGTCATGAAGGAGTCGATCACCGCGGCCATCACGCTCGTGCGCACGCTCTCGCCTAGGCTCAGGCTCGACCCGTCCTTCTACGAGAAGTGCGACATCCACGTCCACGTGCCCGAGGGCGCCACTCCCAAGGAAGGCCCGTCGGCCGGTGTGGGCATGGTCACCGGCATCGTCTCGGCCATTACCGGCAATCCGGTGCGCGCCGACGTCGCGATGACCGGCGAGATCACGCTGCGCGGCGACGTGCTGCCCATCGGCGGCCTCAAGGAGAAGCTCCTGGCCGCGCTGCGCGGCGGGATCCGCACCGTGCTCATTCCCAAGGAGAACGAGAAGGATCTCTGGGACATGCCCGACAAGATCAAGAAGGGCATCGAGATAGTGCCGGTCTCGCGCATCGAGGAGGTGCTCTCCCGCGCCCTCGAGAACGATCCAGGCACTTTCACCCCGACCACCGAGTGGAAGGCCCTGGATCACGCCAAGGAGAGTGCAAGTGGCGACACCCGCAGGGGCGAGGCCGGGGCGCAGTAAGGAGGAGAGATGGAAGAGCAAAAGCGCAAGGACGAGGCAGGGCAGGAGACGCAGGGCCTCGACAGCGTCGAGTCGGTCGAGATAGCCGGGATCAGCGAGCCTGAGGCAGGCGCTGATCCCGAGCCCACCGCAAGCGCAACTGATGGCGGGCAGGCGGACAACCTCTCAGATGAGATAGAGCTGCGCATGCGCGGCATCGACGCGGTGATGATCTCGATGCGCCGCGTCTGCAAGTACATCGAGGAGTCGGAGCAGGGCGCTCCTTCTGATCCCAAGCTCGCCCCGCTCGGCGGCAACATCGTCGCGATCATCCGCCAGATGAGCGCGCAGGTGGAGAACATGCTGCCGATGCTGCGCGACTTCGCAGACAACCTCGAGGCGCTGGGGGAGAGCGAGAAGGCCGGCCACATCCTAAAGTCCCTGGAGGAGATAGAGGATGAGCGCCTGCCCAGGATCCTCGCCTTCCTGGAGAGCCATCCGGTACGGCACAATCCGATAAAGCGCCCGCCTGAGGAATAGGGCATGCGCCAAAAAGGGGCCGCAAGGCCCCTTTTTTGAAGCCCTGATCCGGCAAAACCGACCCTGAAGGCCCGCAAATGGCTTGATATCAACCTTCCGAGGGGTTCATGGAGGCTCGATTTTTTGGACTGGATCTAATTTTTGACAAAGACAGCAGGATTTGTCCCCTTGCCCGTGCATAATTAGGCCATACCCTTGATTTTGGCTACAGCAAGCCGTTTTGCGGCAAATCCATACAAGGGGAACAGAGAAAGCAAACAGGAGTTTATTGTGAACAAAGGACAGTTGGTCGAATGCGTTGCCAAGAACGCTGAACTTACCTCCAAGCAGGCCCATGAAGCGGTCAATGCGATTTTTGACACCATCAAGCAGACCCTTGCCAAAGGTGAGGATGTCACCCTGATCGGCTTCGGCACCTTCCTGGTCCGCGAGCGCGCCGCCCGCACTGGCCGCAATCCTCGTACCAAGGAAACCGTCCAGATCCCTTCCTGCAAGGTTCCCGCTTTCAAGGCAGGCGCCCCTCTGAAGGCTGCTGTCAACGGCAAGTAATCAAGGTTTTTCATAGAAGATCCCTCCTTGCGCGGAGGGATTTTTTGTCTCCCCGCTCAGGCGCAAGTCCCTGGCCGCAAGCCACGAAGCTCGATGAGGAAGCCTGCCTTTTCGTGACAGGCGCCCATGATCCGCAAACTCAATTGCAAATTTCCGCGCCTTTGCGTCCATCTGCAATCCAGCGCAATGGAATCGCAAGGACTTGCGAACTAGAATCAATTCAACTGATCCGCGAAGCACAAAGGAGACAGGCCAATGGACAAAGGACAAAGCGCAAGCGCTGGCGAGGCGCGCCTGGGCACCCTTGCCACCTTATTCCGCATCCGGCACGGCCTTGCCATCATCATCTCGATCGGTATCGCGCTCTCGGCAGCCTGCGCGTTCGTCTCAGGGAGGATCCACTTTGCGGGGATCAAGGCCGACACCGTCGAGATCTCGGAGTTCTGCAGCGAAAACTTCAAGGCCCTCCTGCTCCAGTACGCCCGCGCAGCCGCGCTCTCGGCCGACCTCATATCCTCGCGCAACGGCCAGACGGCTGAGGTGCTTTCCCGTTCTCACATGATCCTCGACATGATGCCGGTCCCAGCCCGCATGGCGATCGCAAAGGATGGCAGGTTCACAGAGCTTGTCGGCACCTTCAAGAGCGGCACCGGCGCCTTTGCCAAGCGCTCCCTGGATGAGATCCAAATCCTGGACGAGGACGCCATGAAGGCGGCCTCCGAGCATGAGACCATCGTCTCGTTGGCCCCGATCATGAAGGATGAGGGGATCTCGTTTGCGGTGATCCACCCCGTGTACGACGTGGACGGCTATGGCAGCGACCACCTCTGGGGGCACGTCATCCTGGTGGCCAAGCCCAGGGACGTCCTGTCCGAGATCTCGCAGCTCATCACGCCCTTTGGCAGCTACGGGGTCTCCTACACCTTAAGGTCCCGCTTCTACCCAGGCGGCATGAGGATCTTCGGAGACCAGCCGGGGAGCCTTGCCGCCTCGACCTCCTTCAACTTCCTGGGCCATGAATGGACGGTCAGCGCAAGCCCCAGGGCCAGCTGGCACGCCATCGCCGCCCCGGCGTGGATCCTCGTGCTGGGGCTGCTGCTCACCGCGCTTCTGGCCACGCTCTGGTCGTACGGGCGCTTCCTGGTGTTCGCCAACCGCTCGCTTGGCGAGGCGAACCTCGAGCTCAAGCGCTTGTCCGAGACCGATCCGCTCACCGGCGCCTGCAACCGCCAGGGCTGCAAGGAGGCGTTGGAGTCGCTCCTCTCCTCAAGCGGAGGCAAGGGCGTGGTGATGTGCGTCACCGATCTCGACGACTTCAAGCGCATCAACGACATCTACGGCCACCAGGCGGGAGACGAGGTGCTGCGCGACATGGTGCGCGGCCTGAGGAAAGCCATGCTCGGGCGCGGCATGCTCTCGCGCATGGGCGGCGACGAGTTCGTCATGGCGCTTGAAGGCGGGGATCAGCTGGCGCTCGACGGCTTGGCGGCCTTTGCCGCCAAGCCACACTTTGCAAAGTTCAGCGGCGCCGTGGTGCAGTACTCCATATCGATAGGCGCGGCGCGCCTGCCCGATGACGCGCGGGATCTCAACAGCCTCGGCGCCTGCGCAGACCTGGCGCTCTACCACACCAAGCTCTCGGGCAAGTGCGGCCTTTCCTTCTACAAGAAGGAGAACACGCTCTCGGACCGCATCGAGATGGGCTTCTCGCGCTATGAGATCCAGGAGGGCTTCCCCTGCGGCCTGCTCATCTGCAAGTCAGGCGGGCGCGGGGAGATCCTCTACGCAAACCGCCGCCTCTTAAAGTCCCTGGGATTCAAATCGTTGGCCGCGCTCAAGGAGGCCTGCGGCGGTTACGCCGCGTCGCTCTTCCACAACGAGGACTCGCATGAGATAAAGGAACTCGCCGCGATGCACATAAGCCGGGGCTCCTCTGCTATAGGCTGCAGGCGCATGCGCATCCTCACGGGCGGAGGCGGCTACAAGACGATGTTCGCGGCCGGTCAGATGGCCTCCCACAGCTACTACGGCGATCTGTGGTACGTCGTGCTGCTCGATGACGAGGATCTGCTCCCTCCTAAAAGCGCTCCTGCGGCCTGGAGCGAAGGCTAAAAGCCATCCCTGATAACTGCATGATCTATGGCGGCGCATTTGCGCCGCAAGATGCGCTTTGTGCGAAAATTCGTCCCCGATCACACTTTCAGCGCGCCCGGGGCGCATAAGGACATGCCAGCAACCGCAGCAGAACAGCCCAAGAGGCTCTTCACCCCCAACTACATCCTCATCCTTGCCACGAACTTCCTGCTCTACTTCGTGGACTACGCGATGATGCTCTGGACCACCGCCTGGGCCATCAGGCACTTCAAGGCGGATGTGAGCGTCGCCGGCCTCGCCTCGGGGCTCTTCATCGTGGGCGCGCTCATCGCCCGCATCCCGATGGGCAGGTTCATCGACTTCATAGGCCGCCGCCGCACTTTCGTGCTCGGTGCTGCCATCTACCTCGTGACCTCGCCGCTGTACATCCTCTGCCCGAACGTCTGGGTGCTCTGCCTCTTAAGGCTCGCCCACGGCTTCGGCTTCGGCACGACCTCCACGGCCGCCTCGACCGTGGTCGCCTCGATAATCCCGCTCTCGCGCATGGGCACCGGCATCGGCTATTTCACCCTAGGCCTCACGTTCGCCTCCGCCGTAGGCCCCTTTGTGGCGATAAACCTCGACTCCCAAGGCCTCTACGAGGCCGTGGTCTGGATCTCGACGGCCACCGCGGCGCTCGTGCTCATCGCAAGCTTCGTCATCAAGTGCCCGGAGCGGGCGATCCTTCCCTCCGAGAAGGAGAAGCTCTTCAAGGTGCGCGCAGGCGACTTCTTCGAGCGCCGGGCGGTGCCGATCTCAACCATCGCGCTTTTAGGCGGCATCTGCTACTCTTCGGTCCTAAGCTACATCGGCGCCTACGCGAGCTTCCGCGGCGTCACCGGGATCGGCGCCGCCTGCTTCTTCGTGGTGTTCGCGGCGGTGACGGTCCTAAGCCGCCCCTTTGCAGGCTGGCTCATCGACCACCGCGGCGGCAACGTGACCATAGTCCCGGCCCTCTTGTGCGTGGCGCTCTCAATGTGCTTGATGGCTGCCGCCGCATCCGACGTGATGTTCCTTCTGGGAGCGGCGCTCCTGGGCTACGGCTACGGCACCATCACCGCAGGCTGCCACGCGCTGGCAGTCCACATCAGTCCCTTGCACCGCATAGGCGTGGGCACCTCGACCTACTTTGTGTTCTTAGACGGCGGCGTTGGCGTGGGGCCCTACTTCCTGGGACTCTTCGTGGACCACCTGGGGTTCCAGTCCATCTACATCATCTCGGCTGTCATCGCGCTTCTTGCCATCGCGTTCTTCTACTGGGCGCTGCTGCGCCGTGGCTTGTTCTCCAGATCCCACATGCAGAGGACGGCGAAGGCTAAAATGCTCAGGCAGCAGCGCCGCAACCGCGGCCTCAAGGCCGCGGCGGAGCAGGGCGCGCAATAGAGCTGAACGGGGGTGCATTGATGAGCTTGTTTGAGAAGATCGCGTTTTGCGACGAACCCTATGATCCCGATCGCCGCGCCTACAGCCGCGCCTTGGAGTTCTGGAAGGCCGCAGGCAGCGCGCCCGGCGCGCTGTGCGCCGCGGCCGTCCAATCTGCAAGCCCGTCGCAGGACGAGGCGGATGCCGGGGCATCGCCCGACCCAAGGCAGGGGCAGGAGGGCTGGCTTGAGTCCTGGCTTGAGAGCGCCGCGAGCGCGGCCTCCTCGCGCCGGATCATAAAAAGCGGCGAGCCAAGCCGCGAGATGGTCGCCCTGGAGCACGAGTGGGGGAGCACCATGCTCATCCTGGACTCAGGCCGCGCTGCCGGTGGCGGGGCGCGCTTCATCCCCGACTTCAAGCTCAGCATGCTGCGCTTTTCTCCTGCCCCTGCCTACCTCGTGCAGGATCCCGCGCCGCTTCACGAGCACCAGGGCCCGGTGCTCATCGCGATGAACGTGGCGACCCCGGACGACCGCTTCATGCGCGACATGCACAAGTTCCTGATGCGCCGCGCCCGCGAGCTGGCCACCGCCTACAACGCGCAGGTGCACCTCGTCAACGCCGTGCGCCCGGTGTTAAACCCCTACCCGGGGGACCTCGTGGGGCTGGCCCCGGAGATCCTAGGCGAGAGGCTCAGGCGCGAGTGCTTCCAGAACCTCATGGACTTCGCCTCGCACTACGGCATCCCGGATGAGCACTGCCACGTCATCGACGGGATCCCCGAGGAGGTGGTGCCGAACCTCTGCCATGCGCTCAGGCCCGCGTGCCTGGTCATGGCTAGCTCCGGCCGCTCGGGGATCGCAGGCTCGATCATAGGCAACGTCCCCGAGGCGATCATGCGCCGCGTGGACTGCGACATGCTCATCGTCCCGGAGAAGTGCCTCAAGTACCAGAAGATGGACTGAGGACCGCCTCCCTGCCTTGCTTGGCGCGGCGCCATTCGTGCGCCGCGCTCCCAGATGATAGAATATCCCGTGTTTTGATGCGCCTTGGCTCGTCCTTGGCGCAGGCGCGGCGTTTTGCCGCTTGAGAATGGAACAACTATGCTAAGCGATACTCTGCGCGAAGGCGCGCACGGCAGGATCTTCAAGATCCTGTTCTGGATCATCATCCTCTCATTCGTTTTCGCCGGCGTCGGCAACTACCTCATCCCGAGGCTCGACACCGATCCGGTGAAGGTCGGCGACTTCAAGATCACCTCGTCGCAGTGGACGGAGCAGTACAACCGCCAGACCCAGCAGATCATGCGCGCATACGGCCCCAAGGCCTCCGAGATGCTCGAGGACAAGGACACCGTCAAGCGCCTGCACATGCAGGTGCTCGAGTCGATGGTCGACAATGCCGCGCTCAACGCCGCGACCTGGGATCAGGGGATCCGCATCGGCGACGAAGAAGTGAAGGACGTGATCCGCAGGACCCCGGCCTTCCAGAAGGACGGCAAGTTCGACAACGATCTCTTCCTGGCCTCCGTCCACAACATCGGCGCCTCGCCAGAGTCCTACGCCGAGCAGCTGCGCACCGGGCTGCTCTCGGACACCGTGCGCAACCCCACCGTCACGCTCTCCTCGCAGGTCATGCCCTATGAGTCCAAGATGCTCGGCAAGCTCTTCGCGCAGACCCGCACCGCCGACATCTACTCGCTCGATCCCGCCTCGCTCAAGGACAGCGTGAAAGTGACCGGCGAGGAGGCCAAGGCCTACTACGACGCCCACCACGGCGAGTTCATGGATCCGGCCAACGTGCGCTTCACCTACGTCGTGCTCTCGGTGGACGGGATCAGCAAGTCCCTCAAGATCTCCGACAAGCAGGCCGAGGACTACTACAACATGCACCAGGACGAGTTCCAGCTCCCCGAGTCGCGCGAGGTCTCCCACATCCTCGTCAAGAACGGCGAGGGCTCCAAGGCCAAGGTTGAGAAGGTGCAGCAGGCCCTCAAGAACGGCACGGCCTTCGCCGATGTGGCCAGGGAGTACTCCGACGATCCCAACACCGCCAAGGAAGGCGGCTCGATGGGCAGCGTGACCCGTGGCAAGCTCGCGGCCAACCTCGATGACGCGCTCTTCAAGCTTGCAAAGCCCGGCGACGTCTCCGATCCCATCGTCGATGACTACGGCACCCACTTCATAAGGCTCGACGGCATCTCCGCGGCCCACACCCCGGCCTTCGAGGATGTGAAGGAGAAAGCCCGCTCGTCGGCCCTGGCCGAGGCTGCCCGCAAGGAGTACGACGAGAAGCTCTCCCAGCTCTCCGACGTCTCCTTCGAGAACCCCGACTCGCTCGACGCCACCGCCAAGGCCCTGGGCCTTGAGGTGCAGGACTCCGGCGTGCTTCGCTACGGCGACACCAGCGCCAAGTGGCCGCTCAACACCGAGGAGATGCAGAAGGCCGCCTTCAAGGAGGAGAACCGCACCTCCAACGTCAACTCGCCTGCGATCTCGCTGGGCGACAGCGCTGCGGCGGTCATCAACGTCAACTCCTACAACGGCTCCAAGCTGCTTTCGTTTGACAAGGTGAAGGACAAGGCCGAGGCTGCCGCCTACGACAAGAAGGCCTCCGGCGAGGCCGTCAAGATCCTCGAGGACTACGCCAAGGCGCTCAAGGCCGATCCCAAGGCCGCCGCCCCGCAGTTCGTGACCGCCAAGACCGGCGTGGTGCTCTCAAGGGGCTCCCGCGACGCCGATCCTGAGTTCACCGCCAGGGTCTTCGCGATGCCCGCAGAGCCTGGCAAGGCGACCCTGGTCGCCCGCAACGGCAAGGTCGAAAGCCTTGCGATCCTCAAGGAGATAGGCGAGGGGTCCGAGGAGCAGGAGAAGGCCTACACCGCCTTCATCAACAGCCAGTTCCAGCAATTCGCCGCCTCCCGCGCCGAGGAGATGCTCTTCAAGGGCGCCCGCGAGCTCATGAAGATCAAGTACAACGACGACGCCATCAACATGGTGATCAAGCAGGACTCCGGCGACACCAAGTAACCAAGAGCATCCTGTCTGCAGGCCCGGCCCAACGCCGGGCTTTGTCGTATCAGGATGGATGAAATTGCGGCCTGCCGATTGCGTACGCAAAGTGATGGAATGAGGCACCAAAAAGGCGGTGAAGCTCATGGGCTGCGAACGCAGGCCGGGGCAGGGCTTTGGCTATAATCCAAGCAATCAAGTAAACGGCAGGGAAACGGCGATGTCATTCAAGAAGATCCTCAAAGGCAGCATGCCTTTTTGGAAAAGCCTCGCAGGAGAAAACGGTCATCGTCGACAAGACCGAATACATCGCACGCCTTGAGGATAGCGGCATCAAGATGGCGCTATTCCTGCGGCCGCGCCGCTTTGGAAAGAGCTTCCTCGCAAGGGCGCTTTTACGCCTACCACGACACCGCGTTCAAGCGCGAGTTCGCGTCTTCCTTCAAAGGCAAAAAGCACCTGGATCGGCTCTCACCCAACTCCCCGCGCCAGCTCCTGCTGCTGCCTGATGATGGATTTCTCAGGGCTCTGCTCGGATCCCTCAAGGTCAAGAGAGAGCCTCGGCTTTGTCCTGCTCAGGACGATGACCGAGTTTTCAAAATACCATCCGGACAAGGGAATGCCTCTTGGCAAGATCCTCAAGCTGCCCACAGGCGATCCCTTGGCGATGATGAAGGCGTTCGTGCGCTATTTCACCAAGCATGCCGGCGAGGACGACCTCATCTACATCATCATCTGCGAATGCGACACCCTTGCAGATGAAATCCTGGCCAGATCCCGCAAGGCTGTCCTTGATCCGGAGGCAATCCCGCCTGCGGACGATGGATCCCCCAATGACTTCTCAGACCTCCTGAAAAGCTGCGCTGGAGGGAGCAGGGGGCGCCCGATCGACCGCGTCTTCATGACAGGGGCCGTGGCAGGCACGATGGGCAAGCCGGATCCAGGCCTCGGCCTTTGCCAGGACATCAGCCTGATGGAATGGTGCAACGCGATGGCCGGGATCACGCTTGGCGAGCTCTCCGGCGTGATCGACGAGACCGTGGACTTTGCCAAGATCCCGGGGCTTTCGAAAAGAGAGGTCCTGGACATCATGCAAAGGGCTTTGACGGCTACGTGTTCTCGCCGCAATGCCATGAGCATGTGCTCAACACCAGCCTCTGCCTTACCTTCCTCCATGATCTCATCATGCAAAAGGGCTTGCCGCAGCGGCGTGATGATGGATCCATAGCAGAAGGAGAGGAAAAGCTCAGAGACGTGATGGCTCTGGCGGATCCGCGAGTATGCGACGAAGCAGCCTCGCTGGTCTTGGACCACAAGCCCATCATTGCCAGGCCGCCGCGGGCGTTGGATTTGAAGCATGCCGGCCAGATCGACTACGACGACCTGGCATTGCCGCTGGCCTGTCTTGGATATCTCACGATCGTCCCCGGCCATGACACCAAGGCAGATGGTGCCGAGACCTGCTGCATGACGCCCAATGAGGTTTTCCACAACATCTTCCTTGAGTGGGCGGGATGCTAGGAAAGCCGCGCCTGCCCAGTGGCTTGAGCCCTCGCCGTAGGCTGCGCTAGGCGGCGCGTCAAAACCGGCAAGGCCAAAAGCAAGCGCAGTTGAGGAGATCCAAGGCTGGAGGTCGCTGAGGCTCCTCACCTCTGCGACCGCAAAAGCTCGGCGCACAGGGCCTTCAACCCCTGTCGCGTCTTCGAGGCGCGCAGCGCGGCGGCTGAGGTGATCCCGCCTGCCTCTGAGAATTTCAACTGCTCGCCCTCATCGCCCGCGTCTGCCGATGCTCCGCAGGCTGAAGCGCTTTCCGATCCCTGAGCACCGTCCATCGGGAACGCGGGTTCCTTCTTAGCCTTGCCCTTGCCGTCCAAGGCGGCATCCATCATGGATCCAGCCTCAAGCGGCGCCGATTCGTGGCTGTCGTAGCGCAGCGATCCCTCGATCACCTGCTCAAGGTCGATCTCCCCGCTTATGGGCGGGCGCTCCTTGAACCTGATGCGGCAGAGATCGCCGCAGCTCCTCATGCCGTGGGCGCGGATGATCGCGTCAAGCTCTGGCGGGCGCATCCCGCGGTCGATGATGTTGACGCGGCGCACCTCCTCAGGAAGCGACATCCTCACCATCGCGCCCTTGACGTACACCGTCTCCTCCTCAAGATCGACCCGGTGCCAGGAGAGGAAGCGGCGCGGCCCCTTGAGCTCGTAGAAGCCCGAGGTCACGAGCAGGGGGTTGGCGCGGGGCGCCTCGTAGTCCGAGCCCTCCTGCATGAGGTTCAAGTTCCTCACTATGGCCCGAAGGCGCACGATTTCCGTCCCGCCGCCCTGGAGCAGCACCCCGGCGTCGCCTGCGAAGGCCTCGGCGTCCGGGGTGTTGAACACCAGGGCGCCTTGGAGAGCGCGCGAGGCCAGATCGGCCCTCAGGTAGTCGGGCAGCGAGGCGATGGCGCTGCCGCGCGATGACTGCGAGTAGGCCGAGTAGCTGTCGGCCTCGCGCACGATCGCGCAAAACGGGCTTTCCTGATCGAAAAGCTCCTCAGGCTCCATGAACGGCCTTGTGAAGCTCAGGGCCCCCATGCAGTCGCGGAAGAGCAGCAGCGCCATGCAGTAGCGCAGATTGGCGTGGACGCGCCTGCGCCCCTTGTTGAAGCTCACGCAGATCCTTTGATCAGCGATCCCTTCCATGAAGTCGTCGAGCCGCTCCCTCAGCGGATCCCAGATCCTGCCTGCGACATCTGACACCTCGTAGTCCGAGATCGGCTTTCCGAGATCGTGCATCAGCGCGAGCATCATCACGCACAGCCTGGGGCGGAAGCTGTCCTGGGCGCTGCCTGAGTCCATGCCCTCCATGGCGTTGAGCGCGGTGAGAAGCGAGTGACGGAAGAGCCCTCCTGCGTCGGGATCGTGCACAGCCTCCGAGGCAGGAAGCGACGAGATGGTCGAAGCCAGGGACGCGATGAGCGGCATCGCCGCCTCATCCCAGATCTGCTCAGGCGCATCGAGGGCGAAGCGCAGCCTGCCGATGAGGGCGCGGTAGCGGTAGAGCAGGGTCCTGCCGTCCGCGTACTTGAAGATGTGGCAGCCGGACGGCCCCACGGCGAACACCGGGCCATCGGCGGGATCGCCGGGGCGGAGAGCAGGGTGCCTTGAAACTCTTTTGATGCGGAGCAGCTTGCCGAACATGGAACCTCCTTTGGCGTTTTGATGGCGAATGCTAGCCGATCTTGGATTTGCACAATGCGCGGATCCCATGCCGTGTAGAAACTTTGCGCATGCGGGGATGAAAGAGGATGAGATGATGGTTAAGCCAGTAAAGATGCACCATCATGATCCAGAATTTGAGATTTTGAATACTGAAATGTCAGTTTTTAAAAATTATTTGTCAAAGGATGAATCAAGCAGAAAGGCGGAAATAACCTTTTAAATGCAAGGCATTGCGAAAAAGAGTAAAATATCCAGATCAAGATGATGCACCGTAAGTGTGCAAGATCTGGCTCAGACAGCTTGATTGAGGGGTGGATTTGCTCTTAAATGGTGACAAATTTTGAAACGGACGCATAGATATGAACTTGCATGAATACCAGGCCAAGGAAATCTTCAAGAAATACGGCCTCCCCGTCGGGGAATTCGAGGTGAGCACCAAGGCCACCGGGATCGGCCGGGCCGCCTACGATCTCGCCCCCGGCCCCTACGCAGTCAAATGCCAGGTCCACAGCGGGGCCCGCGGCAAGGCCGGCGGCGTCAAGGTGGTGCAGACCCCGGCCGAGGCCGAGGCCTTCGCCGCCAAGTGGCTCGGGCGCAGGCTCGTGACGCGCCAGAGCGGCCCGCACGGCAAGCCCGTCAACAAGATCCTCATCGAGCGCGCCGTGAAGGTCCAAAAGGAGATCTACGTCTCCTGCGCCATCGACCGCGCCAAGGCGGCGCTGGTCGTGCTCGCCTCCCCCTGCGGCGGCATGAGCATCGAGGAGGTGGCCAAGCAGTCGCCTGAGAAGATCTTCCGCGAGGAGATCGACCTGCTGGTCGGCCCCGAGGCCTTCCAGGGCCGCGAGCTTGCCTACCGCCTGGGGCTTGAGGGCAAGCAGGTGAACGCCTTTGCCAAGATCTACACCGGCATCGTCAGGATGTTCCTCGACAACGATCTCTCGCTCGTCGAGATCAACCCGCTCGTGGTCACCGAGAGCGGGGCGCTGCAGTGCCTTGACGCCAAGATAAACGTCGACTCCTACGCGCTCTACCGCCACCCCGAGCTTGCCGAGATGGACGATCCGACCCAGGAGGATCCTCGCGTGGCCACCGCCGTGGCCGCGGGCTTCTCCTACGTGCCGCTCGAGGGCACCATCGGCTGCCTCGTCAACGGCGCCGGCCTTGCCATGGGCACGATGGACATCATCAAGAACATGGGCGGCACGCCTGCCAACTTCCTCGACGTCGGCGGCACGGCCACCAAGGATCGCGTCAAGGAGGCCTTCAAGGTCATCCTGGAGGATCCCAACGTGCGCTGCATCATGGTCAACATCTTCGGCGGCATCGTCCGCTGCGACATGATAGCCGAAGGCATCAAGGGCGCCGTCGAGGAGATCAAGACCAAGGTTCCGGTGGTGGTGAGGCTCGAGGGCAACCACGCCCAGAAGGGCCAGGAGATCCTGACCGACTGCGGACTCAACATCGTCCCGGCCAGGGATCTCAGGCAGGCGGCCGCGCTGGCCGTCAAGACGGCTGCGGAACAGGCTTGAGGAGGAAGGAATGAGCATTCTAGTCAACAGCGACACCCGCGTGATCTGCCAGGGCATCACCGGTTCCCAGGGCACGGCGCACTGCGAGCAGATGCTCGCCTACGGCACCAAGGTCGTAGGCGGCGTCACCCCGGGCAAGGGCGGCCAGACCCACCTTGGGCTGCCGGTGTTCAACACCGTGTCCAAGGCGGTCGAGGAGACCGGCGCCAACGCCACCATGATCATGGTTCCGCCTCCATTTGCCGCGGACTCGATCCTCGAGGCTATTGCAGCTGAGATCCCGCTCATCGTCTGCATAACCGAGGGCATCCCGGTCATCGACATGCTCAAGGTCAAGGCGCGCCTGCGCCAGTCCAGGAGCGTGCTCATCGGCCCCAACTGCCCGGGCATCCTCACTCCCGACGAGTGCAAGATCGGGATCATGCCCCAGGAGATCTTCTTGAAGGGCAAGGTCGGCATAGTCTCGCGCTCGGGCACGCTCACCTACGAGGCGGTCAAGGAGACCACGGACGCCGGCTTCGGCCAGTCCACCTGCGTGGGCATCGGCGGCGATCCGGTCCAGGGCTCGAGCTTCGTGGACATGCTCAAGCGCTTTGAGGACGATCCAAAGACCGAGGCCGTGGTGATGGTGGGCGAGATCGGCGGCACCGCCGAGCAGGACGCCGCGCACTACATCCGCGACCACATGGACAAGCCGGTCATCTCCTACATCGCGGGCGCCTCGGCTCCGGCCGGGCAGCGCATGGGGCACGCCGGCGCGATCATCTCAGGCGGCGGGTCGACCGCCGCCGAGAAGCGCAAGGTGCTCGAGGAGTGCGGCGTGACCGTGGTCGACACGGCAGCCGACATCGCCGATGGCATCAAGAAGGCCACCGGCTGGAAGTAATCCTTGCCAAAGGCGCATGGGGGCGGGGCCTTGGGGCTGCCGCCCTCTTTTGTTTTTGGGCAAGGGCAGGCCTCATCATTCCATGCGCTGTAGCGGGGCAGCCTTGCAGTTAGGCGATGGCCGCCTGAGAATTGAGCGTGTCACAGGTTGCAGCAACGGAGGCCTGGCCTCCTAGGGAGTTCTCATGAAGTACCTGGTGGTGGGAAGCGGCGGCACCGGCGGGGCGCTCGGGGCCTACCTCGCGCGCGCAGGCAGGGACGTGACCCTGATAGCCCGCGGCGAGAAGCTCAAGGCCATGAGGGAGCGCGGCCTTAGGATCATCCGCCTTGAAGACGAGTTCACGGTCAATCCAATCAAGTGCTGCGCGATGGACGATTACCAGGAGACGCCCGACGTCATCCTCCTTTGCGTCAAGGGCTACTCGGTGGACTCGACGATCCCGTTCATAAGGCGTGTCGCCGGCCCCTCGACCGTGGTCATCCCCATTCTCAACATCTACGGCATCGGCGGCCGCATGCAGAAGGATCTGCCCGGAGTCCTGATCACCGACGGCTGCATCTACATCGCTTCCGAGCTCAAGGAGCCCGGGGTGATCCTGATGTCGGGGCCGCAGATGCGCATCGTCTTCGGCGTGAGGGAGAAGTCCGAGTACCGCCCGGCGCTCGCGTACATAAGCCGCGATCTCAAGGAGTGCGGCATCAGCGCCGATCTCTCAGATGACATCAGGCGCGACGCGCTCGTGAAGTTCTCCTACGTCTCGCCCCAGGGCGCCTGCGGGATCATCTACGGCATACCCATCGGCCCGATGCAGCAAGAGGGGCCCGAGCGCGAGTGCTTCAAGGAGCTCGTGCGCGAGGTCGAGGCCATAGGCAGGGCGCAGGGCATAGCGTTCCAGGAGGATCTCGTCGCGCGCAACCTCGGGATCCTCGACAGCCTCAAGCCCTCCATGACCACCTCGATGCAAAAGGACATCGTCGCCGGCAGGCAGTCGGAGGCCGGAGGGCAGATCTTCGAGGTGGCAAGGCTCGGACATGAGCT
>Ga0256406_1004356_pt1 | contig 16296 bp, 14 predicted proteins | sample RumenRJG_03DNA_FD_185986 | JGI IMG/M metagenome (GOLD analysis project Ga0256406, IMG submission 185986) | Bovine rumen microbial communities from Lethbridge, Alberta, Canada - RJG_03 | ecosystem: Host-associated > Mammals > Digestive system > Stomach > Rumen | place: Canada: Alberta | collected... | reverse complement strand
ACCGTGCAGCTGGAGAGGCCGCAGGTCTCTTTTTTTCGAGTATTTAACGCCGAACAGGTACAGGATTTCCCCAAATTCAGCAGAGACGAATACCCGGAGCCGGAAATCGATAAGATCATCGACCGGATCATCGATACAAGCGAATGTCCGATTCACGAGATAGCGCAGGACAGATCCTTCTATAGCCCGGCAACAGATGAAATCTATTTGCCGCTCCGCAGCCAGTTCAAGGACCAGACCAGTTTCGCAAAGACTTTGCTTTATGAGCTGGCCCACAGTTCCGGCCATCCGTCCAGACTGAACCGGCAATTCGGCGGACCGTTCGGCTCTGAGGGTTATGCCAAAGAAGAACTGCGGGCAGAAATCGGGGCTCTATTCACGGAAACGGATCTCGGAATTCCGCTGACAGGAGAACACTATGAAGACCATTCAGATTACCTGCGTTCCTGGATCGGTGTTATCCAGAACGATTACAACGAATTCTTCCGGGCATGTGCGGACGCGGAGAAGATATCGGACAGGCTGGTGGGAGATTACACGAAAAAATATGAGCTGCCTTTTGCAGAAATGACCGAGATTCCGGCAAGAGAACCTGAAAAAGACAGACAGGAACCGACACTGACACAGAAACAGCTTTGAAGATGGATGAGAGGATAAGACAGATGAGGACTACGAAAAAGAAGAATGTTTTTGACAGAAGCTCAATGAAGGATTTTAACACGATCAGACAGACTGCAATCATTACAGGACTTTCTGAAAAATACCTAAGAAGGCTGCAGAAGGAACAGAAACTTCCTGGAATATACAGCGGTACGCGTTTTCTGGTGAACTACGCATCTTTGATGGAATATTTATCATCTCTGAAGCCAGAGGGATGGGATTCGTGAATATCATAGAAGGAAGGCGGTGATGCCAATGGCATCCATTACGGCAAGGGGAAACTCGTATCGGATCACTGTATCGATTGGGAGAGACCAGAACGGGAAGCTGATTCAGAAATACAAGACTTATATTCCAAAGGCGAAGACACCGGCAGCGATTCGGAAGGAAGTCGAGAAAGCGGCGGCTGATTTTGAAGAGAAGGTCAAATCGGGGAAATATCTTGATGGTGAAAACATGACCTTTATCCAGCTTGTAAGCCATTGGAAGAAAAACTATGCGGAAAAGAACCTGTCGCAGCATACACTGGAATCTTACGAAGATATCCTGGATAAGCAGTTTTACCCCGCTTTCGGAAATATGAAGATTGAGAAGATTACAGCTTTGAATATTCAAACCGTCATCAATAGTATGTCGGATTCCGGGGCTGCACCGGCAACCGTAAGACGGGCATTTAATGTGGTGAGAGGAATCCTTCAGAAAGCTTATAAGTGGGGACTTGTTACAGAGAATGTTGCCGCGAGATGTGAACTGCCCAAAATCAGTCAGCGTGAAATGAGGTATTGGACTGTGGAGGAAGCACAGACTTTTCTCAAAGCATTATCTCTTCCATACCATTATGGGTGCAAAGGCAAGGAGAGGCTGCTTTCTTCCACCGGGAAATCTTACACAGTGCGGGATTACACAAGAGAGTATACGATTCCAAGAGTATGGCGCGAACTCTTCAGCCTTGAACTCCATACAGGGATGAGGAGGGGAGAACTGTGCGGACTTCGATGGTGCGACGTGGATTTTGAAAAGAAGACTGTCTCTGTCAGGCAGGTTCTGTCGAAGGTCCGTAACGGATATATTGTGAAGGAACCAAAGACGAAGTCGTCAATAAGGACGATTGCTGTCTCTCAGGCGGTGATAAATTCTCTTAAGGCATGGAAGAAGGAGCAGAAAGAATTCTGCATGAAAATGGGGAATGTCTGGGAAGGGAAGCGCGGCGATGAATATGATCAAAACTACGTCTTTACCAGAACCGATGGTACAGGGAAGCCCATTTATCCGGATTCGGTAGGGGAAACATTTCAAAAGATTATTCGCTCATATAACTCTGAGTACAATGGCAACATTCCGGTTATTAACTTTCACGGGACCAGGCACACATCAGCAACGCTCCTGATTGCAGAAGGTGTAGACGTTGTAGAGGTCAGTCATCGCCTTGGCCATTCAAGAACTTCGACGACTGAGGATATCTATGCGCACCAGCTTCAGCAGGTAGATGAGCACGCGGCAGAAGTACTCGATGATATATTCGAGAAGAGACTATAATTCAGCAACAATCGAAATTCGGTATTTAAATAAAAGGGCTCGGCACTTCAGCATGAATTGGGTTTATCCAAGGATTGTTGAAGCCCGGGCCTTTTATACTGAGTAGTAGTTATTGGACAAAAAGAGCTAAAGTTTTTACTCTATACAGCCATCGTGAATAATTCAGGTTAAATATATTCTTGAGGATTAAACAATTGCCAAAAATCACATCCTATTGTTTCAATACTGCTTCTGAATTTTTTATTATACGTATTTTCATCAATACCAATACTATTAGTCCATCTTTTCTTTACTGAATCATAGGGCAAATCAACTTTTTCATCTGACAAATTATCAGAATACCAACTGATGAAATCATTGTAGTTCTTGATTGTAAATATCTTCTTATCCAGTTTTAGTGCCTTTATTAGATACTCATAAGGAACCCTTGCATGGAAATATTCCGAAAAATTGCTCAAGAAATCATCATCATCATCCTCATCACTCGGGCGAGAATAGCTGTATTCATAATATCTGCCTTCTTTTAATTCGCATTCAAATTTTTGCGTATCATAAGTACTTTCTCCCGTAACGATGACATGAAAGTAAGAATCAGGTGCGGCAGCCTTCATCTCATTGAAACAAGGGCACGCACTAATCTGTTGGTATATAAATCCAATGGGAAATTCCGAAGCAATAAACACGGATCCACTTTTAATAATTTTTGATACTTCATCAGACTTTGTAATTTCAGAAATGTCTGTAACATCTTCAAAGTCAACTGGACCAATAAATTTTCTATCACACTGTCCAGAGATATCAAAGTGTTTATAATAATGGATAATAATATTGATTAACTTCAATATTTGCTCATCTGTACCAGTTATTGTAATCTGGTTATCGTAACTCGCGTCCATGATTCTCCTTTTCTTTTTAGCCCAAATACCTTGTCTGTTTACCCTACTAATACTTTTTTATAGGTTATTAATCTCCGAAAAGTTCGTCAGCATATGGCCCCATAATAATAATATCTTTTCCAGTATTAATATCGCAGCATGGAAGATCAGGTCTCTCTTTATCATATACAATTTTAGCACTGACCTGTTCACCATTCTCATCTCCAGTGAGTATCACACCTACACCTTTCGAAACATCTCGTAATAGTGTGTCGACATATCCAATACTAGTTAAATACCTAAGCATTTCACTAAATGCAAACAAATATAATACATAGGGATGATTTTCAAGATCTCGAAGTTCAGAGGGGTCAATTTTCAATGATCCAACTTTTTCCCCGGATGATATTGTTTCCCACTTCCCTTTTGGTAGAATAAAGGCGACCAAACCAAACATTCAACCAAGAAAGAAGACCCTATGTCTAGTATAAACGAATGCCGCCTTGAAAACAACAGCAATGTTAAGATTACCTTCAATGGAGGCGATTTATCCAGTGACGGAGGCCTGCTTCTATTGAAGGAATTCCTGTGTAAGTTTGGAATTCCCGAACTGCTTAACAAAGTATTGATTCCGAAAGATCTCCGCAGATCTCCAATCCACAGAAACGGTGACCTGCAGTAGAAAAAAATAAAATGTCAAAGGACGAATATCCGGACCCGATTGAAGTCAGAGAATGTGGCTTCAAAAACTTTGTGGCTTTCGATCTTGAGACAACCGGAGTAAGTACGAATATTGACGCTATCACGGAAATCGGTGCAATCAGAGTAGCAGATGGAAAGGTAGTGGAATCAAAGGAGTTTATCTTTAACGAACTGGTACATCCCTATCGAAAGAGGATTCCAGAAGAGGTTGAAGAAAAGACCGGTATTACAAATGAAATGGTGAAAGATGCCAGAGACATGTGGGATGTATTTTCTGATTTTGCTGACTTCATCGGTGATGACATTCTGGTTGGTTATAACTGCATGAGGTTTGATTCCAGATTTCTGGTACGCGCGGGGAGATATAGCAGGAGAATTATATCCAATAAATATTTTGATGTAATGCAAATGGCACAAAATATTTTTGGACAAAATATGAACCTTGAGGAATTGTCAAATGACTTGCAGATAGAAAACTCACAGGCACACAGAGCACTTGCGGATGCAATTACTACCGCAAGAGTATATCTGGAACTTCTGAATAAGACTGATGACTCAACAGAAGAAACTCTGGAAGATTTCCTTTCGGGACTCGAAAATCTATAACTTCTTCTGCATTATCTGAGATAGACAGAATATGTCTAAGTCGATATATTAATATGGAACTGTACATCAGAAACCGATGATCAGGAAGGATGTTTCGATATGGATAAGAAAGTCGAACGCATCATTAATCTTTATAACAGATTAGCTGAAGGGGAGACGATCAGAAAAGCTGATGAAGCTTCTCATTTCGGTGTTAATGAGCGAACTATTCAGCGTGATATTGATGACATTAGAGCGTATTGTGCTGAAAATGATGGTTCTGATCGGGAACTGATTTATGACAGAGCAAAAAATGGTTATCAGCTGGTTCAGAAAGAAAGGAAGAATCTTACAAACAGCGAAATCCTGACAGTCTGTAAGATTCTTCTTGAAAGTCGTTCTCTTGTAAAAGAAGAGATGTATCCGATCATTGATAAACTTCTTCAATGCTGCGTCCCTTATGACAATTTGAAGAAAGTGAAGACTCTGATCTCAAATGAGAAATTTCATTATCTGGAGCCACATCACGGGAAAAAATTTGTCAATGCTATGTGGGATATCGGAAGCGCGGTTTATGAAAGCAGATTGATGCGTATTCGTTATCAGAAACTGAAAGAACCCGATAAAGTGATGCGACTGATTCAGCCTGTGGGAATCATGTTTTCGGAATATTACTTTTATCTATGCGCATATATCTCAGCCAGTGAGGAGATGCCGGATGTTGTGAAACATCCATTTCCAACAATCTATCGTTTTGATCGGATCGCTCAGTATGAGATCCTGGATGAACATTTTCATATAACATATGCAGACCGCTTTGAAGAAGGAGAATTCAGAAAGAGGATCCAGTTCATGTTCGGGGGAGAGCTGCGAAGGGTCAAGTTCCTCTATAAGGGGTTAAGTATTGAAGCAGTCCTGGACAGATTCCCAACAGCTGAAATCCTGAGCCATGATGAGAGTGGATATGTAGTCCAGGCAGAGGTATATGGAGATGGGGTAGATATCTGGCTGCGCGGACAGGGAAAACTCATAGAAGTTCTGGATTCCGGAAAGGAGAATGAAAATGTATCAGGATGACATTAATTACGAACGGTTAAGAGAAGACCTCTTCAGAGAAAGCATGGGTGCTGCCTTCGGAGGAGGATTCGGAGGTGCATTTATTCAGGCTGAAGAAATAAAGAAAGCTTCAGAATCTGAACTGTTAGAAATTGCGGCTGATAATGGAATAGATGTCAAATCATATGTTTTTTGAGTGGATGAAAGGAGGACATTCAGTATGAGCAGCAAAATTAACTGCAAGGGGAAAACTTTTGTACTAACAGGCATCCGTACAGATAAAGAAGAAAACTGATCTCGGATTATATTATGGGAAACGGCGGGATTATAAAGAGCTCTACGGTCTTAACTACAGATTATCTTATTTATGATACGGAGTATGGTACCAATACTACAAAATATAAGAGAGCTATGGAGCTAAATGGAAGAGGGAAAAATATCCAGCTGATCCCTAACATTGATTTTATTGCACAGATCAGGCAGGAAAAAAGCGGGAGAGATGAGAATACTCTGCGCGGGATGCTGAAAGGTATCTGGGAGGCAAAAGCTACTTTTAGGAAGAGCCTGTCACTTCTTTTGGGCAGTGACGACCCGTCATGCCTGTCCTGCAGCATGCAGGAGATGAGCTTTGACGATGCCTGTTCCAGGGGACTTATCCGTTTTGAGCTTCCTCAGATACAGGATGATACAGTACTTCCCAAGTGCTTTCTTGTAGTGACACAGACATTTGAGGAGAAAAGCACTGTTACCTTCGTTATTTATGTAAGTCATTCAGTTAATAACCTGGATCATTTCAAAGTTCGTTCGATCGAGATCGCCAAGTGTATTAATGGAGTCGTTAATGGCCAGGAATTCAGCGGGATGGGAAGACTAGACTTTATGAATGACTATTCAAACCTTGTTTCTGCTGATCTGAGTGTTGAATGTCTTACATATAGCATTAACAATGATCTTTTTCATAAGGAGCCGGTTCTTAATGTCTTTGATGGTTACGAGAAGGATAATGAGACCATCTTGAATCGGTTACTGGAGAATCCGGATCAAAATATTTTGAAGGAATTGAATCAGGAGTCGCTCACTGCTGAGAACGCGATTAAAGAGGGATATGTTACTTTCTGGGATTATCTTGAAACAGATCCGGGTGCTAAACTTCCGGCTTGGATAATTGTCACCAGTAAACATGCGATTGAGACTTCATATTCAGTGGCTGCCTTCTTCAATAAAGGGATCATTCCTGAAGATAGAAGGGAAGCTCTGATCAGATCTGTTGATTCATATATATCAGATCGTTTGAACGGATTAAAGCTGCCATTATCAGGAAATGTACTTAGCCTGCATCTGGATTCCTATGCAGAAGCACATGCAGCAAAGGATATCAGCGATAAGATCTGTTGTATCATTTTATATTTTAATGTAGTATCGGATGAAACATTTCAGGCAGAAAACAAAAGAAGAAGTCATGAAAAGGATTTAAGATTTTTTGTTCCGCAGAAAGTGTTTGAGTGGCTATCTCAAAAGGACAAATTGAAAACCATCGATTTTGAAGAAGGCTTAGACTTTTCAATGGATGTTATTGAAAATCCTTTTCATTGTGAGGTGCATTGCGCGGATTAGTCAGTTTCTGTCAATGTTTACCTGAGAAGTAATATTCCGCATCAATATTATGAGGATGAACCTGACCTTGGCATAACATATCATGCGGATGGAACGGCAGACGGCAAGAACAGAGGACGGATTGGCGGAGATTCTGCTAGTTTATTTAATATGATCGTGCATGCGATGGGTCAGCTAAGTCGCAGCATAATGAATGAAAAGCTACAGGAAAGATTTGCCAATTTCAATAACGAAAAAGAAGGTGTGTCTGTAAGTGTTCTGGGGGATGATATTACCTTTACGCGTGTATCTGGGAAACATCGTCCTGCTTTGGCATGCACCGGTTTGTTTGGGGCAATAGAGATGCAAAGACCTTATTCTGATGAATTTTCAGCACTTTGGAAGGAATCCCTAATGCAGACAGCCGATGAGAAGCATCTTGATGATAAAGATGCAGAACCTGAAACTCCGCCTGAAAACCAGGATGAGCAGAATGCGAAGAAGATTATTGATGATCTGGCAAAACAGATTGACGAAGAAAAGAAAAAGCAGCAGGAGTGTGAATCTAAGAGTGAGAAACTTTCAGAGCGGATTAATTCTTATGTGGATGAAAATGCACAACTGGGGCAGGAAAAGGACAGCTTACTCGCGGAATCTGCAGCACGGAAGAATAATTTAACAGAGCTTGAACAGAAACTGGACCAGGCGGAAGTTCAGCAGCGTGAGCTTACCAAGAAACTGAAATCGCTTTTCCTGTTTGCAAAAAAGAGAAATCAGCTTACGGAGGAATTGAATGCGGTAAATAGCAATATAGCCAACCTGGAAAAGAATATAAAAGACTTAAAGAATGCAATAGAAAATACAGAGGATGCTGAAAATACAAGGCTGAAAGAGATTGATCAGAAGATGACCAGCTTGTCAAATGCTGTCCAGCAGGTTAGTGAGCAGTTTTCCAGTCAGAAAGCTCAAGATGAAAGGTTAGAGAGAAAGATCTCAAAGCTAGATATAGTGTATAAGACATACATGCGGCAGTATGAATCAGGAAGCTATAAGGAAATAGTCGAAGCCGAAGAACAGAAGAAGCAGGCGGAAGAAGCTGCAAGACAAGCGGAGAAAATGCATGGACCTATGCTGGAGAGAATTCTCTCAGAGCTGGCAGCATCAGATGAAGGATTGACCATATCACAGATTGTCAGAGCATTAGGCAACGAGTATTCATACCAGCAAATAAGTAAGTATTGCAAGGAACTATATGATTTAGGAGAGGTAAGTAAGACTTATAAAAATCGGGTAGCGGTTTTTGAGCTTGAATGATGGTTGTAGGTGCTTAAGACGCAAAGGTTTTTGGGGAGTTAAGTCTGAAATCTTAGATTGAAACGTTGCAATCAATGATCAGAGATACAGATTCAGAAGCTAAATGGAGAAACAGAAGAAAATGATGACGACGATGGAAATGGCGAAGGTTGATGCTGATCAGTAGAATATTTTATGTCGCTGATCCCTTGAAGGCATATGTTGCGTTTTGTGTTCAAATGTAAAAGCATGGAGAGTGAAAATGACGGATTTGCCAATTGACCAGTTGAATCTATCGATACGGGCAAAAAATGCTTTAAGGCGTAAGGGTATCATTACGCTTGAGCAAATAATGGAGCAGTCAGAAGCTGATCTGCAGCAGATCCGCAATATGGGGGCAAAGAGCGTAGGCGAGGTTCTGGGCCTCCAGGCTCTTTACAGAAGTAATCCGGATGCATTTTCACAGTATGCAGTCAGTGCGGGTACGGCCAGCGCCCCGGACACTGCTCATCAGACTATGCTGAATAAAGCTGTTCCGGAAACGCTCACTAAAACTGTACAGAAGGTATATTTCAGAGACGACAGCGGGGTGCCCAGATCGGACATTCCGGTATTGTCTCTGGGGCTTTCTGTCAGGGCCTCGAATGCGATCCAGCGTGTGGGGATAAAATCAATCTCTGAGTATGCATTCATGGAATATGACACGGTGAAAGAGATCAAGAATCTCGGAGCATCTTCTTTGGAAGAACTGCTGAAGTGTATAGCGGACCGGGCAGATCCTGTATATGAAGGCGAGACCTACAATAAAACAACCGATAGCCTGGTAGAACTTATTTTTGAGAGGATCGAAAGTGACAAGACAGGCTATGATGCAGGCTTCCTTCGGCGGCCGCTGGAGACAGTTCTTTTCAACAATCGGGAAAGTCTTAAATATGAATCTGAGGATGAACTTATTCAGGCTCTTACTTCTGATGCTCTGAAAAATGTAATCGTCAATTCTGATGAGATAAAGGCAGCTATTGCAGATAAACTTCTTTATAAGATTTCGGAAACACAGAATCCGGTTCTGTTGTCAACCCTTTCTGATGAGTTACCTGCATGTCTTTATCCTGGGGAAACAGTACCTGCTGCACTGAAGCTGCTGGAAGAAGAAAAGAAAATCGAAGCTTGCGAAGGAGGATACCGGCTTAGACTTCCGAATATTAAAGATTGGCTGGAGATGCTTAAGGATAATTCGAAGCAGGCTGTATCTCTGAGGATACAAGGGAAGACTCTGGATGAATGCGGCCAGACAATGGGTGTTACCAGAGAACGGGTAAGGCAGATAGTTTCCAAGGAGGCAAAGAAGAAACCGGTTCTCAGGGAAGATGATTATGCATACTGGTACCAGGAATACGATGTCGATATGGAGGCGATGCAGCTGATCTTCGGTGTAACGCCGGAGGAATATTTCTATCTGGGAGCCATTTATAACAGGGGAAAGAAAGATATTGACGACATCCCGTCAGACAGTCATATAACACAACGTATCGCTGTCAATTATCAGAAGTACAGCAATAGAAATGACATCCTGTTTGAAGGAGAGTATGTACCGGTCAAGAGGGAGGTGCTCTGGAGAAGACTGGCAAAATCAATCTGTTCCGAAGAGGAAATGTCCTATGACGACTTCTATGTCGCCTATCTGAGAATGCTGGAGAGTTATGGCCTTCAGGACAACAAAAAGCTTCAGTTTCCGTCAGAGAGAGCAATGGAAGCCAGGATGCAGGACAGCATGTATGTACTGGCAAAGTACGGCAGGAAGATGCGGTACTATCCGATCAATGAATATGATGTTGAAGAACTTGTAAGTGAAATGCATCTGGAACAGTTTGTTGACGTGGAAGTTTCGGCGGACAAACTGTGTGATGATAATCCGGAGCTGATGGAGGAATATGATATCAGGGACGGATATGAGCTTCACAATCTGCTGAACAAGACAAGCGATATCTGGAATGGGGATGGCAAGTATGACGTGAAACTCATCAGAATGCCGTTCATGTGCTTTGGAAATGCAGACAGGGCAAAGCAGACAGAGGAGCTGCTATATCAGATCGCGCCTGTCACTTTGGAAGAATTCGGACAGTTCTATGAAATGGAGTATGGTGTAAAAGCCAATACAGCCATGGCGAACATGACCCCATTTATTAACAAATATTATCATGACGGCTATTTCAGGGTGGATCAGCCACAGCTTACGGATGAAGAACGCGAATACATGGCCGGATGTCTTACTGAGTATTTCTATTTTGTCACGGATGTGATGGACATCTATGCCAAGAGATTCGGCAAAGAGCATATTTCGCATATGAATCCGAGATCCTATAAGGAACTAGGCTATAAGGTGTTTACCAATTATCTGATCAGTGACCGCTACAGCTCTGCAGAAGAGTATTTCAGGACTATGCTTCTGGAGAAGGATGTGCTGGATTTGAACACTTGGGACAGCAGGATCATTTATGTGCAGACGGCAAACCAGGCGCTGACCAACCTCAGGACCAATTATGAGCTGATAGAGTACGAAGATAAGAAGTATATCCGGTTTGAGCATTTCAAGAATGTTGCCGGTGATATAGATAAAGACGATTTCAGGAGATATGTGGATGAGGCCGTAGAGGCGGCAGGGGATGAGCAGTTCTACACAATAAAGTCTCTTAAAGCAGCGGGATTTCAAAGCCGGCTGCATGAGCTGGGCTTTGGATACTGGTTTAATGCCGCGATCCTTAAGAATTCACAAAAGGTCCCGTACATAAAAACAAATACATGCATCATATTCGGAAATGTGAAGGCGAACAGAAGGATCACGCTGCTTGATTTTATTTCATATGTGATGAGCAGGGAGCGGAAGATGGATATTATGGATTTCATATCATATATCCAGGACAAATATGGCGTTACGCTTCGGAAGGACAAGATTACGTGGCTGATCAAGGATTCGAGTATTTACTTTGATCCTATTATGGAAAAGCTTTATTTCGACAAGGAAGATTATTACAACGAATTTTAACGACGGGGAGGAACTTCAAATGAATCTGCTGCAGGATGGTATTGCTGAAGGCTCTGTGATCAAGACAGACCGGGCGACAAAGATGGTCGTTGACGGGCTGACGGAGACCTATCCCATCTATCAAGTAAGGCTGGACAACCTGTATTTCAACGATCAGAACGACAGGATTGCCACATGGATCAGCCAGTATATGACGGATAACGGGATCAGTTCCTTCGACAGGAGTGATCTTGAAAAATATAACGACATTATCCAGTCGTTTATCTATAACAGCAATCCAGATAAGATAAAGGCTACTCAGAAGAATATCGAATTCATCGGGCAGCAGAAGTATGGAGTGGTCCTAAATGACGGAAGGATCATTGACGGCAACAGGCGATTCACCTGCCTGAGAAACCTTGCCAGGAGCAATCCCAAGTTCAATTACTTTGAGACTGTCATCCTGGACAGGGACTATGAGCACAGTGCAAAGCTCATCAAGATGCTGGAGCTTCAGATCCAGATCGGTGAAGAGGCGAGGGTAGATTATAACCCTATCGATAAGCTGGCGGGTATTTACAGGGATATAGAAGAGAGCCATCTGCTGACAGTGGCAGAGTATGCGAAGAGTACAAACCAGAGTGAGGCAGAGATCCGGAAGCAGCTGGAGCTGTCAAGGCTGTTGGTGGAATTCCTGGATGCCATAAAGGCTCCGGGCCAGTTCTATATAGCACGTGACCTTGATCTGAACGGTCCTCTGATCGAGCTGCTGGCCGTCCTGAAGAAGGTAAAGGACGAGGACAAGAGGCAGCAGGTGAAGTATATTGCTTTCACAAACTTTCTGCTGCAGCCGGACAAGGATATGACCAGGTTTATTCGAAACCTTAAGGGCATTGTCTCATCCGTCTATGTGGATGAGTTTATTGACAAGGAGATCGAAATGGCTGAAGAAGTGCTGGATAATCTCCCGGAGCCAGGGCATGTTACCAGTGCTACGATTGCTGAGGTCAAGGCAAAGGATGATGCGAAGGAAGAGCTTTCCCGGACTATGGAGGTGGTAAGTAATAAGGTAAAGGCTACCGAAACCAGGAACAAGCCGAACCAGATGCTTTCAAAGGCTATCGACTATGTGGATTCCATCGATCCGAGGATCGTAAAGAAGCTGAATGAGGATCAGATTGACGAACTGAAGGAGAATGTATCCAGACTCGAAGAGATGCTTTCAGAGCTGAAGGAATCTCTGCAGTGACAGATGGAGAGAATACAGGTGGAGAAAGAATTATTGGAAAAACCGGATGCCGTGGTGCTGGATTATGAGGACGGGCTTGTACTCCATGTAAACACCGACAGCATAGACTGGCTGACAGGGAAGGTATATTTCAAATCCAGGATTGGTCATAAGGTTGATCATATAGATGGCAAACGTATCATTTTCAGAGATGACCTTACCTATATCGATTATCTTAAGGTTGATGAGCTTCTGAGGAAGAAAGTGCCTGCAGCAGGGTATGATTACATTTCAACGGACAGGCTGCAGAATTATATTTCATCACGGAATCTGTATATTGAGAAACGGTCCACACTGGGAATCGAGCTTAAGACCGATGACAGCCGTCTTGAAGACAGATATGAGAAGTTCAGAAGCATTGTAGAAACTCATATGGAGCGGAAACTGAGAGATAAGCAGATGCGCGATGCTTTCTTTATGTTTGCCATGATGAGAGCAGGAAATTTTTCTGTTCCAGGATCAGGAAAAACATCATCAGCCCTTGCAGTATATGCTTTCCTGAAGACCAACGGAATCGTAAAGCGAATCGTGATGATTGGCCCTAAGAATTCGTTTGGCTCCTGGATAGACGAATTCAAAGCATGTTTTGGGGTTAAGGAAGAACTCAAAGTTTTCAACGTGCAGGATTCAGAATACAGGACCACCGCAGAGAAGAAACTACGGCTGAAATATGAAACGGAGAACTGTAATCTGTTTCTCTTCAATTATGAGAGTGTAGAGAACTATATAGAAGAGTTGAGCAGGATCGTGTCGGAGCAGACTTTGCTTGTATTTGATGAGGCCCATAAGGTGAAAGCCATCAATGGCCAGAGAGCAAGTGCTGCCTTGAAGATAGCGGAGAACGGGACTTATATCATTGCGATGACCGGTACACCGATTCCAAACTCATATCTGGATATCTATAACCTGCTTCACATTCTTTACAATAACGAATACAAGGAGTTCTTTGGCTTTGAGGTAGCTTTCCTCAGGAATCCGTTGCCTACGGAGATCGATCTGATCAATCAGCGAATTCAACCATTTTTCTGCAGGACTACGAAGCAGGAACTGAATGTCCCTGAACCTAATCCGGATATCGTACTGCCAGAAAGGGTCACGGACATTGAGCAGCAGGTCTTTGAAATCCTTACGAAGAAGTATCGGAACAATCAGCTTGCACTATTTATCAGGATATTGCAGCTGGAATCAAATCCGAAGATGCTGCTTGAGGCACTGGATCTGAATGCTTTCAGCAGCATACTGGATATTACTGATAATATCGATGGAATTGATTTTGTCGATTATTCAAATGAGATCAAGGAGCTGATTAACGGAATAGCGGTAACGACTAAAAAGAAGTCGTGCATCGATCAGGTAAAGAAACTTGTGGCTGAAGGAAAGAGAGCTATTGTATGGTGCATTTTCAAGGATTCCATCAGAAGTATCACGACATTGCTGGAGGCTGCCGGAATCAAGGCACGGTTTATCATGGGCGAGGTGGAGCTGGAGGACAGGCTGAAGCTCATAGACCAATTCAAGACCGGGGCTTTTGATGTTTTGGTGACGAATCCGCATACCCTTGGAGAGTCTGTTTCCTTGCATACTGTTTGCCATGATGCGGTCTACTTCGAGTACAGCTATAATCTTGTGCATTTGCTGCAGTCAAAGGACAGGATACATCGCCTGGGATTGCCACAGGAACAATATACTCAGTACTATTTCCTGCAGAATGTGTTCGACGTTGACGGGGAAGATTATTCCATGGACAATAATGTGTATCTCCGCCTGCTGGAGAAGGAACGGATCATGCTTGATGCCATAGATAATCAGAAACTGGAGCCGGTGTATACGCCGGAAGAGGACTTGAAGATTATATTCAAGGGGCTATTATGAATATAGAGGTTTTTCTGAATACTGTTTTATGCCTGAAACATTGCAGGATTTTCTTTGGCTTAATAATATAGTTGATGATATCAGTTGATCAGAAGCCTGTAGGCTAAGAAAGCGAGGTACAGAATGCAGATTCCGGAAGCACTGTTACAGGGAACGTTATGGGAAATGCCAGCAGCGAGTATATCAGGGATGTACATTTATTGTGAGCCCGGGGAAAAGAAAGCGGTATATGATTTCTTCACAAAGAAATTTAATGAAGACTGGGATACAGCTGTAAAAGAAGTCATAGAAGAAAACGGCAGGGAAGATGATTATGAAGTTGGAAGTCCGTTGATTGCGTCTGAATTTGAAAACGGAATTTTTGCGCATTTTGATGCTCTTGATATCCCTTATCAAGATGGAGCTTATTGCGATACTTATGAGGGCTACAATGTTTTAATTGAAACATTAGAGGCTTTAGAGAAAGAATTTCCAGGTATTTCTTATGAAGGCTATATTGCGTATCGCTGGTCGGATATTCATGGCGGTGATGTTGAGCAGTATTATATAAAATCCTCAAACCTCAGTGAAGAGAAAGCGACATTTGACTTCGTGGCTGAAGCGCTTCAGTTCTTTGATCCCAATGAATTGGAAACGGATGATGAGGACGAGCTGAAAGAAATTCTGGCTTTTTTGTATGATTATAAGGACGCTATTGATTGCGATACCATTTTTGATGGAATACTGGATTACGCTGAAGAGCAAGATGAAGATTTAAGAGAGACTTTGGAGGAGGCAATAGCTGACTTAAAAGCGGGAAATAAAATAACTGATGATGAGGAAGAGAATGATGCTCATCTCCCGGACGGCTATATGGATGCACTGAATGTTATCGTTGCAGCTGACGAATATGAGAGAGCTCTTGCCCAAAAAGGGGTTTTGCCAGAACTTAGGAAACCGGATGGCCGTAACGAAATCATCACTTCAGGTGAAGAGAGTTATCCCAGAATAGTTTATGCGGCTAAGCAGGGGGACGAAAAAGCTCTTCAGATTCTTAAGGATTTGAAGAGAATTAATGGCGAAGCAGATGATGAAGCGGACAAAGATGACGAGGAAGAATAAAGAAGTTTGAAATATAGAGGGAATAGCTATGAAATACGACTATCAATCATTAGATGCACTTCGGAATGAATGTATTTTGAAAGTGGCAAATGGATCAGGGGATGCTTATACAGCACAGATTGGTATGGCGGCTTCTTATGCATTGGACTTAATTGATATCTGTAAGGACAATAATGTCACCTTAGCTCTGAATATGGCTACAGAAGAGAATGTCTTAAAGGGAATTGCTTTGACTCACCAATATAATCTGTCACATGGGAAAAGTGCGACAAAAAGTCGTGAAGACATAGTGAAAAAGGTAGGAGGATACGAATTATTCACTGTCTTTAATGGCATTTCAGATGCGTCTGACAATGTAAAGATTGATTATATATTAGGTGGACTACAGATAGTATTAAAGAATACAGATGGATCTGTTATTCGTTTTAACCCACAGCGAGAAATCGAAAATACGTTGAAGAAATTTAGGCTTTCATCTGCTGGGGATGAGCTTAGGGTTTCGGGAACACTGCAGCCATTCTATGACAGCCTCACGAAGGACTTCTTGTCAAAGGCTAACTAATCTATCAGGTTAACAAATTTGAATATTTGTAACTGTTCAGAACCCCCTGCACTGACATAGTTTTACATAATAGTGACACGTAACATTTGATATTTTTCCTTAATAGTGATACAATATAATAAAAGTAACACTATTAAGGAGACAGATTCAT
>Ga0256406_1004355_pt1 | contig 16297 bp, 11 predicted proteins | sample RumenRJG_03DNA_FD_185986 | JGI IMG/M metagenome (GOLD analysis project Ga0256406, IMG submission 185986) | Bovine rumen microbial communities from Lethbridge, Alberta, Canada - RJG_03 | ecosystem: Host-associated > Mammals > Digestive system > Stomach > Rumen | place: Canada: Alberta | collected... | reverse complement strand
ATATATATATAATAAGGTGTCACCAAGATTTGCGAAATAAAAGTATTGAATAAACATATATTTTTGCGATTATGAAAAAAGTGACTTACTTTGGCCTGCTGTTAGCAGTTGCTCTCACTGGCCTCTCATCTTGTTCTAGCTCCGATGACGTCACATCGGATCCCACAAACACGAAATCCGGCGAAAGCCGCCTTACTCTCACCATTAGCACTCCGGTCGCTAAGACTTCCTCCGCTAAGGGCAACAGCTTTGCCATGGGCTCACGCGCTACGGACATCAAATCTGACCCGGGAACAACAGCCGAGCAGACGATCAACCGCATCACTGTGGGTATCTTCAGCCATGACGGCAGCACCGTGCGCACCATTCAGGAGCTGTCTTCTGGATCTGGCATCGGAAAGTTTACTCAGGAAAGTAATTCCGACAAAGCTACTGCAACCATCGTGACCAGCTCCCTTGCTGATAAGGATACAATCTTGGTGGCTTGCAATGCGCCAACCGGTACATTCAATGGCGTTCAGACTGCTGCTCAGTTCAATGCTAAGACAGAGGACATTGACAACAGTTTGGCTACACCGGGTGGTGCATCACTTGTTGACAACAACATTCCTATGTATGGTAGTGCTAACTTGGAAGCCGATGGTGAGAATTTCAAAGCCGGCGTCAATGTACAACACCAGACAGCCAAGGTAACTCTGACGAGTCTGACCGTTGCCTTCGACCAGAATGGTGCCTACAAGGATGCTTCCTTCACTCCGACACGGATCTTCCTGATAAATGTGCCTGATGATTTGAAGTTTGACACAGATGCCGCTACGGGTACTTCTAAGCTTTGGCAAGGCTATGATAATAAAGACAATTCTTCTACGTATAAGGATTATCTGAGCACATCGGTTTTTTCTAATGGTACAGAGTTGAAAGGTGATAATACAGGTTCGTCGTATAGCTTTGGCCCCACCTATTTCTTCTACACCATGCCGAACAAGAAGACAGACAAGGATGGGCGCACGAAGTTGGTCATCGAGGGTACTTTTAAGAGTAGTACGACTGACACGAAGGGCACAATTGTTTATTATCCTGTCCCACTTAATGCCAACTATACCAACGGTACGGCTGCTGCTGCTGATGGTGGCAAAGTCTTCGCCGTCCATGCCAACAAGGATTACCAGTGCACTGTGACGATCAAGACCAAGGGTGCCCCAAATCCGACCGATGATGTCACTCCGCAGCAGGCTACTATCAACGTTACTGTGAAGCCGTTCGCTGCTGCTACTCAGAACACAGTCTTTGAATAATTCTTCTCTTACGGGAATAGACAATGAGAATGCAGTTGATCAAGACCGTATTCCTCCTCTTGACAAGCCTTGGCATGTTGGGAGCGTGCAGCATCTACGATCAGTATCCTGATCGTATGCAACGCTCCTTGCACGTTGAGCTTCGCGACAGTGTGGGGGACGTCATGTCCTCCGACTCTGCGAGCGACGTTGTCTATCTCTACTATTTCGTCAACGGCATCTATCAGGGCAGGGTGGCACGTGATGCCGACGGCCACTTCCGGCTGGTCTACAGCGAGGGAGACTCCATCACCTACGTTGCCGTGGCTGGCAAGGACACGACGCAATACGACCTCAATGTCCCCCAGCCCGGTGAGCGCATCAGCAATGTGTGGCTGCAGCTCCATGCCCGTGGCTCAGCGGTCTCGCCGCAGCCTGCACCGATCTACTACGGTCAGGTGACAGCCTCCGGGCTCAGCAGCGACGATTCAGAGGGGCAGACCCTGGAGCTCCACGACATTCGCAGCCGTGTGCGAGTCTGGGTGCGTGGCCTCCGCCGTCGCTTCGGCGACGGCAAGTACCGTATCGTCATCGAGGGACTGCACGGCGGATTGGCCTACGACGGCACGACGGGAGGAGAATATGTAAATTATGAGATGCGGGGAAGCTTCGACGCCAAGGGCGACTGGAAGACTGACCCCGTCACGGTGCTGCCTTCGACGGGCTCTGCCGTGAATCTGAAGATATACAAGGAAGACGGCACACTGCTCTTCGACCGCACTGAAGACGAAGAGGGCAAGCCCCTCGCCATTCCGAGCGGTGAAGACGTGGTGCTCATCGTCAACGCGAGCTACCAGGCTGATCTCACTATCCGCGTGGTACCTTACGAAGACGTGATGAACGAGAATGTCTTCCAATAACAAGACACAAACAATGACAGTCAACAAACGACATATCCTACATGCTGCATGGTTGCGACTCACGCTGTGCGTCGCTGCCCTGGCGGTGCTCTGTGTCTTGGTATCCTGTAGCGACGACAGCGATGATGACGGCAGCCGCACCGTGGTGCTGAGGTTCAGCACGGCGCAAGCCGCCGGTGTGACCCGTGCTGGTACGGCCACGGCCTCTACTGATAAGGATGACGCGGTGAAAGACCTCACCGTGCTGATCTTCGACAGCAATGGCAATGTCATCGGCAGCAAGTATGAGAGTTACTCCATCGAGTCGTCGACATCCATTTTGGTATCCATCAAGACGCGTGTGGCCAAAGGCTGTACGGTGTATGCCTTTGCCAATGTGGGAACTATCATCGACCCCAATTTCTTCCATGGTCTGAGTACCAAGAGTGAGATTGACAGCAAGGTGTATAAGATGACGAAAGACGGGGAGCTGGACACACAAAAGTGTCTGCTGATGAAGGGTGAACTCGATAACTTTGACACAAGCACCAAGTCGGCAACGCCAGTCTCTTTGCAGCGCTTGGCCAGCAAGTTCGATATCACCATCACGGCAAAGAACGATGCAACAAACGGCTCACTGCCAATCAACATCGACGGCTATCAGCTCTTCAATGTGCCGTCAACGACGTCGCTGGCCCAGGCTTCAACTACTGTTCCGACCACTTACCACGACGGCGACAATGTGACGCTCACAGGAAAAACCAGTTCGTCGACGGCTGACGCTACTGCCACGCTCACGGCTTATCTTTACGGTAATCCCGTCGGAACCAACACAAATGCCACGGACTGGACGAAGAGGAATAAGAACAACCTACCGTCGACAACCGGCAAGTGCACTTATCTGCGCGTTTGGGCGCATACGGCAGTATGGAAGAGTTACTTCGATGTCTATCTTGGTGGCAAGACTTTGACAGCCGATGGCACGTCGCCGGCCTACGACTACACCGACTATACCATTTATCCTAATACCCACTACACTGTTGGCATCACCATTCAGGGTAGCGGGGCTGCGGAAAATGGTTATCGGGTTAACTATCAGGCCAATATCATGTTCAACGGGGCAACATTGAACGGTTGGGGAAAAGACGATTCCAGAGAGCCGGACATGAAATAATTAACTCCGGTTCCGCCTGACATCCTTGTGGCCGTCTGGTTGCCTCTCTTTTTCCTTCGCAATATTGATTAACCAACAACTAATTAAGAATGCGATGAAAAAAGTACTGTTCAACCAACCTGTCGGGGAGGGATTCATCCTCACCATCACGCTCACAAAGAATGAATGTGGGCAGAAACAAAAGCGGTCGAGAGTGCCCGGACTGCTGAGCTACATCAATAGATATGCGGTCTCACGGAACAAGGACGGGCAACAGCTCGGAAAGGGACGGTCGGGATCCATACTCTCCGTGAGGAAGCACCTCATGGAATTCATGGACCGCGACATTCCCGTCAGTAGGGTAGACAAGGACTTCTGCGAGGAGTTTATCAACTATCTCCGCACGGCCCCTAATCTGAAGCATCCCGACAAGCCTCTCTCGGTGAATACCATCTACCTGAAGTTCTCTATCTTCAGAAGTGTCCTCAACGAGGCGGTCCGGGAGGGATTCCTCGTCAGCAACCCGATTCAGCAGTTGCCTTCCTCGGTCATTCCGTCGAAGGAGGACCCGGGACGCCCTTTCCTTACAACGGCTGAGCTGAGACGCCTCATAAAGACACCCTGCTCAAACCAGGAGTTGAAGCGGGCGTTCCTCTTCAGCTGTTTCACGGGATTGCGGGTAAGCGATGTCCTCGAGACGAAATGGAACAACCTCTATGTTCAGCAGGACAAGGTGTTCCTCTCAAAAATCGTCCATAAGACGAAGCGCCGCATCACCATACCGCTCTGTCGGCAGGCACGCTGCTGTCTGTTCGACAATAACTTTGAAAACAACGTTGATTTCAAAACCATTCCTTCGACAACAGTCGTCGGGACGGCCATTCGGAAATTCAGCGATCAGAATATATTCAAGAGCATGGCGGAGAGTACGATTTCGTACCACCTCGACAAATGGGCTAAAGACGCTCATATCACCGATAAGAAGGTGACCTTTCACATGGCGCGCCATACGTTTGCAACACTTGAGCTGTCCTTGGGGGCCGACATCTATACCGTCAGCAATCTCCTCGGACACTCCAACGTAACCACGACTCAGCTCTATGCCAAGGTCGTCGATAAACAGAGAGAGAAGGCTGTGTCCTTGCTCGATAAATTTTAATGATTCATCTAATCCATTTGAAGATATGACTTACATGATTCAAAAACTTAAAGTCACTTTTCTGTTGGTAACAGTTTTGGCGGCTTCTTCCTGCTCTGAGTTGGAAGATGCTGTCGATCGTAATCTGTCTACAAACCAGATTACCTACAAGGTTGAAACACTCAACGAATGGAATAAGGTAGAATCGTCGGCTAAGCAGGCCCGGACAAGGGCTGCCATGCCTGCGGACGGCGATGTCGTCAAACGAGTGAACGGATGGAGCGGTCCGCTCTATCTGCATGCGCTCGAGGAGCCGGGCATTCACATCCGTGACTACAAAGACCGCCCTGTCAACAAGCAGGGACAGCTCCTTGCCGATGAAAACACGGGCAGAATCATAGCGACACGTGGCTCTAAGGTCACGAACACTTCTCTCACTGATTTCGGCATCAATGTGAAGCGCGTCTCTTCTGACAACAATGCAGAGACCTTCATCGACAACGAGGAGGTCAAAACTGTTGTGGACTCGAAGTATAAGACGTCGGCCGATCACTTCTGGCCAAGCGACAATACTCGGCTTAACTTCTATGGCTATTACCCTTATAACAGCGGCGATTATAGCAAGTACATCTTTGTTAATAACACTGGCGCAACCCCTGTTATCACCTATAAGTCCACCGCCGGAAACACGTCGGCAACCGCGACGGAGGTGAAGGGTCAGCCTGACCTCTGTGTGGCTACCAAGCCAGCCCAGACACGCCCCAGCACATCGGCTAAACCGGATGCTGTCGATATGACTTTCAACCATGCGCTCACGGCCATCACCTTCGCCGTGGGCAGCGACATGGTGCCTGGTACTTTCAAGAGCATCACCGTCAGTGGTGTTTATCTTGAGGGCGACTATACTTATGACTCTGGCTGGTCCATCGCCAACAAGCCAACCGGCTCCATCACTCTCACCCTGAATGGAGAAACCGGCATATACCACTCAAGCAAGGAGGCCGTAGCCCTCACCGGCAGAGACTCTACGCTGCTCATGGTGCCGCAGAAGGTTCCGTCTGGCGCCACCATCTCCATGCTCTTCAACGATGGTAATGGCGACAAGACTTTCACTGCTAACATCGGCGGCACCGAATGGACCGCTGGCTCCACCATCATCTATAAGCTCTCCACAAAGGCCGTCAACAACATGACCCTCGGCACCATCTCCTTCCCTACCACCTGGACTGCCGCGGGTTATCCTAAGACTGCTTATGATAGTGGTGAGTCTATGGGTCTTTATTCCGTTGATGACCTCGGAAACTTGCGTGCCCAGAATGTGAAAATTACTTGCAAAATTACTGACAATGTCAAATCCTGGATCCCTGAAAAATCCGTCCGTTTCTCTCCGGCCTTCAAGTACTTCGTCTACTATCCCTACAACGCCTCAATGTCCTTATCGTCAGTCACTTCCACCGCCACCACTGCCGAACAGTTCTTCGGCAAATATGCGAACACGCCATCTGCGGATCAAAGTACATCACTTAGCGCGCTGACTAACAATGATTTGCAGATAGGAGCTGGCACAGCGGACAATACAGGGAGCAACGTGAACTTTGCTGCTGCAAACATGAAGCACGTGAATGGATTGGCTAAGATTGTTTTAGGTACAAAGACTATTCCCGTTACTCGTACATTCTATATTACTGGTATCAACCAAAGTAGTGTCTCGGGCATATCAACGTCCGCAGGCGGCAAGACTTATGACTCGAAGGGCATTGCCGCTTACATGCAGTACTATCAAGGTAGTCAGGCAAGCGATCCAGTTGCAACATACAAAGCTAATTCCTTTACTGATGCAGATGGAAATTCGCACAAGTTAGTCGAAGATGGGAGTACTACAAAAGCTGTAACCGCTGCGGCTAATTTTAACGGAACCAATAATCGGCCATATTATTATAGTAATCAGAAGGCATACTATGCAATTGTAAAGCCTTCCACATCAACTGTGTTTTATAGTGCTGATGGTATTTCTAATGGTTGGGGAAACCGTTTTACGTCTAATCGGATCTCAGCAAGTGTATCGAAAAACTCCTACGGTACGTATACGGCTCAAAGTGATAGTGCTTTCATTTTTCTTGATGCAGAGTATAATTATGCAGGGGAAGTAGAGGTGTTCCAAACACCCTTAGAAGGAAAATATATATTAGAGGTATGGGGAGCAAGTGGAAATCAAGTTCCTAATTATTATAATATGACTGCAAAGTCTAAGATGGGTAAAGGAGGATATGTTTCTGGTATTGTTTATAAAAATAAGGACCAACTTCTTTATTTGTGTATCGGAGGTATACCTAATGGAGGTAGTACTACTTATAACAACGGCTCTGATTTGCCAAATTTTGATGCAGGAATCGCCGGAGGTGGGGCTACATCTATAACAACAACCAATAGAGGAATACTCAAAAATTTTGAATCATATAAGAATGAAGTTCTGTTAGTAGGTGGCGGAGGTGGAGCCTTAGAATGGAATGGTTATGGAGGTGACGGCGGTTATCCTCAGGGAGAAAGTGGTACGGCTTTCAAACATACTACTTCTAGTGATGAAATAGGAGGTACAGGAACAGGTGGTTCTCAAACTTATGGAGGAAAGACTGACAATACTGTTGCTACAGAGGGTTATACGAAACATTTTAATGGAAGTTTTGGTCAAGGAGGATATGGATATCAACCTGCTTCTTGGGCAGCTACTGATTATGGTGCGCAAGGTGGTGGTGGCTGGTACGGGGGCGGAGGTGCTTCCTATGCCGGAGCGGCTGGAGGTGGATCTAGTTATTATAATAGTTCCATAATATCGAACTTCAATTATCAAAATGGAGCGCGTACAGGAAATGGCAAAGCTATAATAATACAATCCCAGTAATTCTGAAATCGTGTCAACTGGACAAATGAATTTCCGAAATGACAATTTCGTAAAGTCTGATAGTGGTAACCCGACAGATCTATTATAGTATAATCGGGTTACCATTAACAGCTTGACGTATACTTAGAAAAGGACAAAAAGAAACATCGACTAGTTATATGACTAATCGATGTTTAAACTATTAATATTTGTGTGGAAGCGGATTTTCAGTATGACAATTGTGTGATGATGGCATATCCATTGCCTGTATGTCCGGTTTCCGTACCTCCCGACGGTGACGGCATAGATTCATTGCCTGCTTTCATTACAGTATTAGTAAAGACATAACCACTATAATGATTGGCTTGCCCAGTGTGAATGATGTTAGATTCCGTTGAACTCACAGATATAGCATTGCATCCAGAGTGGCCAGAGATAAAAGATGACCCACCGCTTGCTCCGCAATGCAAACTACAGGAACCACCATAGTAACCACTGCCACCACCACTCTGAACTAATACTGTTTCATCGCAAGTACAATAGCCAAAGGATCCACCCCAAGTTTCAGATGAATAAGAAGCTCCATTACCATTAGATAATATAACCTCATTCTTTATCGCATCACCTCCTTCTGTCTGATTTGCTCCAGTGGCATAAATATATCCATAAGCAGTATAACCATTTCTATTGGTATTTTTAATTTGCCCTTCACCACCTGTTAAGCCACCACCATATCCGCCATTTCCTTCACCATATATACAATATGTGTCATTTCCATTATCAACTTCAATATTTCTATAATTAGCACCGCCTCCACCTGCAGCAACTATTATGCGGGATTTTAGGGAGGTAAACTCTTTCCAAGTACTACCTTTTACAAGTCTAAAGTCGGTAGCCCCTCCACCACTGTTGCCATAATGTGGGGCAATTTCGTAAGAAGATGAGATACCAGCTCCATTAAAAGCCTGTGCTTGCCCGCCTACATACGCATATAATATGGTACCTGACGTAAGTGGGATGATTCCTGCAACATATCCACCTTTGCCACCAGAATACATATCCATATTTCCGCCCTGAGCTCCCCAGCATTCCACAAGAAAAGGAGAGGAAGTAGGTGTAGTGAATGTTTGTTCTGATCCTGTATACGCATACGTATAACCTGGTGTTCCCTTGTACTCATATTCCTTAGTACAGGAAACATTGAGAGTTGACGCAGTGTTTGCAGTAAGCGCAACGCTGTTTTTGTCCCAAGTGAATGTGCTGGAGGAAGAAGGAGTGAATGAAATACTTCCCGGTTTTCCAATCCGAAGAAAATTATGAGTTGAAGTGCTGTAGGAGTTTGGAGTAAACGTTTCACAAGCATATACCGTTGCGGTTCCTACATCCCTTAGTTTAGCCCCACTGCTGTTAAACAGTCTTGCGGCTACAACAGATGTCTCTACAAATTTTACATGTGCGAGTCCCATTGAGTGAACCATGCCTTTGAACTCTACGCTACTGCCCGTATTATCCGCCGTACCCATACCCACCTGCAGATCGTTCTTCTCTAAGTCATTAGCAGTGCTCTGATTTGCAGCCACTTGGAAGGATGTGGAATAATTGCCGAAGAAGAATAGATCCAAGGACTGTTGGAGATGTGGCGGAAGAGACGGAATGAATATTACGAATTCTATTAACAATGAGTCTTGGGGCAATTTTGGTTCAGGATTAACGCCAACAGGATGAGTTCAGCGTTTTACTTTCCATTCCTTGATGGTGCGCTCCTTCGAGCTGAAGTTGATGGCGACCTTGACAATCTTTCTTCCTTCTGTCTCGTAAGGAATTGTGTATCCCTTGTCATCAATTTGCTGAAGAGCCTCGTCGGCGCTGCCGTCCATCTTCAATTCCATCACGTAGATGGTGGTATGCGTCTTGACCAATATGTCTAAGCGGCCATTGCTCGTTCGTACTTGAGAATATACATATCGGTTGAGAAACGAAAACATCACATAGAGCATGGCTGTAAAGTGTCCCTCGCTTATGGGTGCGTTCTTCAGCGTCCCCTCCTGATAGGGGATAGAGGCGAAGAAACTGCGGGCAGCAGAGAGAGCCTTGTCAACATCATCATCCAGGAAACCCTCACTGATGTCCCAGCAGGCGTTGTCGATGTTCATTGTGTCACTGGTGACATAATAAGGCATTAGTATACGCATCATTCCTACCTTTACCTCCTCATTGGGATATCCTAACGTGTATAACTGTGTATGGCGGTCATAATGTCTAATTGTTAGATACCCGCTTTGATAGAATAAGGGTAGAATGCTGTGCATATTCTCCGTTGGTGCGTCAAATTCCTCAACACTGGTACAACTGCCCTCTAACTTTGTAATATCAGTATTGAATGTTTTCAGCATGTGAACTAGAAAACTTGGTGTTCCCGTAGCAAACCAAAAATTGTTCAACTTGCGTATATTCATGGCACTCAGTAGGCTGAATGGATTGTAGACGCCATCACTATCTTCCGAGAAATGATATCCATCATAAAGCTTTCTTAACTGTATCAGTACTTCCCCTGATGATATCTTGTTTCTTTCCGCAATTCCTTGTATTCCTTCCTGGAAATCTCTTTCCAACTCTTTTTGAGTAATACCGCAAATTGTAGAAAATTCAGGAAGCATGGAGATGTTGGTCAGATTGTTAAGCTGTGAGAAGATGCTCAACTGCGAGAACTTGGTAATACCTGTGATGAATACGAAGCGAAGATAGGGGTCGAGATCCTTCAATGGGGAGTAGAATGACTGCAATGCCGTACGCATGGGTTCCAGGCGCGTAGGATCATGGAGGACTGTCAGCAGAGGAGCATCGTATTCATCAATGAGGACAACAACCTGCGAACCCGTCTTGTCATAAAGATTGTTGACGAGGTTGTAGAACCTTGTCGCAACATCATCGCCATCACGAGTCAGCCCATACTGCTTTTCCATCCGGTTCAACTGCATGTTTATTTGGTTGAACAGGTCCTCGGGTGTTCCCATTTTTGCCATGGCGAGGCTGAAGTGCAGCACGGGATATTCCGTCCAGTCCTTTTCCAACTTTTCTATGGATAACCCACTGAATAGATCTTTACGCCCACTAAAATAGCTACCGAACGTACTTGTAAGCAAGGATTTTCCAAAACGACGTGGACGGGACAGAAAGACGTATTTCATGTCATTCGCCAGTTCGTATACATACTGCGTCTTATCTACATAGAGGCAGTTTCTCTTGCGTATCTCACTGAATGTCTGTATTCCTACCGGATAACGTACCATAGCATCTATATTTATGTCTCCTGCAAAGTTAGACAAAATTATCGTGATTGGCAAGTGTTTCTCAGATAAATCACATTGCACACAAGATTTGTAATGTTTAATCCATTCCACCCTCTCCTCATCCCTCAGCAACCTTGTGTTCCCACCTTCTTCGGCAAATATTCATCAGTCTTCCAAGTGTCTGAAAATCAAAGTGCCGTTGCAGACTTAGAGAAGAACGATCTGCAGGTGGGAATGGGTACAGCAGACAACACGGGCAGCAAGGTAGAGTTCAATAGTATGGTTCACTCTATGGGTCTTGTTAATCTGACTTTAGGCTCGAAGACTGTTCCTTCAACACGTGTGTTTAAGCCAGGCTCAACATCAGAAAAACTCTTTGACCGTGCACCGACGACAAGTATCACGGCAACGTCAAACTTCTCTGCCTCCATCTCAAGTAAGAGCACAAGCTCATACAAAAAGTCAACGGGAATATATCTGCTTGTTGGCAAACCATCCACAACTGTGACTTTCACAGGTAATTCTTCTGAGAAGTATACGTGGAATGCAACGTATACTTTCAGTAAGAATACCGGTAATGTAAAGACTGTAACACCTTCACGTGAATATGACAATGCAGGCTGGGGATTTGACTATACAGGCGCTGTAGAAACTTTCACTGCTCCAGAAAATGCGAATTATAAGTTGGAAGTGTGGGGGGCACAAGGAGGATTAGTAATTTGGGGTGATAGCCATGGGCCTGGTTATGGTGGATATTCGGTAGGTCAAATGTCATATTCAACTAATCAAAAGCTATACATTTGTGTAGGCGGAATGGGATCGAGTAATAGTGGAGTACAAGGTGGTGTTGGGGGGTATAATGGTGGCGGAAAAGGAGGAAATTGTAATCTGTCAATATTTCAAGGCGGAGGCGGTGGTGGTGGGTGCTCACATATAGCCACATCTAATTATGGTGAACTTGTTAATTACAATCCCGACCATTTGAATGATGTACTAATAGTTGCTGGTGGCGGGGGAGGCGGACTATATAGTGGTTCAAATTTATTAAAAGGAGATGGAGGCGGTATTAGTGGTATTAATGCCATAGGTTATGGTGGACAAATTTCATATGGAGGTAGTTCGTCAAATTATTATAAAATAGGCAAAGGTAAAGACGGCTCAAATGGCACAGGAAGTGACTGCTCCTCAGAAGGTAATGGTGGTGGAGGCGGAGGCTACTATGGGGGATTAACATATATGCCTGCATCATCTGATGAGAAATATAATAATACCAATGGTGGTGGCGGTAGTGGTTTCCTTAGTCCTAAATTAAGTGGAGCATCAACCATTGCCGGTAATACATCCTTTACTTCACCATCGGGAGGTACGGAGACTGGACATACCGGCAATGGATATGCTATCATAACGCAGGTGTCATACTGATGTTTGGGCAATTAAAGAACTATGGGATTGAAGGTTGCAACCCGACTGTACCATAAAAGGGCAGGCGGGTTGCAATTTAATCTGTATTATTAAACACAGGAGTGTGGAAGTCAGACTAAAGACGGTCTATATCCTCTTTGGTTAGACCAGTGGCTTGCATAATGACTTCGTCTGCAATGCCCATGCTCTTCATATTCTTAGCCGTGTTAATTACGCCTTCCTTGCGGCCTTTTTGAAGTCCTTCTTCAAGTCCTTCCTTGTGTCCCTGTTTTATGCCTTCTTTCTTAGCGGTATCCATTCCATTTTTTATGTCGCGGTAGGCATAGATGCTTTGCTCGTAAGCCTTCAGTTCCAAAGGTTTGAACTTGGCGATCTCGGCGGTTTTGAAGAGTTTCTCAAAGACACGGCCCTGGAGTTCTGCAGGACGGTCAAGGAGGTTGGACATGTTCTTCAGACAGAAAAGCCATTTGTCCAACACGGTCTCGCACTCATCGATTTCCTTGTTGAAGTTGGCCAACTCCACGTAGATATAGGTGAGCTTGTCATAGAAGACCTCTTTCTTCTTTATGTCCATGAGCTTCACCTCGCGGAACACGCCATTGTCGCTTTTCTTTTCCTCAGGGAAGGTGAAGTTGAGAATACCGATGGTATAGACATCCTTCAGCTCGTAGTTCCAGTCGCCCTTCTTGGCTTGCTCGACAATCGGGAAGGTGGAATAATAAATGGAGCGGTCTTTGTAAAAGCTTTGATAGACATTCTGCATCTCGACAATGATACGGCTACCGTCCTCCGTCGTACAATACACGTCAAACACGGCCTTGCGCTCCGTTTCGTTGGTTCCGAATTTCTCGCTGTTGTTATACTTTACTTCCTTGACCACATGCTCACCGGCAAGCACGGCATTAAGGAAGTCCACCAGCAGGTCACTGTTGAACGGTGTGCCGAATATTCGCTTGAATCCGAAATCGGTAAGCGGATTGATGTATCTTTCTCCGAAATGCTCCATGTCTTTCTTTTCTTTTCGCAAAGATACGCTTTATACACGACATCTGCAAGTTTTCCATTCTATTTTTCTTAAAGAAATCAATGTGTAGCTCAGCCGCTTCTAAAAGATTTGTAATGTTTAATCCAGGGCAACCACTTCATTCCCTGTCCGGCTTATGTACCCTTCCTTCTTCGGCAAATATACAACAGACTTCCAAGTGGCTGCAAATCAGAGCGCAGACTTGGAGAAGAATGATTTGCAGGTGGGAATGGGCACGGCGGACAATACGGGCAGTAGTGTTGAGTTCGCAAATGGAGCATTAGAACATGCTAATGGATTAGCAATAATCAATTTTATTGCCAAGCAGGGCCCGGAGTACTATTACTATGACGGGGATACATATAACTGGACAACAAAAACGGGAACTGCTTCCACAGTAAGGGCAGCCAGTACTAACATTGTAACGTATTACCCGTCATCAGACTTTAGTGGAAATATACCATACACCAAGTCGGCCACTCAATACATGGCAATTGTAAAGCCCAGTCAGAACACCACATTTCAAAGCAATGCCATCAGATCCTGGTCACTTAGTTATAATGTTGCCAGAAACGACAAAAAATCACAGTATGTGAATATCCTGCGTGATGGCAAGAACCTCGGTTGGGTGTACAGCTATACTGGCAAAGTGCAAACATTTAATACGCCTGAGTTTGGTGCGTATAAGATGGAATGCTGGGGAGCAAGCGGTGGAGAAATTTACGGAACTGGAGGGAAAGGAGCATATACATCAGGCGAACTTAACATAAATAATCCTTTGACTTTATACGTTTATGTAGGAAATCACCCGACCGGATACGAAATCGTCTTTAATGGTTGTTCTGGTTATAGTAAAGGAGGAGCTGAAGTTTATTGTAATCCTGGTGGTGGAGCCACAGACATCCGCTTAACTGGAGGTGATTGGAAAGGCCTTGAGAGTAGGAAATCGCGAATCATGGTTGCTGCGTCAGGTGGATCTGCATATAAGTACGGAATATCCATACCTGGCGGAGATGCAGGTGGAATAAGAAGTTATAACACATATTATACATACTGGCTGTCACCAAAATTGAGAGCAAGCGAAAACCCGGTGACAGACCAATCTGGATTATTGGATAAGAGTAAGATAAAAGACACAGATATAAACGGCTTTGTGGTTGATGGGCTTGGCCCGTACTTTGGGGCGACAGATGATGATAAGATGCCTGGTATAGGCAATGGCTATTTTAGTGGTATTTGGTATGGATATGACTCAACTGTGTATGGTGGAATGGGTGGTGTATGCTTTGTAAGCGGTTATAATGGCTGCAAAGCAATTTCTCCATCATTTACAGACGACAACCATGTTATGTTAGATACTCCTAATCATTATTCCGGTTATGTTTTCACAAATGGAATAATAAAGTCAGGAAGAGAAACAATGCCTAACCCATCAAGTGGAACTGAAGTCGGTCACAATGGAAATGGATTCGTTATTATTTCTCAGAAGTAGTAAAAAACATCCCTTTCGAATACAAGTAAATTGTAAGACGGAAGGGATGATGGATTAAAAAATGACATGGGGTCTGATTTTTATCGATTCTTATAAAACCAAGTAATACACGCTTTGCCATTACCATTATTAACGCCATTTGACGTAATTCCGTTTACAACACCCCCAATATATCCGGAGCCACCGCCACCATTTACTCTGTTTGTAAGTCCATTCCCCCCAGAGGCATTGCCGCCATACCATCCTCCGCCGCCACTGCCTCCAAACACATCTGGAGAACTTGCGCCATATCCAAAACCGCCCTTTATTCCATCTGTACCACATCCATCTTGTCCACCTCCTGTATTCGTTTTACTATTAGTTAGAATTTCCGTTTCACTTATATAGTAGGTACTACTTGATCCGCCACCTACCATACCTCCACCAGTAGCTTGTAATGCAATGTCATACAGATTATGCCAACCGCCATTACTTCCTGCTCCACCAGCAACTATTAATACGTCAGATTTATTATTTGCCAAATCTTTTAATACACCAGTGACTGTTGCAATATGGGTCGCGCCACCCCCACCATGAATATTTTGATAATGTCCCCCACCATTATAACAGGTACCATCTGTGTAAAGGTCTTTGTCGTAACCTTTCCCACCGCAGCAGACATAGAGAGTCTCATTGACTACCTTTTCTCCTTTAGAGTATCCACCAGGATAGTTAACGTGAGAACCCCATCCTCCAGATTTTGCTCCCCACACTTCCAAATTAAGTTTCTCTTTCAATGGGGGCAAAAATAATTCAACTTTACCAGCATAATTATATGATGCAGCTAAATTAATGAATACGCTGTCACTTTGAGCTGTATATGAACTATAGGTATTTCGCAATACACTTGCGTTGACGCGGTTGGACGTGAAGCGATTGCCCCAACCATTGGCAATGCCATCCTTGCTATAGAATACTGAAGTTGTTGACGGCTTCAGAATTGCATAGTAAGCACTTTGGGTAGAGTGATAATAAGGTCGGTTTGTAGTTCCCTCGAAGTTAGTGGCAGCCTTGACCGATCTTGAGCCACTGTCCTCAACAAAGTGGTGCGTGTTGCCATCGGCATCGGTAAACGTGCCCGTCTTATAGGCACTCGTTGACGTGATAGGGTCTGAAGCCATCTGTCCCTGATAATACTGCATGTAGGCTGCGATACCCTTCGAGTCGTACGTAGTTCCACCCGTAGTGGCTGAGAATGATGAACTCTGATTGATACCCGTGATGTAGAATGTTCGTGTAAGCGGAATGGTCTTTGTTCCCAAAACAATCTTAGCCAATCCATTCACATGTTTCATGTTCGCGGCAGCAAAGTTCACGTTACTGCCTGTATTGTCCACTGTTCCAACACCTATCTGCAAATCGTTGTTAGTCAATGCGCTAAGCGACGTGCTTTGATCAGCAGATGGCGTGTTTGAATAATTGCCGAAGAAGGTGGGGACACAAGGTTGCTGAGGGATGAGGAGAGAGTGAAATGAATTAAATATTACAAATCTTGTGTGTAATCATTCAATGTTTAAATAGAGTAGAGTTAATGTTCATGAATAATGCAGGCTAAAGTATATTATTCATGAATGTTATGTTTCGCATCAGCCTGTATTTTCTTTTGCTTTGCCTCTTCGATCTTTTCTCTCATGGCTTGCATGTGGTCGAAGGCACGCTTGCGGGTGGCCGCAATCTGGTAGCGATAG
>Ga0256406_1004354_pt1 | contig 16301 bp, 18 predicted proteins | sample RumenRJG_03DNA_FD_185986 | JGI IMG/M metagenome (GOLD analysis project Ga0256406, IMG submission 185986) | Bovine rumen microbial communities from Lethbridge, Alberta, Canada - RJG_03 | ecosystem: Host-associated > Mammals > Digestive system > Stomach > Rumen | place: Canada: Alberta | collected... | reverse complement strand
GTTCTCCCGAAGGGACAGTCTTTGTTGTCGACTGCGACATCCGCATCAATACTCCCGAATTGAGGACAGGTGGCATCAGGACGATGACAACAGAGGTGAAAATATTATGATGGCGTACTATTCATCGCAGTCCAATAGTGAGAACAAAGTCTACTTCTATCACGCCGACCACCTGGGCAGTGCCAGCTGGATAACAAACCATCATGGCGATGCTGTGCAGCACATCCAATACCTGCCGTATGGCGAGCCGTACGTCAACGAGCGTCCCTTTGGCTATAGCGAGCGTTTCCTATTCACGGGCAAGGAAAGAGACGAGGAAACAGGCTATGGTTATTTCGGCGCGAGATACATGGATCATGAACTGATGACCATGTGGCTGAGTGTCGACCCGATGGCAGATAAATATCCGTCGACAAGTCCATATGCATACTGCGCATGGAACCCAGTAAGATTGATTGATCCAGATGGTAGAGATATTTGGATTGGTGATATTTTATACTCTGCAAACATGTCTTCCGAGGGTTACGATGATTTTTCAAAAAGGGCAATTATTGCACTTAATGAGATTTATCAGACTGATGAGGGGAGGTTAATGCTCGATTTTTTAATATCATCAGACATGTTTGTGAATATTAATTCTGGATATACTACGGAATCCTTTGTCAATTGTACCCCTGAGAATATGGATGCTTTTTTTGATATTGAAAACAATAAACCTGGTACGGGAAAAGTTGATAATTTTGACATTGATTGGAATTCAATCAATAGTGGAGGCCAATATTGTATTAATGGCATTGACAAGAATACCATGTTGGACCTTGCAGATGAACTGGCCCATGCTTATGACGTCGGTAATGGATGGGCGTATAAAACATATTATAAAGATGGAGTTTTAATTGATGAGGGTGTGGTTAATGGTTATGATAAACGGGAATTTCAAGCCGCGTACAGAGTGAACATTATCAGAGAACAAATGGGGAATACGAATTACAGAAGTAAATATTATGGCAATCTAACTATTGCAAACAACGAAACCTATTTCAAGCCTTGTTGGTATAATCTTAGGACAACTGACAAGAAACAAAGAATTACTTTTGATATACCATGATTAAAACACTACTTATTATAGCATTACTACTGGTATTTCAAGCAAAATCATGCGAACCTAGGTATGTAACAATGAGAGCCCAGCAACTCTCTAACTATCTACCTTATGAGTTCGACATTCAAATACCAGATGATTACAATGAAATTGAATGCTACAGAATGTCGGGCCAATCCACGGAGTTACATATCACATTCTCAAATGGCGGATATGTTTATCTTTCTCAACATAAATATATTCCTAATACAGGAAGGATAAAATCCATCGGGAATGAAGTCTATTATCAGAGATTTGGGTTTTTGACAGGCAACCCCAAAGATATTTATAACCCAAATGGAGAGGAACTTGTCTTGCTTGATAATGAGGGTAAAGACTCAGAAGGACTTTTTTGGAGAGATGTTCACTATATTTTCCCGGATTCATTGTGCTATGTACAGCGAAGGGGGAACCGTGTTCGAGTAGAAAAAGATTCCCGTTTTCGTCTTTCTCTTGGGTACTCAAATGTTCCATATGAGGAAAAAGAGATGTTCGACAGAATAATAGAATCGGTAAGAATCAATTCGAAATATACACTAATAGAAGATTGCAATCGGGTTACGATTGACGATACCATTTCTCCAAGAATTAGACATCTTTGTGTAATGCCATCGGTTGATGAAATATGGAAACAGTAAATAGTTAAACTTCCAGGGATCATAGTATCAACCCCTATAAAGAAAGTCAGTAACAATTGACCACATCAGCACATAAAACCGAAGGGGTAAACCGCACTCAAAACATGCGGTTTTACCCCTTCGTTTTCACGGGCAAGGAAAGAGACGAGGAAACAGGCTATGGTTATTTCGGCGCGAGATACATGGATCATGAACTGATGACCATGTGGCTGAGCGTCGACCCGATGGCCGACAAATACCCGAACATCTCACCCTATGCGTATTGCGCCTGGAACCCGTTGAAGTTGGTGGATCCTGATGGTCGAGATGTGGAAATTGTAAAAGATGATGAAAACAAAAAAGTGACGATTAGAGCCAATTTTTATTACAATAGAGATAATTTGGGACCAGAAGCGGATGTTTTCTTGGCTGGTTTTGAGGATGCCCTAAACTCATGGAAGGCGGATATAATAGAAGCATTAAGGGATGAATCTTTGGGCGCACATGGGTATCAAGTTGATTTTGAGTTTAATTGTAAAAAAAGCGATGATCCCAAGGCAGAAGCAAAGAATGACCGAATTGGTAATTCTCTCACGAACGACCCTGAATATTATGAGAATCCCGCTGTAGTTAGCGGAAACAAGCATTTTAAAGCCAACCTAGGACTTCATAGTCAAGGAAGCAATCCTGATGCTTATGACCCTATTTTTTATGATACAAAAGACATACAAGGTGATATAAAACACGAGATTGGTCATTTTTTTGGACTATATGACCGTTATGACAATGGGGGGAAATTCGCGCCACCTATACCAAATGATTTAATGGACAAGCATCCTATGACCAGAAGAAACGCAGTAGAACCATTTAAGCGTGTTTGGAGATCTGCTGGACTTGACGCCAACGGTACTAAAAGTGTATTAATTAACAAAAAGAATCGGGAAACTTGGTAACAATGGGGAAAAACATTTCTATTATTTTTTGTAGTAAAAGTGGTGTTCACAAATTGCATAGCAATTTTTTTATTCTCATAGCGATGATAATAATATCGGGAAGTTTAATATATGCACAACCATGCTACAAAGAAGGGGAAGGGTATTTGTTGAAAGAGGTGGACTCTTCAGCTCCTTATTTTTTTAATCGGTATAAATATGGGCAAATGGGATCTTATTATTACAAGTTCTATATTGTTGCCGAGGAAGCACTATTGAAATTCTTTAATAATGATTCTGTAGAATGGGACAAAGCTATTTTATTGTGTGATCCTGCGATTGTTATGTTTTCAGATAGTACAATTTCAAGGGATGTTCGTCGTTATACTAGGATAAAAGACATTCTGGCATTAGATGATTCGGAAATATACAAAATTGGAAACAAAAAATACTTTATTAGAAAAATCAGATATGCCTATTATGATAATTCACAAGTTAACGTATATATTAGAGGCTACAATCACTACCTGTGGGATGACATATCGGAAGATGAAGAAGATATTCTTAATGCAACATATGAGGTGGGGCAACTTTATGAAAGAGATTACTATCAGTGTTATCATCATCTAATAGAACTTCTTCCAACCCCACCACAAATATCCAAACATATATGGAAGAGGCTCTATCAATTAGGAGAGGGAGAAAACGAAGAATAATTGAACCGAATAGCACATAAGACTACCTCGCGAACCCGCACGAATTTCGTGCGGGTTTACCCGTCGATATTCACGGGCAAGGAAAGAGACGAGGAAACCGGCTACGGATATTTCGGTGCCAGGTATATGGACCACGAGCAGATGACCATGTGGCTCAGTGTCGACCCGATGGCGGATAAGTATCCGGGAATCTCTCCCTACGCCTATTGTGCCTGGAACCCAGTGAAGTTGGTGGACCCGGATGGCAGAGATTTGGATATTCCAGACGTAAATGATGCAAATCATCAACAGACAAAAAAAGATATACTTAGTTTGGTTAAAGAAAAAAACAGAGAAAGGGTCACTTTTAATGAGGATGGCTCAGTATCTATTAATAGAGAAGGTCTTTCTGACTGGCAGTTAATGGAAGGCGATAAAGGGTTAGGATTATTATATGATATGGTGGAATCCGAAAAGAAATTCTTTTATGAAACCAGTGATGATTACTCGTCAGTTATGGAGGATGGTCAAACACATAGTATGGTCGAACTTCAACATGGCGTAGTTAATGCCTCAAATAATGGAAGAGACTCTGATGGAGGATATACACACAAACCCAAAGCAGGATATGATGGACATGTTATACTGGCTAAATCTGGTTCATGGAGAACAAAGAGAGGTGACAATTTGAAGCCATCGCTTCTTTTCCATGAGTTGGCTGAAAACTATTATAGAACAGACAAGGGATTTGATTACAAGAAAGCCCACAGTGAGGCCATAAAACGAGAAGGAGTGGCAGCATATCATAATACAAGTCCTGGTACATTTAACCAATATAAAGTGGTATATATATTTAAAGGCGCCGGTAGAGCGCGGTGGAGTATTGATTAAAATAATGCAAAATGAAAAAGAGTTTCTTTATTATTCTATTGTTTTTCCCCGTCGTAAATATATTGGCCCAAAATACCTATGTGTATGAGATGTCAATGAACCGTTACGATGTTGGATATTATTATATAGAGTACAGTAATAATATTTCTAAAAAAACTGACACGTTAGTGATTCGGTTTTATGACAAAGACCAACCTTGTTATGGTGTTCACGTGGCTTTTGTTATTAAATCAGACACATTATACGCCACCTCCGATAAGAATGGGTATGTATATCTTAATTTCAAAGAGATTAATCCTGATGACATTTTAAAGGTTATTGTATATTCTACATTTGACAAAATTGGATACATGGAAAAATGTATCTATTTCTGGGATTGGGATGAGACTAATTATCCTGAAAGAATAAATGTGTTCATTGAAAATAAATTCAATTCTATAGTACATATCAAAAGTAAAAAAACACTTTCTCTAAAGGAAATGGATGAAATAAAACATGCAGTACTAAATAATAATCTTTCAAATATAAAAAACAAAAACATTGATATATCTGTAATAATACATCTATAACACATGATTCTGATTCCATGTGTGGCAATACGAGTCGTTTTACAGATCAATGGCTCAGGGGACTGGTACCTAACCCAATAAAAACAAATGAAGACGACGAAAATTGACAAAACCAAAGGTGTACCCCGCACGCAAAACGTGCAGGGTACCCCTGTCGGTATTCATGGGTAAGGCATCCCGCATGAAAAGTCGAGCGTGCCACCGGCTCACTCTTGACGGCCGCCCAAATTGATAAAGGCTCTCCAATGGTTCGATGGGCATCTGACTCTGCATGCTCTACGCACCACAGACCGAGGACGATATATTTCTGCTGGTCCAAAAAGATAATCTCGGATGCACCCTTCAAGACCTTTCACAAAAATGCAGAGAAAGAGCCTCAAATAAAATAGAAAATTCATGAGTCACTGCTAACGAAAATGATTATGTAAAACACATTATGAAATTTTCATAATTATTTTTAGCGTAATAAAAAAAAGTTGTATCTTTGCAGCCAAATACAAAGTGCCAAACATGCAAAAAGACGACAATCCTTTCATTGTAAGCGGACACATCCAACAGCAGTATTTCTGTGACCGTAAAGTGGAATCGGAGCGGCTCACGAAGTTGCTTCTCAACGGCAATAATGTGGTGCTGAAATCTGATCGCCGCATGGGAAAAACCGGTTTGATACAATACTGCTTCGACAAACCGGAACTGAAAAAGTCGTACTATACCTTCTTTATCGACATTCTTCACACCTCCTGCCTGCAGGAGCTAGTGCATGAACTGGGACGGGCAGTATACGAGCAGACGGTGCCGCATGGCAAGAAGATGACCCAGAGGTTCCTCAAAGCCATCAAGAGTCTCAGTGGCAAGATGGGCTTCGATGCCAATACTGGTATGCCCACTTTCAGTCTTGGACTAGGAGATATAGAACAGCCGGAGTACACTTTAGAGGAAATCTTCCGCTATCTGCAGCAGGCCGACCGACCCTGCATCGTAGCCATCGACGAGTTCCAACAGATTGGCCACTATCCCGAGAAGAATATCGAGGCGTTGCTGAGGGGTCACATCCAGAAGATAGACAACTGCCGTTTTATCTTTGCCGGCAGCGAGAAGCACATGCTCGGGCGAATGTTCGACAGCGGCAACCGTCCATTCTACAAGAGTGCCGACAGCATGGGGCTGGATGCTATAGCGCGTGATGTGTATGTGGAGTTCATCTGTCGGATGTTTGCCGAGAGGGGAAGAGCGCTAAACACCATACTTGCCGAGAAGGTGTATGACCTGTTCGAAGGTCACACCTACTATGTGCAGAAGACCATGAACGAGGTTTTCTCAAATACTCCGCGAGGCGAACAATGTACGGAAGAGACCATCCAACTCTCGCTGCAGGCGATACTCGATGGGAACGACATGTTCTATCGTGACACTTTGTCGCGTATGCCTTTGCGACAGAAAGCCTTGCTTTATGCCATTGCCACCGACGGAAAAGCCTCTAAGATTACCTCTGTCGCATTCGTCAAACGACATAAACTGACGTCAGCCAGTTCGGTGCAGACGGCCATCAAGAAACTTATAGATGATGATTATGTTGTGGAAGAGGCAAAGCAATATCGAGTAAGCGATCGTTTCTTCGCATTGTGGATTCTTCGCCTGCTGGCATTAGGTATCTAATATCCGCGCTGATAGAATGTGCATCACTTCTGTATTTTTAAGGCAAAAACATTCACTAGAATATAAATCCAAATACACTAATGAGGCAAGGAACTGGTTCCCGTTGTAGTAAAAAAGATAATTGAACCGAACAGCACATAAAACCGACACGATAAACTGCACAAAAACCATGTGGTTTCCTCCTTCATTTTCCACGGGCAAGGAAAGAGACGAGGAAACCGGCTTCGGCTATTTCGGCGCAAGGTACTACTGGAGCGAGGTGCTGACGGGATGGCTATCGGTTGACCCGATGGCGGATAAATACCCCGGAATCTCCCCCTACGCCTACTGCGCTTGGAATCCCGTCAAACTGGTTGACCCGGATGGTAGAGACGTATTTTTTACTGGTGATGATGATTCAAAAGCAGAGGCCTTGCGCCAAATACAGCAGAAATCAAAGAATATGTTTTTTTCTCTTGATGAGAATAATAGGCTAACATATACAGGCGAAGCCAAAACAGAAGAGGAAAAATATATGGCAAAAATTATTAATAGCAAAGAAGTAATAATTGACCTATGTATACATAATAATAAATATTTTAATGGCAAAAAACTAGAAACAATTGGGGGCTTTGATGGAAACGCTTTGAGTAAAGATGGTAAAAGCGTATATGCTTCACAAATTATTAATATACGGGATTCTGACAAATGGGATAAGTTATGCAAAAACCTTGGTAATGCCATTTGGCATGAGATAGCAGAAGCATATGAGGGAGGTTTACTTAGTATAGATCGTCAGCAAGACGCAGAACCTGCATTTGCTGGAAAAAAAGACAACCCCATCTACCAAAAAGCACATTATAATGCAGGGAAATATTTCCCAGGCACAGTAAATATAGACAATGTTGTCTTACCGCAAAAGGTTCAAGATGATTTAAAAAAATTGGAAGCAAGATGGGGGAGAGAATTCGACGTAAGCTATATAAAATACACATATGGAAGATAATGGCAATAAACTTTTACGGCTTTTGCCAAAATCGGCACTGGTAACGCTATTTGTATTAATTGGATGCAATTGTACACGATTCATCGATATCCGTTGTCGTCCATTATCTGACTACAATAGGATAAAGATGGTTGATAGTCGGACAGTGGAAAAGGTTGTATTTGATAGTATTCAATACAGGGAATATCTGCTCAGTTTTTGCGACACATCTACGATTTCTGGCGTTTTCTCGCTGGAGGAGGGTTATCATTTCGACAAGGGTTTTGTGCTTATTGTACAGAAAAACTCGATTAAATACGAGGTAATAATCGTTAATGATAAACATTCCCTCCCTCCCCCAATTATTCCTGGAAGATGTTACTGGATGAAAATAAGGCCATACTTCTTGCAGGAAGAAAATGCATACGTTAGCGAGATTAAAAAAGAAATATATCATAAACATTATGTAATTTATCCTGCATATATCTTACGTAACGAAAGCCGTATATGTACGGCCAATTTGGAGGATATTTATGAATATGAAAAATAAAAATCAAGGGGGCAGGATATTTGCTTTTGTCTTGATGGAGAAAGACCCAGATAAAAACAACACCTAATTGACCCCATCAGCACATAACCCCGTCTTGTCAAACCGCACAAAAACCATGCGGTCTGGAGGGTCATTATTCACGGGCAAAGAGCGCGACGAGGAAACGGGATACGGTTATTTCGGTGCCCGCTACATGGACCACGAGTTGATGACCATGTGGCTCAGCGTTGACCCCATGGCGGATAAATATCCGAATATTTCTCCGTATGCCTATTGCGCTTGGAATCCCGTGAAATTGGTTGATCCGGATGGAAGAGAAATATCAACACACATAGACCAAGATGGAAATGTTGTCGCCGTATATGATGATGGTAATTTAGGAGTATATATGCACTCACGACAAGAAATTGCATCTGTCGGAAGTGATGGTATTCTTTCAAACGATCCTGACAATTTTATAGGAGCGACTTTATACGCTTTTTCTTTCCGAGAAGGTGACAAAATTGATGTGGGTTCTTATCAGGCACGGGACTGGATGTGCCAATTCGAAGGTTCTTTTTCTCACTCATTTGCCAACCCGATTGTTGCCTTGGCCTGTTATGCAAGTGAAGCTGGGAATGGCGGACGTTATGACCCCAAATCATACATGAAAAACGGTTCTCAGTTAACAGATGGAGTATATGTCTCTCCAAGGGATTTGGGTAATTTTGCCGCGGGTTATTTTGGTCATGCTTTGGGGCTTTCAAAAGAACGTACACTGGCATCATTCGGCGCATTTCAGCTGGCTGGGAATAATAAGAAAGAGTTCATCCATCATTATTTGTCATACTATAAACAAGCGTTGACTACCCAAGGAGAAGATGGGGTAATATTAGGACACAAGACGTATGGAGAAAAGGGTATCTCGAATTACTTCCAACGCCTTGGCTATGAAAATATTCGTACTATTGATGATTTTAACAGGAAATATGCTGATATATGGAAATGAAGAAAACCTTGTTTTACATAGGATGTTTGTTGATGATATCGTGTAATACCCAGATGGAGTCTGTCCAATTGCCCAAGAGAGACGTTCCTTACCAACGGTTCTTTGTTGATGAGAATACTGAGGTATTACTCTATATATATGACAGTTATGGAATACAAAACAACATATACGTAAAGAAAAAGGATTCCATATATTGCTCTAAATTTGAAGTGGATCCGATTCCCATTGTAAAGATGGTCCGTCATGATACTGTTTTTTTAGAATATCATAACTATGTCAGTCAAGGTAACGGCGTGGTTTGTCGTCAATCAATTTACAACTGGGCGCAAACTGTAGGGCCGTATAAAATAATAAATTGTAGACATTTTGATTTAACTGGAAGTACACAAATTCAATGTGGCAATCCGGATAGCATAAACATGAGAGAACAGATTATAACTTTGTTTAAGAACGGAAACAGACTTTTTGATACTTGTGTTAATAATATTGTATTCGAAATGGGTTTAGGAGGAAACCATAAGGTTTGTTTCTCAAAAATAGACACTATATCTGGATTAAAAAAAACATATTGTTATACGATTGACACAAGAAAAATTTCTTACCACATAGTCCCCCAATAATGACTGCTAGAAATGGGGGCTGGCACAGAACCGAGCGGAATGGAAAGCGATAAGATGGGCACCTGTTCCTGCAGACCAACTACAAAAACAGCAACAGAATGAGCCAACCTGCACATAAAACGACCGATACTTGAACACTTCAGCACATACCCCCGCACTGCAAAACCATGCTGTTTCGTGGCCTTTTTCCTCGTCGAATTCCAACGGGAAAGAAAAGGACCACGAAAGCGGCTTCCACTATTACGGCGCAAGGTATTACTGGAGCGAGGTGCTGACGGGATGGCTATCGGTTGACCCGATGATGGATAAGTACCCGGATATCTCTCCGTATGCCTATTGCGCCTGGAACCCTGTAAAGTTAGTAGATCCGAATGGTATGGATACTATTTTTTCTTTCGCTACCAATACGACTGACGCAGAATATAATAGTGATAATAAGGAAATTTTAACATGGATGAGAACTGAAGGAGATATCTCTGGTATGGTAACATTAAGTATGCACGGAACCCCCCAAAAAGGATACTTGTCAGTTGCAGATGGTATAATAGACAAGGGATGTACTGCGGAAGAGTGGGCAACGTTGATACAAAAAAGCCACCTTCCTGACTATAAAAAGAATCAAGATGAAAGTAAACCGACCATTTTTTTGCTATACAGCTGCAATACAGGAAGTGGAGAAAACTCATTTGGCCAACAACTATCAAGCGAATTAAAAGATATTACCATTGCCCCAGAAGGGAAAGTCGTTGTTAATAACGCGACACATTCACTGACAAATGCTGTTAGCAAAGAAGATTTAACCCCCCAATCATGGAATGTATATTGTCAAGGCCGAAAAGTTACAAGCTTTATAGGTTCACCTAAAGAATGGATAAACAATATGGGTGGAGTTGAAAAGGCTGCAGGGGAAATAATTAAAATGGATAGGACATCAAATAATTTAGTTGATTAAAAAGGAAGGAGTGTACAATATGATAAAAAAAATCTCTAGGTTATTGATACTATTTGTTTTAGTTCTTTTATTTTCTTGTTCGAGTTTCGCACAATCCACGAAACCTATATCCGTGGGGATGAATGCAAGAATGGTTTTGAATGGCACTGCTGTAGATGAAGATTCAACAAGTGCAATCACAAGGAACATTGCTATTATCAACGGGAATCGCAATGAATATTTGAAATTTTGCGACAAATGTAGGCGAAGTATCGTAGATGACACTGTCCCAGAAGAATTACAACAAATATGGTTGCTATATGCTTTTATTATGGCAGAACATTATCAGGACACTCTTGCAGCATTTGATTTTGCAAGATTAATAGAGAAAACAGACATCAAAATTGATTCAAGTATGGCTGCAAGAATCATCAGGTATTATGAGATGTCTTCTAAATGGAAACCTGACAATATGTCTTTTTTGTCGGCACATAGATTGTTTCTAATTTATAAAAATGGATTATATGGAATTCCACAAGACAAAGAAAAAGCGGAATTTTATGACAAATTAAGTGACACCATTGTTAAGTCTATTAAACACTGACCATGTAGGACACCTGTCCCCCAAAAACAAACTAATTGACCACATCAGCACATAAAACCGAAAGGGCAAACCGCACAATAACCATGCGGTTTTACCCCCTTGTTTTCAACGGGAAAGAAAAGGACCACGAAAGCGGCTTCCACTATTACGGCGCAAGGTACTACTGGAGCGAGGTGCTGACGGGCTGGCTATCGGTTGACCCGATGGCCGACAGATACCCCGGAATCTCCCCCTACAACTACTGTGCAGGGAATCCCGTTATTTGCATAGATCCAGATGGTGAAAAAATTTATATGCTTTTTTACACTGTTGGAAATGACCGTGGAGATAATATGTTCCATGCAGCAGCACTAACGAGGCGAAGTGACATCATGGATAGTAAAACATTTGATGCAAAACACGATATTGTTGTTATGCGACCGATTCGAGATTTGGCTGCAATAAAAGACGAAGTGCAGGATATCACTAATGAGTATGGGGAAACATATGGGAAAACTGCTGAATTTGATGTATGGTCGCATGGAGGATTTGATGGCCCGACGGGAACACAACCTACATCTGCAGATGCTGCGAAAGACATATATCAAATGGCCCTAGAAGGATGGTCAAAAATAGATTTTAATTGGGAAGAGAATTCCTCGGCAAATTTTTACGGTTGTCGTACCGGCAAATCAGAGAACGGAAAACCTTCCTTTGCTCAGACTGTTTCTGAATTAGAAAATTTTAAAGATGTCAGAGTATCCGGACAATCTAAAAAAGCTTACCCGTCTACCACTCAAACAAGAAGAAACAAGCCTGGTCGTTTTTTCGGGAAGCTAGGTCTTTCTTTTACAAAAACTTATATGGTTGGATGTGAAAGTAGAAAGGAAAGACTATCTCTGTTTCCAGGCAGAGAAGTCCATCCCATGAATACATTTGTTAATGGAGAACAGCAATGATATGAAACGTAAATTGATTGTAACAGGGATTATCATCGTTATTATGGTCATTTGTGACGCCTTGTCATGTCTTAATTTTTATGGACATGAGTGGAAATGGGATACAGGGCCAAGAATAAGTGATTTTATAGACTTCGATTCTAAATGTTACTCAAGTAAAATGCATTCAATACGACACAATAATCAGACAAAGGGATATCTTATTTTTTCTTTTGGGAACCAGGCCTTATTATATATTACAGAGGGGAAAGATGAGGCAAATGCACGGGGATTGTCCTTTTATATTAAATTGTAGTTAATCTCATTATAAAACACAAAATTATGTACCAAAACATCAAAAAAATCACAATGCTGCTCTTTGTGGCAGTGACAATGATCACATTTGCGTCCTGCAACAAGGATGACGACAGCAACGGCGGCTCGTCAAGCATCAACGAGGCCAAACTCTTTGGCACATGGCATTTCGAGAATGCCGACTACCGACATTGCGATATCACCTTCAACACCGACCACACCTGTGATGTCCGGGAATACCACTACAGCTATACTCTGTCGGGTAACACTCTCCACGGCTCATATACCTACTATTCTTACGGTTATAATAGGGAAATAACGGAGTACATTGACTTGACAATTAAGAGTCTCTCTGACGACACAATGGTCATGGACGGAAAGCGGACTTATGTGGATGGCAGCCAGGGCGACTATTCCGGCACCCTCCACAGGGTGCAGTAGCCGTTTGCACCACAGATGCCGATCAAGGGCGAAGCCCACAGAGGTGCCAGTCTTTTGACTGGCACCTTCTTTTGATTTCCCTTAATTTGACAATTCCCTTCTCCATCATTGTTCGTATCGTTACAGAATGGTTTCAACGATGCAAGGAGGGATATACGCCTGGCACCTGTCCCCCAAAAAAGGCCAAATGAAAACAACAACTAATTGAATCATATAACTTTGCGCTCTAAATCGGGAGATGAACAGGGAACATGGGTTGCAGCTTCTGGTGTCAATCTCTCAAAGTTTTTTTTTCGATAGAAAGGCTGTTGCGATTTAACATTTTTTAAGTTAATTCCATGATACCAAAATCCCAACGGGCACTTGCTGTATAGGCAAGTGCCCGTTTTTGTGCTTAATGCGCTGTGGATGATAGCGATGAACCACTTACCATCTCCTTACCAACTCCTAACCAACTCCTACCATAGTAGGTGTTGATAGGGTTGTGACAGGGTGTTCATGTTTAACGGTTGTTAACAATTCACTTCTCCTTACTAGTTCTTTTTAATGGGTTGGCCTTGCTAATTATTTGTGAATGTTCTGGTTATGTTCTCTCTGTTGTTTTTTTAAGATTTTTCTTTTTCCTGTTTGAAAAAATATGCGTATTTTTGCAAAATTAACATAAATTAAAAAATGACTATGCAAGAGCCTACCCGATTATTCGACTTGCTGGCTTGGAGAAAGGAACTGCATCCCGAGCGCCCCGTGTTCAAATTCAAGGAAAACGGCGAATGGAAAGAGCATTATATCGATGAATATATAGAGAAAGTTGACCTCATCAGCTACGCCTTGATGCACCTCGGAAGAAGGGCGAGAATATCGGCCTTATCTCCGCCGGCCGTCCGGAATGGAACTACGTGGACTTCGGCGTGCAGCAGACAGGTGCCGTGTTGTTGCCTATCTATCCGACAATCAGCGAGGAAGACTACCAGTATATCCTCAACGACGCACAGGTACGCCTGCTGGTGGTCGAAACACCGGCTTTATACAAGAAAATCAGCAATATCCGAGAGAAGCTGCCGCATCTGGAAAATCTCTGCACCATTGTCCCCATGGAGGGTGTGAAGTCGATGGACGACATCTATGAGATTGGATGCCAGTATGTAAGGGAGCATCCCGAGGCACCCGCCAAGTTGCAGGAGATGAAGGATGCGCAGACCATCGACGATGTCTGCACGATGATCTATACCAGCGGCACCACGGGTGTCCCCAAGGGTGCTATGTTGACCCATAGGGGATTGATAATGAACGTGCAGGAGATTAAGGAGAGCCCCGGAAAGACTTGGACCAAGGCCCTCTCATGGCTCCCCATGTGCCATATTTATGAGCGCATGATGGGTTACCTCTACCAGTGGCTCTGCTTCACCATTGCCTATGCCGAGAGCATCGCCAAGGTGGGCGACAACTGCAAGGAAATCAGCCCCAATATGATGGCTTGTGTGCCACGGTTCATCGAAAAGGTCTACGACAAGATTTACCGCAAGGGCGAGAAGATGAGCGGTATAGGGAGGAAAATCTTCGACTGGGCCATCAATCTGGCTTTCGAGTACGAACTCGACGAGTCGAAGCTCTCGGCCTGGTATAAATTACAGAAGAAGTGGGCTGACAAGTTGGTGTATAAGGAGATACGCGAGAGTATGGGAGGCGAGTTGTATATGCTCGTCAGTGGTGGTGCCACCATCCAGCCTCGCCTCACGAGGTTCTTCTCCTGTGTGGGATTGGACCTCTACGAAGGTTACGGCCTTACCGAATGCTCGCCCCTGATTGCCGTTACAAACAGCAATAAGAAAGGTCGCAAGATTGGATCCGTGGGCTTTGCCATGAGGGCGATAGAAGTGCGTATTGACCCGCAAACCAATGAGATACAGTGCCGTGGCGGTAATGTGATGAAGGGCTACTACAACCAGCCTGAGCTCACGGCTGAGGCTATCGACCAAGAGGGTTGGTTCCATACCGGCGACACGGGTTTCTTCGATCCCGACGGCTACCTCTTCATCACCGGCCGTACGAAGAGCATGTTCAAGACCTCGATGGGTAAATACATTAATCCCGAGGTGATTGAGGAGAAGATGAAGCAGTCGCCTTTCATCCTCGACATGATGGTGGTGGGTGCCGACCAGAAGTATGCTGCCGCCGTTATCGCCCCCGACTTCGACATGCTGAAGGACTGGTGCAAGCGCCATGGTGTCGTGGCCGAGAGCAAGGAAGAGATGATTGCAGACAAGACAGTCATTGCTCGTTACCAGAAGGTGATGGATAAGTACAACGCTGAGTTGGGTGTTACCGAGCAGGTGAAGAAGTTCGTCCTCGTGGCCGACACCTGGAACGAGAGCAACAAGATGCTCACCCCCACGCAAAAGCTCATCCGCCGCAATGTTGCCGCCGCCTACAAGGAGCAGATAGAGGCGCTGTTCAAATAACGGCGATTCTTTTAACGGCGAATTATTCTAATTACGCGAATTAACTGCCGCAGGTCAATTGGGAGCGAATTACTCGAATTGGCCTGCGGCAGTCCCTTTTTGCGGGTGGTAGTGATTAGGTAGGCTCTGCTTTTATCGCTTGTGGCGGGAATGGCTCTTCTTCTTGTTGTCTTTGGCGGAAGGCGAGCCTTTCTTGTTGCGCTGGTTTTTGTCTTTGGATGTTTGCGTAGCATGTTTCCCCGCCGTTTTTCGCCCTGCGGGGGCACCCGCGATGTGGTCGTCTTCCTCGACGAGATCGAAGTCTATCTGCTTCTTCAGGAGGTCGACACGTCGGACGCGGATGTGGACGGGATAGCCGAGTTTGTAGCAGCGGCCATGACGGCGGCCTATGACCTGATAGTTGTCCTCGTCGAGCATGTAGTAGTCGTCCTTGAGGCTGCCAATGGGTATCATGCCCTCGCACTTGTTCCCCTCGATCTCGGCATAGATGCCCCATTTGCTGACACCGCTGATGAGGGCAGGGAAGACCTGCCCCAGCTTGTCGGCCAGGAACTCGGCTTGCTTGTATTTCACGCTGGTGCGCTCGGCATCTGCAGCTTTCTTCTCCATGATGGAGCAGTGCTTGCAATAGTCCTCGTATTCAGCGGCCTTGACGGAGGTGCCGCCTTGCAGGTAGCGCTCCAGCAGGCGGTGGACCATGAGGTCAGGATAGCGGCGGATGGGGGAGGTGAAGTGGGTGTAGTAGGGGAAGGCGAGACCGTAGTGGCCGATGTTCTCGGTGCTGTAGTAGGCTTTGGACATGGTGCGGATGGCGATGGTGTCGACCATGTGCTCCTCACCACGTCCCGCGATATTCTCGAAGAGGCGGTTGTAGCTCTCGGCAAGGGCTTTGCGGCTGGAGGTCTTCATGCTGAAGCCCAGCTTGGCGACAAACTCCACGAAGGTGTTCAGCTTCTCGGGGTTGGGCTCGTCGTGAACGCGATAGACAAAGGTGCGAGCATTTCTAGTTTT
>Ga0256406_1004353_pt1 | contig 16301 bp, 13 predicted proteins | sample RumenRJG_03DNA_FD_185986 | JGI IMG/M metagenome (GOLD analysis project Ga0256406, IMG submission 185986) | Bovine rumen microbial communities from Lethbridge, Alberta, Canada - RJG_03 | ecosystem: Host-associated > Mammals > Digestive system > Stomach > Rumen | place: Canada: Alberta | collected... | reverse complement strand
AGGACCTCCTGAAGTCCGCCGGTTTCGAAGACATGCGCCGTAAGTATTTTGCCGGCGAAAAGATTAACACCACCGAAAAGCGCGCCGTGCTCCACACCGCGCTCCGCTACAAGGGTAACGATCCGATCTGCGTCGACGGCAAGGACGTGATGCCCGAAGTTCGCGCCGTGCTCAAGCACATGGAAGAATTCACCAAGCTCGTGCGTACCGGCAAGTGGAAAGGCCACACCGGCAAGTCCATCAAGTACGTGGTGAACATCGGTATCGGCGGTTCCGACCTCGGTCCGGTGATGGTGACTGAAGCCCTCAAGCCGTATGCTGAAAAGCCGGCTGCTGGCGAATACTCTCCGGAAGTCTACTTCGTTTCTAACATCGATGGCACCCACATGGCCGAAACCCTCAAGAAGGTGAACATCGAAGAAACGCTCTTCATCGTTGCTTCCAAGACCTTCACCACTCTTGAAACCATGACCAACGCCGAAACTGCCAAGGCTGCCGTTCTCAAGGCTTTCAATGGCGACGAAAAGTCCATCGCCAAGCACTTCGTGGCTCTGTCCACCAACACCGAAGCTGTTTCTGCCTTCGGTATCGACACCGCCAATATGTTCGAATTCTGGAACTGGGTGGGTGGCCGTTACTCTCTGTGGTCCGCAATCGGTCTTTCCATTGCTCTCCGCATCGGCTTCGAGAACTACATGAAGCTCCACCAGGGTGCTTACGAAATGGATCAGCATTTCAAGACTGCCCCGGTCGACAAGAACCTCCCGGTGATCCTCGCCCTCATCGGCGTGTGGTACAACAACTTCTTTGGCGCTTCTAGCTACGCCATGCTCCCGTACGACCAGTACCTGCACCGCCTCGCTGCCTACTTCCAGCAGGCCGACATGGAATCCAACGGCAAGACCGTTGACCGCGATTCCAAGCGCGTGAACTACCAGACTGGTCCGATCCTCTGGGGCGAACCGGGCACCAACGGCCAGCACGCCTTCTACCAGCTGATCCACCAGGGCACCAAGATGATTCCGTGCGACTTCATCGCCCCGGCCAACAGCCACAACAAGGTCGGCGACCATCACCAGAAGCTGCTCTCTAACTTCTTTGCACAGCCCGAAGCCTTGATGAACGGCAAGACCCTCGCCCAGGCTCAGGAAGAACTCCGCAAGGACGGCAAGAGCGAAGAAGAAATCGCATTCCTCGCCCCGCACAAGGTGTTCGAAGGCAACAAGCCGACCAACTCCATCATGATGGACTACGTTTCTCCGGAAACCCTCGGCGCCCTCATCGCCATGTACGAACACAAGATCTTCACGCAGGGCGTGATTTGGAACATCAACAGCTACGACCAGTGGGGCGTTGAACTCGGTAAGCAGCTCGCCAAGAAGATCCTCCCGGAACTTGCCAAGGCTGACGCTGAACTCAACCACGACAGCTCCACCAACGGTCTTATCCGCTGGTTCAAGGCTCACCAGAAGTGACACCCATCGACAGGCTCAGGGTAAACTCCATCGAAGGATCTAGGCTTTAGAAAAGGCCGCGACTTAAAAATCGCGGCTTTTTCATATTCACTTTGTTCGAAAAAAGGCGATTTTACGGATAAATGCTATTTTACTCCGTCTTTTTCTTGTCGCGCCAAGCGAAGATATTCGCGAGCACCGTTCCGCTAATGGAATGGTAGGCGCAGCTCAAGGCGCAGGGAACCATGCAAAGAACCGCGGCAGGATTCTTCGCCACATTTTCAGGGTTCGCAAAGAATGCCATAGCAAGCACCGTTGCCATGCCAGCATTCTGCACGCCGACTTCAATAGCGATGGTGCGCTTCTTCGCGGTATTGAATCTGAAAAGCTTACCCACGCTGTAACCAAGCACGTAGCCCAGCGCATTGTGGCAGAACACCACAGCAAGCACCAAGAAAATCAGGCCGAGGCCGTTTGCAAACAGCTGCGGGCGCACGGTCACGACGACACCACCCACAATCATCATCAAGCCAATCACACTTACCGCAGGCATGTTCGACTGGATTTCTTTAAATACGGCGCGCTTGCCCAAGAAGTAGTTGCAAAGGAACCCAATAGTAATCGGCGCAATCGTCACATACAAAATGTTCAGGAACATTCCGACTGCATTCACATTGATGCTCGTATCTGCCAGCCACAGCACAAGCAGCGGCGTCATGATAGGCGCAAGGAGCGTGCTCACCATGGTCATACTCACCGAATACGTGACATCGCCACGGGCTAAGAAGCTCATGACGTTGCTCGAAACACCGCCCGGGCAGCATCCTACCAGAATAATGCCCACAGCCAGATACGGATCCAGCCCGAACACCTTCGAAAGCCCGAAAGCGACAAACGGCATAATCGTGTACTGCGCAACCGCACCGAGCAAAATATGGAGCGGCTGTTTCATCAGATTGCGGACATCGTCTGTCGAAATGGTAAGACCCATGCTCAACATGATGACGCCGAGAATGATGGAAGATACATTCCCGTGAACCCAGCCGAAAGCGACCGGAACGAAGAATGCGACTATTGCGCTTGCGATAACAAAAGGGGAAGCGTAGTTCGAAAGCAGACGGCTAATAGCCTTGATTACCTTAAACATGCTTAAAATATAAAAAGACCGCAGCGTTTTTGCTACGGTCTGAATTTCTATGGATCCTATCGCGTCCTCACGGACGCTCCAGGATGACATTCAGGTCTGGATCCTTCCGCCTTCGGCGTCAGGATGACACGACCGAAGGTCGCGTCACTTCACCACAATATTCACGAGTTTGCCGGGGACGACGATGGACTTCACGACGGTCTTGCCGTTCATGAACTCTTTCACGCGGTCGTTGTCCATGGCGAGCTTTTCGAGGGCGGCCTTGTCCATGTCCTTCGCGACACTTGCCTTCGCGCGGACCTTGCCGTTCACCTGGAACACGACTTCCACGGTGTTTTCTACGGCCTTGGAGTGGTCGGCTTCGGGCCAGGCGACGTTCGTGAGGGATTCGTTGTGGCCAAGGATGCTCCACATTTCTTCGGCGATGTGCGGGGCAAACGGGTGCAACAACTTGACGAACGTTTCGCACGGTTCGCGGTAGCGCTTGTCCATCTTCATCATTTCGTTGTTGAAGATCATCAGCTGGCTGATCGCGGTGTTGAAGCTCATGTTCTCGATATCGCTCGTGACCTTGATGACGGTCTGGTGCATCACCTTCTCGATAGCTTCCGGAGCGGTTTCATCCACAAAGACCGGGGCTTCATCGCTGTCACCGACAACAGAGCGCCAGGCGCGGCCGAGGAAGCGGTTCATGCCTTCGATGCCCTTGGTCTGCCACGGCTTCACGGCGTCCAACGGGCCCATGAACATTTCGTACAAGCGAAGACTGTCGGCACCGTAGTCACGGACAACGTCATCGGGGTTCACGACGTTCTTGAGGGACTTACTCATCTTCGCCACAATCTGCTTAAGCTCGATGTCGGTTCCCTTCTTGAAGAACTTTCCGTTCTTCTCTTCGACTTCGTCGGTCGGGACCTTGGAGCCAGCGGCATCTTCGTAAGCGAAGGCAAGAATCATGCCCTGGTTGAAGAGTTTCTGGAACGGTTCGTCGGTAGAGACGAGGCCGAGGTCAAAGAGCACCTTGTGCCAGAAGCGGCTGTAGAGCAGGTGGAGCACGGCGTGTTCGGCACCGCCCACGTAGAGGTCGACCGGCATCCAGTACTTTTCAAGTTCCTTTGCAACAAATGCGTCGCCGTTGCAGGCGTCGATGTAGCGGAGGTAATACCAGCAGGAGCCAGCCCACTGCGGCATGGTGTTCGTCTCGCGGATACCCTTGCGGCCGTTCTTGTCGGTGACCTGGAGCCATTCGGTGGCGTTTGCGAGCGGGGACTGTCCGCCGTCACCCGGCTTGTAGTCCTTGAGTTCCGGCAACAGAACCGGGAGTTCGGAATCGTCGACGGTAGAGATTTCACCATCTTCCCAGTGGATGACCGGGAAAACCCCGCAAGGCGAGTGCAGCGGGGCCGCTTGCGGACCCATTGCCGAGCCGAGGAGGTTTCTGCAACGGTTCGCCCCTTTGCATTTGGGCGTTCCCCGCACATTCGTGCGGGTCGGGCTATTTTTTAGGGGCCGCCACCTTCGCTTCGCTCGCCGCCCGCCTCCTAAAACCGAGCCCATGGTCTCGGCCCCAAGGGGTCACTATCCCTAACGCGAAACCGTCATCAAGATTCTTCTTCAAAAAAATCATCTTTTTCGCGGAATCGAATATACTCGTTAAGATACTTGATAGGAAAAGGAATTACCGTATATTGCCCATTTCGCACAAATTCTACTGTAAGCATATGCGCCAGCTCATCAAACAGAATTTTACCATTTAAATTCGCTCCATCTTTATTCCATGGAATGACATCTCGGATTTTACAAGAGCATGGCAATGATGTTTGCAAAGCTTCTTTTTTCTTCCCCACAAAATACTTAAACGTTCCATCTAATTCCGTTGATTTTATTCCTAGTACGGAAGAAAAGTTCTTTGTCAAATTTTCATTTTTTTTGAGCTGCGGATGTAGCAAAACTGGATTTCCGTCATCGTCCCTTTTGGTGCAGGCGACCCAATTAACAAAATCAGTCACAGCAGTCTTTCGCATAAAAGAATTTTTCTTTCCGTCTTTTTCAAATAAGAATAGATTTTTGTAAAAAAGTCTATTCGATGTTTCTTTTTTGATACGTTGGTAAAATTCATCAAGAGATTGTCTATGTTTTTCTTCCAACTCATGCAAATTCAAAAACTCTTCCAAATAATCCAGTAACTTGGTTCTTTCTATAGTCTTTTGAGAATCCGAAAGACCTAATTTCTGAGATAGTTCCTCAATATCCGGCAGTGTAAATTGTTTTGTTTGATAAATCACATTAATACAATCAAGGTTGTTGTAAACAATGCATTCAATATCAGACTTTTTCTTTTTGCTATCTTTGTTGTAGTACCTAAAAATACTGTCTAAACAAACCCATTCCTCTGTCTGCGGATAGTTTCTCGCATCAAATTCTTCAAAATTGATTTTTCCCACTTTAGAAACTGTCATCTTATAATAGACAAACGAATATGGCTTTTTCCCATGTCCACTTCCACACCGGACAAAAGTCCAGTCTTGGGGTTCATGCCAATTCACAAGTGAAATTTGTCTATCGCATATATCTCCTTTTACAATTAATTCTTGGATGATGTTGCGCATCACATCTTTCTTTGCATCTCCATCTAATTTTCCCGCAGAATTTTCTATAGTAATATGCTGAATAATTTCTTTTTCAGTAAAAAGGTTATGCTGATCCTGGGGCTTGTTCATTTCTTCAAACATATATGGATGTTCGGCCTCATCCTGACTTGCGTAAAAATCAGAATCTTTGTCATGAATTATTTCAATAATGTATTTTCCATCTTCCCTTTTCTTTGAGATTTCTGATAAGCCATACGTTGTAGTAATATAATCAGACATACTCTTTTCCATTTGCAAAGCTGTGGGGTCTTTTACCTCAGTATTCACTACGCAAATTCCTTTTTTTTCTAAAAATGACTTGTAGTCATCATTTTCGTAATCATCCCGTTTATTATCATAACTATTATATTTTGTAAACGGAACAAGAGAAATAGAAATGAAATCACTAAGTTCTTCTTTCACATCTCTAAAAAAGCCCGCTATCACACCTGATTTTGATTCATAAAATTTATCATTGGAAGCAAAATTCAAAAAGTCCGTTCTCGGTCCCTTTTTAGAAATTGCTCCCTCATCGTAAAAAACAGAATATGTTTTAAAATCGCACTTTAGAGCCTTTCTAATTTCAGCCGTTTTCTTATCGATTACATACCGCTGTTTTCTATTTCTTTTATATTTTAACTCGTTATAATCGGAAAAAGTTTTCGTATCAGCAGACAGCGCTATTCTTTTACCATGTGAATAGAACCTTAAATTCACCATTTTAAATGATTTTTTCGTGAATGTGGATTGCAATTTATGGTAAAAATTTCCAGTAAGATTATTGTATCTAAAAGACTCGTTATTCCTATTTTTTAATGTATTGACCAACAATTGAGCCAATGCAACATCTTGGATATTCTCCTTTGATTTCTCATCAGTATCAAAAAGATTTATTTCATTGACACACGCCGACTCGTCTTTATCTCGAATAGAGGTTTTAAATTTATCTAGAGATACCTCGCCTTTCTTAAACATCGCAAACCATCTATTACCCCAATAATATGCAACAGACATAGCCTTGAATTTCTCAGAAGACGTATCAAGAACATTGTTCTCAAAAAAAGAATTCTCTGTTGTAATGAGGAATATTATATACTTCTCATCAACATTCTTCCTGTCAATTTTTACATCAAGATTATTTGTGTAAATCGGATATTCATTTTCCTCGAAATTATTTGACATCGTGTATCTCTCCTATAAATAATTTTATCGCATCCTTATTGGCTAGTCCTTTTTCATCGATTAAGTATGGAATTTCTATGATATTCTCTGTACGAACAATCTCGAAATTATCTTCTTTTAATATGTTAATAATATAAGCTTTTTTACCACCAATTTTTTTCAACTTTTCTTGAATATGTTTATACAAAGCATCTTTTCCTACGCTTAAAGTTCGTTTCCAATGCTTAAAATCTATATAAACGCCATCACATAAGGCAAAGTCAAAAAACTCAAAGTGCTCAGGATTTAGGATGTCCTTTAGCGTTGTTTTTAGCTCTTTTTCAAGAATAAATTTGCCCGCAACTTCCCCAAGAGCCCCTTTATAGATATTATTGAAAAGCGTGGGCGAAAGGATTAAATCTTCATTCCCAAACTGCACTGCAAATTCATTCTTTATAAAATGATTCTTCAAACCTTCATACATGAAGAATTTCTGCAAACGGCACGAATCTTCGCTCACGCATATTGGACTCTGGTAATCAGAATCAAGTTCCTTCTCAAATGCTGACAAATCCTTATAAAGGTTAATTTTCACATCGTTAAAATCGCCTTTTTGCGCGAACCAATAGCACGACCTCTTTTCAACATTTTGAATATAAAAATTTTTTATAGTTGCAATTGTATCTCCGATAGCCATAGATGCCGTTGGATATTTTAGAACACATTCACGAAGTTCCTTCCACAATTGCATAGTAAAATCAGTCCAAGTTCGTTGCAGCATTCCTTTTATGTAGGAATTGGCATTTTCCGATTTTCGGCAAGCCTCGTTTTCTACAATGACTTTTTCCTCAGGCAATGGAGTCACGTAGTTTTCTGCATAATTAAATAATTTCTTTAACTCAGGAGTCATCAATTCACAATTCACGCAATGCGTGTCCAGACTAGAAAGCAAAGCATTATTTGTGAAGAGGTAAATATTTTCCTTTTTATTGGTTGTACGGCAAAGTCGACCAACCGCTTGAATTACATCGCGAGTGATTTTTCGTCTTGCACTAGCTGATTTTCTCACATTTTCGACAGAAGAGGAATATTCATAACTATTTGAATACGCCTTGAATCCCAACTGAACAAGAGAACGCAAATCTTTAGGACTTATTTCATTATTTTCATAAAGATATTTTATTTCAAACAAGAATTGTAGCAGTTCTTTCAAGCCAACTTTTTTACCTCTACTGATGTCTGTAATGACATTCGTTACATCACCTAGATAAATGGCATCAAAGTCTTTTTGTTCTTCCTTCATACCGTTACGAGAAAAAATTTGAATCGTTTTTTCTCCATCAGGAATACTATATTGCAAATTTTGCCCCGCTCCCACCGTTTTGTATGATGAAAATACAAAAACTTTTTTTCCAGCAGCAAGTTTTTCTAACACGGCATTTTTCTCAGCCTCAAAGTCTTCACTTTTAAGGACATAAATTTCTGGAGATTCTTTCTTATGAACAAGACAATACTGTTTAACAAAATTGTAAAAAATATCCAAATCAAACAATGAATGTTTTTCTTTGGGTAATGCCATATTAAGACAAAGAAAAGACTTCATTTCCTCGGTTTCTATAAACTGTTTTAAAGCTTCAAAAACATTGCAATAACGATTTTGATAATATCGCTTATCCTTTCCGTCCGGCAATTCCAACTGTTCTAGCATTCCCTGGAAAGTCTTTGTCAAATCGATATCTGTCGTTATGTCCTTTATTCGGTCATGTAGAGATTTATTTTCTTTGTCTTTATCAACAGAATGAACAACTACCTTAACAACCTCTTTTTCGTAAGCTGTAAATCTATTTTTTAATTCAGCAACCAAACGACTATATGCAGAATCAGAGAAATCAACGAACGACTCCTTTAATTCATCTTTTAAATACACTATCGAATAATTTGAGAGAACGGATTTCACCTTAGCCGTTGCTGAAAGCCCTATAATCTTGCTGTTCTTTGCCATAAAAAGCAATATTTTTTCAGGCGTATCGTTCATTTGAATAAAATTTATTTTTGTTTCTTCATTGTGCCTTTCGCTATCTATAAATTCAAAAAATTTAAAGCCTCTATTAAAAAACGAAATATCGTCAATCATTGATTCATTTATTGAAATATTTCGTAATGCCGATGACATAACCAAATCATGCAAAACAGAGTGAAGATGGTCATTTTTGAAATAATTACCGCAAATTGTACTTACAGCATTCTCAACAGTAAAAATTTCTGGAAATTCACTATTCTCTTTACGTTTCGCATTTTCTGCTATAACATAGCGATTTGCCCAATTTGCAACAAATCGTGCAAAGGCGTTTAAGAAATTCGTTACATCACGAAGCAACGAATAGATATTTATATCCGACTCTAAATTTTTGTTTTTATCATATTCTTCTTTTGTCTCAAAAAATATTCTAGTTTGCTGATTATCATCATCAATTACGGTTCTTATATAATGACGATTATCTTTTAGATAACTTCTAAAGGATCCGTCAAAGAAAAGAAACCCTCTTGTCCGATCAATGCTTTTTTCACTAGTCTTATAATTATAGGCTAAGGCATATTTTTTATAGAGCGAATCAACTTCTTTTTTCAATGATTCTAGCGTATGCAAATAAGGTTTGCCTTTGGCATATTCACTGTACGGCTCATAAAAGTCTTTCGCAGGAGTATAATCATGAAGCTTTGAATGAAGTTCCTTTACAATGTCTAGATAATCATTTTGAGTATTGACCGCTTTGTCAATGATATAATTTTGAATGGTTTCTTTTGTAGCATCAAATTCATCAATAAATACAACCGCATTTTTCAAACTTTCCGTAGAGATGAACGGATATGAAGGCTTTATAAGCGTATCATTGTGATATAGCATTTTGCTTACAGAAAGAAGATATATCTTATAATCATCCGTAAAAACCGTTGGATATATATCACCAATCCACTTATATCGTTTATCTTTTTTTATCGTGTCCTTCTTTACATCAACACTTCCTTTTATTTCCTCAGAAATAATTTTCCGTAGGTATTTTCGAAAATTTCGTTCTGCGTTCGTCAATCTTTTCTGAATTTCTTCTTTGAAAAGAGCCGGAGATTTGGCGAAGTCCCTTCCCTTGATGATTTCTATTAATTCAACCAGTTTTTCATACTCGCTATTTTTGTACTTTTCCGGAATCTTTACATTAGGCAAATTCGCCTTTACAAAATCTTCATTAGATTTTATAACAAAAACTTCTTTTTCATAATTAGGATTTTTGTTTCTGCGGTAGGCTTCACGCAATTCTACTTCAGGAAGATTTTTAAGAAGCGTGGTGGTAAAATACACCTTCTTAGCAACATGTTCACCATGCGTATAATCGTAAATTGCTTGACAAGATTGAAATGTTTTTCCGCAACCTGTGCTGGGATCAACCAAAAGAAGACCATTTTGAGTTGATTGAGAACTCATAAAACTGAAAATATTCTCATACATGGCGATTTAAATCCTTTTTTGTATAATTCTAGGCAATAGTAAATATACATTCAATCATATGTCATATTATGACATTTTCAGAAATTCTTTACATTTTCAATATTTTCACGTCAACAATCTGTTGCTTTTTCTAATTTTTTTTCGATACGCTTTCTTATGCTTCCGTTTTTCCTCTTCGGAAAGTCGTGTGAACGGCAAAAATTTTTTATAAACTCCACAGACATTTGCGATGCCAAAGCGTCATTTGCAGCAAATGCAAATGACGACAATAAGAGACATAATGCCACCCATAATCTCGGCATCATCTCCCCTTTTTTCCAAAAGTTATTACAGTTTTAATATCATTAGTCCTTTACACATCGAAGGGAGAAAGCAACGTCCGAATATTCCCATTCTGCATCAAACCCATCTCGTCTTATTCGCCAATAGTTGTTGTTGCCGTTGGTAGAATCCCTAACAGAACTCCAAAAAGCAGCCTCTTCATCTTTATAATCAAAACCAATATTCCAATGTCTTCCTGCACCTAGAGCAGCAAAGCCAAATGCATCTGAAGATTTTTCATCCCACTCGGAAGATTTCAAGCTTTTCCCGACACCCTCATCTCCGTTATTTTCGTCAACATAAGTCATTAGAGTAAAGAATTCATCATACGATGGGACGTGCCAGCCATCAGGGCATATTCCTTGATACGGATCCTTGACAATTAAATTATTATCCTTCGTATTCATCGCACCTTTTCTTGTATAAAGTCTTCCATACTTTTCACAGTATGCATTCGCCAAATCATAACAATAACTATCATCAACTTTATAATTCAGGTTTTCAGCCATCCATGTTTGTTTGCCAATAACCGTAGTCTTATATTTCTGCCCATCACGAGAATCACAAACATATCCATTATCACAATCTCCTTCAGATTCCGAACTTGACGAGTTTTTCGATTTATCACCACTACTAGAAGAAGTTTTTTTACTTTCGCTAGATGTATCTTCTTGTTTTGAAGACGAGGAAATCACACCAAGAAGTTTCCACTCTTTATCCTCACACAAATAACGCGCATCATCTTCTGGCAAATACACCATTTGTCCTTTATTGGAATTTGCACATTTAGGCAAATCAGAAAATGTCTGAGGTTCATCAGCGTCATCGTTGGACACCGTTGCTGTGCATCCGCATAAAGCGGCAAAAGAAATCAGCAAAAATTTTTTCATAATTCAGCCTCCAAGAGAAACGTTCTCATTCAAGCATTTTTGCTTCAATTCCAAGCGCCAAAACAAACAAAAAGGCGTGGAGTCGAAAGCACTTACCATTGCTGAGGGTTAGCACGCCCTGTTCTACAATAAGCACAAAACGACCCACGCCCGATTGGGGCGTGAGCGTTCGTCTTATCCTCGTAGAACTTGAAAGTGCTAATTTCAGCAATGAGAATAAGAGACGAATCTCAAAATTCCAGTCGCTTCGAACCATTCGGTACGAAGCTATGTCGCTTGAAATATACATTATTTAGATGAAAAGTAGATACTGGTTCAAGCCCAATATGACATTGGCACGGGAGGGCGGGGCAAGCCAGGCGTTGCGGGGCGGCGTCTGAGCCCCGCAGTGGGGGTGCGCGGAAGACGAAGGGAGATCCCCGCCTTCGCGGGGATGACATTCGGCTGGAGCCAGGGGGACCCCTCCCCCTCAATATTCAAAAATCGCCCCAAATGCGTCAAAACAGCCATTTGTCATAATCTGACATTTGTGGTATGTATATTTGTAAGGGCGAGGTTCTATGCTGGTAACTTTCCTTATCGTGCTAGGTATTTTGGCCCTTTTCGGGGCTGGTGACGCAGGAGATGCATGCGCCATTACCTTGCTGTTGAAAGTGCTGCCGTTTCTGATTTTCGTGGGGATTGTGGCGCCTTTGATGTTCTGTAGCGGGTAAATATGGATAAAATTTAATACACTGTATCGCTCTTTTACTAATTTTTATATAAATTTTAGTAAAAAGGAGCACTTTATGGGAACCACAATGAATACTATCAGCGCAAGAATCGATTCAAAGCTCAAAACGCAAGCCGAAAGCCTGTTCGACCAGCTCGGGATGAACATGTCCACGGCAATTACCGTTTTCTTGAAGCAGGTCGTCCGTCTCCGCAAGATCCCGTTCGAGATTGCCCTTGACGCTCCCAACGACGAGACTGTCGCCGCCATGGCCGAAGCAAACGAAATCGCGTCAGGAAAACGCAAGGCCAAATCTTACAAGAACGCAAACGCAATGATTAAGGACATTCTAGGCGAATGATGGAAATCAAGACCACATCAAAGTTCAGGAAGGACCTTAAGCAGGCTAAAAAGAAAGGGTTAAACATGGCCCTCCTGCAAAAGGTCGTTGATGATTTGGCTGCAGGGAAAAAGCTAGACGAACGACACCACGACCACGCCCTAGTAGGCGAATGGGTCACGTTCCGCGAATGCCATATTCAGCCGGACTGGCTGTTGATTTACAAGATTTCGGGCGACGCGCTCATATTGACGCTGACGCGAACAGGCTCGCACAGCGATTTGTTCAAGAAATAGAAAGAAGGCGCTGCCGATGGCAACGCCTAGTTTTCGCAAAAGACTCCTAAAAAGTTATCTTTGCGGGGTCCGTTTAGCCAGATGTGAAATTTTCGCCGATTCCAGTCTGTTAAGCGGACTTTTTTTATTTGCCAGGATTGTTGTTCCCGCGCCCACCGCCGGAAGGACCAGTGCCTCCGCCGTGTCCTGTGGGCCATCCTGCGCCATTGGGGTCGTTTTGTGGTTGTGCCATAGTGGGCCTCCTTTTACTTGGTCTTACCATTGTCTCTGATTACTCGTGATATGCCAGCCACCGCCTTCGGGGCAGCGGTAAACGTGCATCGTGATGCCCGTTGCGAACCTGCGCTCATTGGCGACCACGCCAGCTTCGTATTCGGTAAGATAAAGATTCTTTTTCTTACCGTCCTTGCCGCAGCATGAACACATGGCTACTTACCTCCCTTCCTCGCTCTAGTTTCTTGGAGTTGGCGATTGCGGTTCGTTTGAGCATCATCCCATTGCTTGTTGGTTCCATTGGTGCCCTTGTTGTTGTTCTGCATGTTGCTTTCGTTGTCCGCAGGTTTCATAGTTTTTTACCTCTTGTTTTTCATCTCAGACGGAATTGTCCTCGATGCAAAAACAAAAATACCTTGTCTCGCATTGTGAGACAAGGGAGGAAGAAAACTAAAAAAAGGGGTATGAAAAAAAATAGGGGGTATGATTATTTTTTACAAAAGGAATTTCAATGCGTTTTTTAGCAGTTCTTGATTCTTTCTTGTGTTTAATCCAGATTCGACATTCATGGAATTGATATCAAAATGAGTTAATAGTCCAACTCCAGGTTTTTTTAAAATAAATTCATTTAGCACTGCGAAGTTTGAAAATGAACATTCCGAACAGTCTTTTATTTCCATTTTTTCCACATAGTCGTTAAGTTCTCTTCTAGTCTTGTCATCTATAAGTTCTTTTAATCCCGATTTTTGAAACATGTCTTCAAAAATGACGGGTAATGCGGTTTCCATTGGAGTTTTTTCTTTTATAAATCCTTCAACCTTTGTTAAAGACAATTGTGTGATGAGATTGTTAAAATCGAACGAATTTCCTTCTTTTATTTGTTCACCGTAGGAATCCTGTTTGAGTATTTCATCTATTTCAAGGTGTTTTCCTTTTTTTCCGAATATGGGAAAATCTATAACCATGTTCGGTATGAGTTCTCTTTTTTTTTTCGTGCCTTATCCAAATCAAATATAGGATGTATTTGGCATAAGTTGAGCCAGGTGTAGTATGCTAGGCGAGAAATTTTCTTCTGAAAGTGTATGTCGCCGTTTTTCCACTTGATATAACTAAGTGGGAGGTGGTGTATGTTGTAATATCTTCCGAGATACAGAAGATTTCTTATCTGGATGATGTATCCTTTTAGCCCTCCAGTTTTTTCTGAAGATATATTTGCAAAGGCGACAAACATTTCCTTGAAAAGTGTTGATTTTTCTTCTTCTGATAATGTTTTGAAATCTGTTGTTTCAAGCTGTTTTTTGTACCAGTCCCTAGCTTCTTTTAACTCATTTTTGTCTGCATTTTTGTCTTTCTTTATTGCGTCAAAATACTTTTGACGTTCATTTGTCCATTCTTTTTTTGCGATTGATTGTTTGTCTTCAAATGGATAGATAAACAGAAATCGTTTGAAGTAATCAATATTCTCGGCATTACCTTTTTCATGGATAAATTTGGAAAAAGCATTGATAAATTGAAATTCCTCCAGTGCGTGTACATATTTTTTTCCCCGTTTGCACTTTAATTGTAAATCTTTTATTCTGTTAAATAGTTTGAAACTGTTTTTGTCAGACAAAATACGTTCTCTTATTTTTTCTTTGTCGGAATCCTTTTCGCCAAAATGTTTCTCGTAACAATAATCAAAGATTTCTTTGTTTATGTCGAAGAAATCTTTTTGAATTGTGAATGCGCGGTAATTATCTTTAATTTCACTCCCGAGAATGTAGTTGTAAAATATACAGTTTAGTTGTTCGCAAGCGTCGTCAACGTTTGAAATACGAGAAAAACGTTCTCGTATAAAATCAAAGAATACGGAATGTGGTAGATAGTTTTTCATAAACCTATCATAACTGGAATAGAAGGCTAGACAAGACGCATCTTTGAATTTTTCGAACATAGTTACCAATATACCTAATTCGTATGTTATTGTGCGAACAATAAAAATCAAAAAAGCTTAACAAGCCCAGGCGTTACGGGCGCGGCGACTGAGCGCCCGTTAGAAAGGGTAGCGGAAGACCCGACCGGGGAGGGTTATACAAAAGATCCCCGACCAAGTCGGGGATGACACTAAGGGTGGGGTCGGGGCTGAAGCGAGGGGAAGGCCTTCCCCTCCCAACAACTTACTTCACCACAATATTCACGAGTTTGCCGGGGACGACGATGGACTTCACAACAGTCTTGCCAGCCATGAACTCCTTCATGCGGTCATTTTCCATGGCAAGCTTTTCCAAAGCGGCCTTGTCCATGTCCTTCGCGACAGAAGCCTTCGCACGGACCTTGCCGTTCACCTGGAACACGACTTCCACGGTGTTTTCGACGGCCTTGGAGTGGTCGGCTTCGGGCCAGGCGACGTTCGTGAGCGATTCGTTGTGGCCGAGGATGCTCCACATTTCTTCGGCGATGTGCGGGGCAAACGGGTGCAGCAACTTCACGAAGGTTTCGCACGGTTCGCGGTAGCGCTTGTCCATCTTCATCATTTCGTTGTTGAAGATCATCAGCTGGCTAATCGCGGTGTTGAAGCTCATGTTTTCGATATCGCTTGTCACCTTGATGACGGTCTGGTGCATCACCTTCTCGATGGCTTCAGGTGCGGTTTCATCCACAAAGACCGGGGCTTCGTCAGAATCGCCCACCACGGAACGCCAGGCGCGGCCGAGGAAGCGGTTCATGCCTTCGATGCCCTTGGTCTGCCAAGGCTTCACGGCGTCCAGCGGGCCCATGAACATTTCGTACAAACGAAGGCTGTCGGCACCGTAGTCGCGCACCACGTCATCGGGGTTCACGACGTTCTTCAGGGACTTACTCATCTTCGCCACGATCTGCTTGAGCTCGATGTCGGTTCCCTTCTTGAAGAACTTTCCGTTCTTTTCTTCGACTTCGTCAGTCGGGACCTTGGAGCCAGCGGCGTCTTCGTAAGCGAAGGCAAGAATCATGCCCTGGTTGAAGAGCTTCTGGAACGGTTCGTCGGTAGAGACGAGGCCGAGATCGAACAAGACCTTGTGCCAGAAACGGCTGTAGAGCAAGTGGAGCACGGCGTGTTCGGCACCACCCACATAGAGGTCGACCGGCATCCAGTACTTTTCAAGTTCCTTTGCCACAAATGCGTCGCCGTTGCAGGCGTCGATGTAGCGCAGGTAATACCAGCAGCTACCTGCCCACTGCGGCATGGTGTTCGTCTCGCGGATACCCTTACGGCCGTTCTTGTCGGTCACCTGGAGCCATTCGGTGGCGTTGGCAAGCGGGGACTGTCCGCCGTCACCCGGCTTGTAGTCCTTGAGTTCCGGCAACAGCACCGGCAGTTCAGAATCATCGACAGTAGAGATTTCGCCATCTTCCCAGTGGATAATCGGGAACGGTTCGCCCCAGTAGCGCTGGCGGCTGAAGAGCCAGTCGCGGAGCTTGTAGTTCACGGTGGCCTTACCGATCTTGTTGGCTTCGAGCCATTCGATGACCTTCGCGATGCCCTGCTTCTTGTTGAGTCCGTTCAGGCAAAGCGTGTCGTTCTGGCTGTTGATGTAGGTGCCGTCGGCAGCCCAGCAGGCTTCGCCGGCGAGGACCTTCGGGCGAACGTCTTCGGGGCAGCTTGCATCGGGTTCCAT
>Ga0256406_1004351_pt1 | contig 16307 bp, 13 predicted proteins | sample RumenRJG_03DNA_FD_185986 | JGI IMG/M metagenome (GOLD analysis project Ga0256406, IMG submission 185986) | Bovine rumen microbial communities from Lethbridge, Alberta, Canada - RJG_03 | ecosystem: Host-associated > Mammals > Digestive system > Stomach > Rumen | place: Canada: Alberta | collected... | reverse complement strand
AAATACGACAGATTCGGTCACGCGGGAGTGGACCCTAATTTCGGAGCCGGTCAAGGTGGCTTCGGCGGATTCGGCGGTTTCGGAAACTTCGGCGGCGGCTTCGGTGGCTTCGGCGGAGGTGGTGCTCAAGGCGGCATGAGCTTCGAAGATATCTTCGATATGTTCGGCGGCATGGCAGGAGCCAGAAGGTCTTCCAGAAGAAACGGCCCTCAGAAGGGTAACGACCTCCAGAAGACCGTAACCATAGATTTCACCGACGCTATATTCGGATGCACCAAGCAGATTGAGATTCCGAAGGATGTGAAGTGCAAGACATGTAACGGCACGGGCGCAAAGCCGGGTACTAGCAAGAAAACTTGCGAGACCTGCGGAGGCACAGGCCAGGTTACACAGGTCAGCAACACGCCTTTCGGCAAATTCCAGAATGTTTCGACTTGTCCGAATTGCCACGGATCAGGTGAGATTATTGAAACGCCTTGCCAGGATTGCCACGGCACGGGCAGAATCAGAAAGACCGTCAAGATTAAGGTGGACATTCCTGCCGGAGTTGACTCTGACAGCATCGTAACTCTCCGTGGACAGGGCGAACCGGGTATCAACGGCGGACCGGACGGAGATCTCTACATCGTAGTAAACGTAAGACCGCACAGCACATACAAGAGAAGGGGAGATGACCTCTATCTCGAGATGCCTATCACGTTTGAGCAGGCGGCTCTCGGAGCCAAGGTGCAGGTACCGGGCTTCGGTGAGAGCTACAGCTACACGATAGCGCCGGGCACGCAGACAGGTTCATCGTTCAGGCTGAAAGGCAAGGGCGTAACCAGCCTCAGGACGGGCAAAAAGGGCGACCTTTATGTCAAGGTAATCGTTGAGGTACCGACCAAGTTAAGCAGAAAGCAGAAAAAGGCAATTGAGGAAATGTCGGCTGCGGTCGGAACGGATGCGTATCCGAAGAAAACTAAATTCGATAAACTGAAATTCTAATAGAGAGCCCCTGACAATAAGAGTGTTGCCGGGGGCTCAAATTGAAAGAAGCTAGGCATCAAAAATGAGCCCCTAGATTAGTATGATGGAGCTCATTATTTTTAAATTTCAAGATCTATGCTCACAGGGCAGTGGTCACTGCCGTAGATGTCTGTATGTATGCAGGCATCTTTTAATTTGTCCGCAAGGCGGTTTGAAATGATGAAATAGTCGATTCTCCATCCTGCGTTTCTCTCTCTGGCCTTCATGCGGTATGACCACCAGGAGTATGTGACGGTGTCTGGATAGAGGTAGCGGTAGGTGTCGGTGAAGCCTGCGGCGAGGAGCTCGGTCATCTTACCGCGCTCCTCATCTGAAAAGCCCGCGTTGCCACGATTAGGGCCCGGGTTTTTCAGATCGATCTCATTGTGTGCCACATTGAGATCGCCGCAGTAGATAACCGGTTTCTTTTTATCCAGCGCTACCATGTACTCACGCATGGCATCTTCGAACTCACATCTGTAGTCTATGCGCGCAAGGCCGTCCTGCGCGTTAGGCACATAGCAACAGATGAGATAAAACTCAGGGTATTCGAGGGTAATCACGCGGCCTTCGTCGTTGTGATTATCTTCTATTCCATAAGCTACGGAAATAGGCTCTCCCATGGACTCCTTTACGAAGATGGCAGTGCCCGAATAGCCTTTCTTTACGGCATAGTTGTAGAATTCAAAATATCCTTCCGGATGATAGTCGGCCTGTCCTTCCTGCATCTTGGTTTCCTGCAGGCAGAAAAAGTCGGCATCGACTTCCTTGAAAATATCCTCGAATCCTTTTTTGATGACGGCTCTAAAGCCGTTTACGTTCCAGCTTACAAACTTCATATGACTCCTTTATTCAATATTAAACGGGACAGAAGTCCAGTCTTTGTACTTCTTGATGCCGCGTACTATGGCATAGCCCGTGCCCGGTTTGATGTTACGGATAAACGATACCTCGTAATCCTTTCCTTCTTTAAGATTCTTACCTTCTGCGTTGGTAACGGTGACTTCAGGGATTGCCCTGTGGTTTTTAATCTCGTAGGCGGATTTATCGAACTCGACCTTGCAGTCGCCGATGGATGTCTGTTTTTTCTTACCCTTGGCGCGCGTCGGATAGACTTTGCCCGGCTCGATGTACCAGAAATCGTGGTCGACATTGCCCTCTATGCCTCCGCAGACGGCAGAGTCCGCAGCTTGCCAGAAGAGGTAGTCGGATTCAAGACCGCATTCGCCGCCGTAGTGTGCAACCCAGAGGGTGTTTTCTTTATCAATAAGGCTCGAATCCATGTAGTGCGTGAACATATCGGTATTCGCATAGATGGCAGACTCATAGCCTTCATTTTCAACCTTGCGGCAAAAGGCCGTTGTGATGTCGTTGAAGTGCGAGGCTGCAAAGAGCTGCTCATTTGTAATGGCCTGCTCGAGGCGACCGCCCGGATAGAGCTCGTAATCTATAACCAGTGGAAGGTCGATGTCGTAGCGCTTCACAAGATCTACGAGGAAATCAGCCTCTTCTTCAGCTTCCTTGGTGCTGATGGCCTGAGAATAGATATATGCACCGACCATGATACCGGCTTTATTGGCTGCCTTGATGTTGTCATTGAATGTGGCGTCCTCCACGAGATCTCCGGTCTCTGAGCGTCTGAAAGCCCCTCGTATAAAGGCAAAGTCGGCACCGGAGGATTTGACCTTTTTCCACTTGATTTCACCTTGGTGCTCGGAAACATCGATTCCCTCAATCTTGAGGCTGTCAACAAATCGCTCTGCATGCGTATAATCCTCTCCCGTAAGAGGGGTACGTGAGATGCCTCCGACATATGAGACTATCTTAATCACAATCACGGCAACTAAAAGAAGGACAAAGAGGAAAGGTAGTAGTTGCCAAACAGTAAAACCGCGACGCACCTTATTAGCTGGGCGCTTCTTTGACTTTGCGCCCTTGGATTTGATGTCCTTTTTTGCGGCTTCCTTTTCGGCAGTCTTCTTCTCTGCCTCATCCTGCACGGCGAGCTCTTCACTCGCACGATATATATAATTGGAAGAGGAGTCCTTTTGTGCTTCTCTGTTGTCTTTCTTTTTACCCCAAAATGCCATGATTTAATGAATTATCTGTGCTTTATCTTTCTTGCTGTTCGACTTAATAATGCATATAAGGCATGAGTTCGCGCTCAAGTTCTTCCCTGTGATGCTTGGTGTAGATACCAGGGAGGCCTCCCGTATGCATGAATATAACGTTTTCTCCGGCCATGATACGGCCGCTCTCGGCCTCACTCTTTACAGCCTCGAAGGTCTTGCCCGTGTAGCAAGGGTCAATTATGATGGCCTCTTTTCTTGCCAGGTAGTACATGACATCTCTGACTTCCTCGACGGCATTGTTGTATGCGCCGTGGATGTAGTCTGTTGAGATATCGAAGTCGACGGAATCGAAGTCTTCCTTGGCAAACGGGAAATCGTCTCCGTAGAAATCGCATATGCGGTCGAAGTAGTTGCGCATATATGCGATGAGGTTTTCTTTATCTGTGCCGCTACCGGGGTAAGGAAGGACATTGATACCGCGGAGCTTGAGACTCGAATCACATGCCTTAAGCCCTGCCAGCATGCCGAGGTATGTGCCGAGGCTTCCGATTGTGACGTATATTGTTGCGTCTTCGATACCTTCCTCGCGCGCCTGCCTGTCCAACTCTATAGCACACTCTGCATAACCGAGTATACCGAGCTCATTCGAGCCACCCATCGGAACGTAGTAGACCTTTTCTCCCTCGGCCTTGTATTTGTCGATGACTTCCTGCCTGCCTGTTTCCATATCTTTTACGAAGTGGACGTTGCAGCCCAGCATGCCGTCGAGCAAAAGATTGGCGCTTATCTCACCCGGATACTCATCCTCGGTGATTATGGCGGATTTAAGTCCGTACTTAGCTGCAACCGCTGCAGTAAGCCTACCGTGATTGGTCTGAGCGCCGCCTTCCGTAATAAGCATCGTAGCACCTTGATCCAGCGCATCACGCAGAAAATATTCGAGCTTTCTCAGCTTGTTACCGCCCGTTGCGAGATTGGTCAAATCGTCTCTTTTGCAATAAACATTGATGCCGAGATCCTCCGATACATTGCCGAGATGCTCGAGAGGTGTAGGCAGGTGCAGAAATGAAACCTTCTCATGTCCGAATAGCATTATTTACTCCTTTTTTGCCTAAATAAGCGATGCTTCATTGTAACACGAAAAGGCGTCTTCGAAAAGTTGCGAAAAAGTTCGAAAAACTGTGAAAAATAAATGAATTGGGGCTTGCTTTGGCAGGACGTATGGCATATAATAGCGCTTGCGAATTAATGCATTATACTAAAGAAAGTGGGGTAAAATAATGGCAAACATTAAATCCGCAAAGAAAAGAATCCGCGTAATCAGCAAGAAGACTGCTCGTAACACCAGAGTAAAGAACCACATCAAGGAAGCTGAGAAGGCTTTCCTCGTAGCTCTTGAAACAGGTGATGCAGCTAAGGCAAGAGAAGCTTTTCAGCACGCTGAGAAGAAGCTCATGCAGGCAGCAGCAAAGGGCACGTTCCATAAGAACACAGTCTCCAGAAAGATCAGCAGATTCGAGACCAAACTGAACGCACTGGAAGGTGCAAAGAAGTAGTCTCACCCGTCCCCACAAGCGTATAAGTTAAATGCGCAAGCAGCCGGAGTGTCTCCCGGCTGTTTTTACATTTTTGATAATAGGAAGTGAAGGTGGGATAATGTACGTATTTTTATAGATTTGTGAGATTTGTACGCACAGACCTTTGATCAAGGGGTGTTATATGTGCGTATAATAATAAAAAAGATTAGATTTATCCGTATTAGCATATTATTTGTTATAATCAGATGGATAATTATTGTTAGATTTAGTGAAAATATATGAGTTATTTAGACAACATTAGGAATTTCAGCATTATTGCACATATAGATCACGGCAAGTCCACCTTGGCTGACCGCCTAATCGAGAAGACGGGGCTGGTGGAGGCTCGTGATATGAAGGAGCAGTATCTCGATAATATGGATATCGAGCGCGAGCGCGGCATTACGATCAAACTGCAGACGACCAGGCTTTCGTATAAGGCCAAGGACGGGCAGGAATATATCCTTAATTTGATTGATACGCCGGGTCACGTGGACTTTAACTATGAGGTGTCGCGCTCACTCGCTGCGTGCGACGGTGCCGTTTTGGTGGTGGACGCCACGCAGGGAGTAGAGGCACAGACCTTGGGCAATGTGTATCTGGCGCTCGATGAGGACCTTGAGATACTGCCCGTGCTGAACAAGATGGACCTGGATTCTGCAAGGCCGGATGATGCCAGAGCTGAAATCGAGGACATCATCGGACTCGATGCATCCGAAGCCCCTGAGATATCCGCAAAGACGGGTCAGGGAATAGATGAGATGCTCGAAAAACTTGTAGAGGTAATTCCTCCTCCAAAGGGAGACCCGGACGGCAAACTTAAAGCCCTCATATTCGACTCTTACTACGACAGCTACAAAGGCGTAGTCATTTATACAAGATTATTCGACGGTAAGGTAAAGCGCGGAGATACCATTCGCATGATGAATACCGGAAAGAACTACGAGGTAACAGAGGTAGGCTACTGCATTCCTCATACCGTACCGGCAGATGAATTAAAGGCCGGTGAAGTAGGATACATCTGCGGCAGCATTAAGCAGGTAGCAGACGCCAGGGTCGGAGATACGATTACTCTCGCATCAGACCCGGCCGATGCGCCGCTCAAGGGATATAAGAAGGCCCAGTCCATGGTGTACTGCGGCATCTTCCCTGCAGAGGGTGAGAAGTACGAGAACGTAAAGGATGCACTCGAAAAGCTACAGGTCAACGATGCAGCCTTTCACTTTGAACCTGAGAACTCTGCCGCCCTCGGCTACGGCTACAGATGCGGCTTCCTCGGACTTCTTCACATGGATGTAATTACAGAGAGACTTTCAAGGGAGTTTGACCTCGACGTGATCACCACACTTCCTTCAGTTGTATATAAAGTAGTGATGAAGGACGGCACGGTGCTCGACATCCAAAACCCGTCAAATCTTCCTGACCCTACGGAGATTGCCCACATCGAAGAGCCTATAGTAAAGGCTGAAATCATGACGCCGAACGAATATGTCGGTAGCATCATGACTCTCTGCCAAGGCAGGCGCGGCAAGATGCTGGATATGGAATACCTGACCAAGACAAGGGTGCAGCTTAGATACGAGCTGCCGCTTAACGAAGTCATCTACGATTTCTTCGATGCGCTAAAGTCGCGTACCAGGGGATATGCATCCCTCGACTACGAATTCGTAAGATACCAGCCAGCAAAACTGGTCAAGCTCGACATACTCTTAAACCGCGAGCTCATAGACGCGCTGTCTACCATAGTTCCGGAAGAGTCTGCACAGGCCAAGGGACGCGGCATCTGCGAGAAGCTAAAAGACATTATTCCGCGCCATCAGTTCGAGGTACCTATTCAGGCAGCAATCGGCCAAAAGATAATCGCCAGAGAGACGGTAAGAGCCTACAGAAAAGACGTACTGGCCAAGTGCTACGGCGGAGACGTTTCGCGTAAGAAGAAGCTACTCGAAAAGCAGAAAGCAGGAAAGAAGAGAATGCGTCAGTTCGGAACGGTAACCGTGCCGCAGGAGGCATTTACGGAAGTTCTGAAACTCGACGATACGAAATAGGATGAGCAGAAAAAGAGGCGTATACATCCATATACCGTTTTGCGTAAAAAAGTGCAATTACTGCGCTTTTTTATCATTCCCCGCAGGGCAGGATCTTAAGAGCAACTACGTTGGAGCGCTTGTGAAAGAGATAGGCCTAAGAGCAAGAATCGCGGGATGCAATAATGTAAAGCCTGAGATTGACACCATATATATAGGCGGCGGCACGCCTTCAGTTCTGGATGCACCTCAGATGAGAGATATCATGGCGGCAATCGAAAAATCCTTTGAGATAAAGCCGGATGCGGAGATAACAATAGAAGCGAATCCCGGCACGCTCGGTGCCGACGACTGCGAAATAAGTTCCAAACTTGCTGCATATAAAGAGATGGGCTTCAATCGCCTTTCCATGGGTGTGCAATCCATGGATGATGAGAGGCTAAAATTCCTCGGACGCATACACAGCGCAGAGGAAGTAGAGCGAGATGTAAAGCTTGCCCGTGAGGCAGGATTCGATAACATCAACCTCGACCTCATATTTTCGGTTCCCGGAGAAAGCACGGAGGACGCACTATCCGATGCGAAGAAGATAATAGCGCTGGGCCCTGAGCACATATCCTGCTACAGCCTTCAGATTGAAGAGGAGACTCCACTTGCCGAGCAGGTGGAAAAGGGAATTCTCACAGAAGTGCCCGATGAAGAGGATAGGGAGACTTACCATAAAGTATGCGCCCTTATTAAAGATGCGGGATATGAGCATTACGAGATTAGCAACTTTGCCAAATCGCAAGATGCAGGAGCTTTCAGTGAAAGCACGAAAGATAAGAGCCCTTACAGATCAAGGCACAACTCCCTCTACTGGGATATGTCGGATTACATAGCATGCGGTCTCGGCGCCAGCGGCTTTATAAACGGATTAAGGTACAAGAACATTTCAGACATCGATGAGTATATGCACTCAATCACGGATAACAACACTCTGCCGACGAAGGAAGAATACGAGAATCTTCCTTTCGATAACATAAGCGAGGCGGTGTTCACCGGCCTCAGGCGCAGGGAAGGCATCACCTATGAAGAGGCTTGCCTGGCATATGCAAGAAACGATAGTGAAGATAATTCAACACTAAGCGCAGATACGTCATATGACGAAAGAAAGATCTTTTGGGATGTATTTGCCGATGCGAAGGAAGAAGCCGCGGAGTTTGTCCGCCAAGGTTTCCTCATAATAGATGAAAAGGGACTCAGGCTTACTGAGCTGGGAATAGATATAAGCAATCAGATAATGGCGCTGTTTGTGTAAGGGGCAGGCGCAAGAAAAAGGAGAATAGTTATAAAATGAAGGCATCTTTAGAAAACATACTGGAAAAGAACACGATTATGGTAATAGACGGCTCCATGTCAACGGCGCTTGAGGCACTCGGAGCAGACAATTCGAGCAAACTTTGGACAGCGGCTACGCTTGCAAGCAGTCCGGAACTGGTTAAACAAGTTCACCTCGATTATTTCAAAGCCGGTGCGGACTGCGGAATTACAAGCAGCTATCAGGCGACTATCCCGGGACTTATGGAACACGGCTATTCCGAGGAAGAGGCGGAGAAACTAATCGCTGATTCTGTCAGGCTGTTTCTTGAGGCCAGAGACGAATGGTGGGAGAGCGAAGGAAAGGCTGCAGACCGTGCATACCCGCTTTGCCTTGCGGGAATAGGACCTTACGGAGCATATCTCGCCGATGGTTCGGAGTATAAAGGCAATTACGGCGTAAGCGATGAAGTCATATACGATTTTCATAGAAGAAGAATCGAGATACTAAAAGAAGCCGGCGCGGATATCATGCTGATTGAAACACAGCCTTCATTAAACGAGGCTGTCATCGCTGCCAAGATATGCGAGGAACTCGAAGTCGATTATTGGATAAGCTTCTCCTGCAGGGACGGTAAGAGAATTTGCGAAGGCGATGATATAGCAGACTGCGCGAGAGTGCTTTCGGAAGGATTCCCTCATCTTAAGATGATAGGCGTCAACTGCAGCAAGCCGGAATATATTGCAAGTCTCATACGCGAACTAAAAAGTGCAACAGATTTGCCTATAGGCGTATACCCGAACAGCGGACTCATATATGATCCTGAGACCAAGACATGGACTGAGCCTAATAATACGATGAATTTCGGATCATATGCCCTCGACTACATGCAGGCAGGCGCTGTTGCCGTCGGCGGATGCTGCACCACTGCATGTGAGCAGATAGAGCAGGTTGCTTCCGTCAGAAAAGTATTCGTTATGATGAAAGCAAAGGGAATAGATTACAAGGGAGTGCTTTAGTATCAGCGTGGTAATATGGAGTAAAGGAGAACAATAATGCAGGGACTTACAGATTTTCTATACAAGATAGACGACTTCATGTGGGGCTCATGGATGACAGTCCTGATACTTGCGACGGGCATCATTTTAACCGTGGCTTTTAGGTTCAGCTATCAGAGAAAGATAGTCTTTAACTTTAAAAACACCTTCGGAAAGATGCTGTCAAAGGGAGAAGGAGAAGGAAGCATCTCAGGATTCAGGGCCGCATGCACGGCTCTGGCCAATACGGTCGGAACAGGTAATATCAGCGGCGTGGCCACTGCGATAGTCAGCGGAGGCCCGGGCGCACTGGTATGGATGTGGATATCCGCATTCTTCGGTATGTCTACCAAGGCCTGCGAAATTATAATCGGTCAGCGCTATCGCGAGCACTACAAAGAATCCATGGATGAGTATGTATGTGACAGATCCTTCGTGCTCAAAAATGCTTTCGGATGGAAAAGGGGCGCGGTCGTGCTTGCATTCTTCTGCTTTATATTCGGACCGTGGACCTGCTGCGTTCAGACCGAGGCTGTAACAAGCTCCATGAATGAGGCCTTCGGCCTTCCTAGCATCGTGACAGTTGCGCTGATTGGTGTGACTTGCCTTGTTACCATCTGGGGCGGACTCAAGAGGATATCCGGAGTCATGTCCAAGGCAGTGCCTATCATGGCTGTACTGTACATAATAATGGGCCTTGGCGTAATCATCCTGAACTTTAAGGAAATCCCTGCGGTTGTAGCACTCATAGTCAAGAGTGCATTCAGCCCTGTAGCTGCGGCAGGCGGATTTGCCGGAGCTACCGTCAGACAAGCCATTCAGTACGGAGTCGCAAGAGGCATTTATTCCAACGATGCTGGCACGGGCTACGGCATGATAGCTCACGCATCCGCAAGGACGGATCATCCTGTCAGACAGTCCCTTTGGGGATGGGGCGAAGTCTTCCTGGATACATTCATAATATGCGCCGTAACGGCATTTACCATCATTATGACAGGCTCATATTACACGAGCGATGCAACTTCCGGAGCTCTCACGACCATCGCATTCACCGCAGCTTACGGCGGTATAGGTGGCAAGCTCACGGCGATTGCCATCACGGTATTTGCCTGGACGACTATCATCGGCATGTACTACACCTGCGAGAAATCGGTCAATTACGCCTTCGGTGACACCGAGAGAAATAAAAAGATGATGCCGATTTACATGATATATTACATGATCCCTTGCGTTATCTTTTACAATGTCGAGGCGGACATTCTTTGGGCGTTTACGGACATTCTGTCTGCAGTGTACGTGCTGATTACCATATTCATAATTGCGGCCAAGCATAAAGAGATATTCAGGCTGTTCAGAGATTTCTGGGACAGGTATTTGCCGGCCAAGGAAAGAGGAGAGAACCCTCCGTATGTATCCTTTGATTGTCACGAGGATGCAGCCAAAGAGCAGGCGGAGTAAGAAGGGAGACAAAATGGATAAGTACATAATGGCGCTCGACCAAGGCACGACTAGCTCGCGCACCATCATCTACGATAAAGCAGGAAACATAATATCCAGCTCGCAAAGCGAATTCACTCAAATCTTCCCGCAGGAAGGCTGGGTGGAGCACGATGCGCTTGAGATCCGGGAGACCCTGCTCGGAACCGCAAAAGATGCTCTCGAAAAAGCAGGGCTGACTCACAGCGACATAGCTGCCATCGGCATCACCAACCAAAGAGAGACGACAGTTGTCTGGGATAAGGAAACGGGAGAGCCTGTCTACAACGCCATTGTCTGGCAATGCAGAAGGACTGCAGACTACGCCGAGCACTTAAAACCTTGCGAGGAAATGATTCGCCGCAAAACAGGTCTTATCGCAGATCCGTATTTCAGCGGCACCAAGCTCGCCTGGATATTGGACAACGTAGAAGGCGTGCGCGAAAAAGCGGAAAAGGGAGAAATCCTCTTCGGCACCATTGAGTCCTGGCTCATCTGGAAGATGACGGGCGGAAAGGCACATGTATCCGATTACTCAAACGCATGCCGCACCATGCTCTTTGATATAAATACTCTTAAATGGGACGAGGACCTTTGCGACCTTCTGAACATCCCTGTGCGCATGTTGCCGAAACCTGTCGAGAGTTCAGCTCACTACGGCGATACATCAGAAGAAATATTTGGCGGTCCGATCCCGATAACAGGCGCAGCGGGAGACCAGCAGGCAGCCCTCTTCGGTGAGGCTTGCTTTAATGAAGGGGATGCCAAAAGCACATACGGCACGGGCAACTTCCTGCTGCTAAATACAGGAGAGAAGCCGGTTACTTCCAATAATGGACTTCTGACTACAATAGCTTGGGGATTAAACGGACAGGTCACCTATGCCCTCGAAGGATCAGTGTTCATCTGCGGAGCCGCGATTCAGTGGCTTAGAACTGAGATGAAGCTCTTCGACGATCCTAAGGAATCTGAAAGCATGGCAAGGAGTGTGGATGATTCAGGCGGTGTGATCGTAGTTCCGGCATTTGTAGGACTCGGAGCACCTTACTGGGACCCTGAAGCAAGAGGTGCAATGTTCGGAATCACGAGAGGAACCAGCAGGGAGCAGGTGATAAGGGCAACACTCGAAGCTCTTTCATACCAAAACGAGGATTTGCTGTCCGCCATGAGAGCCGACACGGGAAAGGATCTCACAGTTCTCAAGGTCGACGGCGGAGCTGCAAGAAATGATCTTCTAATGCAGATGCAGGCAGATATTTCTAATACCGAGATAGTCAGATATGCTTCGATAGAATCCACTTCACTCGGAGCTGCATATCTTGCAGGCCTTGCGATAGGTTACTACGAAAACCTGGACGACATAGTAGCAACCAAGGAAATTGCCCGCACGTTCACACCATCCATAGACGACAGAGAGAGGGAAGAGAAAATGACCGGCTGGCACAGAGCCGTCCGCGCCGCAATCGCCTTTCATGATCTCTAGAAACATAAAGATTGCTTTGATTAATCAGCCCCGTTTGCCGAAACGTGAATGGGGCTTTTATATTACATAGTGACAATTATATCACTATAGTGATATAATATTATCGGTGATAATTATGAAAAGGATTATAGATATTTACCACGGATCAAATGAGATTGTAAAAGAGCCGAAGTACGGACTTGGTCAAAAGCATAACGACTACGGCCCGGGTTTTTATTGCACGGAAAGTGAAGAGTTGGCTAAGGAATGGAGTTGCAGTTCGTCCAATCACGGTTATTCAAATCATTATCAACTTGATACTGAGTACCTGAATATTCTAAATATGAATACTGAAGAATATAGCGTTCTTAATTGGATGGCAGTTCTGGTTTCAAATAGATTATTCAGCATTACAACTCCTATAGCAGGTAAAGGAAAGCGATATTTGCAGGACAATTTCATGCTAAATGTGAAGGCTTACGATATTATCATAGGATATCGCGCCGATGATGCTTACTATGACTTCGCTGACACTTTTTTGAATAATGGTATTACAGTTACTCAGTTGGCAAAGGCCATGAAACTTGGAAGACTTGGTGAACAAATTGTTTTGGTTTCAAAAGCTGCTTTTAATAAGATTGAGTATAAAGATTCTTCATTTGCAGACAGGGGGATATATTACCCAAAGAGGAAGGAACGGCAAGATGAAGCCATCAACGATTACTTCAAGATGTGCGAAGAAGACGACAGCGGTTTATATCTCTCAGATATTGTGAGAGGAGGCATAAAGAATAATGACGAACGCATACCCCGAAATACTCCTTAGAAAAGCAAAGATAAAAGTTGGCGATATGTTTGAATTCGCAGTCAACGAGTTCGGCATAGACGGTGAGGACTTTGCCATGATGTTTGCGGGATCGAGCATCGCATATCGGCTTGAGGTAGGCGAGCCTAAATACCTAGCAGGTATGAGTGGTGTTGAACTTGCTCTTTTGGTCATTAAAGAAAAAACCGGAATAACACCTGTAGTGGAAGATATAGAACACCTTTACAGATCTCCGAATTATTGGTGTGGTTGGGCAATTTGTCACTACCAGTGGATAAGCGGACTTTCATATAAAGAAATACTAGAGATTGCTCCGTACAACGATTTGTTGCATATGTATAAGACATTGCATGAAGTGGATATCAGCAAGTTCATAGACGTGATGGAGAAGAAACGCAAATCAGTATTTGTTGAAACCAATCTCAAACGTATACGAAGTGCATATGGTTGCTCGCAAAGTGAGCTCGCTAAAAAAAGCGGTGTCTCTCTTCGCTCGATACAGATGTATGAGCAACGCAACAAGGACATTAATAAAGCGCAGTCGGCATCTCTTCTTGGTATCGCACACGCTCTAGGATGCAGGATAGAAGACTTGCTTGAACCGAGTTTGGCTTTTTTGGATTAAGTATAGACATTGGCGCAAGTTTCGGTTATAATACCTCTTGCGCCAATTAAATATGCTGCCTTGGTCAAGTGGTCAAGACGCTAGCCTCTCACGCTGGAATCAGGGGTTCGACTCCCCTAGGCAGTACCACGCAACCCGTTGATATTTCAACGGGTTTTTACTTTACTATTTGATTGGATTTGGTTGGATGTGATTGGATGGGTTTCCCCTAGGCACAACTTCTGTCATTGCCATAGATATAGCGTTATATCTTTCGATATCCGTCGATATATCATAGCAGTAAGATTTGTAGGTGGTTTTTATGTCCTGATGTCCCAGCTGTGCTTGGATAGTCAGGTCATCAATTCCGGCCGCGTGCATCATTGAAGCACAGGTTTTTCTCGTCTTATGGACACTCCTTCTCGGGATGCCGAGCTCATCGCAGTATTTCTTGATGGCCCTTCCCAGGCTGCAGTACATACTCTCAAGTTTGCCATCGACAGTAAATATGAAATCATCTGTCGGCATGCCGAGTCTCTTACGCTCTTCTCTGATCTTCTCAATAATTCTCAACGCGGGCTCCGGCACATCTACGACTCTCCAACCATCTGCATCTTTAAGTCTGCCTTTAAGGCAATTCATATCGTGGCTGTATGAGTCTTTGAGAATTAACCTGCTGCCTTTGAGATCCTCGAAGCGAAGTGCTACCAATTCACCTCGTCTCAGTGATACATAGAACAGGAATGCGATTGCCAAGGGAGTGAATCTTTGTACAGAGCCTTTCTGACTTTCATAGTGCTCATAAGCTTTTTCAATCAGTAATTTCCGTTCCTCCCTTGAGAACACTTCTGTGTCTCCGGATTTCTTAGGCTCCGGTTTCAAAAGCCTTTTGTTCCTGATGTGAACCCTGTCCATAGGGTTCTGATCGATTATTCCTTGTTCATATGCATAGGTGAACATTTGCCTTGCTACACCGGCAAAATTATTGTACTGGTGCTTGTTCATGTTAGCATCACGAACGACACCGACAATCCATCTCTCCAGTTCATCCTTGCTTATGGATGTCATAGGCTTTTTAACAATCTCTGTGTCTTTGTAGAAAGAGTTCCATGTGCTCCGATCTCTTTTGAGCGTTGATCCTGATACATACAGTTTCTTGTAGTCAGCCCACTCGTCATAGAGGAACTCCATAGAGATGTTACGCCTGAGCATGTCCGCATCTTCTTCAAGATAGTAATCATAGAGAAGATTCTCTATAGCGCCTCTGGACTCTCTGGAGATTTGTCTGCGACCGTTAGGCTTTTCTTCATCCGGCAGGTAAGTCTTCCACCTCCCATCCTTACCTTGCCATATCTTGTACTCGTGACGACTTAAAATGAATTCTAATTGTTTTTTCTTCATTATCAGTTGCACGCCATCTGCGTCTACTATATTACTCTCAATGAGAGTTGACAAGATGTCGTCTGCCGAATACTTGATAGGTAATAACTTCTTGTTGCTCATCGTTCTTACATCACTACTCCTTTTGCGTTAAAGGGAATTAACATGTAAGAATCTTTTGAAGTAGTGTCACCCTAATGAGCAGTAAAATAGAATACAGCAAGAACGATTGTTCGTCAATATCTTTTTGCTTGTATTACTTGTATTACAATGTTTTTTTGAGAGAGAAAGCTGTGGGTAATTATGATGTGATGACATGTCACTGAATGTTTGCGGTGACATGTCAATGAGCGGTCACTTTACTCGGGGGTATGGGGGCTTGCCACCATATGTCTTATCGCGTGTCGCGGTAAGACAGCGTGTAGACCGGTGAACGGTCAAATGCTCTGCTTGCTGACATTTGCGTGAATGGTCAAATGCAGTGCTTGCTGTTTTTAGTAGATGGACTGCATACATATTATGACAAAATTTGATATTTGCTATTGTAATAATTCTTCAACTGTGAATAGGCTAGCAATAGAGCTTAATGCATTGTGCTATAATTACAAAACAAGCTGATATCATGAGAATCTTTCAGTCCAAGATTCATTATCTGTTTGGAAAGGTTGTAATATGGAGTTATCAAGTTATATAGAAAAGTTTAATTGTTCGGAACCATACCAGAATGCATGCAGAGTGTTTCTGCTTGGCTATGACAGGATTTATAATCCAGAAAAGCCATTTGAAGAGTACGTATATATCTCTAAAGATGAATATGGAGATAATAATTATGATGGAAATTATTCAGAACTTGCAGATGCGCTTAATGCGCTTGCAAACAATCTGCACGTGTATATCGAGAACCTCGTTGCGAACAGAGATACAATAAAGCTGTTTGTGAATGGGGAGTCTATAGACTATGACGCATTAGATAATAATGAACCCATTAAGCCTAGCGTCCCACATTATCCTGATGAGCCAAAGGAGGATGATGAAAAATACAACATAAAACCTATAAGTGTTCCTTTCCTACAGCGCTTATTTAATGATAGTGCTGAAGAAAATGCGAGAATTCAAGCGCAGAAAGATGCTTATGACTTGTATAAAAGAGACCATGATTCTTGGGAGCTTGCTATTGAAAGAATTGATTCTGAGTATGAGGATGAATTAAAAAAGTACGAGAAAAAGTATGAAAGTTGGATGGCGAACAGATCCGCTTTTCACGCTGCAAAAGATGGTGATTCTCATTCAGTTGAGATGATTGTTAAAAATATAATAGACACAATTTGTCTGCCGTTTGAATTCACATTCAACTCTGATGTCGAATATCAAAGAGATAATAAAAGACTAATAATAGATGTAAACCTTCCTACTATTGTAGCTGCTAGCGCAGCATGACCGGAAACTAATCTCATTGCGTGACACGCGACTGCCATATAGAATGTCATTTAATGACAAAAAGAAAGGGGATCCCGAAGAACCTCTTCCTTGGCAGGGCAGTC
>Ga0256406_1004349_pt1 | contig 16320 bp, 8 predicted proteins | sample RumenRJG_03DNA_FD_185986 | JGI IMG/M metagenome (GOLD analysis project Ga0256406, IMG submission 185986) | Bovine rumen microbial communities from Lethbridge, Alberta, Canada - RJG_03 | ecosystem: Host-associated > Mammals > Digestive system > Stomach > Rumen | place: Canada: Alberta | collected... | reverse complement strand
CTTCTTTCCTTGGCTTCCGCGAAAGTAAGCAGAGGAACATTCATCGTTTTCGCCATGCTTTTGAGTGTTTATACGGCTTCGGCAAGGCAGACTTACAACTTCAATTCTGATTGGATAATAGACAAAATGGGCAAGGCCGTTACCCTTCCTCATGCCTGGAACGAAGATGATGCCTTCCGCCTGAGCACGTATGACATGAAGACCGCCGTGGTGTGGTATCGCAAGAAGTTCCGTCTGCCGGCCCAGACAGCGGGCAAGCGCGTCTTCATTGAGTTTGAGGGAGCGCGCCAACTGGCCGATGTGTGGCTCAACGGCCATCACGTAGGCAAGAGCGAAAACGGTGTCATGGCCTTCGGCTTCGACCTTACGCCTTATCTCAAGAAGGGCGATAACCTCATCGAAGTAAAGACAGACAACCACTGGGACTATAAGGAAGCCTCCACAGGAAGCACTTTTCAGTGGATGTCAAAGCCTTTTTACGTCAACTACGGCGGCCTGACGAAGAACGTTTGGCTGCATGTCACAGATCAGATATACCAGACCTTGCCCTTGTTCAGCAACCTTGGCACCACCGGTACGTATATCTACGGCTACGACTACGATGTTCCGACGGGCTCAGCCACCCTGCATGCTGAGAGCGAGGTGCGCAACGAGACGGATAAAGATGCCGTCATGGGCTATAACGTCACGGTGATAGACAACGACGGTCAGCAGGTTGCGCAGTTCAAAGGGCAGCGTGTAACCGTGCCGGCACATGGCTCTGCCACGCTGCAAGCCGAGAAGCGCGTGAGCGGGCTGCACCTCTGGAGCTGGGGCTATGGCTATTTATATACCGTTAAAACCACCATTACCGATGCCAATGGCATGCCCCACGATGAGGTGAGCACCAAGACGGGCTTCCGTAAGACTGAGTTCAAGCATGGCATGATATACCTCAACGACCGTGTCATCATGGTGCATGGCTACGCGCAGCGCTCCACTAACGAGTGGCCGGGCGTGGGACAGAGCGTGCCCGCATGGCTTAGCGACTATAGCAACAACCTGTGTGTGCAGTCAGGTGGCAACCTTGTGCGCTGGATGCACGTCACTCCGTGGAAGCAGGATGTGGAGTCTTGCGACAGGGTAGGCCTCATAGAGGCTATGCCGGCGGGCGATGCCGAGCACGATGCCACGGGTCGCCAGTGGGAACAGCGCGTAGAGCTGATGCGCGATGCCATCATCTATAACCGCAACAACCCCAGCATTCTGTTTTATGAGTGCGGCAATCAGCGCATCACAACACAGCACATGCGACAGATGAAGAGCATTCGCAACGAGTACGACCCCTTCGGCGGACGCGCTATAGGCTCGCGTGAGATGCTCGACCAGCCCGAAGCTGAGTATGGAGGCGAGATGCTTTACGTCAATAAGAGCGACGACAAGCCCATGTGGATGATGGAGTATTGCCGCGACGAGGCCCTCCGCTGGTATTGGAACTCATGGAGCTACCCCTACCATCAGGAAGGTGACGGCCCGCTCTACCGCAATGCGTCGGCCGCTTCTTACAATCATAACAACGATGAGTTTGTCGTTGAGCAGGTAAGACGCTGGTATGACTACTGGCTGGAGCGCCCCGGCACGGGAACGAAGGTAAACAGTGGCGGTGCGAAAATAGTGTTTAGCGACACGCAGAGCCATGGCCGTTCGGCCGACAACTATCGTGTGAGCGGCTTTGTAGACCCTATGCGCGTGCCCAAGGATGCCTTCTATGCGGCTCAGGTGATGTGGAACGGTTGGGTAGATGATCTCAAACCGGCCACTTATATCGTGGGGCATTGGAATTATGACAAGGGCTTCAAAGTGCCCTCTGTATATGTTGTGAGCAATGGCGACAGCGTTGTGCTCTATCAAAACGGCAAGGCCATACAGCCCACTTCGCACGATTATCACTTCCTCTATACCTTCAAGAATGTTGCTTATGAAGATTCCACCCTCCTGGCCATATCCTATGACAAGGACGGAAAGGAACTCTCACGTTATCAACTGCACACAGCCGGCCGCCCCGACCATCTCAAGCTCACCCCCATACAGAACCCCACGGGCTGGAAGGCTGACGGCAACGACGTGGCCCTGGTGCAGGTAGAGGTGGTTGATAAGGCCGGAAGGCGATGCCCTCTAGACAATAGGCTGATTAAATTCACAGTAGGCGGACCTGCCGAATATCGTGGCGGCATAGCCAAAACGCGCGGCTTGGGCTCGCAGGCCAATCAGGCAGCGCTCAATTCCAAGTCGGCTGCCGATGCCGGAAAGTCGGCAGTGCTGGCCGATAAGACCGTAGCCACGCTCAATCATGTGCTTTGCGACACGCTGCCCGTAGAATGTGGCATCACGCGTGTCATGCTCCGTTCTCGCACAAAGGCCGGCACAGTTAAGATTACAGCCTGTGCAAAGGGCATGGCCGATGCCACCTTAAGCCTTACTACCCATGCGGTAGACGTGAACGACGGCCTGTCTACCTATATGCCCTCCGACGGATTGAAGTGCGTCTTGAGCCGTGGCGAAACACCGCGCACGCCCTCGTTTACGCCCTCGCGCAAGGAAATAGCCATCATCAAGGCCGTGGCAGGCAGCGGAAACGATGTGCGCCAGAGTTTCGATACGTACGAAAACACCGACTGGACCAGCTCGCCGCAGTTGGACAGTGCCTGGGTTACCTATACGTTAAGCGAGAAGACACGCATCGACGACATCTGTCTGAAGATGAAAAACTTTCGTGCCACATCTTATCCCATAGAGGTTTATGCCGGCAATCAGCTGGTGTGGCGAGGCGTAACGCCCAAGGCCATCACCTTTACGCACATTCCTTTGGTCAACGCGCCCGTCACCGACACCTACACCATTCGCCTTGCTGCACCGTCGTCTACCAAGGATGCCTTTGGCGCAGTGAAGGAACTGGATGGCCGAAACGATGAGCAGATAAGCCGCGAGAGTCGGTCGTTGAAGATCATTGAGATAGAATTTCTGAAGGATTTGAAGTAGTTGTACTTCTCATTCTATATATTCAAGCGGGGCATTAGGTTAATCCTGATGCCCCGCTTGCATGTCGTAGGTGGGCGAAAAATTCTATATGGCAAAAAGCAGAGGGCCTTTTGCCCCAGACCTTACACCTTTCGGCATGGCTTACTCTATGGCTCTGCACGCCCGTTGCAGCCAGATGCCTTCATCATCAGACAGCAATGGCAACAGCTTCTGATACACCTTGGCGTGATAATCATTCAGCCAAGCCTTCTCTTCTTGCGTCAGCATGTCGCTGATGATGGGCTCTGTGTCGATGGGACAGAGGGTGAGCGGGCGGAATTGCAAGAATTTGCCAAACTCTGTTTGCATATAGGGCTCCGTGATGAGCGTGTTCTCTATGCGGCAGCCAAAGCGTCCGGGCAGGTAGATGCCCGGCTCGTCGGTCACCGTCATGCCGCTTCTCAGGGGTGCCGGCTTCCATTCCATGCGTATCTGGTGCGGCCCTTCATGCACGTTAAGGTACGATCCCACGCCGTGCCCCGTGCCGTGCAGATAGTTAAGTCCCTCGCGCCACATGTCCTTACGCGCCATGATGTCGAGCTGCGTGCCGCTTGCTCCGTCCGGAAACTTACACATTTCCAGCTGTATGTGCCCCTTCAGCACAAGCGTGTAGATGCGTTTCTCCTCCTGGGTGAGTGGTCCTAGGGCTATGGTGCGCGTGATGTCGGTTGTGCCGTCGGCATATTGTGCTCCGCTGTCTAGCAGCAACAGCCCTCTTGGCTCTAGCCGGGCGTCGGTTGCGGGCGTGGCTTCGTAGTGCACAATGGCCCCATGAGGGCCGTAGCCCGCTATGGTGTCGAACGACAGCCCACGGTATAGCGGCTGCTCAGATCGCAGCTTCGTGAGCTTCGCCGTCACCGAGAGCTCCGTCTGTGTGCCGGCTTCCACGGCAGGCTTCAGCCATTTCAGAAACTTCACCATGGCCACTCCGTCGCGCAGCATAGCGTCGTCGAAGCCCTTTATCTCAGCCTTGTTCTTCACCGCTTTCATCTCAGGCACGGGCGATGTTTGCCACACTATCTCCCTGGCTTGTACGGCCTTGGCCAGTGAGTAGCTGGTTTCGTCACCGTCGAGCAATATGTTATACTCTTCATAATGCCTGAGCGTGCGGGCTACATCGTCGTAAGGTTTCACCCTTACCTCTATATTTTCCAGGTAGGAGAGCACCTGAGCCGAAAGCTTGTTGGGGTTGACAAACAGCGTGGCTTGATGCTCCGTCACCAGCAGATAGGCCACAAACACGGGGTTGCAATGCACGTCGCTGCCTCGCAGGTTCAGCAGCCAAGCCACGTCATCCAGCGCAGACACCAGTATGCCGCACGCGTGTCGCTGCCAAAGTTCATCACGCAGGCGGCGCAGTTTGCTTGTAGCATCCTCTCCGGCATAGCGCAGCGGGTGCGTCACCACGCTGCCGAGCGGAAGTGGCGGGCGGTCTTTCCATATACGTTGCAGTATGTCCAGATTGGTGCGCAGTGTCAGTCCGCCTTGCCGCCTGAGCTCTCTTGTGAGGCGCTCCACGGTGTTGTACGAGGCGCACATGCCGTCTATGCCCACCTCCGAGCCCCCCTCGCCGTCGGCCAGTTGCCTGCCCAGCCACTCGGTGATGGTGGGCGTGCCCGGCATCTTAAGGCGCATCAGCTTGTAGGGCGTGCCGCTCAGCTGCTCTTCAGCCGCCAGAAAGTAGCGCGAGTCTGTCCATAGCGCTGCACTCTTCATCGTTACCACGGCGGTGCCAGCCGAGCCGTTGAACCCACTGATCCACTGCCTGCCGGTCCATCTCTCAGGCACATACTCGCTGTTGTGCGGGTCGGTGCTGGGAAAGATGAAGGCTGCCAGATGCTCTTGGCGCATCTCCTGGCGCAAAGCTTCTATCCTTTGGTTGATGTCCATAATCCATTCTTTTTGTTTAGGGCAAAGATAACGAATTTTTCGCACATCTGCAAAGGCGTGCCGGCTTTTATGTATAGAAGGGCTAACAGGGCATGGAGAGCTCCTGAAAATAGCCTTCCAGCCAGGGCCGAAAGGCAGGTTGCCGCTCTTAGAATGCTTTTCTGAATGGCGATGTGCAACTGGTTGACAATCAATATATTAGATATGGTTTTCCAAAAAGGCCCTTTTTGATTTGCGAAAGTGCCTATTTGGGCTTGCAAAAACGGCCTTTTTACAACGCAAGAATGCCTGTTTTGCCAAGTCAAACCCCATTAGTGCCGCCGCGATGGTGTGATGGGCACCATGCGAAGACGAAAAAAGGCAAGCCCCAAAGACTTGCCTTTATGCGTGTGTGATATGTTTGTTCGGTCAGATTACTGCCATTAGAAGGGCAGATCATCTGTCGATTCGCCGGCCTCAGAGGCGGGTGGGAAAGGTGCGGTAGGGCCGGGCTGAGATGTAGCACCGGGTGCCGGGGCAGACTGGGGCGCAGCTGCTGGAGCAGGACTGGCGGCTTGTGCGGCGGCAGCGTCCACACGCTGGATGTTCCAAGCGCGAATATTGTTGAACCAACGGCCGTTATATTCGTGGGCATCTATGTCGAATGACACCACAATCTCCTCGCCTGCCTGGATGTTAAACTGCTTGATGCGGTCTTCACCGAAGATGTTGAAGACCATTTTACGTGGGAAATTGTCGTGGGTCTCGATAACATAGTCTTGTGACATCCACTTTCCACGAGCCGATTCGCCTGATCGCGGGTCCATCACCGCAATCACTTTACCTTGTAATTCCATATTGTATGATTTGTAATTTAATCGTTTTACAGACTGCGAAATTACGAAAATAGTTGCAAAGAAAGAAACTTTTGCACCTTAATTTTGCTTGTGACAATCATTTTTTGTATTTTTGTAGTTCAAAAGAAAAAGTATTTTCACTATATCGAATATTAACTAAAGCACAACTATAAAAATGAGATTTAACCTATCAAGTACTGCCCTGAGCAGTCATCTCTTGTCACTTTCCAGAGTGATAAACAGCAAGAACACGCTTGCTATACTCAACAGTTTTCTCTTTGAAGTGCGCAATGGTCAGCTGGCCGTTACGGCTTCAGACAGCGAAAACGTTATGCAAACCGCGCTGAACCTGGACAACTGCGAGGGCGAGGGCCGTTTCGCCGTGAACAACCAAACCATTATGAACGCTGTGAAGGAGCTTCCGGAGCAGCCTCTGTCTATTAGCGTGAGCATGGAAGAGCAAAAGATAACCATAGATTATCAGAATGGCTCGGCCAACTTCCCCATTCAGAACGCTGATGAATATCCTCAGACCAAGCCATTAGCTGATGATGCCACCTCACTTTCAGTGGATGCGGCCATTCTCAGCGATAACATCACACGCTCACTCTTCGCTACCGCCAACGACGAAATACGCCCCGTGATGAACGGAATATACTTCGACCTGACACAGGAAGCACTGGCCGTCGTGGCCAGCGACGGACATAAGCTGGTGCGCAACCTCAACTTCAACATCAAGACCGAAAATCCCAAGGCCTTCATCATGCCTAAGAAGCCGGCCACATTGCTCAAGAACACCATAGCAAGAGACAGCGGCAACGTGGTGATAAGGTTTGATGACAAGCAGGCTGAGGTGAGCTATGCCGACGGAAAGCTCACATGCAGGCTCATAGAGGGACGCTATCCCAACTATAACAGTGTGATACCTACCGACAATCCCAATGAGATGACCATCGACAGGCGCAGCCTTATCGGTGCGTTGCGCCGCGTTCTGCCCTTTGCTAGCGACTCGTCCGAGCTGGTGAAGTTCCATATGGAGAACGGAACATTGCAGATTGATGCCGAAGATCTTGACTTTGCCACCAACGCCACCGAGCATGTTACGTGCGAATATGGCGGTATGCCCATGAGCATAGGCTTTAAGGGATCGAGCATGTTGGAGATTCTCAACAACCTGGAGGGCGACAACGTCATTATAAAGTTGGCCGATCCGTCAAGGGGAGGCATCGTGGTGCCTGAGCAACAGCCTGAAAATCAGGAGGTGCTCATGCTTATTATGCCCATGCTGCTCAATGATTAATACAGGTGCGGGCGGCTCTCATGCCGCCTGCCAGCAATGAAAAGAACGTAATGAAACTGAATTTAACAAAGCCCCTTGTTGTGTTCGACTTGGAAACAACGGGGCTTGACCTTGTAAACGACAGGATTATACAGATTTCGTATATAAAGGTTATGCCCGATGGAACAGAGAAGCGGGGCAACCAACTGGTGAACCCCGGCAAGCCAATACCTGCTGAGGTGACGGCTCTCACGGGCATAACAAATGATGACGTGAAGGACAAACCGGCCTTTAAAGACTTGGCCAAGGACTTGGCTAAGGAGTTTGAGGGCTGCGACTTTGCCGGCTTCAACTCCAATCACTTTGATGTGCCCATGCTCTCTGAGGAGTTTCTCAGGGCAGGAGTAGACTTCAACTTCTCTAAGTGCCGACTCATCGACGCGCAAAACATCTTTCATAAGATGGAAAGGCGTAACCTTGCCGCTGCCTATAAGTTCTATACGGGGCATAAGATGGAGGACGACTTCCAGGCACATAAGGCCGACCAGGATGCCGAAGCCACTTACCGGGTTCTCATGGGCGAGCTGGACAGGTATGCTCCGGGCGTTCAGGAAGAGCCCGAGCGGGTGCTGCACAACGACATGGACGAGCTGGCCGAGTTCTCAAAGACCAATGACAACGTTGACTTTGCGGGCCGGATAGTATGGAAGGAGAACGACCAGAACGGCAAACCCTTTATGGACGAGCAGGGCAAACCCTGCAAGAAAGAGTGCTTCAACTTTGGTAAGTACAAGGGTTGGGCCGTTGCCGATGTGCTGAAAAAAGACACCGGCTACTACGGATGGATGATGCAGGCCGACTTTACGTATAACACCAAGCAGGTGCTCACACGCATCAGGCTGCGCGAATTTGCCAAGCATTAACGTTAACGATACCCAAATATGCTGAAAGGAAAGAAAATTGTACTGGGCATAACGGGTAGCATAGCGGCCTATAAGGCATGTTACCTGATACGCAACTTCATTAAGCGGGGAGCTGAGGTGCAGGTGGTTATCACGCCGGCAGGCAAGGAATTCATCACTCCCGTCACGCTGTCGGCACTCACGCATAAGCCTGTGGTGAGCGAATTCTTCTCTCAACGCGACGGCTCATGGCACTCGCACGTTGACTTGGGGCTATGGGCCGATGCCATGGTAGTGGCTCCTTGCACGGCAAGCAGCATGGCGAAGATGGCTAACGGCGTGGCCGACAACATGCTCATCACTACCTATCTCTCTATGAAGGCGCCTGTGTTCATAGCGCCGGCCATGGATCTGGATATGTATAAGCATCCCTCCACGCAGCACAACATGCAGCTGCTCAAGAGCTACGGCAATCATATCATCGAGCCGCAATCGGGCTTCCTGGCTTCTGGACTGGAGGGCAAGGGACGCATGGAAGAGCCTGATACCATAGCAGATGCCATAGACCGCTTCTTCGATGAGCAGGAGGGCCGCTCAAGTGCCACGTCATTGCAGGGCAAGCATATCCTTGTTACGGCCGGACCTACGTATGAACGCATAGACCCCGTGCGCTTTATAGGCAACTTTTCCAGCGGTAAGATGGGCTTCGCCTTGGCTGAGGAGTGCCTCAAAAGGGGCGCGCAGGTAACGCTGGTAACCGGTCCGGTGAGCCTGGAGTGCAGCCAGGGCATCAAGAGAATAGACGTAGAGAGCTGCGACCAGATGTATAAGGCCGTGACAGAAGCCTTCGATGGCCAGGACGCAGCCATACTTAGTGCTGCCGTTGCCGACTTCCGGCCGGAGCATGTAGCCGATCATAAGGTGAAACGCGAGGGCGACGGCATGACCATCAGGCTGAAGGCAACCCAGGATATAGCCGCCGAGCTGGGCCGAAGAAAGAAAGAGGGACAGCGACTGGTGGCCTTTGCGCTGGAGACAGACCATGAAGAGGACAACGCAAGAGGTAAGTTGAAGAGGAAAAATGCCGACTTCATCGTGCTCAACTCCACCCGCGTAAAAGGTACTACCTTTGGTACTGACGACAATCAGATAATGATTATCAATGCCCAAGGGGCGAAGAAATTCGACAAAAAGCCTAAGGCTGAGGTGGCAAAAGATATTATCAACGAACTGGAGAACATATTATGAGCCTGAAGGAGCATCACACTTTATATAATAAGGTGTACAGAACGTGGGCTGTCATAGTCCTTGTGCTGTGCTTGGCCGAGCCCCAACGCATCGCGGCACAGGAGCTATTGGCCAAGGTAACCATCAATCACAACCAGATACAAGGCACGGACGCAAGCATATTCACCAATCTTCAGCAAACGCTGGAGCAGTTTATCAACGACAGAAAGTGGACAAACTTGCAGTTCCAAAAGAACGAACGGATAGTGTGCAACTTTAATATCACCGTGACAAAGTATGACCAATCGTCAAATACATTCACGTGTACGGCACTCATCCAGGCCAACCGGCCCGTTTACAATGCCGCTTACACCACCACATTATATAATAATAAGGATGCCAACTTCAATTTTACGTTTGCCCAGTTCGACCAGTTGGACTACAATGATGAGACAGTAGACAACCAGCTCACGGCACTTGTGGCTTATTATGCCTACCTGATTATAGGCTTAGACCTTGACAGCTTCGCGCCAATGGGCGGAGAAGACGTGCTGCAACTGTGCATGAACCTGGCCAACAACGCCCAAAATCTGAACTTTCCGGGCTGGAAATCGTTTGAAGACAGTCGTAATCGCTTTGCGATAATCAACGATTATCTCGACGGAGCCATGAAGCCGTTCAGGCAATTGCAGTATGATTATTATCGTACGGGGCTTGATGAGATGGCCAACAACGCCGAACGAGGACGCACCAACATCACTACGGCGCTAGAAAACGACCTGAAGAAGGCGCATGAAGATAAGCCTTTGAGCATGCTTCCGCAGATATGGACCGACTATAAGCGCGATGAGCTGGCCAATATATACAAAGGCAAGGGCACACAAAAGGAAAAAGAGAGCGTATATGAGTTGCTCTTTAACATCAATGCCAGCCAAAGCGCGGCTTGGGATAAAATAAAACAGTAAATGCTAACACATCTATACATAAAGAATTTCACGCTGATCGACGAGCTGGATATCGACTTTCATCCCGGATTCTCCGTTATTACGGGTGAGACGGGAGCCGGAAAGAGTATCATACTCGGTGCTATAGGCTTGCTGCTAGGGCAAAGGGCCGACAGCAAAGCCATCAAGAAAGGTGAGAAGAAGTGCGTTATAGAGGCGCATTTCGACTTGAGCAACTATGGCATGGAGGCTTTCTTCGACGAACATGACATAGAGTATGAGCCCCAGGATTGCATCCTGAGACGCGAACTCATGGCTAGTGGCAAGTCGAGAGCATTTATCAACGACTCGCCGGCAAGCCTTCAGCAGATGAAAGCATTGGGAGAAAGGCTCATAGACATACACTCCCAGCATCAGAACCTGTTGTTGCAGCAAGAGGATTTTCAGCTTAATGTGCTGGATATTATAGCTGATGACGCCACGCAACTGCATGACTATCAAGACGGCTATCGACAGTTTAAGGCCGTGGAGAGACAACTGCAGAAGCTTAAAGAGCAGATAGAGGAGGCTAAGGCCAATCAAGATTTCATGCAATTTCAGTATCATGAGCTTGAGGAAGCTAAGCTTGAAGATGGTCAGCAAGAGAATCTGGAGCAGGAATTGCAGAAGCTTTCGCACGCCGAAGACATCAAGACGGCTCTCTATAACGCCGACAATCTGCTCAATGAAGATGAGAATGGCATCGTAGAAAAGCTGAAGCGTGCCTCTGATAGCCTGCATGACATAACCGAAGTGTATCCTGAGATAAAGGAAGCAACGCAAAGATTGGAGTCTGTACATATAGAGTTGAAGGATATTGCGCAGGATATAGCGGCGCAAACAGAGGATGTTGACTTCGACCCGCAGCGGTTAGACGAGGTGAATAATCAGCTGGACAAGATCTATTCGCTGCAACAGAAGTTCCATGTATCGACGGTCAGAGAGCTCATTGAGCTGCGTGATGACTTGAAAAACAAGCTCAACACCATTACCAACAGCGATGAAGAGGTGGCCTTGTTGCAGCAGAAGCTGGCCCAAGCGCAACGCAACTGCGAGGCTAAAGCAGCTAAACTGAGTGACATGAGGGGCAAGGCCGGCAAGCTGTTGGCATCTGAAATGAAGCAGAGACTCATACCATTGGGTATGCCCAACGTGCGTTTTGAGGCTCGCATAGAGGCCAAACCGCTGAGCGAAAACGGTCGCGACAAGATACAATTCTACTTCAGTGCCAATAAAAGCACCGAGATGCAGCCCGTCGCGCAGATTGCTTCCGGAGGCGAGATAGCACGTGTGATGCTCTCGCTCAAGGCTATGATAAGTGGCGTAGTGAAGCTGCCCACCATCATATTTGATGAGATTGACACCGGTGTGTCGGGCAAGATAGCGCAGAAGATGGCCATTATCATGCAGGAAATGGGCAGCAAGGGGCGGCAGGTTATATCCATTACGCACCTTCCGCAGATTGCCGCCTTGGGACAATATCATTATAAAGTGGAGAAGCATGAGACTCCTACGGGCACGCAAAGCAACATGCGTGAGCTGAACGAAGAGCAACGTGTGGACGAAATAGCGCAGATGTTGTCGGGCGATAATGTTACCGACGCCGCGCGCAACAATGCCCGTGAGCTCCTGAGCAGTAGGGGAGAGTGACGCCCCAAGGGCTTATAGAGGAGATAGTCTGATAAAGATGGATGAGTAAAAGAAAGAAAAAGAAGATATGAACAAGCGAGTTTTATTAATCTTATTTGTGTTGTTCGCTGCCTTCAGCAGTCGCATGGCTGCTCAGTCTGGTGCAGTGAAGAAGGTAGCTAATGCCGTTTTGTCTATTACAACCTTTAAGGCTGACGGCTCAATATTGGCTACTGCCAACGGCATTTGCATTTCCAATGACGGCACTTGTGTGAGTCCGTGGTCGCCATTTGCAGGCGCTGACCATGCTGTTGCCATTGACGCGAAGGGACAGAAACACCAAGTGACGAAGCTGATGGGTGCCAACGAAATCTACAACTTGGTGAAGTTTGCCATCAGCGGTGCCCCCGCCGGCGTCGCTACTCTTGCCTCAGCGACGGAAAACAGCGGCTCTGCTGGTTGGATAGTGCCCTATGCAAAGGACGGCGCGCCGCAGAAGAACAGCGTGAAAAGCGCTGAGAAGTTTATGAATAAGTATAACTATTACGTGTTAGCCAGTCAGGCAGACGATAAATACAATGGTTGTCCGCTCGTAGCTGACAACGGTCAGGTGCTGGGAGTGTATCTTTACTCGGCCAGCACACCCAGCGCTACTGATGCGCGATATGCCAATGACTTCACGTTGAGCGGTCTTTCCATCAACGATCCGGTGCTCCGGCAGTGCAAAATCAGGGTGGCTTTGCCGTCAGACTTAAAGGATGCACAGCTTGCCTTGCTTATGTCGCAGCAGCAAGACCCAAACAACTACGAGGCAACAGTAAAAGATTTCATCAGCATGTTTCCCCAGCAGAATGACGGATATTGGGGCCTTGCCAACCTGCAGGCATCTAAAAGCGACTATCTGGGTGCCGACAACACCATGAAAGAGGCTATCAGCAAGGTCTCAGATAAGGGCGAGAGCCATTACAACTATTCGCGTCTTGTCAGCCAGTATGCCCAGGCTAAGGTGGATAGCTTATATGCTCCATGGACGTTCGACAAGGCTTTGACCGAGATAAAAGAGGCTCAGAAGGCCGACAACAACTTGGCCTACAAGCAGCAGGAGGGCATCATCAAGTACGGACAAGGCAATTATCAAGAGGCTTATGACATCTTTATGGGGCTCACACACTCTAAGCTGAGAGGCGGAGAAGTGTTTTATCAGGCCATGCAAGCCAAGCAGAAGCTGGGCGGAACCGACCAGGAGCTGCTGGCATTGCTGGATAGTGCGGTGGCCGCTTGCGACACTCCTTACACCGTTGTGGCCGCTCCTTACTTCCTGGCACGCGGACTTCAGTATGGCAAGATGAACAAATACCGTGAGGCAGTCATCGATTTATATCGCTATGAGGTGCTCAATCCCTCCGGCTGCACCGCGGCCTTCTACTTCAACCGTGAGCAGCTTGAGGTGAAAGGACGTATGTGGCAGCAGGCCCTTAACGACATTGCGCACGTTTGTCTCATCACGAAAGACGAGCCTCTCTATTGGGCTGAGTTCGCCTCAGTGAACCTTCAGGTGCATAAATATGCCGATGCTATAGGCGCAGCCAAGCGTGCTATAGAGCTGTCAAAGGATTATGCCGATGCTTACTTGCTCTTGGGCGTGGCTCAGGTGGAAAACAATGAGCGGGCAGAAGGTATGCAGAACATCGCCAAAGCCAAGGAGCTGGGCAACCAGCAGGCCGATAGCTTCTTGAAGAAATATCAACAAAAGAAGTAAGCTATACGATAGAACAAAGGTGGAAAGCTCGCTGCGGTAGGGCTTTCCGCTTTGTTTTATGAGGCGGATATATTCATCAAAATGCAACAAAAACAGCTGCTTGGCATAAATAATTGGCACTTTGCCTCGTTTATTTATGCAAAAGATAGTAACTTTGCAGCAATTTAGTAATCATAACATGGATTGGTTTATCGACTTATTTAGAAATCAAGACACCGTAGCTCACATTGTTCTGCTCTATGCCTTGGTTATTTCTGTTGGTGTTTATTTAGGGAAGATAAAGATAGGAGGCATCTCTTTGGGTATGACCTTCGTGCTCTTTGTCGGCATCGTGGCCGGACATATCGGCTTCACAGCGCCCCTTACGGTACTTAATTTCCTACAAGACTTCGGCCTGATACTATTCGTTTTCATGATAGGTATGCAGGTTGGGCCCGGCTTCTTTGAAAGTTTTGGCAAGGGAGGCGTTAAGCTTAACGTGCTCTCATGCGTTACCGTGTTGCTCAACATCCTGGTAATGTTTGCCTGCTATTACATCTTCTTTTACAAGAACCACAACCCCAACGACCTGCCTATGATGATTGGTACCCTCTATGGTGCCGTAACCAACACGCCGGGTCTTGGTGCTGCCAACGAAGCTTTGCACTCTGTGTTCAGCGGAGGCAACATTCCCACCATCGCGTCGGGCTATGCTTGCGCCTATCCCTTGGGCGTTTTGGGCATCATAGGCGCGCTTCTGGCCATCAAGTTCTTCTTTCACATCTCCTTTGCTGATGAGAACGAACAGCTCAATGAGCTCGAAGGCGACAACCCCCACGCCAAACCACACTCTATGTTCCTGCGTGTAGACAACGCGTATATAGCCGGCCGCACGCTGCATGAGATTTCGCAGTTCCTCAACCGCGACTTCGTTTGCACGCGTATCAAGCATAAAGACGTCATCTCATTGCCCAAACGCGACACTGTTTTGGAGAAAGATGATGAGGTGCTCATCGTATGTCCGGAGGCTGATGCTGAGGCTATACAGGCCTTTATAGGCCCGGAGATACACCCAGACTGGCATGAGGAAGACTCCGAACAGCCCATGGTGAGCCGCCGAATAGTTATTACCAACTCAACCATGAACGGCAAGGTGCTTGGCAAGATGCACTTCGCCAGCGTCTACGGAGTGAACATCACGCGCGTGACAAGACAGGGTATGGACCTCTTTGCCAACCGTAATCACCACTTCCTGGTAGGAGATAGGATTATGGTAGTGGGACCGGAGGAGAACGTAAACCGTGTTGCCGAGATGATGGGCAACTCGTCACGCAGGCTCAACGCGCCTAACATAGCCACCATCTTCATCGGTATCATCATCGGTATACTCTTCGGCAGTCTGCCCATATCCATTCCGGGAATGCCTGTTCCGCTCAAGTTGGGCTTGGCCGGTGGCCCGCTCATCATCGCCATACTCATTGGCCGGTATGGCTATAGGTTCCATCTGGTTACCTATACCACCACATCTGCCAACATGATGTTGCGTGAGTTCGGCCTGGCACTGTTCCTTGCCAGCGTGGGAATTAAGGCAGGCGACGGCTTCTGGGAGACCGTTGTAGAAGGCGACGGACTGCTTTATGTGCTCACAGGTTTCTTCATTACGGTCATCCCAATATTGATAGTGGCCTCTTTTGCACGCTGGAAGTACAAGTTCAACTACTTCACTATCATGGGTATGATTTCGGGTACGTACACCGACCCACCTGCTTTGGCTTACTCCAACTCAGTATGTGCAGGTGAGGCACCGGCCATTGGCTACTCTACGGTGTACCCGCTCAGCATGTTCCTGCGCATCTTTACCGCGCAGATACTGGTGCTCTTCTTCTGTGGGGCATAACGGGTTGATTTGCAAAAACGGCCTTTTTACAACGCGAAAATGCCTATTTGGGCTTGCAAAAGTGCCTATTTTGCGTTGTAAAAAGGCCTATTTAACTTTATCATAAGCCTGCGCTTGTCTTCTGGATAGGCGCAGGCTTCATTCTTATAGGGGCTTAACAGTCTGTCTGACAGACTGTTTTGTCGCCCTGCCAAGCATCTAGTTCGACCATTCTGTTGTCTAATTTGTCGGTGAACTCATGGTTTTTCAGACCCCATTTAGGAGCCAGCAAGAGGCCGGAAGGCGACTGGCTGACAAACCTGTCGAGCACTATATCCTGACGAAGTCTGCGAATATACTCTATGACGAGGTTCATATAGCTTTCTGGCGAGTAGAGGCTGAACGGCTCTTCCTGATACATCTCGGCCAGCTTGGTGCCTTTGATGACCTGCAGCTGATGTATCTTGAGCATGTCGATAGGCAGGTCGGAGATGACCGAAGCCTGCCTGAGGCTCTCTTCAGGCGGTTCGCCGGGCAGGCCCAAGATGACGTGTGCCCCGGTCAGCAGGCCTCGCTTGTGCGTCTCGACCACCGCTCTTTGCGCGCAGGCAAAGTTGTGTCCGCGGTTGATGAAGCGCAGCGTGGCATCGTTGGCGCTCTCTATGCCATACTCAATCATCACAAAATGGTGCTCGGCAAGATGTTGCAGATAGTCTAGCAGGGGCGCGTCTACACAGTCGGGACGCGTGCCTATGACGATGCCCACCACGTCGGTAACGTGCAAAGCCTCCTCATACAGCTCCTTGAGCCGCGAGAGTGGGGCATAGGTATTGGTGAAAGACTGGAAGTAGGCCAAGTATTTCATCTCCGAATATTTCCTTGCGAAGAAGCGTTTGCCGGCTT
>Ga0256406_1004347_pt1 | contig 16328 bp, 5 predicted proteins | sample RumenRJG_03DNA_FD_185986 | JGI IMG/M metagenome (GOLD analysis project Ga0256406, IMG submission 185986) | Bovine rumen microbial communities from Lethbridge, Alberta, Canada - RJG_03 | ecosystem: Host-associated > Mammals > Digestive system > Stomach > Rumen | place: Canada: Alberta | collected... | reverse complement strand
ACGGCACCGACTGGCAAGACGTGCTGCTGCGCACGGCCATCACGCACAATATACAGGCCAGCGCATCAGGTGGCAACGAGAAGACACAGTTCATGGTGTCAGGCAACTACATGAACCAGGAGGGCGTGGTAGACAATAACAGCTACGAGCGCTACAGCGTGCGAAGCAACGTGAACCACAAGTTCAACAACCGCTTCAGCCTCTCCGTGAAGATGGCTCTCACCCGGACGAAAGACAGCCCCTACGGCACGGCCGGCAAGAGCGATGCCGTATCGCTCACGGCACAGAGCGACCCCATCTTCCCTCTCTATGTGGAGACCGGCTCGCTGGGCTTCAAAGACCCGGCTTCTATGTGGAACACCTTCGTGAAGTATGGCTTCCAGCTCTGGCATCCTTACTCGCTGACGCGTGAGATGCACAAGAAGCGCATCACCAACACGCAGCTGCTCAATGCCTACTTCGACTGGAAAATCATCGACGGCCTGACCTTCCGCACGGCCATCAACGCCGACAACGAGGACATGCACTATAATTCTTACTGGAACGAGGGTCAGAACTGGGGCTACTCAGGCTGGGTACACGCCACGGGAACCTACACCACGCTGCATCAGTTTAACTGGGCATGGGAGAATACCCTTAACTATAACAAGACCTTCGGCGACCACGCCGTGACCGGACTGGCAGGTTACACCATGCAGAAGCAAACGCTCGAGCTGGGCAACATGACCGGAACGGGCTATCCCAACGACCTGGTGCACACGCTGAACGCCGCCACCGACATCAGCAACAACTCGCAAACCACCGAGACACAGTGGAGCCTCATCTCATGGCTGGCACGTGCCACCTACGCTTATAAAGGCAAGTACATGGCCAGCGCCGCCATCCGTGCCGACGGATGCTCGCGTTTCGGCACCAACAGCCGATGGGGTTACTTCCCATCAGCGTCACTGGCTTGGCGCATGAGCGAGGAGCCTTGGCTGAGAGACCATGCCACATGGCTGAACAACTTGAAGCTCAGACTGTCGTACGGACAGACAGGTAACAACCAGATAGATAACTATGGCTCTATCGGATTGCTGGCCTACGACCAGTATGTGCGCGACGGCAAGGCCGTATCGGGCATCTACACCGGCACAAGTCCTGACCCTGACCTGAAGTGGGAGAAGACTTGGCAGGTGAACCTGGGCCTCGACTTCGCAGTGCTCAACAACCGCTTGAGCGGTAGCCTGGACCTTTACTACTCGCGCACCAACGACATTCTGCTGCAGGTGCCCGTGCCCGTGCTCACCGGATTTACCGAGTCGCTCGACAACGTGGGTGCCCTGCGCAACGAAGGTGTAGAGTTCAACCTGTCGTCACGCAACTTGGTGGGCGTCTTCGGATGGACTACCGACTTCAACATATCGGCCAACCGCAACAAGGTGCTGAAGCTCGGAACCAACAACGACCCCATCTACGTGAACACCAACAGTGCCATATCAAAGACCGAAGTGGGACAACCCATCGGCAACTACTTTGGCTATCGCATCCTGGGCACGCTGTCTACAGCCGAGGCTAAGGCCGGCAAGGGCGACGGATGGGCCGCTCCTACAGGCAGCGAGGGCGGCGACCCCAAGGTGTTTGATGCCGACGGCGACGGCAAGATAACCTCTAACGACCGCGTCATTCTGGGCAACTATCAGCCTAACTTCACTTGGGGCATGACCAACACCTTTACTTATAAGGGCTTCGACTTCAGCTTTATGCTGCAAGGATCAGAGGGCGCTGAGATCATGAACCAGAACGCTCGCTTCCTGGGTGAGTGGAACGGCTCGCGCAACGCCTACTCATCGGTTTACAACTTCTGGCGCTCAGACGAGAATCCCGGTGACGGATGGACACCCAAACCACGCACCATACAGACCGGCGTGCGCGGACAGAGCACCAGCTACTGGGTGGAGAACGGCACCTTCACACGCCTGAAGAACATCCGCCTGGGATATACCTTCCCGACAAACTGGGTGAAGAGCTTGGGCTTAACCAACCTGCGCCTGTACGTGAACATGGAGAACGTGTACGTCATCTCAGGCTATCGCAACTACGACCCGGAGAACTCAACCTTCCAGTCGGGCTACCGCGTGGGCTATGACTACGGCGCTTATCCTACGCCTTTCACCTGCTCGTTTGGCGTGAACGTTACCTTCTAACATCAAAACACACAACATTAAACTTTCATGAATTATGAAACGATTTCATATTAGCTATATACTCCTGGCCGGCATGACCCTGACGGCGGCTTCATGCAACGACTTTCTGGACCTCTCGCCCGTGTCGCAGGCCAATGAGAAGCAGTTCTATCAGAACCAGAACGATGCCGTCACGGCCATGGATGCCATTTATGCCACCCTGCACGACACCTACGGACCGCAGAGCCTGCCGTCTTACTTCGGCGAGATGGCCTCAGACAATGCCTATTGTGACGAGACGGCCGGCGACTTCTCGGCCAAGATAGCTCTGGCCAACCACCAGAACATCACCACGTCGAGCCCCGTTGTAGAGGAGATGTGGAACCTTTACTATAAGTCTATCTTCAGAATCAACAACCTGATGTCTAAGATAGAGGACGAAGACTTCACACTCAAGCCACAGATAGAGGGCGAGTGCCGCTTCATGCGAGCACTCTATTACTTCGACATGGTGCGCGCCTGGGGCGACGTGCCGCTGGTGCTCAAGCCCGTAACGGTGCAAGAGGCTTATGCCATGGGGCGCACACCCAAGGCTCAGGTGTATGAGGCCATCGTGGCCGACCTGCAGTCTGCCGCGCAGCTGTTGCCCGCCAAGGGCAGCGAGCGCTTTGCCGGAGCAGCCACAAGCGACGCTGCCAACACGCTGCTGGGCAAGGTTTACCTCACCATGGGCGACAAGGCCAACGCCGCTACAGTGCTGAAGAAGGAGTATGGAAAGTTTCAGCTGGAGAGCAACTATGCCAACCTGTGGAGCCTGAACAACAAAAACGGCAAGGAGTCTATCTTCGAGGTGCAGTATCTGGGAGGCACATCCAACCCCTACAGCAAGTACTGGGCGCTCTTCACACCGCGCGACAACCGTATCATAACGGCTTGGGGCATGGGCGTGAACCAAGTGGAAGACGACCTGTGGAACGCCTTTGAGAAGGGCGACCCGCGCCGCGACCTGAGCATACAGAACGGCTATTCAGACAAGTCGGGCAACTTCGTGGCCACCAAGTTCTTTGTGAAGTGGCGCGACGACAGTGCTCCCACCGACGGACTGACCGAGGCTGCGGGCAACAACTTCATCATTCTGCGCTACGCAGATGTGCTGCTCATGCTCACCGAAGCAACGGGCGATGCCTCTTACATGAACGAGGTGCGCCACCGCGCAGGGCTGCCCGGCTATGGCGAGGCAGGCTATCCGTCGGATAAGTATCCCACCGTTGAGGCTGCCGTGCAGCACGAAGAGCAGGTGGAGTTCGGCGGAGAGTTTCACCGTATGTTCGACCTTCTGCGCTACGGCACGGCTGTCAGCGTGCTCAATGCCAGCACCAAGCACACCGCTCTGAGCTCAGAGAGCCAGCTGCTGCTGCCCATTCCGCAGAGCGTGATAGACCAGAACCCCGACGTTATTACGCAAAATGAGGCATATAAATAATAATACTGTTAGTTAGTAGATTTTTTTTGAGGCCGGAGATGCGCCATGGTGCGCGTCTTCGGCTTTTTCTTGTCGGCACCGAGCCATGCCCCGGGCAGCCGCCACCCTGCCCCACCCCTTCCTTGACAGTCTTTCCGCGCTACCAACGCAGGCACAGAGCGCGGCATGGCACAGGGGTTAAGGCCATGACAGGCACATGGCTCTTCAGAGGTGCGCCTGCCGTCGGGGTGCAGCAGCCTGTGGCATTCGGGTGAAGTAGCCCGTGGCGGGATTGGCCATCCCTATGCCGGTATTGCCGTCAGTATAGGCTGCCGCGCCCTTGAGCCTCTTGCAGTAGAGAAAGGTTGATGAGTTATGAGCCGCCGAGCCGTTTGTCCAGCAGTTGTCACAATAGATGGTGGTGAGGGCCTTACAGTTAAAGAACATATAGTTTATGCCGGTTGTCTTGCTGATGCTGAAGGCTTGCATGTTTACATACTTCAGGGCAGAACATCCGAAGAACATGCCACTCATATTAGTTACATGGTCTGTATGAAAGGCCGACAGGTCTAACGAACTAAGCGCCGTGCAGGCAGCAAACATGTATCTCATGTTGGTAACCCTGTCCGTACAGAAGCCATTGAGATTTAAGCACGTCAGTGACTTGCAGCCAAAAAACATGTTGGCCATATTGGTTACGCTTGCCGTATTGAAGCGAGAAACATCCAATGCTTCCAGGCGCTTGCAGTCATAAAACATGTTGGCCATGTCGGTAACATCCTGGGTGTTGAGGTTTTCCATGCCGATGATTTCCTTTAGGCCATGACAACAGCTAAACCACTGCCGGGTGGTTGTGGGTCTGAAGTTCTTGAAGGAGACATCAAAAACGGCCCGGGTTATGGTTTCGTCGGGCGAGGTGTGGGTTCCCGTCCATGCCGGGAAAGAGCACCCTTTGTCAGTCTGCATGGCGCTCAGGTCGTATAGGGTTCCCGCGCGAGTGGAGCGCCACGAGTCAAAATAAAAGGTGAGGGTCTTTCCGTCGGCACTTTTCTGCACATAGGCCTCCTTGCTGAGCTCCTGCACCTTTTGATTCTGAGCAGGCATATCGGCAAACAAACCAGGTATGGATGCAAACACACTTTGCAATATATTGTTCTTCATCTCTTTTTTTGCCTCCTTCCTTCGTGTCCCGTCAGGCCTTACGGGCTGCGCCTTGCGGAGGCTGCGGCGTTGGGTTGATAATTAGAACTAAGATTTCTGGCAGCAAAGATAAGCACTGAAGGAGGCAACAGGCCTTGCATAATCGGACAAAAGCCTTGCAAAATCAGACATTCTGCGTTCTATCATCTTGCAAAATCAGACATAGCACCAACGTAATTTATTGATATTCATAAGTTTATTGATGACATGTTGCTTCATATTTACCATTGAATGAGAAGAGAAAAAATGAGATTGCCTGCTGACATCTGACGCAATTTCAACCGCTATTGCCTCTGTGCATGGCCTTGCTGCTATAGTCTTAATGGCGGTAAGAGCCGTCTTTTATGACAATTTTTATGACAAAGTCATTGATTTTTTGTCGAAAAAACGTATCTTTGCAGACGATAGTCACTACATAACATCAACAAACATGAAACGCACCTACCCTACCCTGACCCATTCATACCTGTATACTTTCGCTCGCAAGGTTTGCGGCATGGCTGTATATTTGTTTGCCCTCGCCACATTCATTCTGTTGTTTCTACCTTCGTGCAGCCCCCACAAGGCAGGCGCAGGCAGCAACGGGGCTGACAGAAAAGGCTCCGGCACGCACTCTGATGTCATGGTTTCAAAAGAGGCACAACCTTTCATGCAGCTCATGGGGCGATACCAGAAAGCTAATGGCGAGGCTCGCATGGCCACTGCCGACAGCATCTTTGCCCTGCTCTTACGAGAGGAGATGACCGACAGCCTCATCACCGCATCCGGCAGCACGCCCGCCGACAGTCTGAACATGCTGGTGTGGTACTGGGCCGGTGAGTATCTGTACGCCACACAAGACTATGCCCAGGGCTTAAGATATGCCGAAGAGGCACTGCCGCTTACCTACACCCACGGCGACCCTACGATGCAAAGCGACTGCGAAAATCTGGTTGGGATATTCTGCTTCCGTCTGTCAGACTATCAGAAGGCCATCTTCCACATAAGCAAATGCCTGGAAATAGACACGAAGCAGGGCGACAAAAGCCGTATGAGCAGTTCGCTCAACACACTAGCAGGTATCTGTCTGGCAGCAAAGCAGCTCGATGAGGCCGAAAAATATATCCTCAAGGCGATAAGCTACTGCAAGGAAGCTAACGATTCTGACGCATTGCCCATACGCTATGGCATGGCGTCAGAAATCTATCATGCCAAGGGCCAGGACCGCAGGGCGCTCTCTTATGCCCGCCGTGCCTACGAGGCAGACTCTCTGTTGGGCAACAAGGCAAGAACGGGCATACGCCTGTCGCAGATGGCGGTGGCCCTGATGGCACTGAAGCAGAATGCCCAGGCTGAGCAATGCGTAAGGCGCGCCATGCCCATACTTGAGAAAGCCGGCAACAACATGTCGCTCTCCATCTGCCAAAACCAGATGGGCGAGCTGCTCAACCGCCGTGGTGCACACGCCGAAGCTGCCGCCTTTTTCAGAAAGGCTGCCGAGGCTTGCGCTGCGCGTGGAGATAAGTATAACGAGAGCCGGGCGCAGATGGGACTGTATGAAGCTCTGAAGAAGAGCAACCCCAGTGAGGCAGGACAGCATCTGATGAGGTATGCCACACTGAAAGACTCCATCTACCAGCATGACATGGAGCAGGCCGTAAGCCAATACAACGTGAAGTATAACACGCAGGAGCTCGAAAACAAGCAGGCACAGGAGCGGCTGGAAAAGCGGAACATACTCTTCGGAGCCATCGCCCTTACTGCCGTGCTGCTGCTCATCGTGGCGACTGGCGTATATACCGGAAGGGTACGACGCCGAAACCATATAGCCCTGAAAAAGCTTGCAGCCATGCGCGAGCAGTTCTTCACCAACATCACGCACGAGTTTCGCACGCCGCTCACCGTGATACTCGGGCTGAGCCACGACCTTGAAGGCTATGACAACGCACAGGTGAGAGACAAGGCGCAGGTCATAGAACGGCAGGGGAAATCATTGCTCGAGCTTGTCAACCAGCTATTAGACATCGCCAAGGTGAAGTCGGCCGTGGGAAAGGCCTCCTGGCGCAACGGCAATATCATCGCCTACCTGACGATGGTGGTGGAGAGCTATCGGAGCTTTGCGCAAAGACATAACATCCAGCTGCAGTTTCTGTCGAAAGGCGAGGTGGTGATGGACTTTGTGCCCGACTATGCCAAGAAGGTAATGAACAACTTGCTTTCGAATGCATTTAAGTTTACTCCCCAATATGGAAAAATCAGCGTGGCAGTATGGAGTGACAACGGCCAGCTTTACGTCGACGTGTCAGATACGGGGCAGGGCATGGACAAGGCAACGCTCGCCCACGTCTTTGAGCCTTTCTATCAGGCCGAAGGCGATTCAAAAAACATCGGAACAGGCCTGGGACTGGCCTACGCGAAGCAAATTATAGATGCCGTGGAGGGCAGCATCACGGTGGAGAGCAAAGTGGGAAGGGGCACCACTTTCCATCTCATCATTCCCATCAGAAACAAAGTAAAACAAACTGTCAGCGAAGCAGATGGCACAAACACGGTGTCGCTGCCCGAAGGCGCGCCCGAACTGACTGACAGACACAATGGCAACGTTAAGTGCCGGCTGCTCATCATCGATGACAACCGCGACATCGCAGCCTACATCGGTGCGCAGTTTGCCAATCAATATGCCATCAGCTATGCCACCAACGGCAAGGAAGGACTTGACAAGGCACTCGACCTGGTGCCCGACCTTATCATCACCGACCTCATGATGCCGGGCATGGACGGACTGGAGGTGTGCCGGCAGGTGCGTGCCAACGACATCATCAACCATATACCCATTATCATAGTAACGGCTAAGATTACGGAGGAGGAGCGCATAAGCGGGCTCAAAGCCGGAGCCGACGCCTATCTCACCAAACCCTTCAACGCAGACGAGCTGCACACACGCGTAGAGAAGCTGCTCGAAGGCCGAAGACTATTGCAACAAAAGTATGGCCAAGCCACCGTGGAACACGAGGGCAAAGACGCACAGAACACACAACAGCTCGACAGCATCAGCCAGAGCTTCCTAGCCAAAGTGGCGGATGCCGTCTATATACAGCTCAGCCGTGACAAGAGCACAGACGTATCGCTCATCGCCTCACAACTCTGCATGAGCAGCAGGCAGTTCCATCGCAAGATAGTTGCCCTGACCGGATATACGCCTATAGCCTATATACAGCTCATCAAAATAAAGAAAGCCAGGATACTCTTAGACAGCAATCCACAGATGAGCTTCGCGGAGATTGCCGACATGAGCGGCTTCAACGATTACAGCAACTTTGTGCGCGCGTTCAAAAACGTCATGGGCATTACGCCCACAGAATACCGGCAACGGGCGCAGATGGGCTGACAAAAAGCAGAGCAGGCGACCGCCCGGCATGGGGCATGAAATGGTTAGAAACAAAAAGAGCCGGGTCTGGTGAATGGCAGCCACGGCTCTGAATTTTTAAACTAAGATATATAACATTTTTTCCATATTCCTTTTGACATTAAGTTTTTTCCTTATCTTTGCCAAATAGTGAGTATAACATGAATTTTATGACTATTTGTCAACAACATTCTATACACAAAAAACTATTTGACGTATGAAAAGCTCTACACACAGACTATTGTCAGTCTTGCTGACTGGCATGCTGCTTCTGGCTCCTGGAGCCTTGAGCGCGCAGACATCTTCGGGCGGAAGCTCTACGCTCTACGGGTGTTTGCTCAGTTCATGGGGCGATTATTTCAGCAGCCCCGGCATTTTTAAGTTCAATCCTTACAATGTTTCCACATTCAGTTCGGTGGCCCCGGGCATCAAGGTGTATGGTGGAGGAACCTATGCCAACGGCATCTACTACGGCATAAACTACGCCGAGTCGGGCTCAACCATCACGCTGCCCGACACACTGAGGCTCTACGATACGAAGAACAACTGGGCCGTGACGAAGACTTATCTGGGTGGTTCGATTACAACACTGGCCAGTGACCTGACCTACGACCCTGTTTCGGGCAACATCTACGGTGTGTTCTTCAATGCCGATTATTCCGATTGCAAGAGCTTCGGAACCATTTCGTTAGACAATCCCATGCAGGGCGTCTACTCTTCTAACATCATTGCCGACCTGCCAGAGCGCATGGTGGCCATCGCTGCCAACCAAAAGGGCGTGATATACACCATCGGCAAGAGCGGAAAACTGTATACCGTAGACAAGCAAACGGGCGCCGCAACCGAAGTGGGCAGCACCGGCGTAAGCGACGTCGTGCCGGGCTTCTACCAGTCGGCATGCTGCGACATGAAGACCGGAAAGATATTCTGGGCGGCATGCTACGGACAGTATGGCGACTTCGGTATATACGAGGTAGACCCCGCAACAGGCGCGGCTACGCTGGTGGGCGACGTGGGTTACGACGGAACCGATACCCAAGACCAGGTCACGGGCCTCACTACACTGGAGGATGTGGCTCGCCCGGTGTTTGTGAACGGCGTGGATAACCTTGCGGCCGTGTTCGACAAGAACAGTCTGACGGGCCAGATAACCTTCACGCTGCCCACACAGAACAGTCAGGGCGAGGCCCTTACAGGCAACGTGAGCTATGCGCTGAGCATAGACGGTGCGGCAGCCGGACAGGGCACCGGTGCTGCCGGAGCATCAGTCAGCATGGACGTTACCACCACGGCAGGACTGCACACCTTCACGGTGGTGGCCACACAGGAGGGCAAGGACGGCGACGCCCGCACCCTGAAGAGATGGGTGGGCGACGACTATCCTAAGGCACCTGAAGGTCTTACGGCTGGCATAACGTCGAAAGACGATAAGGGTGCCGGCATCAAAGTGGAATGGAACACCGTGAAAGCGGGTAAGCACGGAGGCTATGTAGACCCTGCCAAGGTGGCCTACACGCTGCTGCGCATGCCCGACAGCACTCAGGTGTATGCCGGAAGCGACACCACCTATGCCGACCGCGTGGTGACAGATGAGACAAAGCATTACACTTACAGGCTCTGGGCCACACACCAGACGCTGAGCAGTGACACCGTGACATCCAACACAGTGACCGTGAGCGGAGCCCACGTGCCGCCTTACAGCGACGACTTCACCGATGAAACAAAATTCTCTGAGTGGACCATCGTAGACAATAACCACGACAACAGCACCTGGCACAGGCAGAACGGCTATCTGGAATATACTTCCAACAGCAAGAACGCAGCCGACGACTATGCCATATCTCCGGCCATGAAGCTCAAGGCGGGCAACCTCTACAACATCAGCTTCATAGCCCTGAACGCTTATCCTACGGAGAAGGTGGCTCTCTATGCAGGTCAGACGCCTACGGCAGCAGGCATGACAACCGAGCTCATCGCTCCTGTAGAGGTGACCTATCAGCCCCGGCAGCATCAGTTGCTGGCCTCGTTCCGTCCAGTGGCCGACGGCATATACTACTTTGGCATCAAGGCTTGCAGCGATGCCGACATGAGTACGCTCTACGCTGAGAACTTCTCCGTGACGGCTGTGCCCGCTACGGCGCCGGCAAAGCCCGACAACCTGGTGGTCACTCCGGGCGACAAGGGCGCACAGAGCGCCACGGTGAGCTTCAAGGCACCAACCAAGACGATAGCAGGCGAGGCCCTGCAGAGCATTGACGCCGTGGTGGTGGAGCGCGACGGCGAACAGGTGTTTACATCAGCAACCACCATACAGCCCGGTCAAGACGTAACGGTGAACGACGACGGCGTGTCTACCACAAGCATGCCGGCCGTAGGCTCACATACATATAAGGTGTACTGCGTGGCCTCTTCTGTGGCAGGCGACTTCGCCACAGCCGACGCTTATGTGGGCATAGACGTGCCCGGAGCCGTTGATTCGCTCAGCGCCGTAGAAGATATCAACCATCCCGGCACGGTCATCGTGACCTGGCAGGCTCCCAAGAAGGGCCAGCACGGAGGCTATGTAGACCCCGCCACTCTGTCGTATGTTGTTTCTGTGGGCACATCCGGACAGGAGGTGAGCACACAGGCAACCAGCTACACCGACCATCTCGACATCTCCAAGGGACAGACCTATCAGGGTTACAGCGTTTATGCCGTGAACGAGGCAGGCTCAGGCCGCAACGTATGGAAGACGGTCACGGCCATTGCCGGTCCGGCCGACGTGGCTCCTATGGTAGAATCGTTTGCCAATATCACCATGAAGAGCGGCCCCTGGTTGCCCGAAATGCTGCAAGGCGAGATAGGCGAAGGCTTCTGGACGCCCTGCGACGGCGTGAATAAGTTCTGCGGCACGCAGGATGGCGACGGCGGCGTGGTGGTGTTCGACGCACAGAAGACCGGCGTGGCCAGCATGATACAAAGTCCGAAGATTGACATCAGCAAGTTGCAGCAGCCTCAACTCAGCCTCTGGATATACAACACGGGCAAGGGCGACGAGGCCACCCTGTCTGTTTCGGCCGACAATGGCAAGCAGCAAACGTTGCAACACATCACACTTGACGGCACGCCACAATGGCAACGCGTGGTGTGCGACCTGTCGCAATGGAAGCAGAGCCACTTTGTGAGAGTGGGCATAACGGCCAAAGCGGTGAACTCTACCACCGACGTCTTTGCCTTCGACAACTTTGCCGTGACAGAAGCTGCGGCCAACGACCTGGGCGTGATGAGCCTGGAGGCCATGCCTAAGGTTACGCCGGGCACCACAACCAAGCTGCTGCTCAAGGTGCGCAACTTTGGCAACATCGACGTGAACGGCACCGACTATCAGCTGAAGCTCTATAAGAACGGCCGCTTGGCCAACACAGTGGCAGGCACCGACGTGGCAGTTGGCCAAACAGCATCGGTGGCTCTGCCTGACCAGGTGAGCACCTTAGACGATGATACCACCTCTTACTATGCCGAAATAGTATATGCAGCCGACGAATATGCGGCCAACAACGTGAGCGACACCGTGACCACAGAGGTGACGAAGAACCACTTCCCCGCTCCCACAGGCACCATGGCCGAATATACCCAGAACGGTGTGAAGGTGAGCTGGATGGCTCCCGACCCTGCCACGGCACCACAAAGCCGCACCACCGACAGCTTTGAGACCTACGAGGCCTTCACAACAAGCAACGTGGGCGACTGGACTTTGATAGACGGCGACACCACAGCCACCATACGCATGACGCTCACGGGCATGACCACACCGCTCAGCTATCCGCACGCCGGCGAGAAGATGGCCTTCCAGGTGTTCAACACCGAAGAGTCGGGCATTCCTTTCTCATCATGGGATCCGCACACGGGCAGCCAGATGCTCGTGGCCTTTAAGTGCGCCTCACCCGACCAGGGAACAACCGAGGTGGCCAACAACGACTGGCTCATATCGCCTGAGCTCTCCGGAAAGGCACAGACCATAGACTTCTATACCAAGACGGGCATGGGCGGAGACTATACGCCTGAAGAGTTCGAAATACTCTATTCAACAACAAGCAAAGACACAACAGCCTTTGTAAAGGTGGGCGACACGCACCGCATATCCAATGCCAAGACATGGGATGAGATACGCGAGAACCTGCCCGAAGGTGCACGATGGTTCGCCATACACTATGTGTCGAAGGGCAAGTTTGCTTTGCTGCTCGACGACATCACCTATACGGCTAAGGGCGCACCGCAGGAAGACCTCAAACTGACGGGCTATCGCATCTACCGCGACAGCACTTACGTGGGCGAGGTGACGGCCAATGAGCGCACCTTCACCGACAGCAACGTGCAGCCCGACAACACCTACAGCTATCAGGTATCGGCTCTCTACGACAAGGGCGAGTCGCCTCTCTCTGAAGCTGCCACGGCAACAACCACCGGCGTGCGCGAGCTGGGCACTACAGAAGCCATCGTGCGCGGCACAAAGGGTGACATCATCATCACTCAGCTTGCCGGACAGCCGGCCGAGGTTTACACGCTCAACGGATTGCACGTGGCATCCGTGCGCCAGCAAGACAACGCCACGCTGCACGTCGGCGCAGGTGTCTACCTGGTGAAGCTGCAAGACGGACAAACCGTAAAGGTTGTAGTGAAATAATCCTAACAAGACTTTGAAGATGAACCAACACTTTCATTCTTTACTCAGAACTGCCGCCATCGCTCTTACGGGCGGCAGTTCTCTGCTCTTATGCCCTACGGCACGGGCCGCGGCAGCTACGCTAACGCTGCCCTACGAGCAGAAATTCAACAGCCAGGCTGATGCCAATGCCTTCACCGTGATAGACAATAACCACGACGGATATACCTGGAACTGGAGCTCAGGCGCCATGGTATATGCCTTCAATGCCGAAGAAGATGCCGACGACTGGCTCATCACGCCATTGTTTACGGCAGATACCCGGCACGTCTATCAGCTGGCTTTCAAGGCAACGGCTCAAACCGAGGGCACCGAGAAGCTGGCCGTGAGCCTGGGCGCTGAGCCCACACTGCAGGCCATGACCACACTGCTTCTGCCCCCCACCGACATCAGCAGCGCCTCACCCCGCAACCGCACGCTCACCTTCCGCCCCACATCCGACGGGCCGCTGTGCGTGGGCTTCCATGCACTCAGCTCACATCTGTTGGGCTACGAGCTCTCGATAGACAATATCAGCATCAAGGAGCTCACGTCGGTTGATGCTCCCGACACGGTAACCCATCTGCGCGCAGTGGCCGATGCCAACGGAGGCAAGCAGGCCACAGTGAGCTTCAACATGCCCACCAAGACCATTGCGGGCAACACGCTCAGCGGAACGTTGCGCGCATCCATTGTGTGCTGGGGCGACACACTGAAGACCTTCACCAACTGCAATCCCGGTCAGGCGCTATCCTATGTGCACAACAGCGATGCTACGGGCGAGCATGTATATACCGTAGTGGTGACCGGTGAGGGCGGAAAGGGCCTCGACGCACAGGTGGCCACCTACATAGGCGAGGACAAACCGGCCGCCGTGACAAACCTCAGCGTGAAGCAAGCGGCCGACAACAAGCTGCACCTGACGTGGACGCTGCCTGAGCGCGGCGCACACGGCGGATGGCTCAACGCCAGCAACGTGGCTTACAAGGTAACCGACCTGCAGGGCAAGGCCGACACGGTGAAGGTTTCGGCTTACGACTACACCTTCACACCCACGGCAAGGCAGCAGCTGCAGGCCTTCACCGTAGAGGCGTTCAACCGTCTGGGCAAGGCCGATGCCACCCTGTCTGACACGCTCTTCGTGGGCGATGCCTACACGATGCCCTTCAAGGAGTCGTTCGCCCGCAAGCGCATCAGCACGTCGCCCTGGATATTACAGGAGAATGCCGATGCAGCATGGATAGTGAACGACCGCGGAGTGTATGCCGAGGCTGCCGACCACGACGGCGGATTGCTCAGCTTCAGCCACGCCACAGAGGGCAGCCACGCCGCGGTGATACTGCCCAAGGTGTCTGTTGCGGGCACCACACACCCCAGGCTGAAGTTCTGGATGTGGCTCAGCAAGAAGCAAAGCAACGAGCTGGCTGTCTACGTGAAGGACGCCGAGGGGCAGGAGCATCTGCTCGATAGGCTGAACGAGAGCGCCACAACATCTGAAACGGGCGAGTGGAAGATTAAGAGCTACGCACTCGACAACTTCAAAACCACATCGCCCATTCAGGTGAAGCTGTATGCCGTGGGACATATCGGACAGAGTCAGGTGCAAACACTCTATATAGACAACATCAGCATCACCGATGTGCCGGAGCACGACCTGGCACTCGACAGCTTCAGCGTGGCCCAAACAACGGTCAAGGTGGGCACACCCGACACCTTCTCCGTACGGGTAACCAACTTGGGCGTGAACGTGGCCGACAACTACACCTTGCGCCTCATGCGCAATGGCAAGGAGGTGGGCAGCCTGGCCGGACCTGTTCTCGAGCCGGATGAGAGCGTGCGGCTGACGCTCTGCGACACGCCCAACGCCGATGCCGACGAAAACTCGTATTATTCGTTCTGCCTCGACTATGCCAACGACGTCTATCATCTCAACGACTCCACCGACCGCGTGGCCGTCAACATTCTGCCCGGCCTGCCCTTCGTGTCGGAGCTGAGCGCCGTGCAGGGCAGCAACGGCGTGCAACTGTCATGGCAACGGCCGATAGCAACCGACAAGCCGGCACAGTGGGTAACCGAAAGCTTCGAAAATTATCCCGCCTTCACCATCACCAACATGGGCGAGTGGACGCTCTACGACGGCGACGGCAGACCCACCATGGGCATACGCGATGCCTCAGGCAACTTCATCGACTATCCCAACGCAAGCAGTGAGATGGCCTTCCAGGTGCTCAACCCATCAGCTGCGGGCCTCACCTCATCGGTGTGGCAGCCCCACAGCGGCAAGCAGGTGGCGGCGGCCTTTACCTGCGGTGCTTACGCACAAAACGACGACTGGCTCATCTCGCCACGCGTAGACGGACAGCAAACCATCACCTTCTGGGCCAAGAGCCCCGACAACACCGAGTTTGGCACAAGCGAGCAGATAGAGGTTTACGCATCTGCCGACAGCACTGGGCTCAGCTCGTTCAGCAAGGTGGGCTCCACACTCACCGTGCCCGGCTCATGGAAGCAATATTCGGCCAACCTGCCTGAGGGCACACACTACTTCGCCATACGCTGTGTGTCAAAAGACCAGTACATCCTCTTCATCGACGACATCTATTATCGACGCGCCGAGAAGAAGCTCACGCTGAAGGGATATCTGGTCTATCGTGACGGAACATGTATCACCGCAGCGCCCGTAACCGACACGCATTACACAGACAAGGCTGTGGGTGTGGGCCGCCACACATATACCGTGACCACCGTTTATGACGCAGGCGAGTCGGCACCCTCACCCGAAGCCGTCGTGGATGTAGCCACGTCGATAGAGCATGTTGCGTCTGCCAGCTCAAGCCCTGCCGCCTGCTATAACGCAGCAGGCCAGCGCATAAGCGATAGCTCAAGCGGTCTGGTTATCGAGAAGATGACTGACGGCACGGTGCGAAAAGTCATCAGAAGGCAACGCTAAGTTCACACACGTCTTTTCATTAGACACACATCCCGGCACAGGTAGCCCCACAGCCCGTGCCGGGCTTTTTGTTTCGGCACGTCGCACCAAACCATCGTCAGTTGTAGTGGCCGTGCCTTGTGCCGGCCTCGCACCCAGTCATCCCACCAGACCGTAGGGACGCTCGTTCGAGCGTCCGCTAGCGAAGAACAATCGATGGATTGACAATATGTCATTTTTATCAACGTACGTCAACGACCGAATACGGTTGGGGTGTTCGTTGGTGTGAGGATGTATCCCCAACGCAATCAAATCGCACTCAACCAGTAGGGGTGGATTATTGAAAGCGTTACATACTATTCGCTTGTTCGCTGCCTGCGAGGCCGGCACAAGGCGCGGCCACTACTGATGTATGTTTGGTGCGGACGTCCACAAATTCGCGCAGAAAGCACATAGCGAGGAATTCAACTGCCTGTAACGCTCAATGTGTCAGCCCCGAAGGG
>Ga0256406_1004346_pt1 | contig 16332 bp, 13 predicted proteins | sample RumenRJG_03DNA_FD_185986 | JGI IMG/M metagenome (GOLD analysis project Ga0256406, IMG submission 185986) | Bovine rumen microbial communities from Lethbridge, Alberta, Canada - RJG_03 | ecosystem: Host-associated > Mammals > Digestive system > Stomach > Rumen | place: Canada: Alberta | collected... | reverse complement strand
CGAATAGGGTTGAAAAGTTAGACCAAACGGGAAGAAAAAATTGAAATGGTCTAACGAGAGGCTCCATCGCCCCAGAATTAGGGCATAATCGTCAGACCAAAATGGAAGTTTTGAGGCGGATGGTCTAACTCCCGAAATTTAGCTTCGGCTAACCACATCTTGTAGCGCCATCTGAGCCCAAACTAGGACCGTAGCCCCCGTTTTGAGCCTCTGCGGTCCTAGTTTTCCCGCCGCAGCCACTCTTCCGAGCCCCAAAACTAGGACCGCAACCCCCGTTTCCAGCCTCCGCGGTCCTAGTTTTCCCACCGCAGCCGCTCTCCCAAGCCCCGAAACTAGGACCGCAACCCCCGTTTCCAGTCCCTGCGGTCCTAGTTTTCCCGCCGCAGCCACTCTTCCGAGCCCCAAAACTAGGACCGCGACCCCCGTTTTCGGCCCTCGCGGTCCTAGTTTTCTCGCCGCAGCCGCTCTCCCGAGCCCCAAAACTAGGACCGCAATCCCCGTTTTCAGCCCCTGCGGTCCTAGTTTTCCCGGTCCAGCCGCTCTCCCAATCCCCAAAACTAGGACCGCAACCCCGTTTTCAGCCCCCGCGGTCCTAGTTTTCTCGCCGCAGCCGCTCTCCCGAACCCCAAAACTAGGACCGCAACCCTCGTTTCCAGCCCCTGCGGTCCTAATTTTCCCGCCGCAGCCGCTCTTCCGAGCCTCGAAACTAGGACCGCGACCCCCGTTTTCAGCCCCTGCGGTCCTAGTTTTCTCGCCGCAGCCGCTCTCCCAAGCCCCGAAACTAGGACCGCGCCCCCCGTTTTCGGCCCTCGCGGTCCTAGTTTTCTCGCCGCAGCCGCTCTTCCGAGCCTCGAAACTAGGACCGCGGCCCACTTTCCAGCCCTTGCGGTCCTAGTTTTCTCGCCGCAGCCGCTCTCCCGAGCCCCAAAACTAGGACCGCAACCCCCGTTTCCAGTCCCCGCGGTCCTAGTTTTCCCGCCGCAGCCGCTCTCCCAAGCCCCGAAACTAGGACCGCGACCCCCGTTTCCAGTCCCCGCGGTCCTAGTTTTCTCGCTGCAGCCGCTCTCCCGAGCCCCAAAACTAGGACCGCAACCCCCGTTTTCGGCCCCTGCGGTCCTAGTTTCCCTCTGTCCTACCCATCTACCCCCCAATGGCAACAAAAAGGACGCCGCCCCCCGGCGACGCCCCAATAATATAAGGTATCAAAGTTTATTGCACACACCCGCAAACAGCACCTGTCCCGTCACGGCGTCCCGAATAAACATCAGGAACGGCCGATCACACAGGAAGCGCACCGGAGTCTCCGGCTGCAGCGGCATGGCACGGTTGTCCATTGTAATTTCTGTTACGGCAGCGGCCTTCGTGCCCTTCTCGTCCACATTCAGCACTGCCCGCTGGTTAATGTCCGAGACAAACAGCTCGTGGGCCATATTATCAAAGTTGGCCCGCTCGCTGTCAAAAGCGTCGGTCATGCCTGCGGCCTGCAGGGCCTCCTTCAGCCCGCCGACCGTGCGGTCCATACTGAACTTCGGCAGCGCCAGCTCCTCAATTTCCTGCTGCGCCGCCCTGTCAATCCCCTTCAGGAACGCAGCCTGCTCGTCAGCGGAGAGCTTTGCCCACTCCTCCCCAACTTTCCGGGACTTCCCGGAGACAGGGAGAACCAGATCCATGACCAGGCGGCCACCGCGGTACGGCACCTCCAGTCCCTGGAACTTGCCGTCACGGTAGTAGGAGTACTCCTCGCCGCCATCATGCATCATGTCGACGCGGGACTTCGTGCCGTCTAAGTTTGTAAAGTTCTGTTTCTTCGTAAGGCTGACGTCAAACGGGTTCTTCCAACCGCCCTCAAAATGGATAGCGTTCAGAATGTCCATGGCGTCCGTGTCCTTGACGGCTGGCTCATAGTTGGGGATGAGACCGCCGGTGGATCGCCTTGCCCACTCAGAAATCTCCTTCGTCGTGGACGGACCGAAGTCGGTAACCCGCACTGTAGCGCCCATTTTGCCCTGCATGGCACGGCGCCAGGATGTGCGAACAGCGTTGGCACCCAGCTGGCTGCGATTAATCCACACGCCATTGGCCGAGGTGAATTTCACCCCGTCCGGCAGCTTCTCCGCACGCTGTTTCTCATAGGAGTCCATGAGCGCGTCCACGTCGGATATGCCCATGACACGGTTTATTTGGCTCCGGGTGTTGCCCGCGGCGCCGGCATTCGCCATGGTGAGGGCAACGGCCAGGCTGTACGGCGAGAAGAAGAAATTCTCGCCGCCGTTCTGCCGGTACAGCTCGGCAAAGAGCTCCCCGGACAGCTTGCTGGAAACTGCGCTCATGTCATTGATCTTGGGCGATGCAGCGGCTGCCGCCGGCAGCACACTCAGAAGCGCCGCAAGGATGAGGGCCAGAAATACCGAGATGATTTTCTTAAACATTTTATTTCTTCATGGTGTTCATGACACCGGTAAACAGGACCATGCCGTTGCTCGTGTCACGGATGAAGTAGAGATACGGATGGTTGCAGATAAAGTTGATGATGCGCTGCGGCTGCGGAGCCATGCTGGTGGTCATGACGCCAATTTCCGTGACGGCAGCGGCCTTCGTGCCCTGCTCGTCCACGTCGATTTTGGCGCGATGGTTGACGTTGTCAATGTAGAGATCCTTCGCAATGCCGCTGAAGTCCGCCACACCGCCGATAAACGCGTCCGTCATGCCGAGTTTCTTCATGATGCCCGGCAGGCCGCTCTCGGTGATATCTTGGTGGAAGCGCGGAAGAGAGAGGGTGTTGATCTTCTCATAGCCGGCACCGTCAAGGGCTTTCAGGAACTTGTCGCGGTCTGCATGGGACGTGCTACGCCACTGCTCGGCCACCGACTTGTCCTCGGTGCCGCCGTCCGGGAGGACGAGGGTCATGACGTAGTTGCTGTCCTTATAGGGCAGGTTCAGTGCGTTGAACTTGCCGTTGTCATAGTACTGGAAGTACTTGTTGTTGAGGCGCATAGTGTTGACACGGAACATGCGGTCCTTGCCGAAGAATTCCTTGGAAGTCGTATTCTTCGGGTCAAAGGGCTCTTCCCACTTGCCGTCAAAATAGATGCAGTTCAGCAGGTCCATGGTGTAGGTCGGCTTGATAATGGACTTGTAGTCCGACATGTAGCCGTCCGTGGCCTTGTTGACAAAGCCGGTGATTTCCCCGGAAGTTGCGTTCGTGAACGGCTCCGCCTTGACGGTGGCACCCATGTATTTCTTCATGTTGGAGACATAGGTGGGGTTCACGCTGTCCATGGAGATCTTGTTCGTGTTCATCCAGATGCCGTTGGCGGTCTTGAGGGTGCTGACCCCGGACTGCTTCTGGCTGATATAGGCCTGGTACTGCTTCAGGAACTTGTCAATATCCTTGATGCCGAGGACCTTCTCCATTTGCTTCTTCGTGCGGCCCTTGGCGCCGGCGTCCATCATGGCAAAGGCGCTCTCAATGCTGTAGGCCGAGTAGAATGTATTGTTCTCGCCGATCATGGCGTCGTAGAGCTTCCAGTTCAGTGCGTTGACACCGTCTGCCACAGCTGCAGAGTCCGCTGCTGCGGATGCGGCACTGGCACTGCCAGTGCAGACGACCAGTGTCGTGAGTGCAAGAAGAAGTGCGAGCACCGTGCTCCAAATTTTCTTCATAGGTTTCTCCTCCTTATTCCTATCCGCCTGCCGCATCAAAGCAAAGCAGGCGACCCTATTTCTTGTAGTGTATTGTAGACTCCCCATCTTAAGTATCGCTGAAAGTGTACGAAAAAACGCGCCGCCCGGCCGAAAGCCGCACAGCGCGCTCAAAAATCATTTATAAAATCTTTTTATACGTTGATGGTAAAGTTCTTGTCCTCGTGGAAATTCGTGTCGTAGCTGATGGAGCGGACGACATCGTAGTAGAGCTGGTTCAGGTTTGAGAAGTCCTTGTCGCTCATGGTGTCGAGGCTCTGGGTGGGGATACGGAGTACATCGCCCGCCACATTGGCACTGTTGAGGCCGTAACGTCCGACCATAGCCTGGGGGAAGAACAGATACTGGCAGATGATTTTTGCCTTGTTCTGGTCAAAGTCCTTCAGCTTGCCGCTGATGACGTAGAGGCAGTTGGACAGCAGCGTGCCGTCGTTCAGCCGTTTCTCAGCCTGTTTGAACCAGTCGGGCTTCTTCTGGCTGTCCTCGCCGGCAAGGTAGTGGACGTAGGCGTAGGAGACGTAGTCATATAGGTTCTTGCTGCCGTCGTTGCAGACCTTGACGTCCATGCAGCCGTTGATAATGGAGTTGACCTTGTCGGAATAGTCCTTGGAATTGTACTTGAGGCCGGCGGCCTTCATGTTGCGGCTCAGGTAGTCCCGGGCCATCTGCCTCGTGGCCTTGCGGGAGATGATTTTTCCCTGCCCGTAGGTCTTCAGGTTCTTGATGGTGGCCTGCTCGCAGACGGTGGGGTCGGTGTAGGTGAAGCTCTCACCCTCTATGGTCTTGCCGGTCACGGTCTCCACGCGCTTGCCGTTCTTCATGGAGCGGCTTATGGTGCAGTCCCGCATGGGCGATGGATAACTGATTCCCGCAGCGGTCTCAATGTCATAGAACTTGTTGCCCTCGGAGGACGTGAATGTGGAAACGTCCTGAGAGTGCATGTGGCCGGTGAAAACAAAGTGCATGCCGGCATTGGCATACTCTGCGCACAGACGGGTGTTATCGTTGATGAGGAACTCAGGGCGGATAATGGGCTCCCAGGAGAAGTGGGGTACCATGTTGTGATGTTCCATGCCAATGACCATGTCCCCGCGGCGCTTGGCGCTCTCAATTTGGTTCAGGACCCACTGGCGGAGCTCGTCGGTGATTTGACCGGAGGTCTGGTGTTCGTCGGTGTGGTTGTCGGTGTTGTCAGAGCTGTATCGCCCAGAATCTATGACAATGAAGGTGAAGCCCTTCTTCGGCCGGGCTACGTAGGAGAGCATGCCCGCCTTGCCGCTGGTGGGGGTGTAACGGGCAATGATGGATTTGTCCTTGTACGTGACGCTGTAATTGGAGGCGAATGCCTCGGGCGATGTACGGGTGGCCGCCTTCGGATCTCCTCCTGTGTTGTAGTTCTTGGCGTTCTTATTGTTGATATCGTGGTTGCCGTTCGTGACGTAGATCTTCATGTTCGGCAGCTGCGAGTGGAGTTTTTCCAGCTCCGCCTCCAGGTGGCGATGGCTCTCCAGCTCTCCGTCCTTGCTCAGGTCTCCCGCAATGAGGAGTACGTCCGGCTTTTTATCCTTGACTTTCTGGAGCTGCGCACTGATGATGGCGGCACTCTCCTTGAACATTTTTCGGTTTTTCTCCGTGGTATCCTTAAATGCCTTGGTGTTTCCCACCAGGCCCGGGTCCAGCATGTGGGGGTCCGACATGACCATGACATGCAGGCTGTCCGATGCCGCTGACGCCTTTGTCACTGCAGCAGGAACAGCAATTCCGCAGCAGAGAATGGCGATGGCGAGAAGGAGTGCCAGCGCGCCGCGGAGCAGATTATGCCCGGTTTGGCTCTTTTCCATATGCATGCTAATGTTAAATCCTCTCTAAAAATATGTTTTCTATTATAGTCCCGCTCCGAACACAGTTCAAACAAAAATCGGTAAATTAACTGTTAATGTCCGAATTCGGTTTCCACTTTTCTTCTTTACGAAGCCGTGCAAAGGTCTTAAAATAGTAGGAAAAGAGGAGGGATATCATGGACAGAGACAGCAAACTGCTCATCTGGCTGGCCGCCATCGTTTTGGCTCTTGCCATGATCGGCATCATTGTCTTCACCACCATGTGGATTTTCCGCATCGGCGACGGTCTCACCGGCCAGACCAAAAGAAGTGCCAGCACGCAGCAGACCCTCGCCAGCCCGGAGGACGTAGCACAGCAGACCGCCCAGAATGCGCAGGGTGTACAGGCACAGCAGGGCGCAAATGGTTACTACCCTGGCTACCAGGCCTATCAGTACCCGCAGGGCGACCCCCGCAACACCACCGGTCCGGACCCCCGCGCCCAGTACGGCTACAGTCCAGGTTATTCAGCCCAGCCTGTTCAGTAACAGACGCTTCCCGGTCGCCTGTCGAAAAAACTTCCCGTTTATACAACCCGGAATATTTACTTTTCCTCCGTTTTTCGGTATATTAGAAATTGTATAAGAAAGGTAGTGGTGACATGAAAGAGCAGAATAGGGATCAGGCCCCCATCAAACACAGAGACGTGCCAATGATTCTCCTCGGTTTATTAATCGTTGTAATCGCTGCACTGGCCATCATCCTCGTTGGTACACCTCTCACGGTCGTCCAGTACGTGGACAAATATCGTGACATGTTTGCCACGACCCAGGCACCGGCTGTACCGCAGGCACAGGTCCAGCAGGCAGAGGGCGGCGTTCCGTCGGCCAACGCCTATAATGAGAATATAGCACAGTAAGTTTTCGTAAAAACTGGTAAGGGGAGCGTCTTGGACGCTCCCCTTTTTTGCTATTCGGCCGTTCTGATTCACCGCATTTTCAAAAAAATCAAAATGCGGTGAATTTTTTATTTTTCTTTTACCGCATTCCCCAAAAAGCTCCAATGCGGTAAAGGAATATGGGCGATTCACCTCTCTATTTCTACCGCATTTCCAAATTTTTCCAAATGCAGTAAAGCGCCCGGGGAGTTCCCGAGCACTCTGTAGCATATATTTTTACCGCATTACTATATTTTTCCAATTGTATCTTATGTGAAAATTTTATTTTTACTGCATCGCCAAAAAAATCCAATTGTGTCCTATCGTGCGGGCTCGCCCATCCGCATCAGGTCGAAGCGTAGCGCCCTCACCCCTGCTCAAACACCTGTTTCATGCTGTCATAGTGCAGGAAAACACCCTTGGCGCCCAGCTCCGCAATTTCCTCGGCCGTGGCAATGCGGAAATCCTCCACCTCGGACTCCTGAACATGGACGTCGGACTCGTCGAAGTCGAGGACGAAGCGGTAAATGTCCACGAAATAGTTATTTTTCTCCTCGGGGTTCACGCGCTCGTAGGTGTAGACGAGTTCACAGGGGACGTCGGTTACATTGAGACCGGTCTCCTCGTGGACCTCGCGGCGCACGGACTGCTCGCCGGTCTCGCCTGCCTGGACTCCGCCGCCCGGAATCTCCCACCAGCCGGCGCCCCACGCCTTGTCCATTTTCCGCTGGCTGATGAGATATTTGCCGTCCGGGCGCTGAATGACGCCGAGGACCGTCAGATGGTAGTCGCCGGGGGCCATGTTCCAGTCGTTGCGGACCATGGTGCGGCCGGTGAGTTTTTTATTCTTGTCGTAGATATCCCAAAGTTCCATTTGAATGTGGAATCTCCTTCGCTCTAAAATTCTTTGCTATCATAACACAAAAGAGAGCCCCCTGCCACATGGCGGGAGGCCCTTCTTGCTTCTTTCACAGGAGATACCCGAAAACGGGTCACAATTTTTTATGCTACCTGGGTGGCAGAGGCTGGCTTGGCAGTTGGGTTCCCGCTAGCCGGAGCAGCCTCCGCATTGGCCGGAGCGGCGACCTCGGTCGGATCTCCAGTCTCTGCCGGAGCAGAGGTCGCAGCTTGCGCCCCTTCCGGAGTAGCCTCCGCATTTTCTGCCTCCACCGTACTCTCATCCTCGCCAAAAATATCATTGAGCTTCGCCGAGACAAACCCCTTGAACTCCTGCGCATTGGCATAGGCCACCTTGCTCTGGTCATAGGCATGGTTGGCGGCAGTAATGGCGTCGTCATAGTCCTCCACCATGGTGTAAGGAATATTGGTCAGGGTCCGTGCGTTCTGATAACCAAGTACGAAGGGGGCCCAGAAAGCGTTGATCTGTCTCATCGGGGCATTGAGGATGGAGACCACCATGTCGATGGGTGCAGTGACAAGCTTGCTGAAGTTCCCGAATACATTGGCGAACGGTACAAGAACATTGTTCACCTGGTTGGCAGGAGCAGCGACGACCGTGGAGACCGCATTGCCGGGGGCGGTGATGAGGCTCGTGGTGTCGTTGATGGCACTGGTTACCGGGCGGATAAGGTTGCTGTACTGGCGGACCGGGGCGGTCGTGACATTGACCGCGGTGTCGACCGGAGTCGTGATGGCGCCGGCGGTGTTCTGACCGGCCTTGATGAAAGAGCCGGTGACGTCGTTGTAGGCGTCGGTCGGGGCGGCAATGAGGTCGCCGGTGTCGCTGATGGCGCCGGTGACCGGGCGGATAAGGTTGCTGTACTGGCGGGCTGGAGCGGTCGTAATGGTGACGGCCGTGTCGACCGGCGCTGTGACGGCACCGGCGGTGTTCTGGCCGGCTTTAATGACGGTGCCGGTGACATCGTTGTAGGCGTCAGCGGGAGCGGTGACAATGTCAGCTGTGTGGCGGGCCGGCGCCGTGATGAGATTCGTAGTGTTGTCGCCAGTCTTGAGGATAGCGGAGCCCACATAGTTCAGCTGGTCAAACGGGGCAGCGGTTATTTTAGCTGCGGTGTTGCCGGGAAGAGTGATGAGCTTTGTGGTGTTGTCCACGGCTTTGAGGGCAGTAGAGCCGAGATCGTTTGCGTTGTCGACGGGTGCGGTAACGATGGCGGTCACTGCATCGCCCGGTTTCGTGATGAGATTGGTGGCATAGTCAATGCCCTTGCTCACGTGTTTCAGGTTTGCGTAGACGCCGTTCAGGAACGGGCTCGTGACATCCACATTGCGTGCAATGGGGGCCTTGCCCACCGCTGTGAGCGCCGTGTATGCGGGGGTGCCGGTGGACTCCAGGACCTCCTTTGCCTTCTCGGCTGCCTGTTTTGCCTCATTCTTGTCGTCTTTGTCGTCATCCTCGACCTGCTCATCGTTTTCGCGGTCGGTGTTGTTGACGGCGTTCCCAATGTCTGAGAGGGCATCTTTCGCAGTGTCCTTCGCCTTGTCGGTCAGGTCCGAGGCGATCTGCTGACCGATGTCGCTGGATATGGCGGTTCCCAGATCACTGGCGAGGTCGGCGGCAAAGGCCGAGACCGTAAAGAGGACAGCGGCTGTGAGAAGAGCCGCCAGAACGGCGATGAGTTTCGCCAATCGATTTCTTTTCATAGCTGGAATTCTCCTTTGTTTCTCTGTGTTTAGCACCCCCGTTTCGGATATCTCCATGAAATGAAGACAGTATAACAGGGCAGCCCGAAAAAAAACCGTAGGCCGTGGGTTAAATGTATGAAAAAAACGCACCGCAAAGCCTCAGTTGCCCTGCAGCGCGTTCGAAAAGTCTCGCAAAATGCCGAATATTTATTTTCTTTTCTTAAACCCGAACAGCGAGAGCCCCCTCTTCTCCGCGTCGATGATGAGCGAGTCCGGCTTTTCCGGATCCAGCTTCAGGCGGGCCCGGAAGACCTTTCCGTCCTCTGCTTTTAGGTTCTCCTCCACGGTGCCGCCCCCGAGCAGAGACTTGGCACCCACGTTGTCCAAGCGGATTTTCTTCGTCAGGATAGAGTCAGGGTCGTCCTGGTCGCGGACATCTGCCTCAAAGGGAAGGGAGTAACGGCAGTCCGGCTCCTCGCAGTCGAAGGCGTCGGTTCCGCGGCGCACGGTCCCGCCACATACCGGACAGGTGCCGACGGCAACGCCGGTGGGGATCTCCTTCTCCTCGACCTCCTCCTCTTCCGGCTTGTTGTACTTCACCGAGGTGGGCAGCATGTAGACAATTTTCCGGATGAGCGCCGCATTCTTCAGGCCGCTGGCGTAGACGATTTCCTTCCGCCCTAATAGGCGATTCAGCTCTGAATGCGACAACGGATCCGACTTATCCAGCACCACCGGCACAATGAGAGCTCCACCCTTCTTGGCAGAACCGTAATGGCGGCGTGCACTGCCGTTGTCAATGGCGGCCTGACTGAAGAACACGATGGCCGCAGCAGTATTGGACATATTCAAATTCTCCGCGAAGTCCACGGCAATGCCCTCTTCCCGGAGCAGATCCATGAGGGGCTCCACTTTCTTCCGGTCCGAGTCGTCGCAGCGGACGGCGGCGTACATTTTTATTTCATTGGTCTCATACATGGGGAAATGACCTCCTCGTCTCACTTCTTCTGGGTCAACGGCGCCATATGCTTGTCAAAGGCATTCTGTTTCGTGTCGGACATGGCCGCCTGCTGCGACGCGCTCATGCTGGATTTCGGCATGGTCACCTGATACTCCCGGTTAAACCAGATGGTCAGGGCACAGAAGATAGCCAGCATTATGGCATAGACTTTGCGATGCACCATCCATTTCTCCGAGACATACCCGGCAAACAGCAGCCCCAGAAAGACAACTGCCCCCACCAGGGCAATGATGAAGAGGATGAGCCAAGCGGTGTGCATTGTCATGGAAAGCCCTCCAGAATCAATAAATTACCCCAATAGTATAGCACGAAAAAACGGGCCCCGGAACAGGTTCCGGAGTCCGCTGATTCTTTTTCGGGTTATTCGCCGTAGGTGTAGGCAACGTTGTCCGGGTCGTCCTCGGCACCGGATTTGATTTCACTCTCCTGGGAGATGAAGGAGTAGTTCGCATCATAGGGAACGCGATAGAACTTCGTGGTGGTGGAGTCAACGACAAGAATGGCATTTCCGCCCTTCTGTCCGCAGACATCATAGTTGCCCCAGATCTGTTTGTTGGTGTAGCCTGCATGGGCATACGGAGTCGGGTAACCGTAGCCAGCGTCTCCAACAACAGCGTTGTCATACTTGTGGAGCGGTCTCGTATAAATGTCAATGCTCATGAAGTTCGGAACGAGGTCGTTCTTATCCATGATGCGGGCGACCGGGCCCTCCTTCTTGCCGGTGGCAAGCTCCGGAGCACCGATGGTCGTGGTCTGGACCAGGTTGTAGTTGTACTGGATATCCGAGTCGGCGGCGATTTGCTGTGCGACATATCCGCCCAGCGAGTCACCCAGCAGGAACACGTTGGAATTCTGCGGAATATTTTCCAGCATGACCTTCTTGACGCGCTCGGTGTAGCCGTTGTTCAGGTTGAACGCAGACAGATAGGTGGCATTTTTGTCGTTGCCGTTTCCAATGTTCTCAAAGCCGGCAATGGCGACAAAGTAGACCGGAGTCTCAACGCCGTCCTTGACCAGGGTGGCCTCGGAAATGCTGAACGGACCCTTCTCTGCCATATTGTAGCCCTGATAGGACCACCAGTACATGTCAACGACGTCCTTCAGAATAATGTTGGTGCCGTCCCGCTGCCACTCCTCGTGACCCTCCACATAGGCGGAGGCGGAGACTGCAGACGTGATGGCTATGGCAAGTGCGAAAACAACCGCAAGAATTCTTCTCAGCGGTTTTTTTCTGGCTTTTTCCATGGTTTGATCATCCTCCATTTTTGGAATAAGTGTATTTAGTATAGGGGGAAAACATAAAATTAGTCTTTAAGGGGGCGATTCAGTCTGACCTTACCACAGACTTCGGACCCCGCCCGGACAGGCGAGTTATACATGTTCCCTTCCCCTGAAAAATTCTGTATGAGAAAAATCGGGGCCCACCGGGAAACATCATACACTCAACCCTTATTCTTTGGATTCTGTGTGAGAAAAATCGGCATCAAATCAAAAAACATAGTACACTCCACCTCAAAATTTTTGATTCTGTATGAGAAATTTTCCATTGAGCACAATGCGTCTCATAAAAGATCATCGGATTAGGCGTGCAGTGTATGAGTCAGCTCATACATTATTTTTCCATATGGCGCCACTGTATTATATTTTCGCGGGAGATGACGATTTTTCTCATACATAGAGGCCTAGAATCGGATGAAATGTATAAATCCAAGCAGTTGTGTCCCCTAGCAAGTTTTTCGGAAGCTTCACTCTGGTAACACCAGACTGAATCGCCCCAATTCCCGGGAAAAAATCCAACGAGTTCGTTATAACGAGTTCGCAGGAATTTTTAGGGCCAACAATAGCAAAATGCGTTTTCGGCACATTGTACAATTTGCCCTCTGCCACCTCACCACAATAGACAAAAAATAAGGGCCACGCTCCCGCGCAGCCCCATATATTCACTTTAGCCTTATGCCTCGGCCTTCCACAGTCCATGAAGGTTGCAGAACGCATACGCAGCCACCGGCTCGTCGCCCTCCACAAGGGCAAACTTGGCCTCGGGGGCTCCGGTGACGTCGAGCTCTTTTCTCTGATTGCCGCTCTTGGTCTCGAGGGCAATCCAGGCAATGTGGTGCTCCTCAGTCATGGGATGAGCAACGCTGCCGACCGTGACGGTGACAATGTTTCCGTCCACAGAGATGACCGGAACATGCTTCTCCTGAGCTGCGTCCGTGGTGTTCGGGACGAGCTCGGACATTTTCTCGCCGCAGCAGACGACATCACATTTCTTGTCGCTGGCGTAGGCGATGATGTTTCCGCAGTGCTTACATACATAGAATTTCATAGTGTATTCTTCCTTTCCTAAAAATTAGTCCATTTCAATTTTCTCAAAGTCCGCCGCACCGTGTTTGCAGAGCGGGCAGATGAAGTCGTCCGGAAGCTCCTCGCCCTCGTAGATGTATCCGCAGACCTTGCAGACCCAGCCGGTCTTGCCCTCGGTGTTGGGCTTGGGCTTTACGTTCTCCTGATAGTAGGTGTAGGTCATGGTCGGCGCCTTGGAGAGGACGCGGGCCTCTTTGACCGTGCAGATAAACATGCCGTGGGTGTCCAGGTCAACATACTGCTCTACCTGGAGGGACATGACGGCGTTAATGTACATAGGCAGGAAGACGAGGCCGTTGTCGGTACGCGGGAGTTCGCCCATGCCGGCAAACTTGTCGGCGTCACGGCCGGACTGGAAGCCGTACTGCTTGAAGACCTTGAACGGGGCCTCGGTGGAGAGGCAGTTGACGTTCAGGATGCCCGTCTTCTTGACGATGTCGTGGGAATAGTTTCTCTTGTTGATGCAGACCGCAATGCGGTTCGGGTCGTCCGTGACCTGGGTGACCGTGTTGACAATGCAGCCGTTGTCCTTGTTGCCGTCCTTCGTGGTGACGACATACAGGCCGTAGCCAATTTTGAAGAGGGCCGTGAAGTCCGACTTGTTGGCGGTCTCCTCGTGCTGCTCCTGATAGTCCATGGTGAGCTCGTCGGCGAGCTTCTCCAGCTGTTCTTTGTTCTCGTCATTGACGGCGGAGAGGATTTTGACCTTGGTCTTGTAGTAGGTCAGGCCCTTGCAGCAGCCGAGCATGCTCTCCATGGTCTTGGCGGCGAGCGGTGCCCAGGAGCCGTTCTCAATGAGGCCGATATTTCTCTTCTGGAAGCCGCGCTCGGTGAGACCGTTGATGAATTCCTTCATGTACGGGAAGATGTCGGCGTTGTAGGTGGTGGTGGCGAGGACGATTTTGCCGTACCGGAATGCGTCGGCGATGCACTCTGCCATATCTTTTCTGGCAAGGTCGTCCACAACGACTTTCGGGCAGCCCTTTGCCTTGAGCTTTTCGGCCAGGATTTCCACGGCCTCTTTCGTGTGGCCGTAGACGGAGGTGTAGGCAATGACGACGCCCTCGGACTCCACATCATAGGAGGACCAGATGTCATAGAGCGTCAGGTACTCGGAAAGGTCTCCCTTGAGGACCGGTCCGTGCAGGGCGCAGATGGTGCTGATTTCCAGGCCGGCTGCCTTCTTCAGGACGTTCTGGACCTGTCTGCCATATTTGCCGACGATGCCAATGTAGTAGCGTCTTGCCTCGTCTGCCCACGGAATGTCCACGTCGTTGGCGCCGAACATGCCGAAGCCGTCGGCGGAGAACAGGACTTTCTCGGAGCTCTCATAGGTGAACATGACCTCTGGCCAGTGCACCATGGGGGCAGCGACGAAGTTCAGGGTGTGGCTGCCGAGCTCGAGGGTGTCGCCCTCTTTGATAATGATGCGCTTCTCCACGGGGATGCCACCGGGGAAGTAGTTGTCCATCATGGCGAAGGCCTTCTCGGAAGAGACGACATGGGTCTCGGGATAGGCGGACAGGAAAGTCATGATGTTGGCGGAGTGGTCCGGCTCCATGTGCTGAATGACAAGGTATTCCGGGGTCTTACCGCCGAGCGTATGGGCGAGGTTGCCCAGCCACTCCTTGCCGAAGTGCTGGTCCACGGTGTCCATTACCGTGATTTTGTCATCCAGGATGACATAAGAGTTGTAGGCCATGCCGTTGGGCACAACGTAGTGGCCCTCGAAAAGGTCCACGTCATGGTCGTTGACACCGACGTAGCGAATGCTGTCGGAGATAGTCATAGTGCGGTCTTCCATCCAATGATCCTCCTTTAGGGGTAGAATTCTTTGATATCAGTAACAGTTTACCATAAATGGGAGTAAATTTATGATTAAATTGTCAATCGCCCATGAAAAAACGCCCTCCCAGAAGGGAGAGCGTTGATTTCGAAGGCTTCGAAGGATTATACCTTCTGTGCCTGTTCCACAAGGTTGGTGACCTCTGCGGGTGCCTGCTGATCATTGTTGGCAAGAACCTGGGAGAACGCATTCAGCGTATCCTCGTCGAGCTCAAGGTTGGCCGTGGTCTGGGTGCCGGGCTCGTATCCGTAGCTGGCAAGCTCTTTGGCAGCTGCCTGACGGTAGTCTGCGGTGAGTTCACCCTTGATATATCCGTAAGGAGCGGCTGCGGGACCGTACTTGTCGGTTGCTTCCTTCACACCCTGGGACTTGGCGATGGGGTTATGGAACGGACTCAGTACGCTCTCTGCGCCGGCGCCTTCACCGAGATAATATACAAGGATTTTATTGCCGAGCTTGGAGGCATCGAAGAGAGCTTCCGGAACGCTGGCCTGGCTGATAGTACCTTCCGCGACGGTACCAGGAACACTTGCGTAGTTTACAAGCTGGGAGCTCAGGTCGCCAAGACCGGACATGAAGGAACCGATATTGGAGAGCGGAGCCGTAAGGTTTCCAGGAACGGTGGTGATGTCGTTGACCTGACCGGTGACGTTGGAAACGGTACCGGAAACGGTGTTCGGGACATTGACGAGAGCGTCAGTGACCTGACCCTGTACGGTGGAACCAGCGCCGGTGATGTCAGAGACCTGGCCAGTGACGTTGGAGACAGTACCAGTAACGGTGTTCGGGACATTGACAAGAGCGTCAGTGACCTGACCCTGTACGGTAGAACCGGTGTTGACAACATTGTCGACGGTGCCAGTTACGGTGTTCGGAACATTGACGAGAGCGTCAGTGACCTGGCCCTGTACGGTGGAGCCTGCGCCGGTGATGTCAGAGACCTGACCGGTGAGGTTGGAGACGGTACCGGTGACCGTGTTCGGCGTATTGACGAAAGCGTCATTGAACATGCCCTGAAGAGAGGACAGAGTGCCGACGATGGTGTTCGGTACGTTGACGAGGGCGTCCGTGATCTGGCCCTGTACCGTGGAGCCTGCGCCGGTGATGTCAGATGCCTGACCGGTGAGGTTGGAGACGGTACCAGTAACGGTGTTCGGAACGTTGACAAGGGCGTCCGTTACCTGACCCTGAACAGTGGAACCCGTGTTTGCTACGGTGTCAACAGTGCCAGCGATGGTGTTCGGCGTATTGACGAACGCGTCGTTGAACTGACCCTGAAGATTGGAGACAGTACCAGTGACCGTGTTCGGCGCATTGACAAATGCGTCATTGAACTGGCCCTGAAGATTGGAAACGGTACCGGTAACAGTGTTCGGTACGTTTACAAGAGCGTCAGTGACCTGGCCCTGTACAGTGGAACCTGCGCTGGTGATGTCAGATGCCTGACCGGTGAGGTTGGAAACGGTACCGGTAATGGTGTTCGGTACGTTTACAAGAGCATCAGTTACCTGGCCCTGTACAGTGGAACCTGCGCCGGTAATGTCAGATGCCTGGCCGGTGAGGTTGGAAACAGTACCGGTGATGGTATTCGGTACATTTACAACGGCGTCGTTAAACTGGCCTTGTACTCCTGAAATAGAGTTGACAAGACTCTCGATGGAACCAGCAATATCTGCAATCTCGCCTGCAAATGCAGACACAGTCCCCATTGCAACGGTCGCCACCAAAGCAAACAAGAGGGCAACAACCTTATGAATAAGTTTGTTCTTCATTCTGAGTACGATTCTCCTTTCCTAATACCCAAATTTATTAAAGTTTACTAATTTATTTAGAACAGCCGAAAAGCTGCGGCACACTGTGGGAAGTCAGCAGTCGGAAGTTAAAGGCTGTCTGTCGATGAAGAAAACTTATGTCATTCAGTTGTCGACAAAAAATTTAATTTTGTCGATATCACTATAGCAAATTCAACATGCTAAATCAATGAAACGGGTGAACGTTTTTGACCATTTTTGAAAGTTTGGGGGTTCCGTCATATCGG